>Ga0302319_10000074_pt1 | contig 180130 bp, 155 predicted proteins | sample Bog_T0_2_FD_203319 | JGI IMG/M metagenome (GOLD analysis project Ga0302319, IMG submission 203319) | Peat permafrost microbial communities from Stordalen Mire near Abisko, Sweden - Bog_T0_2 | ecosystem: Environmental > Terrestrial > Soil > Wetlands > Peat | place: Sweden: Abisko, Stordalen...
TCAACCCCACGCGAGTCGTGGCAATCGAGACCTCGCTGCCGAATCCCAACGATCCCAAAACCGACATCTACAGCACCGCCACGCAGGAAGCCGTGTTGCTGCGCGAAGTTCTGCGCCGCAACCGGACGATTCCGGGCGTGGAAGAAACCGCCGTCAGTGATAGGGCGGCCATTCCCCTTGGCTATGGCCAGAACGATCACAGAGCGGTTCCTTTGCTTCGCGAAGGCCAGGACCTGCAGAGAAGTCAGCCTCCGCTGATCGATACATCGATCGTCTCGCCGGAATACTTCCACCTGCTGGGCATGACTCTCCTGCGTGGACGCCTCTTTGCCGGCCAGGATGTCGAAGACACGCCCTTGATCGCAGTCATCAACCAGGCCGCCGCCAGCATGTACTGGCCAGGCAAAGATGGGAAGGGCGAGGATCCGGTCGGCAAGCGAGTCCATTTGTTGGGCCGTTTGGGCCGTCGCAGGCCGGACTGGACCACCATCGTCGGCGTCATTGCCGATGCCCGCACAGAATCGCTCGCCGACGCCGGCATTCCCCAGATCTACCTCGACATATACCAGCGCCCCGGCACCAAGTTTCTTGCGTTCTACCTGCGTGGACAGGTCGATCCCGCCACCATCTCCGCGCAGGTGCGCACACAAATCCAGGCCGTCGATGCGGAGCTTCCCGTCTTCCGCGCGGAGACCCTGGACGACGTTCTCTCCTCTTCGCTTTCCGTGCGGCGGTTCTCCATGGAGATGGTAGCGCTGTTTGCCGCAACTGCCCTGCTGCTCGCGGGCCTGGGAATCTATGGAACCATCTCCTTCCTGGTCAATGAGCAATCGCGGGAGATCGCCATTCGCCTGGCGCTGGGCGCGCAAAGGCGCGATATCCTCAAGATGGTTTTACGCCAGGGCCTCACTCTGGCCGCCGCAGGCGCCGGCGTAGGCCTGGTTGGCGCGCTTGTTGTTTCTCATCTCATGGCCGGCCTGCTTTACGGTGTCTCGCCCTACGATCTCTCCACCTTCGCCGGCGTAACCGCCGTGCTCACCGCCGTCGCCATCGCCGCCAGTTACGCCCCCGCGCTGCGCGCCATGCGCCTCGATCCGATCACTACACTCCACGCCGAATGACTTTTGGCACTGCTCGGGACTTGTCCTTAGAACCTGTTGAAAAAACTAGGATGGGACGTGGGGAATGATAGGTCAGGGCCTCAGCCCTGACGTTGGGGGCTCCGAAACCTGCCGGCCTTCAAGTACTACGGCATGCTTTTACCCCCCCATGCCATGCCTCAGGGGCTAAATACTACAGTTGTATTTCGCTCAATTTTTTGGGGACGGCCAAAGGTCCGGGCCTAAAGGCCAAGTAAATTCGCCATCTTTCAGGGGGTTAAAACCCCCTGCTCCCTCCGCGATCTGCGATCTACAACTGTAGTATTAAGCAGACTTTTACAAGTTGTTGCCATCCCAATGACCCCGTTCGGGATGCCGATGAATTCACCCCACAGCGAGTTGCAGGGGATTAGCCTCGGAAAAAAGCCGCGGGGTCTGGTATCGACGATTCACGCGCGAGAGGGCCGCGATTGTTCGCAACCTGGAGCTACGAGGCAATCCTTTGGCGCGCCGAACATTGACCGTTCGAAGGCTCGGGCAGGCGGTGGATTGGGCGGACAAGGCAGGCGTTCCCTGCGAGGCCGGGAGTTTTGGACGGGAGCCGAGGTCTGTCTGGCCGTACGCTCAGGAGGCCTTGGCTTCGTCCGGGTTTACCAGGTCGCGGAGCTCCTTGGAGGGCTTGAAGTAGGGGACGCGCTTGGCGGGGACTTCTACGCGCTCTCCGGTTTTGGGGTTGCGCCCGATGCGGGAGTTGCGCTGGCGGATGCGGAATGAGCCGAAGCCGCGAATTTCGATCTTGTCTCCACTTTGCAGGGCGCCGATCACGGAGCCGAAGATGGTTTCTACGATTACTTCGCCATCGCGTCGCGTAAGGTCTCCCAGGCCGGTTACCTTTTCTACCAGGTCTGCCTTCGTCATGTCCTTTTGGCCTCCGCTCACAAGCATAACCGGATTTCGCATTGGAAAGTGTCAAAAAAAAGCCTTCGTTGTGGAATTGAGCCTTTGTCCATCAATAACATGGAGAAAAAGCGGCGGAACGGGCTTTTGCGGTTCGAGACGCGGGTTGGGTTATGATTGCTGGAGTCTCATACTTGGGCCGTGGCTCAAAATCTGGTCGCATTGAGGACAACTGGTGGCCGTCGCCGTGACACAGTATCCGGATTACAGCATCGTCATCCCCGCTTACAACGAGAGCGCGCGGATTCCGGCTACGCTCGAGCAGGTGGTCGCCTGCATTCGCGAGCGTGGATGGGATGCTGAGGTGATCGTGGTCAACGACGGTTCGACCGATCGCACGGCCGAGGTGGTGCGCGATTTCGCCCGCACCGCGCCGGAAGTCCGACTTGTTGAGAACCCCGGCAATCGGGGAAAAGGGTACAGCGTGCGTTCAGGCATGCTGCAGGCCCTGGGCGAGACGGTGATGTTCACCGACGCCGATCTCTCTTCCCCAATCGAGGAGGCGGAGCGCCTTTTTGCCGCCATCGCCGCCGGCGCGGACATTGCCATCGGCTCGCGATGGCTGAAATCGAGCCGCCAGACGCAACGGCAACCGCTTTACCGGCAAGTGTTCGGCCGCTGTTTCAACGGGGTAACGCGGCTCATCATGGGCTTGCCCTTTGCCGATACCCAGTGCGGATTCAAGGCGTTTACGCGTAACGCCGCCCAGACTGTGTTTCAGCTGCAGACCATCGAGCGCTGGGGCTTCGATCCGGAGATTCTGTTTATCGCCCTCAAGCGCGGCTTTCGCGTGGTCGAGGTGCCGGTAAGCTGGGGACACGACGAGCGCACTCGCATGAGCTACATCAAAGACGGCGCCAAGATGCTGGAAGAGATCGCCACCATCCGCTGGAACGCCCTGCGCGGCCACTACGGCAAGGAAGTCGAGCACATCCAACGCGCCAGCCTGGAGAAGAGGTAAGCATTGCTGCCCGTTGCGCACGCCGAACTGGGCCGGATTGCTGCTGGAACGGCCTTCTTTCTGCTGGTGGCGCTGCTGGTGTGGCGGCGCTGGCGGAGGAGATAAGTTCCACCGGCACCGGAATATCCCAGCGCAATGCTCGGAGGTCGAAGCGTTAGTCTTGGATTGAATTACGCTTCCCAAGTTGATTGCAGCCTTCAGGAGGGTCGCTTGAACGTTCTGGCCTTAGGCAATCGCTGCCACTTGCGCCGGGTCCTTTCCCCGATTGCGTGCCTTGTTCTCGTGTGTTCCGCGCCGGTCGTCGCTGCTCAAACACTCGATGCCACCCGCCTTCTTGTGCCCACCGACCTGAACGCCCCCTGGCTCATGCACTCCGGTGACGACCCGGCCTACGCGCGGCCGGACTTCGACGACTCGCATTGGACGCCCTTTGAAGCCCACACGAACATCAAGAACATCTTCAAGACCGGGCATCCTTCCGTCATTTGGTACCGGATGCACATGAAGGTGAGCCCAGACCAGGCCGGCCTTGCGCTCAGGGAGGAGAAAGTCTCCAGCGCATTTGAGGTGTACGTCAACGGCGAGCGGATCATGGCTTCAGGCCGAATCGAGCCCTACGCGCCTTACACCGCGTCCGCCAAGGTTTTGGAAAGAATTCCAGATCGCATGCTGGCTTCGGGTTCGGTGGTGGTTGCCCTGCGCGTGCATATCTCGCCCGAGGAATGGGGCGTGCAAGGCCCTGGCTTGTACGCCGGGAATCTTGCCATCGGGCAGGAGACGACGCTCTACCGCGACGACTGGCTGACTATCATTGGCGAGAATTTCATGGATTGGTTCGATCGCCTGCTCAGCGTCTGCCTGGGCCTGGTGGCCCTGGTGCTTTATGCCGCGCAGCGGCGCAACACCGAATACCTGTGGATTGCGACCGCCGGCACGATCACTCTGCTGCAGTTGCTGCAGCCGGTCATCTCCGACTTCGCCAACATTCCGCTCTATTGGCAGGTGCTTACCGTCCTGCTACGCCTCGCCACCCCTTACGTTTTTGCCGCCATTTTTCTCTCCTTCGTTCGTCAGCGCATCGGCTGGCGGTGGCTCATTTTTCTCATATTTGCGGGTATAATGAACGCCTACAGCGGCCTGCAAGGAATCCTCTTCACCGCGCCTCCAGCCCTGCAGGCGCTTACTAATCTCCCTCTCGTCGTGTTGTTTTCCGTCATCCTCCCCATCATGCTGGCGGTCCACTGGCGCCGCGGCAACCGCGAGGCAGGCATCCTGCTCATCCCCATCGTTTTGCTCAGTCTCTACATTTACGCCGAAATCAGCCTGGGAGTGTTGTATCAGTTCCCTGCCTGGCACGATTTCGCGCTGCGCTGGCTCAACTTCATCGATCGCTATTCCGCCGGTCCCATATCCCTTTCGCTCAACGACTTTTCGGGCATCCTGTCCAGCGTTTCGCTGGCCATTATCCTGCTGCTCCGCTCCACGCACATGAGCCGCCGCCAGGCGATTCTCGAGAGTGAGCTGGCCGCCGCGCAGCAGGTGCAACAGGTGCTGCTGCCGGAACAGATCGAGGCTGTCCCGGGGTTTGCGGTGGAAACCGTCTATCAGCCGGCGCAGCAAGTAGGCGGAGACTTCTTCCAGATCCTGCCCGCGGGCGAGGGCGGCCTGCTGGTGGTGGTTGGCGACGTAGCCGGCAAAGGCCTTCCCGCCGCCATGCTGGTGTCTGTGCTGGTAGGAGCGATTCGCGGCGTTGCGGACTATACATCAGCCCCCGCAGAACTGCTGGCCAGCCTGAATGAGCGCCTTGTCGGCCGTGGCGGGGCCAGCTTTTCCACCGCCCTGGTGGCCCACATCGCGGCCAGCGGAACGGTGACCCTGGCCAACGCCGGCCACCTTTCGCCGTATCTCGATGGAAAGGAAATCGAGTTGCCGGGCGCGCTCCCGCTTGGCGTCATGAGCGGCGCAACTTACGAGACCACTGAGTTTTACCTGGCCCCCGGCAGCCGCCTTACCTTCTACTCAGACGGCGTGATCGAAGCCCAAAGTCAAGAGGGCGAGCTATTCGGCTTCGACCGCGCCAGGGCCATCTCCAACCAGCCGGCCGCCGCTATTGTGGAGGCAGCAAAGCGGTTTGGACAGGAGGACGACATCACCGTGGTGGCCATTGTCCGCGAGCAGGCCATCGCGTCCGCCGCCTGAGGCCGGGGCTGCCGCGCCGCCAAGAGGAGTCCGCGCCCCGCCCGAGCAGTGTATCCTCACGTTTGGAATGAAACGCATTCTCACGGCCGTAGTTCTGATTCCGCTGGTATTGGCATTGGTGTTCCTGGGGCGGCCGTGGCTGGTTACGGTGTGTACGGCAGCGTTGGCGGCCCTGGCGGCCTGGGAATTTCTGAACATGGCGGAGCGGGCCGGAACCACTCCCCCGCGCATCGCTGTGGTGGTGGCGATCGGTGCTCTGTTCGTAGGCAACTTCAACTATCCCGACCTGACTGCGGACCTGTTCGGCATCCTGAGCCTGGGCCTGCTGGTCTTCTGCACCTTCACCTCTACCCTGGAAAAGGTGTTGGCGGATGCGGCCATCTCAATCTTCTGCCTGTTTTACACCGGCTTGACGCTGCTGGCGCTGCCCGCCCTGCGTGAGCAAGCCAATGGGCCGTCCCTGGTGGCGTTTTTGCTGTGTGTGGTGTGGGCCGGGGACACTGTGGCCATGTATGTGGGCCGCGCCCTGGGAAAACACAAACTGGCGCCCCGGCTCAGCCCCAACAAGACCTGGGAGGGCGCGATTGGCTCGGTCGCAGGCAGTTTGCTGGCCGCAGGCGCCTTGCTGGCGCTGGAACATCTGCTGGCGGTGCGGTTCGATTCCGCCAAACTGTCCTATCCCGATGAAGTCTGGTATTGGCTGGTACTGGCGGTGGTTGTGAATGTTGCGGCGCAAGTGGGCGATCTTGCGGAATCCGCGTTGAAGAGGGCTGTTGGCGTGAAGGATTCAGGGACCCTGCTGCCCGGTCACGGCGGGATACTGGATCGCATTGACGCGCTGCTGATCGCCGCTCCGGTGCTGTGGTACGCTCAGGTGATTCACCAGCGGTTCTAAGAGCAGGGGTCAGGGGTTAGGGAACAGGGAACAGGGGTGAGGGAACGCCCCGCGCGAAATTGGCGCACAATTGTTGAGGAGGGTCTAATGCCGCAGACAACGATTGTTGTCCGACTGGAACCTGCGATTCAGGCCCGCCTGGCAGCTTTGGCCGAGGATCGCCGCAAGCCTGTCTCCGAGGTTGCAGCCGAGGTAATCACCACTTTTTTTGCGCTCGATAATTGGGAACGCCAGCACCTCGGTGCAGGCATGGCTGAGCCGGAAGAGGGCGAGGGCGTCTCAAATGAGCGGGTGATGGAATGGCTGGACAGCTGGGGCACGGAAAACGAGTTGCCCGCACGGAAATGAACAAGTAATCGGGACATTGCAATCAACTTGAAGCGACTCGCCATTCTCGGTTCGACGGGCTCCATCGGGCAGAGCACCCTCTCCATCGTTGAGCAGTTTCCCGACCGCTACAAGGTGGCCTCGCTGGCGGCTGGGCGCAACCTGGACGAAGCGTTCGGGCAGGTAGTTCGTTGGTGTCCCCGACTCGTCTCCCTGGCGACGGAAGAACTTGCCGGGGCCTTGGCAGGCCGCCTGCGCGAAGCAGGAGTGACCGGTGTTGAAGTCGTCCACGGCACAGAAGGCACGGTCGCCTGCGCAACGCTTCCCGAGGCCGATTTTGTGGTTTCGGCCATTGTTGGCGTGGCCGGCCTCGAAGCTACGCACGCCGCCATCCTGGCCGGCAAGCCCGTCGGCCTGGCCAACAAGGAATGCATGGTTGCGGCCGGGGAAATCCTCACCGCCGCGGCCCGCCAACGCAACGTTCCGATTCTGCCCATCGACAGCGAACACAACGCTGTCCATCAATGCCTCCGCGTGGGCGCGCACGGCGAGGTGAAGACCATCTGGCTGACGGCATCCGGCGGGCCGTTCCGGCAGCTTCCGCTTGAGCAATTTGCCGGAATCACTCCCGAGCAGGCGCTCAAGCATCCCACCTGGGTGATGGGGCGGCGCATCACCATCGACTCCGCCACCATGCTGAACAAGGGCCTGGAGGTGATTGAGGCGTGCCGACTGTTTGACGTAGCGCCCAGCCAGGTGCGGGTGACGGTGCATCCGCAGTCCACGGTTCACTCGCTGGTGGAATTTGTGGATGGGTCAATCCTGGCGCAGATTTCGGTGACGGACATGCGGCTGCCCATTCTGTATGCGCTGGCTTACCCGGAGCGGCCGGCGTCCTCGCTGACTTTTGACCTGGCCGCGCTGCGCCACCTGGACTTTGAGGAACCGGACTTTGAGCGCTTCCCGTGCCTGCGGCTGTCGTTTGAGGCGGCGGAAAAGGGCGGAGCGCACTGCATTGCGCTGAACGCGGCGGACGAGGTTGCGGTGGAAGCCTTTCTCGAGCGCCGCATCCCGTTTTTGGGAATCCCGCGTACAATTGAAAAGGTGCTCGCCGCCACGCCGGAGGCTCATCCAGCCACCATCGCGGAGGTGCTCGCCACCGACCGCGAGGCGCGTCAAACGGCTGGTGCGCTGCTGATTTGACGTCGCTGCTTGGCCCTAAGAACCTGTACAAAGACCGAGTTCGAGGGGGGTTGAGGTTTGTGGTCTCCCACCCATTCGCAAAAAACGCGAATGGATGGGGCACGGAGCGTTTGTGCCGGGTTGGAAGTGGGCAGATCCGAGTTTTTTGACAGGTTTAAAGAGATTGTTCGAGGGATTAACTGTACATTTATGCATGAATTTCTAGTTTCAGCGGTAGCATTCATCGTCCTTGTAGGCGTGATGGTTGTGGTGCATGAGTTCGGCCATTTTGCCGTCGCCAAGCTTTGCGGCGTGCGGGTCGAGTCGTTTTCCGTGGGATTTGGTCCCAGGCTCGTTGGCGTGACCTACGGCGAAACCGAATACAAAATTTGCCTGCTGCCGCTGGGCGGCTACGTTAAAATGACCGGCGAAACGCCGGACACCATCAGCGGCTCTACGCCCGGCACGCCGGTAATGCAGCAAATGGCGGAAAAGATCCCCGGCGTCAAGGGGGATGAAGATGCTGAGGAAACCGGCCGCAGCCGGCAGCCCACCAGCGACGACCCCGGCTCCTTCCTGAACCACTCGCGCTGGCAGCGAATGCTCATCGGCGTGGCCGGGCCGGTGGCCAACTTCCTGCTGGCCTTTGCGTTGATGTTCGTTTACTACTTCTGGATCAACGAGGTCCCCAAACACGAAGTCAACACAACGACCGTGGAGTGGGTGGTTCCCGCCACGCCCGCCGCGCAGGCGGGCTTTCAGCCCGGCGACGTGATTACGCACTTCGATACCACCGACAATCCCGACTGGGACCAGGTGAATCAGCGGGCCGCGTTGAATGCCGGGCTGACGGTGCCGGTCACGGTGGATCGGGGCGGACAGAAGGTGGAGCTTTCGCTGCACCTGGCTCCGCTGGTCAATGGCCAGGACTTCGACATCAGCGATGTAGGCACAATTCCGGAGTATGTGCCCGGTCCCATCAAGGTGCAGCAGGTGCAGCCGGGTTGGCCGGCGGCGCAGGCCGGACTGAAAGACGGAGATGCTATCCAATCGGTCGATGGGCACGCCTTCCATACGGTGCAGGCGCTGCTCTCCTACATGCAGTCGGGCGAGGGCAAGGCGGTTTCCCTGGTGGTGGTGCGCAACGGGGTGGTTCTTGCGCCGATTGTGGCGCATCCGGCCAAGCTGGATTCGAACGGCTACAAGCTCGGCTTTGTTCCTGTGCCGCCTCCATTCGGACCCGCGCCGCTGCCCTTGAATGCCGCTGTCAAGAAGTCGGCCCTTTTCTGCAAAGATAACTCCTCGCTGATTGTCGAAGTGCTGGGCCGCATCTTCACCCGCAAGCTGTCAGTGTCACAAATGTCGGGGCCGGTGGGCATTGCACGCATGGCCGGAGACGCGGCGGAGACCAAGGGCTGGCTGCCCAAGCTGGGGTTGGCCTCGGCCATCAGCCTCAACCTGGGCATCATCAACCTGCTGCCATTTCCGATTCTGGACGGCGGGCTGATTCTGCTGCTGCTGATCGAGAGCGTGATCCGGCGGGATATCGAGATCAACGTGAAAGAGCGCATCTACCAGGCCGCATTTGTGCTGATCGTGGCCTTCTTCGCCTTCACCGTCTTCAACGACGTGAGCCGATTGCCGTTCTTCACGCACCTGAAGCCGTAGAGACAGTGATTAGTGATTAGTGGTCAGTGGTCCACACGGAAGTGGGAAGATGGTACAGTCCTTTCGCGAGCTGCTGGTTTGGCAACGAGCAATGCAACTGACGCTTGCGATCTACAAGCTCACAAAGGGGTTTCCGCGTGAGGAGGCTTACGGGCTTTGTGGTCAGCTCCGGCGGTCAGCTGTCTCCATTCCCAGCAATATTGCAGAAGGACAGGCAAGGCTGAGCACCGGGGAGTTCCGCCAATTCCTTGGAATCGCGCGCGGCTCTAATGCCGAACTGCAAACGCAACTTGAAATTGCTCGCGACCTCGGTTACAGCGAAGGGACGACGATTGCGGAGGCTGTGGGGCTTTCCATCGAAGTAGGCAAAACGATCAACGCGATTCTGCAGTCGCTGAATACTCAGCCACTAACCACAAACCACTAACCACTAACCACTAATCACTATGCCAGTCACCACAGAAGTGCGCGTGCGGTATGCCGAAACCGACCAGATGGGCATCGTTTATTACGCCAATTACCTGGTCTGGTTTGAGATTGGGCGCGTGGAACTGCTGCGCTCGCTGGGCTTGGCCTATAGCCAGTTGGAGACTGACCACCAGTGCATTCTGCCGGTGGTCGAAGCCAGTTGCCGCTACAAATCGCCCGCGCGCTACGACGATCGCATTCTGATTGAGACGCGGCCGTCGATGCTGCGCGGATCGGTGATCAAGTTCGCCTATCGCATCCTGCGCCGGGGCGCCGACGGCGAAGAGCCGAAGCTTCTGGCCGAGGGCGAGACGGTGCATGTGGTCTGCGACGACCAGTTGAACAAGAAGCCGCTGCCGCCGGAGCACGCGGAAGCGCTGCGGGCGATGATGGCGGAGGCGTAGAGCTTCGCTGCTCGCTGCCCGCATTGAAGAGTGAACAATCGAACGGTGGGCAATGACCCATTTCCGGCGTATTATGTTTCGCGAGGTGCTCCGCAGCCGGAATCTCGCGACACTTCCCCGGGGATGAGGCGGCACAATGATCGACTGGAGAAGGATCTTCCGCAGGTTAGGGATTGTTCTGAGCCTTCGCGAACCACCCAATCTTCCGCCCTATGGCTGGTCGTACTTCGACCACATTGTTGCGGTTTACGTCACCCTGAATACCGCCGACAAACGCGCCGACGCTGTGATCGAGAAATCGCGCGAACGACCGGACGATCTGACCTGGGGCGATGTTTTCCTGCTTGAGAATGTCATTTTCTCGCTCCAGCCCGCGCAGATCGTGGAACGGAATGCATGGATCATCCGCGAGCGGTTCCGCGAAGTCGCCAGCCCCGCGCTCTACGACAAATACTGTAGCTCGGGCTTCCCCATAGAGGCCGATACTCCCGACAAGTTGATATTGTTGCGCGCCGATTTAACCCGAGTCCTGGACGTACTGCACTGGCACTACGCGCTCATCCCCATGCGGGAGAAAATCAGAAAAGCGCTTACCGTGGATTGCATAGTCATGGTGGTCATTTACACGATGGCAGCGGGGGCGGCTCTCTACTGGTTTTACCTGCACACCATGACCTTTGAGGCGATGCTGACCTGCGTTCTCTTTTGGGGAATCATTGGCGGGTTCGTAAGCTCGCAACGGCGCATGCAGAGCATCCCCAGCGACGGTGACCCCCTTGTAAGCGTGTTCGGGTTGGAGAATGCCGGCTATTACCTCTGGCTTTCTCCGCTGCTGGGAGCCATCTTCGCCGTCATTATTTCGATGATGTTCATGGGAGGTTTCCTGACTGGATCGCTACTGCCGGAATTCTCGCACCCGGAGGGGCCGTCTGCCGGATTCTTCCGCGACATTATTCAGACCCTTCCAAAGGACGGCGTGAACTATGCAAAGCTGTTTTTGTGGGCATTCCTTGCCGGCTTCGCCGAGCGCCTGGTCCCGGACAGCTTGGACAGATTGAGCTCCAAACTCACCGTGAGCGATTCTTCCGGTAAGGCGCCCCCTCCGAGTCCAACGCAACTGTCCCTAATGCCGGTCATCCAAAATGGAGCGGCCGCCGCGCCGGCAAAGATCGCTCCTGGAGCGCTGGAGAATGTCATGCATACCGGCGATGCGTCCCCGGAAGCGCCGACAGTGAAAGATACGGGGAACCTGGGCTGACGGCGAAGCCGATCCTCGATCGTCGCGAAAACCAAGAGTCGCTCCGGCCCTTGCTTTGCCCATCCAGTTTCCTGCGAAAAGTGAGGGAAACCAAGCTAGGGAACCTCTGCAGAAGTGTCTCGGTGAAGCAAACATTCCCTCAGGGGCTAAAGCCCGCGTTCATTTTGCTGCCTTTACGGCACGACTGAAGTCGTGCCCTTTCAAAGCGGCGACTTGATCAGGGGTTCCCTAGAGCATTTTCGCTCTTACTGTTTACTGTCCGCCTCGGCTTCTGTGCTCTCCCACCCATTGTGCAATGGACGCACAATGGATGGGGCACGGTGGATTCTGTTAACACTTGAGTTGAAGATGCTCTAAGCTCGATGCTAGGGAGCCCTCTCTCAAAATAGCGCCTGAACTCGATGCCATCGTTGCCGAGTTGTCTCGCCGCGAGCCCATCTTTGATCGCCCGGAATTTGGAACGACGCGCACCGATTTCGAGCGGATGACAGCGGAGGAATTCTGGGAGACCGGCGCATCCGGCCGGCGCTACTCGCGACAATTGGTGCTGGATGAACTGGAGAAGCGCTTTGCCGCGCCGCATGAGGATGTTTGGGAGACCGGCGAATTCCAATGCCGCAGCCCAGGCGAGGATACTTACCTATTGACTCACTTGCTGCTGCAAAATCACGTCCGGCTTACGCGGCGGGCGACCATCTGGCGCAAGACTCCCGACGGCTGGAAGATCCTCTACCACCAGGGAACGGTTGTACAGGACGCGTGAAAGCTGCTTGACGCCGACCTCTTAGAACCTGTCTAAAAACCGAGTTCAAAGGATGGCCGGTTGAGGTTTGTGGCCTCCCGCCCATTCCAAAAAAACGCGAATGGATGGAGCACGATGCGTTTGTGGCGGGCTCGAGGTGGGAAAATCCGAGTATTTAGACGGGTTCTTAATCAAGGGATGAGATGCCAAATCTGCCAGATGCTACAGACCATGAAGGCCGTTGCTGCTTCAATCCCGAGAGCGACGAACGCGCCCTTTACGAAGCTGCCGTCGGAGTCGTTGTCGCCTTCCAGCCGATCGAATTCCTCTGCGGAAGCGGGAGCATCCCACTGGGAAGATGCGCTGCATGTGCTGTCATAAGTCCCATGAACAACCGAGGCCGTGGCATGCATGAGAATTTCTCCAATACGTTGTGGGGCTTTTTGTGGTCTGCCCACAATAGCATCATTGGCTTTTCTCATGGAAGGGGAAATACAACTAAAATCGTGTTCGGCAGAAAGCGAGTGCAATGAGGCTGCCACGAAGGTGCTAGCATGCGCATTGCGTTCTTCAGAGTGAAGTCACTCTCACGAGCAGCCTGGCGGCTCAGCTCAAAACCACAGCGAGTGCAAAGCCGTCGTAGCCCTTGACGCCGACGGTTTGAAGTACCGTTGCGCTCAGTCGCGGCTGGGCGGCTAAAAGCTCTGTAAATCGCTGCACGCCCTGAACATTCGCATCTTCGCTGTCGGGGTCGACGACCTTTCCCTCGCGGACTACATTGTCGGCAACGATGACGGTCCCGGGTCGAGAGAGCCGCAATGACCAATGCAGATATTCCGGATATGACTGCTTGTCGGCGTCGATGAAAATCAGGTCGAATGGCTGCGCATTTTCCGTTACTAAAGTGGAAAGGGTTTCAAGCGCCGGGCCCACGCGCAGATCGACACGATCCAGAACCCCGGCATTTTGCAGATTGCCGCGGGCCACGCGGGCAGGATGCGGGTCCAATTCGAGCGTGACGACGCGGCCGCTTTCAGGCAGCGCGCGGGTGAGCCAGATGGTGCTGTAGCCGCCCAGCGTTCCGATCTCAAGCACGCGCCGCGCACCGGAGACGCGGACCAGGAAGTCAAGAAATTTGCCCTGCAGGCTGGTTACGTCGATTGGAGGAAGCCCGGCCTGATGGTTGGCTTTCAGAGCGGCGTCGAGCGCGGGATCGGCGGGTGTGAGCAGATCGCCGAAGTAGCGATCGACCTTGGTCCACACAGTCTGGCCTGCGGACTTCATAGGCGTGGCCTATTTGTCTCGCGCCACGACGAAATCCGGCACCCAGAGCAGGGCGCGCTTGAATTCGGAGTCGGGGAATGGGGCGAGGGCTTTGCGGCTCTGCTCGGCGTAACGGTCGGCTACGCCCATGGCGTATTCGACCGAGCCGTTGCGGATGAGGATCTCCTGGATCTGCTGGCGGCTGACATTCTCGAAGCTGCGGTCGTCCAGAACGCGCTGGATGGTCTGGCGGTCAGCGGCGGTGCCGTGGTCGATGGAGTGAATCACGGAAAGCGTCGCCTTGCCTTCGCGTAGGTCGCTGGCCACGGGCTTGCCGAGGACTTCTTCGGTGGCGGTCAGGTCGAGCACGTCGTCGACGATTTGAAAGGATAGACCGACGGCCCGGCCATAGGCTGCCAGCTTGGTCTCCTCGGCCTCGGTGGCTCCGGCCAGAACCGCGCCAAGGCGCATGGAGACAGCAAACAGGCAGGCGGTCTTGCGGAAGATCAGATCGTAATATTCGGCCTCGGAGACGGCCTTGCCCAGCTTTTGAATCTGCAAGAGCTCGCCCTCGACCATTTGCTGGGTGAGGCCGATGAGCAGGTCGAGCACGCGCAGGTTCTTTTCTTCCAGAGCCACCTTGAAGGCCTGCATGTAAAGCCAGTCGCCGGCCAGCACGCACTTCTCGTTGCCCCAGGTGGTGTTGGCGGAGGGACGGCCGCGGCGCGTGTCTGCGCCGTCGATAATGTCGTCGTGGACGAGGGTTGCGGTGTGGACCATTTCCACCACCGCGCCCAACCGCACGGAGCCGTGGCCTGCGTAACCGAGCAGGTGCGCGGAAAGCAGCAGCAGCGAGGGGCGAATGCGCTTGCCGCCGCCGCCGCGCAGATATTCCGCAATCTCGGTGATGGTGCTGACGCTGGAAGCGGCATCGCGGCCCAGCTCCTGCTCGATGGCCACCAGGTCATCCCGCAGCAGATCGAAGACTTCTCTCGCCGTTGCTATCGCCAGTGTGCTCAATGCTCTCCGGTTCTCGTACCGTTGGGGTCCCTATCAGCCTGTGGCAAAGGTCGAGGGTTCAAGAAATACATCCCTCAGGGGCTAAAGCCCAGCTGATTCTGCCGCACTTGCGGCACGACTAAAGTCGTGCCCTTTCAAAACCGGGCTAAAGTCGTGCCCTTTCAAAACAAGACTAAAGTCGTGCCCTTTCAAAACCAGGCTAAAATCGTGCCTTTTCAAAACAAGACTAAAGTCGTGCCCTTTCAAAACCGGGCTAAAATCGTGCCCTTTCAAAACCAAACTAAAGTCGTGCCTTTTCAAAACCGGACTAAAGTCGTGCCCTTTCAAAACCGGGCTAAAGTCATGGCCTTTCAAAACCAGATTAAAGTCGTGCCCTTTCAAAACCGAGCTTCTGCGACAGGCTCTTTCAAAAACCGAACTTCTGCGACAGGCTGCTTTGCTGCTTCTGCCCGCGATGCATAACCAGCTTATCGGATGCGGCGGCGACGGCAATGTTTCCGTTCAATTCGTCCGGTAGTTGGTGAACTGCAATTCCACGCCCAGATCTTTGCCCCGCAACAAAGCAATGATCCCTTGCAGCTCGTCGCGGTCCTTACTGGATACTCTGACTGTATCGCCTTGGATGCTGGCCTGGGCCTTCTTTTTTGAGTCCTTCACCAGGCGAACGATCTCCTTTGCCTTTTCAATGGGAATGCCCTGCTGCAGCTTGATCTTCTGCCGAACGCTTTTGCCGGCGGCTTGCTCTACATCCTCGTAGACCAGGTTCTTGAGCGAAACTCCCCGCTTCACCAGCTTCTGGCCGAGGATTTCTTTGACTGCCTCCAAATGGTACTCGCCGTCGGAAGCGAGTTGAATCTCCTTGTCGCCTTCGGCAAGGTTGATTTCCGAGCGCGAATCCTTCAGGTCGAAGCGCTGGCGGACTTCCTTGACCGCCTGATCGATTGCGTTGCGGACTTCCTGGATCTCGATCTTGCTTACGATGTCGAATGAATTTTCCTGGGCCATTTCTCTTCCCTCAAACAAAGGCTGCGGCAGGCAATGCTTATGCAAAGTCCGGCATACGCAGTATTCAGTTTCCCACGTCAGCCCCAAGACGAAACAGGCGGAGGAAGTTTTTCGTGGTGGCGGAAGCAATTTCTTCGCTGGAAACCCCCAGCAGGCCGGCCAGCGCATGGGCTGTCCGCGCGACAAAGGCGGGTTCATTGCGCTTGCCGCGATCCGGCGCAGGAGCCAGCCAGGGCGCGTCGGTCTCTACTAGCATCCCATCCAGTGGGATCAGGGCGGCCACATCGCGGAGCGGCTGGGCCTTGGGATAGGTAAGATTTCCGGCAAAGGAGATCAGGAAGCCCAGGTCCAGCGAGCGGCGGGCCTGCTCCCAGCCTCCGCCAAAGCAGTGCATCACGCCGCCCAGGCCGGTGGGGCGCCAGTGCTGTTCGAGAATCAGGAGAAGGTCGTCCCAGGCGTCGGCGGACTCGCTGGTTCCCCGGCAGTGGATGAGGATGGGGCGCTTGCGGGCTGCGGCAATTTCAAGTTGTGCGATCAGGCCTTGACGCTGAATGTCGTGCGGCGCGCCCTGGTGGTAGTAGTCGAGGCCAATCTCGCCGCAGGCGATGACTTCCGGCTCGGCAAGCAGGCTGTCGAGGTTGGCCAGCACAGCGTCGTCACCTTCCGGCGTGTTGTGGGGGTAGATGCCGGCGCTGGCGTAGAGGCGAGGGAGTTTGGCGCCTTGAGCTGATTGCGGGTTGAACTCGCGGCAGAGTTTCAGCGCGCCGTCCATCCCCGAGGCGTGCTCGCCGATGCCTATGGAGAGCACAGTGCCGATTCCGGCCTCCCAGGCGCGTGTGAGCATGGCCGCGCGGTCGTCGGTGTAGCGCTCGCTGTCCAGGTGGGCGTGGGAATCGATCAGCATGAGGGTCTCTCAGAAGTTGAGATCGTCATTTTCGTGAGTCTTCAGAGGGATCGACTACCAGCAGTCCCAGATGCTGCTCAAAATGGTTAAAGTCGCTGTCGTGGTGCAGGAGCCTGTGTCTCTTTTCAATGCAGAATGTGGCAATCAGGCAATCGACCGTGCTGCGGATGGTGACGCCGAGCGCGCGCAGGGTGCGATAGTTCTGTGCAGATTGAAGCGCGATTTGCGTTGAAACTCCGTCGAAGACGGGCAACAAGCGAAAGTGCGACTCGGCCTCGCGAAATCGCCGCTCGAATCGGATTCCTTGAAGGACCTCAACCAGAACAAGGGTTGTGAGCCCAATTGCATTCCCGCCGCGACGATCGCGCAGCCACAGCGTCTCGGGTGTCGACTTACGATTCAGGAAATCGATCCAGACCGAGGTATCGACAATGACCATGATCGGTTCTCGCTTGTGGCGTTTTAAGCGGCAGAGTCGCGCTTACCCGGTTCTGCTGACTTCCAGTCTCTGTCCCAATCCTGATGGGGATTTTCGCGCAAAGCATCGAGATCGCCCTGCCAGCCAATGCCCCAAAGCCCTTGGAGCGCCTTGTCCTGGCGATGCATCTCGACGGCGAGCCGCAAAGCCGCTTCAACTGTCGCCTTCTTGGTGGCTGTGCGCGTCGCCTTCATCGCCTGTTTCATCAGCTTGTCGTCGATGTCGATGTTCGTTCGCATAGGCCGCCCTTCCGATGTGTAAGGATAGCATGATTTATGTGTATAATCAAGTCCAGTCAAATCTAATTTTTATTGAGCATTACTGTTCTTCGTCCGCCCCGTAATATTCCTATAGCCAAGATTGTTGCTCGGCTTCCGCCGCGAAGATTTGAAGTTTCGTGAAAACCTCCAATGCGCCTTGTCCCTCTTTTACCGCCCGCTCCCAACTCGTCCACGCCCTCCTGCTGCCGGACCATCCAAACCTGGCTTCAATCACTTGCCAGACGAACTTAGCGCCTTCAATTTTCGGTTGAAAAAGCAAACGCATCCTTTGGGGAGTGCCGGCCCAAGTGGTCGTTCCTTCGAAGTCGATGCGACCGTTTGGATTCGTCTGAGACGGGGCGAAGAATTTTGCCGAAACGCCAATTCTGTTGAAGTAAACATAAGGAGAACCGTCGTGGGCTTGCCGACCTTCCCACGACTCAGCCCCAAGAACGGCCATCGCAAGTCTGTGAAATTCACACTCTCCAGTTATCAAGGAAGCTACCCTCCTTTCCGCAATATAGCATGAAATTCTTACCACACAGGAGACCGAGTTATGGTTTCAGTTTTACGGTTGCGGCGAATGGGCCGCGCAAGCGCAATCTAATCACGACCGAAGTTGGAAAACCTTCGTGAATGGGAGGACAGTAAGCGGTGACTTATCCCGAAGTTACAGTCAGGGTAACTGGCCTTGCTTATCGCTGGAACCTTACTTCAGCCTTGCACCGAGCGGTACATCTTCCAAAAAGCCAGCGAGGACCGGTGCGCCGTCGGGGAGCGAGGCGGCGAGAAGCATGCCGTTCGATTCCAGGCCGCGCATTTTGCGTGGGGCGAGATTGGCTACGATGACGATTTTGCGGCCGATGAGTCTTTCCGGCTCGTAGTATTGCGCGATTCCGGCGAGAATTTGTCGCTTCTCGTAGCCAAGGTCGACTTCAAGGCGGAGGAGCTTGTCAGCCTTGGGAACGCGCTCTGCGACGAGAATCTGCGCGACGCGAAGGTCGACTTTGGCGAAGTCGTCGATATTGATGTGCTTAGGCTGCTCGGCAACCGGCGGCGTTGCTGCGGGCGGGACCGGCGTATCTGCTGCGAGCAGCGTGGGCGGAACCGCGGAAGGGTCGGTGGGCGCCGGAGCAACGGTCGGCGCCGGCGGTGCGGGCACCGGGGACACCCCTAAAGCCGAGGGAGGCGCCTCGGGAGCAGATTGTGCTGCGCTGGTCTTCTCGGCGGCGGATTCGATGACGGTGCGGTTGTTTTCCTCTTCCAGGTTTTGCATACGCTCGGTCGCGTCCTTTTCTGCGCGTGGGAATAGCGGCGCGGGCTCTCCGAATTTGGTTCCGGCTTTCAACCCGCCCCACGCCAGATGGGTGAGGAACGAGTTCTTCGCCGCGTCGCTGATTTCGCCCTGTCCGAGTTGACGCCAAACCTTGGCGGCGGCATCCGGGAGGATGGGGTAAACCAGTGCCGTTACGATGCGGATGGCTTCGGCCGCCGTTGCCAGCACGCGGGCCTGAAGCAAGGCGTGGTCGGCCTCGGAGCGGTCGGCGGGGCGTTTCCAGGGGGCGTTGGTAGTGAGGTAGCCATCGGTCTCTGCTACTAAAACCCAGAGGGTCGCAAGGGCTTCCGAAAAATTCAGATCATCAAAAGCTTCCGCGAAGGTGAAGATCGTATGCTCCGCTCGGCTTTCAAGGAGAAATTCTGTACCGCCAAACTCTGGCAAGATGCCGCCGAAGTATTTGTGCACCATGTTCACCACGCGGCTGACCAGGTTGCCGTAGCCGTTGGCAAGGTCGCCGTTGTAGCGCTGGACTAATGCGTCGAAAGAGAAATTGCCGTCCTGGCCGAAGGGGATTTCGCGCAGCAGATAATAGCGCAGCGCATCGGCGCCCAAGACGGCCTGTACGGTTTCCGCACGCACAATGTTGCCCTTCGATTTGGACATTTTGCCCTGGTCGAAGAGCAACCAGCCGTTGGCCTGCACGGAGCGCGGCGGCGCGATCCCCGCAGCCATGAGGAAGGCTGGCCAGTAGACGCAGTGGAAGCGGCTGATCTCCTTGCCGATCAAGTGCAGGTCGGCAGGCCAGAATTTTTGAAAGCGCGCCTGCTCGGCTGGATCGTCCGATCCGTAGCCCAGCGCGGTGATGTAGTTGGCCAGTGCGTCAAACCAGACATAGATCACGTGCTGCTCGTCGCCGGGAACGGGGATGCCCCACTTCAAGGCGGTGCGGCTGATCGAGACATCGCTCAATCCGCCGCGGACAAACGAGATGACTTCGCGCCGCGTCGACTCCGGGCCCATGAAACCGGGGTTGGCCTCGTAAAACTCCAGCAGCTTGCGCTCAAAGGCCGACAGCTTGAAGAAGTAATTCTCTTCGCTCACCGTCTCCGTCATGCGTCCGCAATCCGGACAAGGCGTTCCGGGAGGCACATCGACCCACGCCTCGTCGGAAACGCAATATTGGCCGGTGTACGAGCCCTTGTAGACGAAGCCGCGATCGCGCAGGGCGGCAAACAGTTTTTGAACACCGAGCTTGTGGCGGTCTTCGGTGGTGCGGATGAAGTCGTCGTAGGTGAGGCCGAGTTGATCCCACAGGCCGCGAAATTCTGCCGAGATGGCGGTGGCGAATTCCGCCGGCGTGCGCCCGGCAAGGGCGGCGGAGCGCTCGATCTTCTGGCCGTGCTCGTCGGTGCCGGTGAGGAACCAGGTGTCAAAGCCCAGCGCCCTTTTTCGCCGCGCAATGGCGTCGCACACGATGGTCGAGTAGGCGTGGCCCAGGTGGGGGCGCGCATTCACGTAGTAGATGGGCGTGGTGAGGTAATAGCGGTTTGGGCCCAAGGCGGGTTTGGGTTCGTTGGTCATGAGAGGGTCGATGCCTCCAATCCCCGCCCCAAAATGCAGGCTATAGGCCAGCAGGCAATCCGCTTATCATCTTACGGCATCGGAAACACCGCCATCGGCTCGCGTGGGCCGCATCCAGTGCATTTGCATGAATCCATTTGGAGGTTCGTGAGCTGGTTTCGCGGCGGCCCTGCGGGGCGCCGATCATTGATTTTGCAGTGTTCCCAGGGTTGCGCTACGCTCCACCCTGGGCTATTTTCGACAGGTCCCTCCGGGACCCAATGCGGTTCAGGAGCAAATCAGGGCTATGCAGGCGTAACGGGTTCCGGGTTTCGATTCAAGCGATTGCCTTGGGGCCGCATCGGACCGGGCGAGGCCGAGCCTAATCTCAGATGGTAGAATCGCGCTTGAAAATCAAGGATTTCTGAGGCATATCGACGTGTATCTGGAATTGCAGAAGAAGCTCGGCGCGCACCTGCGCACAGTTTTGAAGGGGAAGTACGATCTTGAGTTGGAGAACATTCCGCTGGAGATTCCGCCGGACCTGAAGTTTGGGGAGTTGTCGACTCCGATTGCCTTTGAGCTGGCGCGCAAACTGCGGAAAGCGCCGAAGATCATTGCGCAGGAAATGGTGGCCGAGCTGGGCGCGTTGGAGGGCTTCGCGGGGTTCGAGGTTGCCGGCGCCGGATACATCAATGCGCGCCTGGACCGCGCGGCCGGCGTGCGCACGATTGCCGCGACCGGAACCGGGCCGCAGGCGTCGTCGGGTGTTCATTCGCTGGTGGAGCACACCAGCATCAATCCCAACAAGGCTGCGCACATTGGCCATCTTCGCAATGCGATTCTTGGCGACACATTTGTGCGGCTGCTGCGCGCGGCGGGGCAAAAGGTGGATGTGCAGAATTACATCGACAACACCGGCGTGCAAGTGGCGGATGTGGTGGTGGGGTTTCTGCATCTGGAGGGGAGATCGGCGGGTCAGGTTGGTCAATTGCTTGAGGATCTGAAGAAAAAAGGGGAGCGCATCGACTACTACTGCTGGGACCTGTATGCGAAGACCTCGCAATGGTACGAGCAGGGAAGCGACGAGGAGAATGCGGCACGGAAGAAACTGCGTTATGCGACGCTGCATGAGATTGAGCAGGGTGGGAATGAGACGGCTGAGGTTGCGGAGCTGATTTCAACGGCGGTGCTGCGGCGGCATCTTGAAACCATGCTGCGGCTGGATATTGAATACGACTTTCTTCCCCGCGAGAGCGAGATTCTGCACTTGAAGTTCTGGGATGCCGCGTTTGAGCAATTGAAACAAACTGGCGTGCTTTACTTTGAGATCGAAGGCAAGAACAAAGGCTGCTGGGTGATGACTCGACCCGGCGCCGATGTTACTGAAGGTGAGACTAACGAAGACGCCAAAGTTATCGTGCGGTCGAACGGCACGGTAACTTATGTGGGCAAGGATATTGCTTACCACTTATGGAAATTCGGATTGCTCGGCAAGGACTTTGGTTACAAGCCGTTTTTCAGTTATCCGGATCATGAGTGCTGGATATCTGCCGAGCACGGCGAAGTAACTCATCCGCAATTTGGCGGAGCGCAGGCGATTTATAACGTGATCGATGCGCGCCAGTCTGACCCGCAGGCAAACGTCATTCAGGCTTTGCGCGGGATGGGATATGCGGAACAGGCTGACCACTACACGCACTTCAGTTACGAAATGGTGGCGCTGACACCGCGGTGTGCGCAGGAACTCGGCTATCAAGTGTCCGATGAGGACCTGGCGCGGCCTTACATTGAAGTGAGCGGGCGCAAGGGCTTTGGCGTGAAGGCCGACGACCTGATCGACAAGTTGATTTTGGCAGCGAGGGCTGAAGTGGACGCGCGACAGACCGGGCGCGACGAAGCCGAGCGGCAGCGGATTGCAGAGCAGATCGCGATTGGCGCTCTGCGTTACTTCATGCTCAAGTTCACGCGGAATTCGGTGATAGCCTTCGACTTCAAAGATGCGCTGAGTTTTGAGGGTGAGACCGGGCCGTACATTCAATACGCCGTGGTGCGGGCGCGGAATATCTTTCGCAAGGGGGGCACGACGCCGGAAGCGGAGTTAGCGCGGCTGGCAAGTCAGCAAGTCAGCGAGTCAGCGAGTCAGCACGCGCCGGAGGATGAGGATATCTGGGCGCTGTGGCTGCGGGCGGGACGCAGGTCACTGGTGCTGGAGCAGAGTGTAAGTGCGTCGGAGCCGGCTTATCTTGCCAAACATGCATTTCAGTTAGCGCAGGAGTTTAACAACTTCTATCATAAGCACCACATTCTTACCGAAGAAGACCCCGGGCGGAAGGCCTTCCTGCTGGCGACGGCGGCGGTTGCGCTGCGCGAACTGGTTGAAGTATTGGGCTGGCTGGGGATTGAGAGTCCGGAGGCGATGTGAGGGGGCATTGCGCGGTTGAAAAATGAATAACTGCGGATTCTTCGACTCCGGTCGCCGCGGCGACTGCGCTTCGCTCCGTCGAAGGTCAAATGCGGGAAAGTCGGTAGCCCCTACGGGGCTTATCAGGTCTTTAGGGGCTGCGATCCCAGGGCGGCCCCTTCACTCTGTTCAGGGTTGCCCTGGGCTATTCTCGACAGCTCCCTCCGGGAGCGACTGGTCTGGTAGGCGAAAGCCCCTGGGTTCATGGAGTCCGGGCGATTCGTGCGGATGGACCAACTGTTTCGGACACGCTGTTTCATTTCAGGTACTTCCGGGATGAAATGCTTCATTTGCGACGATCTCAACATCTCGCATGGTTCAGTTCCGCTGTACAATCCCAACATGAGTTGCATACCCGGCTTGAAGCGAGAGCTTGTTTCAAACGTCCAATTCCCCAGGGGGCCCTATGACCGCAACACGCGATAAGAACGAGCCGCGCAAGCTGCCCATGATGCCCATTCGGGACATGGTCATTTTTCCGTACATGATGACGCCTTTTGTGGTGGGCCGCGAGTCGAGCGTGCGCGCCCTGGAAGAAGCGCTTACCGGCGACCGCAAGATTTTTCTGGCCACCCAGCACGATGCGTCGATCGACGAGCCGAAGGCGAAGGACATTTACCAGGTGGGTTCGATCTGCAACATTGTGCAGAGCGTGAAGATGCCGGACGGCAACATCAAAGTGCTGGTGGAAGGCGTGGAGCGCGCCAAGTCAACGGAAGTGAACGACCGCGATGGATTTTTTGTGGCCACGGTGCGGGTGGGCAAGTCGCAGTTCGAGATGACGCCGGCCGTTGAGCAATTGATGCAGCGGGTGACTGGGCTGTTCGAGCAATACGTCAAGCTGCAGCAGTCTCTGAATTACGAGACGATTATTGCCACGGTGCGCATGGATGAGCCGGCCAAGCTGAGCGACACGATTGCCGCCAACCTGCAGCTGGGGATTGAAGAGAAGCAGGAACTGCTGGCCATCTTCGACCCGGCTTCGCGGCTGGCGCGCATCGCCGACGTGCTGGATATCGAAATCGAGAAGCTCGATCTCGATCGCAACATACAATCGCGCGTGAAGCGGCAGATGGAGCGGGCGCAAAAAGAGTATTACCTGAACGAAAAGATCAAGGCCATCCAGAAGGAACTGGGCCGCGGCGAGAAGAGCGAATTCGACGAGCTGCGCAAGAAGATTGAAGTCGCCGGCATGCCGAAGGACGTGCTGGAGAAGGCTTCGCAAGAACTGAAAAAGCTGGAAGCGATGCCGCCGATGTCGGCCGAATCGACCGTCAGCCGCAACTATATCGACTGGCTGCTGGCGGTGCCGTGGAAGAAGCGGTCGAAGGAAACGCGGTCTATCGATTATGCGGAGAAGGTGCTCAACTCCGACCACTACGGACTGGAAAAGATCAAGGAGCGCATTCTCGAATTTCTTGCCGTTCGCCAATTGGTCAAGAACCCGAAGGGCTCGATCCTCTGCTTTGCCGGACCACCGGGGGTGGGCAAGACTTCGCTGGGCATGTCCATTGCGAAAGCGACGGGACGCAAGTTTGTGCGGCTCTCTCTGGGCGGCGTGCGCGACGAGGCGGAGATTCGCGGGCATCGGCGGACATACATCGGCGCGCTGCCGGGGCAGATCATCCAGCACATGAAAAAGGCGGGGACCAAGAATCCGGTTTTTCTGCTGGACGAAGTGGACAAGATGGCTTCGGATTTTCGCGGCGATCCGGCGTCTGCGCTGCTTGAAGTGCTTGATCCGGAGCAGAACACAACCTTTCAGGACCACTACCTCGATGTCGATTACGACCTGTCGCAGGTTCTCTTCGTGGCTACGGCCAACGTGATGCACACCATTCCGGCGGCGCTGCAGGACCGCATGGAGGTGCTGCGCCTGCAAGGCTACACGGAGCAGGAGAAGCTGGAAATTGCGCGCCAGTTCCTGGTGAAGAAGCAGCGGACGCAGACCGGGCTGAGCGAGAAGAATGTTGTATTCACCGACGACGCGATTCTCGAAATCATCCGCTATTACACGCGCGAAGCCGGTGTGCGGAATCTCGAGCGCGAGATCGGCAATGTCTGCCGCAAGGTGGCGCGCAAGGTGGTCAAGCTTGGCTCCAAGCACAAGGAAGAGCTGACGGCCATCAATATCAATGAGTTTCTGGGCGTGGCGCGATACCGCGATTCCGAAGTGCATGAGAAGAGCGAGATCGGCCTGGTGACCGGCCTGGCCTGGACGGAAGTCGGCGGCAGCATTCTGACCACCGAGGTGCAAGTGCTGGACGGCAAGGGCAAGCTCACCATCACCGGCCAACTGGGCGACGTGATGCAGGAGTCGGCGCAGGCGGCGCTCAGCTATATACGCGGCAAGGCGCAGGCGCTGGGGCTGACGCGCGAGTTCTACCGCAACGTGGACCTGCACCTGCATGTGCCGGAGGGTGCGATTCCCAAGGACGGGCCGTCGGCGGGAATCACCATGGCCACAGCACTTGCGAGTGCGTTGGCGAAGATTCCGGTGCGGCGCGATATTGCGATGACCGGCGAGATCACGCTGCGGGGCAAGGTGCTGGCGATTGGCGGGCTCAAGGAGAAACTGCTGGCGGCGCTGCGCGCCGGCATCTTCGAGGTGATTCTGCCGCGCGCCAACGAGAAGGATGTGGCCGAGCTGCCGGACAACATCAAGAAGTCCATGAAGATGCACTTTGTTGACCAGATGGACGAGGTGCTGGCGCTGGCTTTGGAAGGCCCGCTGATTGCCTTGGCGCCTGCGGACAACGACGTGATGAGCGCGGTTCCGCCGGCTGCGGAAATTGTTGGTGGACAGGTGGCGCGTCAGTAGCATAAAGGCGCGAAAACGCAGGTCTCCCACTTCAATGCGGGAGGCCTGCGTTTTGTTTTGCGTTTCACCGCAGAGATGCTACTGGACCGCGGGCAATTGTGAAGCAATCGTAGTAGAAGCAGGACTGCAGACTGGATGGCCCCAGCCGCTGGCGCTGACGCCAATGGGGAACCCAGTGGGATTGACGATGTCATAGATGATGTTGTCGGGTCTGGTTTTATCGGTGCTGACCCCCGCCGGGACAAAGTCAAGATTGAGTGTATGTCGCGTACGCCATGCAATGTTATGGTCAGCGCAAGAGGAATCGCCGCTCACACCCACGGCGCCGATCAGTTGTCCCTGAGAGTTATAGAGCGCCAGGCCTCCGCCAAATACATTCACTCCGCCGATGCGACCGCCGACCATGGGGTCGTTCGCCTGGCCGTAGTTGTTCGGGTCGCCCCTATAGGCGATGAATGTAGCTACCGGATTGCTCTCCTGCAGTCCGAACAAGCTGCCACCCGGCTGGACTGCGCTGTAAAGGTCCGCCGTCGAAAGCGCCAGGGTGGGCAGGCTGAATGCATTCGCGGTATTTGCTTTCTGAGCGGAGATTACGCGGCTTCCCGGCCACTGGCTGCCGCGATTGCTGCCGGTGAAGGCCACTGCGCACACCACTCCGTCGCGATTCACAACCGTGCCCCACATGTTCAGGCCGAATCCGCCGTTCGATTGTTGCTGCGCCAGGGCCAGGGCCGACTGCAGCTGGCTGTGGGTGGGAAGCGATTTGCACGCCGTTGACACGTCGACATCGGGGTTGTTCCAGGACTGAGCGTACACGGGGGAAACCACGCTCATTGCCAGCATCGTGACCAGAATCTCGATCTTGCTCATTGCAATCTTCCTCCATTCGGTTCGAAAAGCTGAATGTGAGGTTGTTTGCCTCACCCTCTCGAAAACCAAACCACAAGTAACACAGGACGAAACCCCCTGGCAATGAATAAATGAAATGCAACGATTAATTATTGAGACCGATGGCGCCATTTGTAAGTGGGAGAATTACTTGAGCGGAGGCGCATGGATGTTAGCGTTCCCCCCCAACCATGGACATTTTATTACTGGAACGTGAACGTGTTTCATAAATGGCCGCGGTATCTGGGCTCGAATCCCGCAGGGGTTAAAACCCCTCGTCCTTCTGGCTTCTTTTCGGCACGACTGAAGTCATGCCCTGTTACAAACCGGGTTTATGAAACACGCTCCAAGGAAGCTCTGAAGAAGCCACCGGCATTCCCTCAGGGGCTAAAGCCCACGGTCATTTTGCGGCACTTAGGGCACGACTGAAGTCGTGCCCTTTCAAAACAACGACTTAAGCAGAGGTTCCCTAGATGACCTGCCGAGGGATATCCGAACAAGTCTCTTTTGGGGTTCAACATTCCCTCAGGGGCTAAAGCCCGCGTTCATTTTGCTGCCTTTTCGGCACGACTGAAGTCGTGCCCTTTCAAAACGGCGACTTGATCAGGGGTTCCCTAAGTCTACTGATTCAATGCGTTTGAATACTCTCAATGCCACGCAGGTCTCATGTACCAATTAATCAACCGGATGGTTCCCGAAGTTACCGCACGACTTCTTATGGAATCCTATTGATGCCATGGCTGGGCAGAATTGCAATGGAAATCATCGCTTCGCGCCGCGCACTCGAATCCAGGCTTGCCGGTACAATCGTCCCAATGGCCTACTGGTACCGGCGGGTCTTCCTGCTGGCAATTCCTCTTATCCTTTCCAACCTGACCCAACCGCTGCTCTCCACAGTGGATACGGTGCTCTCCGGCCATTTGCCGGGGGCGGCGGCGCTGGGCGGCGTGGCCGTGGGTGGCATCTTTTTCAACTCCGTCTTCTGGACGTTTGGTTTCCTGCGGATGAGCACGACAGGCCTGGTGGCGCAGGCCTATGGCGCCCGCGATCACCAGGAATTGCGGCTGCACTTTGCACGGGCGCTGATTGCCGCGGTGGCCATTGGAGCGGTTTTGCTGGCGGTGAAGGGGCCGCTGATCTCGGTGTCGATTGCGCTGCTGGGGGCGGGTCCGGAGGTTGCGCGGAATGCGACCGTTTACTGCAACATCCGCATCTGGTCGGCTCCGGCGGCGCTGGCCAATTATGTGATTCTGGGCTCGCTGCTGGGGAGGCAGAGGGCGCGGACGGCGCTGGCCATTCAGGCGGCCATCAATGTAGTGAATGTCGCGGTGGCGCTTTGGCTGGTGCTGCACTTTCATTGGGGCGTAGCGGGCATTGCGATGGCCACCATGACGGCCGACTACGCTGGGCTGCTGATGGGGCTGGCGATCACCATCCAATCGAAGGTTCTCGCTCGCGGGCAGGCAAGCGATGGTCTGGGCCGGCACATTCACTGGATTGAATTGGCGCATGGGCCGAGCTTGCGGCATCTGTTCGCGCTCAATCGCGACCTGCTGCTGCGGACGCTAAGCCTGGTGGCGGCGTATGCCTGGTTTACGCGCGCCGGAGCGCGCGAGGGCGATGTGACGCTGGCCGCGAATGCGGTGCTGTTGAATCTGCATGGAATTGCTTCGTATGCGCTGGATGGGTTCGCGAATGCGACGGAAGCGCTGGTGGGCGAGGCAGTGGGCGCGCGGCGAGTGGCTGACTACAAAGCGGTGTTACGGGCTTCAACCGTTGCGGCGGGCGTAGTGGCTGGCCTGATGTCGCTGACGTATTTTTTAATTGGCGGGGAACTGGTCAAGCTATTCACCAACCTGGAGCCGGTGCGGGTGCTGGCCATGCGCTACTTGCCGTGGGCGATTGCAATGCCTTCGATTGCTGTCTGGGGATTTCAACTGGACGGGATTTTCATTGGCGCCACCCGGGCGCGGGATCTGCGCGACTCGATGCTGATCTCGTTTCTCGGCTACCTGGGGCTGGCTATCGCGCTGGAGCATTGGTTCGGCAATTCGGGGCTGTGGTGCGCGTTTGTGTGCTTCATGGTGTTGCGCGGGACCACGCTGGGGATGCGGCTGCCGGGAATTGAGAAGAGCTTTGCGGCTGCTGCGCCGGTTGTTGCGTGAGGGCAGCGGCCGGGACGGCTGGTCCTGTATCCTGAAGGTCGACGATGCTCTCCAGCTTCCCAGGTGTCGATTGTCGGGATTTGGGAAACCAGCTCCTCCAGGGAAGCTCTGAATAAGCCACCGGCATTCCCTCAGGGGCTAAAGCCCACGGTCATTTTGCGGCACCTACGGCACGACTGGAGTCGTGCCCTTTCAAAACAACGACTTAATCAGAGGTTCCCTAGATGACCTGCCGAGGGATCTCCGAACAAGTCTCTTTTGGGGTTCAACATTCCCTCAGGGGCTAAAGCCGTGCCCTTTCAAAACATCAACTTGGTCAGAGGCTTCCTAGAAGTTCCGCTGACGCGCTCTTCCCGACTTTCCTATGCGCTATACAACACAGTTTTTGCTTTCGGCGATGGCGGCGGAGCAGTTTCCTGCGCCGGATGTGGCGGAGATCGCTTTTCTGGGGCGCTCGAATGTGGGCAAATCGAGCCTGTTGAACGCGCTCGTCGGCGAGAAGGCGGCCAAGGTTTCGCAAACGCCAGGGCGGACGCGGGCGATCAACTTTTTTGCGCTGCTCGATCCCAGCCAGCGGCCCAGGCTGATCTTCGCCGACCTGCCGGGGTACGGCTACGCCAAGATTTCAAAGTCGATTTCGGCTGGATGGCCGGCGTTTATCGAGCCCTATCTGGCGATTCGCTCGACGCTGAAGCTTTGCATTTGCCTGGTGGATTCGAACGTGCCGCCGCAGCAGAGCGATGGCCAGTTGATCGATTGGCTGCGGGCCGCGGGGCGGGACTTTGCCGTGGTGGCGACGAAGATCGATCGGCTTAGCGGCAATGAGCGGACGCGGAATTTGCTGGCGCTGAAGAAGGGGCTGGAACTGGATGAGATACTGCCTGTCTCGGCAAAGACCGGGGCCGGGATGAAGGAACTTTGGAGCAGGATTGAGGCGGCGGGGGTTGGGAGTTAGCAAGTTATTGATTCCTGCAAAAGAAATGTCCTCGCACCGTCCCTACGGGACTCCGGAGTTTACACTTGGAATCTCGTTTCCCCACGCTGAAGCGCGGGGCTAACGAACACTGCGCCTACGGCGCGGCTGCCAGGGCATCACTTATACAGCAATCAATAGCTCGCGCTGCGCGGATTGCGAGTTGGCGGGTTAGCGGGGCGTTCGTAGCGATAGCTGGAAGGCCAAGTCTTTGTTGTCGGCGGTCAAGGAGATTTGGACGTCTGTCGCGATTTCTCCGCCGTCAACCGCGCTCTTGACACGTTCAACAATTTCTTTCGCGACATTTGAATCGCAGCGAAGGACGCGCATGCCCTGGGCCAGGCGGCCGAGGTAGCGCGGGGACAGGCGCAGCCAGCGGCGGGCCCTTTCGGAGTCGAAACCGCCATTGTCTTTGAGACAACCCAATGCAATTGAATCGACCTTCGGCAGCCATTGAGCTGGCGCCGCGGCGATGCGCCAGCAAAGCAAAGACTCGCGGGGCGCACGCAGAGCAGGCTCGATGGGCGCGAGCAGATCGGGCACGACGCCGCGCTCCAACATTTCGCGCTCTATGGAATAGGGATCGGCGGCGATGCAGACGGCGACGGTCTCGCGTTTGCGGATTTCGTTCTTGAGGATGCGCAATGCTTCATCGAGGGAGTTGACCAGGAAGTCGGCTACGCCATCGCGGATGGCCTGCTTCTGCGCCGCGGAATCGGCAGTTGAGGTAAGGGATGCCGCGCCGGCAATGTTGGCCGCGACAAGCAGAGCGCGGCCATGAGGAGAGAGCTCTCCGGCGTAGAGCAGCTTTCCTCCCAGGCTTGGCTCCTCATTGGTCGCGAAGCCGATCAGCGCGGCGTAGAGGCTTTCCGCCAGCAAGGCAAATTCGAGGGCCGCGGATGGGATGGAATCGGGCGTCAATGGTTGATTCTCTTCGCGCGGATCGGTCTTGCGGCCATTTATTGATCGAATTTCTCACGGGAGTTGAGCGGGCGGACAAAGAAGACGAACTCTCCGGGTTTGGCGACGACCTGTAGCTTTTCCGGGACCTTCTTGCCGATGCAGTTGTTGGGGGCCACAATGCCGGAGGAGAGAATGGAGGCGACGGGGTACCAGCGATCCTGGGAGGGCGCGTGTTCGGCTGAGCCGCGATCCTTGTCGGCGTCGCAGTTGGCGTAGATCAGCATGGCGCTTTCGTAGGTGGCGTGGATGGAAACGACCTCTACATCGGCGGGGAGGGTGAGGTTTCCCGATCCGTCTTCGTTTTTTGCGATCCAATTTCCATGGTCCTGCGGCTGGTGATCGATGCGGACCAGGTAATTCGAAGAGGCAATGAGAAGGCCGGTGCGGCTATCCAGCATGCGGACGATGATGGTCTTTTCCGTTTGCGCGCAGATCGACAGGCAGAACGCGGCAAGGCACACGGCGATCACGAAAACGCGCTGGGACTTTAGGAGCATGAATGCCTCTGGGCACAAACCTGGGCGCGATTTTCCTGGAGCGCCTACCAGGTATTGTACGGTTGGCCGTCGGAGCCCGGCTCGTCGGAACCGGAATGGACGTCGTCGACGCCGGGGTCGGTCTGGTCGAGCGAGTGCATGGCATCGCTTGTGTCGGTCTGCCAGGTGGTAGTGCTGTTGGTCATGGGGTCTTTGGGGATGGACTTCAGATAACCGTCCTGGAGCAGGTCGTCGAGCGACTGCGGAGCCTTCTGCTTGTCCATGGTGTAGGAATCGATGGCGGCACGCAGGGTGCGCAGGTCTTCCATGAGCACGGCCTCGCGGGCGTGCTTGATGGCCTGGATGTAACTGGGCACGGCAACCATTGCCAGGACGCCGATGATGGCCATGACGATCATCAACTCGATCAGCGTAAAGCCCGCGTCCTGTTTTTTCTTTGTACCCACAGTTGCCCTCGTTGCTCGTTCGCGTTTTCCAGTTTGCGGAATGCCCGCAGGGGCTAAAGCCCCGGTTCTTTCAGCCCTTTTTCGGCACGACTGAAGTCGTGCCCTGTTACAAAACCAATGGAGTCGTGCCCTTTCAAAGCCAATGGAGTCGTGCCCTTTCAAAGCCAATGGAGTCGTGCCCTGTTACAAAGCCAAAGCCCTATGCAAAAACCACTACCAGGTCGAATACTTGGTTCCGTCCAGGGCCGTGCCCTGGGACTTGGAGTACACATCGAATACGCTTTGGCCGCCGAAAGAGTCCGATGTCGGATCGTCCTGCATGGAGCGCATACCCCACTCCGCCTTCCCGGTCAGGGGGTCGGTGGGAATCTTGCGCAGGAACTTCACCTTCTTGCCTTGCACATCGACGCCGTTGACCAGTGTTTCAAGATCGGGCGGGTAGTTCTGGCTGTCGACCTTGGTTTGAAATGCGTGCATGTCGGCTGCGTCCTTGTAGTGGTCGATGGCGTCGCGCATCTCCCACAGGTCGCGGCGGAGTTCGCGCTCGTTTTGTCTTTTGACAGTGAACACCGTGACGGGAACGGCGGCCGAGGCCAGAATGGTGAGGATGGTAACCGTCACAATCAGCTCGATGAGCGTGAGGCCCCGCTCGCCTGTGCGTATCGTCCGGATTGGCGAAGTCTTTGTCATGCGTTGACCGATTTAGTGCACCACGATGGTGACCTTGGAAGCCGGGGCCTGGGTCGGCTGCTGCGCACTTGTGACACTGGCGCCCTGGGTAAGAGCAAGCACGCTTTGTCCGGGGGCCTTGGCCTGGAAGCTGAGCACGCAGACGACGCCAGAGCCGTTGACGCCGGCTACACCCGGCGGACGAGATGTGTTGATGGTAATGTTGCCGCTGCCGTCGTCGCGGTGAACCAGGCTCACCGCCTGGTTGTCGCGCGTCAGCAGGTCTCCGCTGGTGACGTTGAGCAGGGAAAGCTTGGCCGAGTCATATTGAATCTGCATGGGAACGGAAGCCACGTCTCTTCCGCCGGTGAGCACTACCGGAACCGGGAATGTGGCGCCCACAGCTACCGGGCTGCCGGGTGGGCTGAATAGGATGTTGATTGGTTGCGATGGCCCGGGTCCGGGCCCGGGTCCGGCGGATGGGGCACGGATGCCGGGAGGTGCGGCAGGGGGCGGGGTGATATTCGCCGCGGCTGTTTGCCCATTCATATCGCCCGATGCGCTCAACTGCGCCAGGGCTGCCGGCGCTGCCGCACTGGCGCTCTGGCCGGGTACGACGCCGACGCCAGGCTGCACTGCGACAGGCAGCCGCACCGGCAGGAGTGGGACGGCAGCAGCGCCGTCAGGCACGGCGCTCGGAATATGCCGCAACTCGACACCCTGCTGGCCGGCGCCGGTATCGATGGTGCGCAGGTTGGTGCGATCAAGGATTTGCGAACGGACGATGTGCGGCACCACCAGGAACACCAGCTCGTCGTCGGAGGTGGTGTGGTCCTTGGAGCCGAACAGATATTTGAGGACGGGGATGGAACTCAACCCAGGGATGCCGTTCCAGCTGACCATCTCCTGCTTGTCCTGAATGCCGCCCAGGATGCTGGCTTCGCCTTCACGGAGGCGAATCACCTGATCGACGACGCGCTGGCTCAGAATGGGCTCGGTGACGCCGCTGATGGTAACGGAGCCGCTCTGCGACGTGACCTCGATCTTGATTTTCAGCGTGACATCGTGGTCGTAATGGACGGTGGGCGTCATTTCGATATTGACGCCGACGTCCTGGTACTGGAACTGGGTATTGACCAGGGAACTGACTACGGCGGTGGCCGCGCCGGTCTGGTAGGAACCGGTGGCGATGGGGATTCGCTCGCCGATCTTCATGGTCGCCTTCTGGGCGTCAGTGGCGCGGATGCGCGGATTCTGCAGGATCTTGGTGTTCGAATCGGTGAGCAGCAGGTTGGCGGTGGCCGAGCCGATGGTCACGGCGAAGTCGGTGGCCTTGAGGTGAGCCAGATCGTAAAGGGACGGGGAGGTGCCGTTGTTGGTAGTTCCGGTTCCGGTCCCAGTAGTGCCTGTAGTGGTGGTTGCGGTGGAGGTAGAATTTGGCGGCTGCAAGGCGATCCCTACGCTGCTGGGCCAGGCGATGCCCAGCGTGCGTTCCCAGTTCTTGCTCACTTCGAGCACGGCGATGTCGACCACCACTTCGGACCGCGCCTTGTCCAGATCGTTGATGAGCTTTTGGGCAAGCAGCAGCTCGTCGGGCGTGCCGCGGATAATGATCGCGTTCTGGCTGGGCACCCCATAGATCTTGATGCTGGGCAGGATGTTGCGGACGGCGGTCTGCACGTCGGTGAGGTCATTCTGCTGCCATGCGTTGGTCAGGTAGAAGGTCTGCACCGCCGTTTCGTCGAAATCGGTCCGCTTCTGGCGGCTGTTCTGGGCGACGAAGATGGTGTTGTCGGTAACCGGCCGCCAGAATGTGTTGGACATGGTTCCCACGATGCGCAGCGCATCGAGCAAGGACTCGTTGTTCAAATCCACCGTGATGTTCTTGGCGGTGTAATCGGGGTCGAACAGGACATTGATGCCGGCCGCTTTGCCGATAGCCTGATAGACAATCTTGGCGTCCGCGGAGTAATGCAAGGTCAAGGGCTCGTTGGACAGCGGCTTGAGGACCACCGGGCCGCCCATGGAATCCATTTCCCGTTGTTGGGTGGCATCCATGGGAAGGCTGGACTCGCCTTCCGGCACGGTTTCGCCATTCTTCTTGCGCAACTGGGCGATGGCCTGCTGGGCGGCCTCGTTACCGGGATCGATTTCCGCGGCGTGGAGGTACTCGGCGAGCGCGCCTTGATCGTCGCCAGCGCCCTGCAGCCTGTGGCCTTTCACCATGTGCGCGCCGGAGGCGGTGATCCGCACGCGGTAGAACGCCGTCTTGAAAGTAAGATCGTTGGGGGCTTTGGCCAGGGCCTTCTGGTAAAAGTCGAATGCGGTGTCGTAGTCTTCGCGCGCTTCGGCCGCTTCACCGTGTTTGTACATGGAATTGGCCGACTCGGCGCGCAACGGGGTGCTCGACAGGGCCGGCAAAGCGAGAAGGGCGAAGAGCGCAATCCAGACGCGTGAGCGTGAAAAGGCGGATCCGGCGGAGGATGGTCCGGACGACGGTCGAAGGCACGGTCTAGTGCGCGATCCGGGGCACGGAACGGGGCCAGCCGGTACGAAGGCGCGGCGATTCATCGAACTCCCAGGCGTCGTGGCCGGCCCCAGTTGCGGGGCAGCCTCTTGCGGGCTGCCTTGGCCGCCCCAGACGCGATCTCTTACGCAATTCCCATGGACGGTTGAGCTCATCCAGCGTCGCTCCATTTTAGCAAAGCCCCGGTGCGAGCAGAGGAAGGTCCGCGCCTGCCTGGCAAAGACAAGTACCTGCGATGCTACGATGAAGATTCGAGGATGCTTTCCAATGGCCCGCCAAACCAGCCATGTGATTGTTCAGCACGACGATGCCGGACCCAAAAAGCCGGTGCGGCCGCGGGACCCGGTAGCCAGCGGCGAGCGGGACGCCGCGCACAATCGCATGGCCAGCCACAACTACTTCCTGCTGGAGAAATTCGAGGCCGGCGTGGCGCTGCGCGGCACCGAGGTCAAGTCCATCCGCGAAGGCAAGGCCAACCTGCGGGATTCCTATGGCCTCGTCAAGGACGGCGAGGCATTGCTGCTGAACTTGCATATCGGTCCTTACTCCCACGGCAACATGGCAAACCACGACGAGACCCGGACGCGCAAGCTGCTGCTGCACCGGGAAGAGGTTCGCAAGCTACTCCAGAAGACGCAGATCAAGGGGCACACGCTCATCCCCACGCGGCTCTATTTTCGCAACGGGCGGGTGAAGTGCGAACTGGCCGTGGCCAAGGGGAAACAGGACTGGGACAAGCGTGAGACGGAGAAGCGGCGGGAGGGCGACCGCGAGGCGCGGGCTGCGGTCAATGCCAGCAAGCATCGGATGGGGCGGTAGCGGGGTACCGAACCCCAAAAATTTGAGTCTCGGAACCTCTCTCAGGCCTTGCGGGATTGCAGGAATTTCGCGTATTTCTTCCGAAGCGCGGGCTTCATGCCTGGGAGGTCTTCTGGCGTCAGGCCGTGAGAAGCGTACTGCTCGAACATCTCCAGTTGCACTTCAGTCCGGTTGGTTTTGAGTGGCTCCGGGTCGTCCAGCATGTCCTTAATGTTTGGCACCTGTAGCCTCCGTCGTTTCTCTTACCTGCAAGCGGTGCATCACGTCCCAAATGCTGTGCAGTGCATCCACGTATGCGTGTGCCGTCTTCTTGACGCGCGAGAACTTACTTGCCTCGTTCTTGAAGTTGGCCCAGGTTTGCTCCGTGGCTAACTCCACGAGCGCGGCCACCCAAGCGAGCTTGGAGACGAGGATCCGATACTTGTAGTCCGTTTGGTCTGAGCTTTGAATCTCCGCTTTCCCCAATTCTGTTTCGCGGAAGCGCTCCTTCAAACTCAATAAATGCTCGCGCAATCTTGCCCGCACCATTGCAGTGTCTGGGTCGATTCCGCCCTCCGGCGTGCTTGCGCAGGCGATCGAGAAGAAGCCGTACCTGGTGAATATCCACATATTTCATTTCCTTCCGACGTCATACGCCGAGTAAATGATCAGATGGTCGAGCCAATCGAGTCCCGTCATGTCCGCATTTCTGGTAGGATGCAACCAGGCTTTGTCTTCTCCTCATGCCTGTTCCAGGACTTATATTCCCAGGGCTGAACCATTTCGAGATTTGTGATGAGAGGCCTGAAACTGAGCTGCCCGTCGCCTCTGATTTTTTCGAGCCCCTTCTGCAGAAGCCCGACGAGCTTCTCAGGCACGAAAAGCCACGGTCGTACCTCCCAATCAACGGGAAGCTTGCTATCACGGATCAGCGCTTCTTGAACCCCCAGCCAGTTTTCATTCCAATCTTTCAGGCGCCCGATTAGAGTCTGAAGAGATGCGCTATATGATATCTCACAAAGGAACACAGACTGCGATCTAAAGTCTGCAATGACGGCGTCGCAGTACCAATGCGAATGTGGGCCGCCCAAGTCCGGATTCCCTTCCTTGAGCTGGATGCAGTATTCAGTGTTAACGAAGAGCGACCGGTCGGCGCGCAGATAATCGACGACAACACTTTCGTAATAATTCAGTTTTTCCACCCCTTCTTACCAGCAGTGATTCTGGACCGAGGTCCTCGGTCAACGGATTGCTTCGATTTTGATTCCCAAATCAAGCTCCGTCCAGATTCGGTCCGTGGTGTAGACGGTGGCCTTGCGGTCGATGGCGAGGGCCAGGCAGGCGCGGTCGCCGAGGGACAGGCCGAGACTGAGCGTGAGGGCGATCAGTGAGCCGGCCTCGATTGCGTGGACTTCGCTGAACGCCAGGATGGGGCAGCCTAGAAAACGAATCCTCGCTTCAGCTGCATCGGGGCTGAGCCCCAATTCAACCAGCTTGCTCTGCACCTCGGCCACGTTTACCGCGCCGATAACGGCCCGGTCCAGAACGGCCCGAACCCGATCTGCCCCGGGCTCCCTTTTCAGCAATGCCAAAACGGCGGACGCATCCAGGACGACCCCGTTCGGCACTTCAGCCAGCCTTTCTTTTTTGTTCCAGCAATGCGTTGCGCTCCTGGTCAGCCTCTACCTGTTCGCGCCAGGCCTCCGCGCGCCGTTCGGCAATCAGCTCATCAGATACCATACGCTCCGGCCCAGCCAACTGTATAAGCTCATCCTGAGTCCGGGCCAGCCGGGCATCGAAACTTTCCACAAGCAGCACGCCATCGTGAACTTCCATCAGGAGCATATCGCCCGGAGCAAAGCCCAGCTCCTCGCGGATGGCCGCCGGAATGACGATGCGGCCGTTGGCGCTGAGTGTGGTTTTGGCGCTTGACCGGACTTTGACAGGTGATTTGGTAAAAGACGCCATGAAATAAAATGACATGAAAAATAAAGAATGTCAATTTGTCCTGATGGAACAGGGATGGTGGAGGCTGTCATTTACGGCGCGGACGATCATTTTTCGAGGTTCACCTGCATCGCAGCTTCAAACTGGCATATTTTACCCGTCGGATGAAAGAATGGAGCGATGAAGACAGTGCTGACGTTTGCCAATCTTGCTGGAATTGAGACAGAATTGCTGGCCGTTCTGGCCGTTGATTTCCAAACTGAAAAAGGCTCCGAGGCCAAGCCGCAACCCACGCTCCTAACGACGGACGAGGCGGTTAGATCGGCCGCCGCTGCTGTGCTTGCGAGCGGCGAATTCAAGGCTGGGGCGAATGAGACTTTATTGCTCCATGCGCCGACGGGCCTTAAGGCGAGGCGGCTGCTGCTGGTGGGGTTGGGCAAGCAGGGCAAGGCGACCGTAAACAGCGTGCGCTTGGCGGTGGGAACCGCGGTGCGCTTTACCAAGCCGCGGGGAATTCGGGAGCTGGTCTTTGCGCTTCCGGACGCAGAGTCTCTGCCGCCCGGACCGTGCAGCCGCGCGTCGCTCGAAGGAGCCTTGCTGGGTGACTACGATTCCGACACCTATCGCAGCGACCGCAAGGACTTGAGTGTGCAGTCCTTCACGCTGGTGGCATCGTCGACCGCCGACAAGGGCGCTGTGGAAACTGGATTTGCGGAGGGAGCGATTATAGGCGAGAGCCAGAATTTTGCGCGTGTGCTGGTTAATGAGCCGGGCAACAAGCTGACGCCAACCATTCTCGGCCAGCGGGCTGCCGAAATGGCTGAAGAAGTGGGTCTCGGATGGGAGGTCCATTCGACGGAAAAACTGCACGAGCTGAAGATGGGCGCGTTTGCCGCAGTGGCTCAGGGATCGGAAGAGCCGCCGGCGCTGATTGTTCTGCGCTATGAGCCGGAGGGCGTTACGGATGGGCCGGTGCTTGGCCTAATTGGCAAGGGGATTACGTTCGACACGGGCGGCATCTCCATCAAGCCGCCGGAGAAAATGGAGCTGATGAAGTACGACATGGCGGGCAGCGCGGCCATGCTGGGCGCCATGCGCGCCATCGCGCTGCTCAAGCCGAAGGTGCGCGTGATTGCGGTTGTGTGCTCGGCGGAGAACATGCCCGACGGCAAGGCATATAAGCCCGGCGACGTGGTGACGGCCATGTCCGGGAAGACCATCGACGTGATCAACACCGACGCAGAAGGCCGCTTGGTTCTGGCCGATGGCATCACCTATGCGCGGCAGTTGGGCGCAACACATCTCATCGACGCGGCCACGCTCACCGGGGCCATCGGCGTGGCGCTGGGGCTGATCAACGCCGGTGCGTTCTCGAACGACGAAGAGACCTTCGCCAAATTCAATGCCGCGCTAACCACTTCCGGCGAGAAGTTCTGGCGCATGCCTCTGGGCGAGGAGTATGCCGACCTGATCAAGAGCGACATCGCCGACATCAAGAACACCGGCGGACGCCACGGCGGCGCCAGCACGGCGGCGGAGTTCCTGCATGTATTTGCCGAAGACACGCCCTGGATTCACCTGGACATCGCGGGCCTGGCGTGGATCGAGGACTCGAAGCCGTACATCGCCAAAGGGCCGAGCGGGGTGGCGGTGCGGTCGATACTGGAGTGGGTGCGGAGTTATTGAAAGCTAGCGTAGCGAATCGCCGCATGACGATCAGCGGATAGGGCGCCACGCAGCGGCTAAAGCCGGATTCATTTTGAGGGCGTTTCGGCATGACTGAAGTCGTGCCCTGTTACAAAGCCAGTCAGTCTTGCATTCGCCAAGAACCGCCTAATCTCCAAGCCTTGTTAGCGTCACGCTCTTGCCGGTGCGCGCCGATTCGCGGGCAGCGTCGAGTATCTGCATCACAATCACGTTGGTATCGAGCGCGGTCAGGTCGCCCTTGGGCTCCAACTGGCCGCGGAGCACGGCGGCGAGATAGCTGAGTGAGTTGTTCTGGGGTCCGTCGAGCGGCGTGGCGGTGGTAAGCCGCTCCTCGGATTCGTGGGGAAGGCGCAGGCGGAGTTTGTCGGGACCTACGGTAATGGCGTAGCCGGTTTCGCCGTAGACTTCCATGTCCTTGCGGCCGAAGGGCCAGTTCCATGAGGCCATGATCACGGCCTGGGCGTGTGGATAGGTGAGCACGATGGTGGCATCGTCGTCCACGCGGGGATAGAGCTCGGGCTTGTCGTGGTTGACCACTGCGGTCACCGTTTCCGGCGTCTCGCCGTGCATGAGCCAGGTCATCAGGTCGACGCCGTAGCAGCCAAAGTCGTAGAGTGCGCCGGCGCCATTCTGCGCGGGGTCGGTGAGCCAGCTCAGGAATTCGGGCGGCACGCCGATCTCCTTGGGGCCTTCGTGGCCGTCATGAACAACAACGCGGCGAATGGCGCCGATGCGGCCCTGCTGCACCTGGTCGAACGCCGCCTTGTTGCTGGCGTACCAGGTGGTCTCGTAATTCACCAGCACATGGATTTTGTAGCGGCGGGCAGTTGCGCGGATGGCCAGCGCGTCGGCGAGCGAGATGGTCAACGGCTTCTCGACCATGACGGATACGCCATACTGCGCGGCAATCTCGATGGCGGGGCGATGCTGAGCGATGGAGGTGTAGACGAGAACGGCCTGGGGATGGGTCCGCTCGATCATGTTGGCTTCGCTGCGATAGAACAGGGTTTCGGCAAGCGAATACTTCTTGCGGTACTTGGCGAAGAGCGCCGGGTCGTCATCGGCAATGCCCACCAGATCCACATCTTTGTGTTGCGGCAGCGCGGAGAGAAAACCCTCGACGTGTCCGTGGGTGAGGCCCACGATTGCCAATCGCAGGGGAGCCTGCGGAGCCGGTTGGGCGGGCGCCTGCCGGGGCACGGCGAACAGAAGAGCGAGAAACAGATAACTCAATCGTGCAGGGGCGAAAGGGAAACGAGATGGCATTGGGTTGGATTTCTCCTCGGCGGCAATTCTACGCCGGGAGTGCCGATTGCCAATGGCTGCTCGAATGCGACGATCTGCCGGGACGATGCAAGAAGGGACGCGGCAGAAGGCGCATTCGCTCGATTCAAGGAGGGGAAAAGGAGATGTCGTTCACGCCTGGGAGCGGCCCGGGCCGTAACCGGCCGCTCCTAAAGTCCGTCCATCCTGGTGATGGAGAACGAGCCCGCCCGCTATCGATGCCCATGCTGCGGATACAGGACGCTCGAGACCGCGGATGCGTTGGCGCTGTGCCCGGTGTGCTGATGGGAGGACGACGGCCAGGAAGACGAGGATGCCGCGGAAGTCCGCCTGACCGTGAACGGGCAACTGAGCCTCAACGAGGCACGGAAGCACTTTGCTCAATGCGGAGCTGCCCACCCCCGGTTCATTCCACACGTTCGCAAGCCGCAGGGTTCTGAGCAATGACGCTTCCGTGCCGTTGAGGTTCCTTATGACCTGTCCAAATGCCGAGTGCAAGGAGAGCCGGTCGAGGTTTTTTGGTCTCCCACCCATTCGCAGAGGGCGCGAATGGATGGGGCACGAAGAGTTTGTGCCAGGTTGGGCGTAGGGAAATCTCAGTCTTCGGATAGGTTCTTAGAACTGTGAGGCCGCCGGCGCGCCGCGCTTCTTGAAGTAAAGCAGGGACGCCAAGCCAAGGAAACCAGTCGCAAGCAGGATGAGCGCGCTGGGTTCCGGAGTGACTTCGTTTGGCGGCTCGCCGTTGCCAATAAAGATCTGCGGCAGGCCATCGCCTCTAGGCTGCGAACCAGAGACCGGCAGGTACACGTCATAGTTGGCGTAGGCGCTAAAATTGAGCGCTGCCGAAGAGATCATCGCGGTGACGTTTTTGCCATCGGCGGGATCCGTGGAACCAGCGCCGGGATCGAAGAGATACCAGGCGGCCCATTGGGCGTCGGCCACGGCATTCCCGCTTCCGGCGGCGGCGAGGCTGTAAAGGTAGGCGGCTTCTTCGTAGCTCTTGCCGAGGCTTCCGGCGGTGAATTCGTCGGCCGTCCAGGTTTCACCAAAGTAAATCTCACGGTCGAAGTTGATGCACATCAACTGGACGTTGGTGAAGGTCTTGGCGCCGTCCGCGATTGAGAAGTCGTAGGGGTAGATATAGTAAGGGCCGGCCGCCGCTGGGCCAGCGCCTGTGAGGGTCATGGTGAACGAACCTGCGCGAGCCTGACGAGGGCCGAAGGCAAAGAGCAAAGAGAAAACCGCAAATAATGTTGTGAGCGAACCGAACTTCTTCATTAAGTCCCCTTTTGGCCATCCGTCACCGGATGGGTTTGAATTTTTGCTTCCGCAGCTATGTTGCGTCGAATTCCCGGCCACCCATTGAAATCGACCGGGTTGAAGTCCATCGATCTGGAACACCGTGAACCGACGGCATCTAAATCGGAATAAGTTCCTTTGCGTCACCAACGAGCTGGGAGGAAGAATCGAACTTGCCAGCCAATTATTTTCCCCGCAGTGGCCTTCACCAAACATTCATGAGGTTGCAATTGGATCTCCAAACACGATTTGTTGAAAATAAAAGAGTTGTTATGTAACCAAATTGCGACATGTGCAATAGTTTGCACATTATGCCAAGTTTTTGCGCATCTTTTGGGTTAGCCCTCTACCTCTTTCGGGTCAGTATGCGGCCCAATTCCGGGGGGAAGATGCATGGAGATTCTTCGAAGATTGAGGCAACCTCGCCAAAATCCTGAAATGCCGACAGGGATGAGTTCTCTGTGGCCTCCGGCGAAATCACGACTGCGCTCCCGCGTAGAACTTCGAAGCGGGAAATGAGGCGGGGAATCAAGAGGAAGAAAAAGCCGAGAATCGGTGAGTGCCCATTGCGTATCGAATTCGGAGGGATGGTTCCTTTCCGGGTCCCTCCCCTGCGAACTGGACCCTGCGCGGTTTGACCCTTACAGCAAACCCTCTTACCATGGGATGAGGCATTCCCCCTCCTGCGCGTTGCTGGTTTCAGCCCCGTGCGACGGCCGACTGTTTCACCTTGAACATGGAGCCGGCGGCCGCAAGCGGAAAGAAATGGTTTGCAGCCAGGAATCGGCCCCAGGCATCAACCGAACAGGCATTCAAGTTGGCGCGGAAATTACGCCCGGAAGGCGAAAACGTTGAGCACTACCGACACACTCGAAAACAACCCCCAACCTGAAGCGGCGGATTCTGCGTCCGATCAAGAAAGCCAATCCCACACGCACGATCACGCAGATCACGAAGGCCATGACCACAGCCATGACGAGCACGCGCACGGGCCGGTTCTGAATCCGGACTGCACGCGCGAACTGGTTCTGGACATTCCCGCCGAAGAGGTTTCGAAGGCCTACGGCAAGGTAGTGGGCAACTATCGCAAGCATGCAAAGATTCCTGGATTCCGTGCCGGCAAGGTGCCGGAATCGGTGATCAAGCGCCGCTATTCAACCGAGATTCGCAAGGATGTGATTGACAGTCTGTTGCCGGAGCGGTTCAACAATGCGGTTGCGGAACTGGGCGTGAGGCCGGTTGGGCAGCCGCGGGTGACCGAGTTGACGGTGGAAGACGGTGCACCGCTGCACGTAAAGGCGGTGTTCGAATTCGTGCCCGCGTTTTCCATCGAGGGTTACCAAAGCGTTACGGTACCAAAGCCCGCGGTGGAGATTACCGAGGAAGAGGTGCGGGCGGAGCTTGCGCAGTTGCGCGAGTCACGCGCCACGGTTGAGCCGGTAGAGGAAGATCGCGCGCTTGTCGACGGCGACTGGGCACAGATTACTTACAAGGGTTTGATTGAGGGTGAGGCCGATGCTGCCCCCGTGGCCGGCGAAGATACGCTCGTCGAACTCGGCGGCAAGGACACCGTCGCAGCCTTCTCCGACGCTCTCAAGGGAGCCAAGCCGGGCCAGGAATTGAAGGCCGAGGTGATTTATCCGGCAGACTATGCGGAGGCCAAGCTGGCCGGAAGGACCGTGGCCTATGACGTGGAAGTGAAGGCGATCAAGAAGCGGACGCTTCCCGATCTGGATGACGATTTTGCCAAGGAACTTGGCGCGTATGAGAGCTTTGCGGATCTGGAAGGGCGCGTTCGCGAGCACCTGGCGTCGCGCAAGAAGCGCAGCGTAGAAGGCGAGACCAAGGACCGGCTGTTCGCGGCACTGACGGAGAAGTATCCCTTCCCGGTGCCGGAATCGCTGGTGCAGGAGCAGATTGACGCCCGGCTGGATCGCGGACTGCGCGCGCTGGCTGCCCAGGGCATGGAAACCGAGCAGATGCGCAAGCTGGACTTTGCCCGGCTGAGGGCGGCACAGCGCGAAAGCGCCGCGGCCGAGGTGAGGACTTTCATCCTTCTGGACCGGATTGCAAGCGAAGAAAACATCACGGTAAGCGACGAGGAACTGGATCACGAGCTGCAATTGGCGGCGCTACAATCCCGCGAGCCGCTGGATGCCCTGAAAGTGCGATTGACGGAAGACGGCGGGCTGGCTAGAATCCGGGAACAGTTGCGGAGAGAAAAAACCGCGAGCGTACTGTATGAACGGCTGCCCGCCTGAGGGTAAAGCGGAGCAGAAGGCGCCGCACGGGCCGAAACAACAATCGGGCCGGCGGCCATCAGAAAACGGGGACAAAGGGTTCCCAAAACGGGAGAGCGAGAAGAAGACTCAATGGCATTGGTTCCCATGGTGGTTGAGCAGACGAGTCGAGGCGAGCGCGCCTACGATATCTACTCCCGTCTGCTTCGCGACAACATTATCTTTCTTGGCACGCCGATTGACGACCAGGTAGCCAATCTGATTGTGGCGCAGATGCTGTTTCTTTCCGGGGAGGACCCGGAAAAGGACGTGCAGCTTTACATCAATTCGCCGGGCGGCTCAATTACGGCGGGCCTGGCCATCTACGACACGATGCAGTTCATCAAGAACAACGTAGTCACTTACTGCATTGGCCAGGCGGCCTCGATGGGGGCGTTTCTGCTGCTGGCAGGGACCAAGGGCAAGCGGTTTGCGCTGCCCAACTCGCGCATTCTCATTCATCAGCCTTCGATGGGCGGATTGAGCGGGCAGGCGACGGACATCGACATTCACGCGCGGGAGATTCTGCGCATTCGCGAAATCACGAATACCTTAATTGCCAAGCACACGGGGCAGCCGCTGGACCGCATCGAACGGGATGTGGAGCGCGACTTTATCATGAACTCGCAGCAAGCCAAGGAATATGGGATCGTTGACGAAATCATTGACCGGCCACCCACCATCGCGAAGTGACCGGACCCGGCACCAGGCGGAATCTAACGGAAGAGTCGTCCAAAAGGGAGCAGGAAAATGAAAACGCGCACGGGACCTGAAGAAGCACTGCGCTGCTCGTTCTGTCACAAGTCACAGGACGCCGTGGCCAAGCTGATCTCGTCGCCCAGCGACTACCCTCGCGCTTACATCTGCGATGAGTGCGTTGCAGTCTGCAACTCGATTCTAGAGGACGACCGCGGCGATGCCGCGCACCCGGCGACGACCGCCGGCCACCTGCCCAAGCCGCAAGAGGTAAAGAGCTTTCTGGACGACTACGTGATTGGCCAGGACCAGACCAAGAAGAAGTTGGCGGTGGCGGTTTACAACCACTACAAGCGCATCCAGATGAATCGAATGCGGAACAACGAAGTGGAACTGGCAAAGAGCAACATTCTGCTCATCGGGCCGACCGGATCAGGCAAGACGCTGCTGGCGCACACGCTGGCCAAGATGCTCGACGTTCCCTTTGCCATTGTCGACGCGACCACGCTGACTGAAGCCGGCTACGTGGGCGAGGACGTGGAGAACATTATCCTCAAGCTCTTGCAGGCGGCTGAGGGCGACGTGACGCGGGCGCAGCAGGGAATTATCTACATTGACGAGATCGACAAGATCGGGCGCAAGGACGAGAACCCGTCGATTACTCGCGATGTCTCCGGCGAGGGCGTGCAGCAGGCGCTTTTGAAGATTCTCGAAGGCACCGTGGCCAATGTGCCGCCGCAGGGCGGACGCAAGCATCCGCACCAGGAATTCACGGCAGTCGATACCACCAACATATTGTTCATCTGCGGCGGGGCATTTGTGGGCCTGGAACGCGTGGTTGGGCGGCGGGTGGGCAAGAAGGCTTTGGGATTCAAGGCTACCGACACCGAGGCAGAGGCAGTGGCGCGGTCGCATCGCGACACCGAGTTGCTGCGCAAGACGGAGCCGCAGGACCTTATCAAGTACGGGCTGATTCCCGAGTTTGTGGGCCGGCTTCCCGTCATGGGCATATTGGACGAGTTGGACGAAGCGGCCCTGGTCGAGATCCTGACCAAGCCGCGCAATGCCATCCTCAAGCAATATCAGCGGCTGCTGGAATATGAGAATGTGCGCCTTCACTTTACCCAGGAAGCCACCGTCGCCGTGGCCCGCGAAGCGCTGGCGCGCAAGGTGGGCGCGCGCGGGTTGCGCATGATTCTGGAAGAGCTGATGCTCGACCTGATGTACCACCTGCCTTCGAACAAGCGGGTGCGCGACCTGGAAATTACGAAAGATATGGTGGAGCGCCGCGACCTTTCGCTGTGCCTGTTGGAAAAGGCCGGATAACTGCTCCGCGATCTTGAAAAGGAAAACCCTCATGCCGGAAGCTTGGCATGAGGGTTTTCACTTTTGCGATGACTGAGTTGTGCACATTGAGATCGAGCAATGCATCCTGATCGGCAAGAAGAACCTGGTTGGAAGGAAGACGCGCCGTTCTTATTTCTTGTTCATCATCTGCTCCATCGGTGACTCAACCTGCTTGAACCCGGCAGGTATCTGAAACGTTGCAGGCGGAACCGGATCGGTCGAGAAGCCGTGCGTCTGCACCGTCATCTCCATCAGCGACACGTCCTGTGGCTGACCCGGCGTGCTTGCAGGCGTCGTGCTTGCCGGCGGATTGTCCTGGGCCTTCTTCTTCTTCCACATACCCGCAAGGGCCCCGCCCAGCATGGAACTGGGACTTCCCAGATTGGTGGTTGAGGTGTTTGACGAACCGTTGTTGCCCTGACTACCATTCGTCGTCGAGCCATTGCCTGCTGCGCCCTGTTGGGTGTCGATGCCGGTTCCAGAGCCGCCCATGCGGGTGATCTCCACCAGGCGCGTGCCGGTGATTTTGGCCATCTGTTTTTGCATCTCGGCGAAGGCGTCGGCGGCGCCGGGCTTCGAGCCGAACATCTGCATCATGGCCATCTGCGTGCCGTTCCGCATGTTCGCCATGCTGCTCATCAGGTCCTTGATGTCGGCGCCCTGCATCATTTTTTGCCCAAACCGCATATCGAAGTCGCGCACATCCTTCATTTCGGCGGGCAGGTCGGGAGTGGTCCAGACTTCATCGGTGAACGAATAGGCGATGCTGGTGCCGGGGTTGGTGGTATCGGTGACAGTCATTTTCATGGTCATGATCTGCTGCCGGGCGCTATATTTCTCGATCATTTTGGAGACGCCTGTATCCTTCACATCCACCGTGAAGTTGAATTGCAGGTTGGGCGGTACGGCGGGGGCGGGGCCTTGCTGCGGCTGAGCCTTGGCCTGCTGCTCTTTCAACTGTTGCTGCATCTGTGCCATCCTGGCCGGCATTTCCGCGATCATCTTGCGCATGTCGGCGAAGGTCACGACGCTGTAGGTCTTTTTGGTGTTGTCGATGTGGACGATGACTTCCTTATCGAGATCCCAGACTTCGGTGTAGTCCTTGCTTACGATCGCCTTCTGATTGCCATGGACCATGGTGGTCTCGATGGTGGGGTCAGTGAGCGTCCTCAATTGCTTGGACATGAACGGAATGTTCTTGATGGAGTTGATGAACTGGCCGCCGGTGATCTGGGAGGAGTGCTCGTAGCTGGAATCGGCGTGGCCTGAGAGCGGGATGGCCAGCAGAGCCAAGGCTAAGAGTCTTGAAATTCTTGTTGGCATTGCATGTCTCCTTGATATGCGTTGGTATGCGTGCAAAGGTAAGCGTACAAATTATCGGTTCGGGAATGAGAGTCGAATCAAGCTCGGAGGCGCCCATCTAGGAAATGGCCGCTGAACGCCATCGCGTTTTTAGTTTGGTTTCTAGCGCCGGATTCTTTTTTCCGCCTGTGGTGAGGATCCAGTTGCCTAAAGACATCCCCCGGGGGCTAAAGCCCATCGTCTACTATCAACCGTCTGCGGCACGACTGAAGTCGTGCCCTTTCAAATCCTGACTTTCACCACAGGCTGCTAAATCCAAAGCTCGTGAATTGAGGAGCTGGGTAACGGCACGAAGACGTTACGGCACAAAGACATGGAGGCGAACATGCCAGGTGGTGCTCTGGCCGGGCTTGAGCGTGACCATGCCGGTGTTGGTCGATCCCCACTCCTTGCCGAAGGGGTCGCCGAAGTTGTATTGGTGCTCGATGGCAACGAACTTCGCCGTGGGCGGGGCGTACATCTGGATGGCCCGGATCTCGGGCGAGAGGCCGATAATGTCCACGCCGTACTTTGCTGCCGGGTCGATCACTTTCACGGTGAGGGCGTGATTCTGCCAGTCGAGATGGTTCCAGTTGTCGTCGAAGAAATTTGTCCCCAGCGCGGCGCCGCCGGGCGCGGAGAGATCGTACCGCGTGCCTGCGACAGGCAGAACCTTCCCGGTGGGGAAGACGTTATCGTAGCCGTCCACCTCGGCGTAGGTGCTGGCGGGAATGTGAATCTTGACCTGCGCGCGGTCGCCGGAGGGCAGGTTGAAGTACGGGTGCCAGGCAATGGCCACCGGTTCGTCCTCAGTGCCGACGTTGCGCGCTTCAATGGTGGCGTCCACGGCCTCGGCGGTGAGCCGGATCTTCACCACCAGGTCGGACTTTGAGAGCCAATGGCCGTCGAAATTGCCGCCATGAATCACGCCGGATACTTCCTGGCCACCGGGAATGTTCTCTACCTTCACGTCGTCGGTTTTGGATTTCAAGATCAGCCCGTGCATGGCGTGACGCTCGGCCGTGGGCTCCTTGCCGATGTTATTTGCGGGCAGCGTGATGGTGTGGCCATGCCACTCGGTGGTGAGGGTTTTGCCGTCGGCGGAGAGCTTGCCGCGAATGCGGTTAGGGTAGGGAAACAGGAAGGCTGCGCCGAGGCGATAGCCCAGGTCGCCGTTGGGCGTGTCCTGGACGTCGAGCATCTTCTTGATCCCGGCCAGATCAGGGGACGCGAGCACGTCGACGTTGCCCTTTCCGGGGAAGTTGGCGGTGATCTGCAAGACTTCCATGCCGCGGCCCGGTGCGACGGTAATGCTGGTGAACTCCGGCCGGGCGGTGCTCGATGCGGCGCGGGAGAGGGTGACGATCTTCTGGCCGCCGATCTCCGTGTTTTCCTGGGCGCGGGCGGCGGGAACGAGTGCGGCTGCCACGAAGAATGGCAGGGCGGCGGAGAGTGTGCAAAGGGCCTGAATCAGTTGCTTCATGTGAAATTCCATCCCTGAGGTGCCATTGAATTTTTGCGGAAGGGCTTCGCTCGCGAAGGAGGGTTTCCGTCGCGAGAAAGCGTATTCTCGCAGCGCAGCCATTCTACGCCAAGGCGCCGGGATGCGGCAGGGCGAGGCCCCGGACACCAGGGCATTTTTGGAGTTGGCGTAGCCCAGAGTTTTATTGGTTTCCCACCCATTCGCAAGAAAACGCGAATGGATGGGGCACGGAGAGCTACGGTAATAGCGAAAATGCCCCAGCCTCCTGAATTTTCTGTTGACAAAAAATCGAATACCTGTTTACTCTATGCCTGTACAAAACAAGCCTATGAGTGAAACGAATCCACGCGATCTATTTCCGGGGGCGCTCGAAATGATGATTCTCGAGTCGCTACGTCGGCAACCTGCACATGGTTACGCGCTGGTGCAGCACATCCAGCAGCGGTCCAATAACCTCCTCCAGGTGGAAGAGGGCTCGCTTTATCCAGCGTTGCAGAGGTTGCTCAAGGCAAAGCTGGTGAAGGCGGAGTGGGGAGTTTCCTCCACGAATCGGCGGGTCAGGACCTACCAGATCACCGCTTCCGGAATGCGCCACCTGGAGCAGCAGATTTCCAGCTTTGAGCGCATGTTCGAAGGCATCGCGCTAGTTCTCAACCCAGGTAAATCCCCGGCCAGCTAGGAGGAGTTGCCATGAACTGGATCCCGAACATTTTCCGCCGCCGCAAACTGTATGACGAACTCTCCGAGGAGATTCGCCTGCATATTGAGGAGCGCAGCGAGCAGCTGATGGGCGAGGGCATGAGTCGGAAAGAAGCCGAACAGGCGGCGCGACGGGCCTTTGGCAATCGAACTTCGCTTGAGGAGCGCAGCCGCGAAGTGTGGCAGTGGCCGACGCTGGAATCGATCTGGGCCGATGTGCGCTATGCACTGCGCCAGTTGAAGAACTCTCCCGGCTTCGCAATTACGGTGATTCTCTCGCTCACCCTGGGCCTGGGCGCGAACACAACCATCTTCACATTCGTGAATGCGCTGCTACTGAGGCCGCCTGCAGTTGCGGACGGCGGACATCTTGTGGAGGTGATGAGGCATAATACAAAGGCTTCAGGGATCGAGGCGTATTCGAATTTGAGTTATCCAGGGTACGTCGATCTTCGCGATCATAATCGTTCACTCTCCGGCTTTGCGGCGTTCGATGGGGATCCCCATGTCGTTAGTTGGAGCCACGGCGGTCAAGGAGAGATGGTTTATGGCCAACTGGTTTCAAGTAACTTCTTTACCGTGCTCGGAGTGGAGCCCGCTCTCGGGCGTTTCTTCCAGCCAGACGAAGACAAAGGAGGATCCGGCGCGCCTACCGTAGTAATCAGCAATTCATTCTGGCAGCGCCAGCTTGGCGGAGACCGCGCGGTGCTTGGACGCGTATTGGTCTTGAATGGAGCCAGCTATACCGTTATCGGCGTAGCGCCCCAAAGCTTCGCGGGCGTCATCATCGGTTCGAGGCACGATTTCTGGACCACTCTCGCGATGACGTCGACCCTGATTCACGATCAGGACCGGATGGGCAGCGATACTTCATCCTGGCTGTTTGGTGTGGGGCGCCTGAAGCCTGGAGTTTCGAAGAATGAAGCGCAGGCGGACCTGACCGTTCTTACCCGTAATGAACACTCTTCCGATCCACATGCGGCAGTGATGGATGCAATGGCATTCCCGCTGCAGTTTATGCCGGGTCCCCTTCGCGGCTATGTGGCTGCGTTCACAGGTTTGCTGATGGCCGCGGTAGGCCTGGTGCTCTTGATTGCGTGCGCCAATGCGGCGAATCTTGTGCTGGCCCGAGCAACGACTCGGCGGCGCGAACTCGCGGTGCGCTCGGCTCTGGGTGCCAGCAGATTCAGAATCGTTCGCCAGGCGCTGACTGAAAGCCTGATGCTCTCGATGATGGGCGGCGCCGGCGGACTGCTGGTCGCCTATTGGTCGATCCCGGCTTTGTTGAGTCTAAAGCCTGCCACCATCCCTGTTTCGATTGAAGCCCCGCTCGATTGGCGTGTTTTTGCATTCGCTTTTGTTGCCTCGCTTTTGAGTGGGATTGCGTTTGGCGTCATGCCTGCTCTGCGCAGCATGCGGCGCGACCTGATACCTGCATTGAAGGATGAAAGACAGTTTGCTGGTCCGCGGCGCTCGCGGATGCGCGGAAGCCTTGTGGTCGCGCAAATCACGGTTTGCCTGGTGCTACTGATCAGCGCGGGGCTTTGCGTGAGAAGCCTGTTCAATGCACGCTCCATCGACCCAGGATTCAGCACGCATAACATTGCGGTGGCACATCTCGACCCCGGCAGCCTTGGCTACACAGAAGCGCAGGATCGCCTGTTTTATCAGCAATTGCTGGAACGCGTGCGGGCTTTGCCGGGAGTGAGTTCCGCCAGCCTTTCGGACTATCTGCCGCTCGGAACCAGCCGCTCGGTTCACGACGTTCAGATAGACGGAGTCAACCCACCTTCGGGGCAAGACTTCATTCCGATGCAGGTCGCCTATGTCGCGCCGGACTTCTTTAACACTATGGGAGTCCCGGTGCTCAACGGCCGCGAATTCTCGGCGCAGGACATCCAGCCTAACTCGGGAAAAGTGATTGTCAATCAAACTATGGCGACGCACTTCTGGCCTGGGCGCAATCCCATCGGGCAGCACTTCAAAGATCACAAGCAGACGGTGGAAATTGTTGGCGTGGTCAAGACTGGAAAGTACCGCAGCCTCAGCGAGGAACCGCTGGACTTCATGTATCTGCCGCTTGGCTCTCAGTCGCAGGAGTTTCTGGTGGTGCGGACCGGGGCCGGCGAGGAAGCCGCCCTCGATGGGATTCGCAAGATCATTCAGAGCCTCGATCCGAACGTTGTGCCCATGGAAATGGAGTCGATCTCGCAGTACATGGCCCTTCCCTTGTTCGCGGCGCATACAACTGGAGTGCTGCTGGGATTGTTTGGATCGGTGGCTCTCCTGCTGGCTACTATCGGGCTCTCAGGCGTGGTGTCCTACTCCGTTAGCCAGCGCACCAATGAGATTGGAGTGCGCATGGCGCTCGGAGCTGACCGGCTTGACGTCGTGAGACTCATTCTGAAGCAGGGGATGCGGCTTACGATGACCGGCATTGTTTGTGGTTTGGTGCTTTCGTTCGCGGCCACTCGTGTTTTGTCCGGATTGCTTTATGGCATCAAGCCCGGCGATCCAGCCACCTTTGCGGCGGTATCACTCTTCCTCGCTGGCGTGGCGTTTTTATCTTGTTACCTCCCTGCTCGTCGCGCAGCTTCACTCGACCCAATGAAATCTCTCCGCGCCGAATGAGAAGTCTTCGATTTGAGAATGTTGCCGAGGCCGATCGGCCCGTTGCGAGGTCAATGACATGAATTGGATCCCGAACATCTTCCGCCGCAAGCTTTATGACGATCTCTCCGAGGAGATGCGGCTGCATCTTGAAGAGCGCACCGAGCAGTTGATGGGCGAAGGAATGAGCCGCGAGGACGCCCAGCAGGGGGCGCGCCGGGCCTTTGGTAACCGGACACTGCTGGAGCAGCGCAGCCGCGAAGTGTGGCAATGGCCGACGCTGGAATCCATCTGGGCCGATACGCGATTTGCCTTGCGGCAGTTGCGGCGGTCACCGGGGTTTACCTTTGCCGCGGTTTTTACGCTGGCGCTGGCCATTGGCGCGAACGCGGTGGTGTTCAGCGTGATGAATGCGTTCATCATTCGCCCGCTGAATGTGCCGAATGCGCAGAGCCTCTTTGGGCTGTTCCGCCCAGGCAATGACGGCGGCGCGTCGTATCCAGACTATGCCGATCTGCGCGATCGGAACCGGAGCTTCGAGGATCTGATCGCCTTTAACCTGGTAGCGGCTGGCCTCGATACGGGCAAGGCTCCAGAAAAGGTGTGGGGATACGAGGTGAGCGGGAACTACTTTGACGCGCTGGGCATTCAGCCGTATCTTGGGCGTTTCTTCCACCGCGCGGATGAGCATGGCCCGAACAGCGCTCCGTTCGTCGTACTTTCTTATGCATATTGGCACACCCATTTTCAGAACGATCTCGGCATCGTGGGCCGAGTGGTTCAATTGAACAAGCACCCATTCACCATCATCGGCGTGGCTCCGCGGGATTTTCATGGAACCATGATGTTCTTCAATCCCGACGTGTTTGCGCCGATCATGAACCACGGACAGTTTTCCGGCAACGAAGGGGAACTGAACGTGCGCGGCAACCGGTGGATCTTTATGACGCTGGGGCACCTTAAACCCGGGGTCAGCGTAGCGCAGGCGACCGGCGATCTGAATTCCATTGGAGCGAGCCTAGAAAGGGCCTACCCCAAGGACGACGGCAAGATGACATTCACCCTGATGCGTCCGGGGCTTTATGGCGACTATCTTGGCCGGCCTGTCTTCGAATTCATGACCGGATTGATGGTGCTTTCAGGGTTGATTCTGCTGGGCGCCTGCGCCAACCTGGGCAGTCTGTTTGCAGCGCGTGCGGCGGACCGGTCGCGCGAAATCGCCCTGCGGCTGGCGCTGGGATCGAGCCGCAAACGCATTTTGCGCGGTTTGTTTACCGAGGCAGTGCTGATCTCGCTGGCCGGCGGGGTGGTTGGACTGGCCGGGAGCGCAGTCTTGTTGCGCGGGCTGAGCGCATGGCAACCCTTTCCACGCTGGCCCATTTCGATGGAAGTAAGCCCGGATGCGAAGGTGTATTTATTCGCTCTGCTGATGGCCCTGGCGAGCGGCCTTCTGTTTGGCGCGGTTCCGGTGAGGCAGGTGCTGCGCACCAATCCGTATTCTGTGGTCAAGTCCGGATCGACCAGCCTGGCGGGACGGCGGATTACGCTGCGCGACGTGCTGGTGGTGGTGCAGATTGCTATTTGCGCGGTGCTGGTGACGTCCTCGATGGTTGCGGTGCGCGGACTGATGCGGTCGATGCATGGCGACTTCGGCTTCAATGCCGACAACTCCACGCTGGTGGATACCGACCTGAGCATGGCCGGCTACAGCGGCGACCGCGCGGCGCCCATGCAGAAGCGCATGATCGAGGCGCTCCAGGCGATTCCCGGTGTGACGCATGTGGGACTTGCCGACGCGGTGCCTTTAGGCGACGGCAACACCGACTCCAATGTTTTTACCGACAATGCAACCGATTTGAAGCCGGCAAACGCCGCTCTCGATGCGGGTATTTTCAGGATCTCTCCCGATTATTTCCTCGCCGAAGGAACGCCATTGATGTTTGGAAGGGCATTCACGTGGCACGACGACAAGGATGCGCCCCGCGTGGCGGTCGTGAATCGGGAATTTGCACGCAGAATCTTCGGTTCAGCTCCCGCAGCTATGGGCCGGTATTTCAAAATGCCGGATGGAGCACGCGTCCAGGTGGTGGGTGTTGCACAGGACGGAAAATATGCCAGCCTCACCGAAGATCCGATGGCGGAGATGTTTCTTCCCATCCTGCAATCGCCTTCGCAAACGACATTTCTTGTGGTGCGTTCGGACGGCGATGCGCAGCAACTCGGTCCGGCCATCCGCGGCGCCTTGCGGCAGGTGGATGCGAGTCTGCCTGTTTTCATCCAGCCGCGATACAAGGAACTGGACGCGGTTCTGTTCGGGCCGCGCATGGCGACGATTTCACTGGGGGTGCTGGGACTGATGGGAGCGATGCTGTCAATTACCGGGGTGTTTGGCATGGCGGCGTACTCGGTGAGCAAGCGGTTGCGCGAGCTGGGAATCCGCATCGCCCTTGGCGCGCAGCGGAAGGAGGTATTGCGGGCGGCGCTGGGACGCGCGGTCAAGCTGATGGCGTTGGGTTCGGCGGCGGGGTTGCTGTTGGGAATCCTGGCCAGCCGGGTGCTCGCTTTCATTGTGTATCAGGCAACTCCGCGCGATCCGCTGGTGCTGGCTGGTGTCGTTCTGGCTATGGCGTTGCTGGGGCTGGTGGCTACGTGGATTCCGGCGCAGCGGGCGTTGTCGGTCGATCCGCTGGTGCTGCTGCGGGAAGAGTGAGGCGGCTTCAAGAGGATTCCGATAAAAACCGATGGCCGGACACTTCCTTCACAGGCGTAGTGTCTCAGCCTGAATTCCTGTTGTCGATCCGAGGGCGTCGCCAGCGGTTCCCGGATGAACAGCCATAATGACATGAAGCGTAAAATAGCCGGGAAGAGCAGACATGAATGATGCAATCGTTGTCTCGACGGACTTTGATTTTGAAATCGGCTCATGGCGGGTCAAGCATCGGCGCCTAAAGGAGCGCCTGTCGAATTGCGAAGAGTGGGAGGAGTTTGATGGAACGGCGAATATGCGAACCCTGCTGGGCGGCAATGGCAATGTCGAGGACAATGTCCTGGAGTTTCCCAGCGGAACCTATCGAGCAATTGCGCTGCGTTCTTATGACCCCGCATTCAAGTCATGGGCGATCTGGTGGTTGTCCTCAGGCGACCCGCATGCGCTGGACGTGCCTGTGATAGGGCGGTTTGAGAACGGCGTAGGATCATTTTACGCAAATGATGTGCTACGCGGAACGCCGATTCGGGTTCGGTTCCTTTGGTTGCGAACCGATACGAAGACCCCGAGGTGGGAACAGGCCATGTCCAAAGACGGCGGCATCAGTTGGGAAACAAATTGGACGATGGACTTTGAACAAGCTTAAGGTTGTAGAAGAATCTTCTATCGCGATCCTCCTAGGTTTGCGCATAGCTCCAGTTTGCAATGGCGGCTTTTCGCGTAAACCAGATAATCCACAAGAAAACCGTCAACTTCCGCTTCCGGCCAACACCAGATCAGAGTGCGAATTCGGCGGAGTCAGCTATTTGGCGCGCAAGAAAAGTTCAAACTCTGACATTCCGTACACAGGCTTTTCGTTGACTCCAGGTCGGGAATCGGGTATTCTGGAGACCTTGCGCGGTGTTGCGCCTGGGGTCTGTGTGTAGCCACCCGGACCGACTGGTTGACGCCCCTTTTGGGGGTCGGCTGGAGCAGGCCATCGGCTGCTGGATACGCGGAAAGCAGGCGCGGATCGAGCTGAGCCAGAGCCCTTGTGGGCCAGCCCCGGCAGTTCTCACCCGAACAGGACTGTTTGGACGTGGGTAGAAACAAGGCCCGTGCGCGTTTTGCGTGGGCATATGCGCTTTGTGCGTGGGTTTGGTCCAGACGGCCGGCGGGTTTCTTGATGCGGCCGGTTGAGGTTTGCGGTTTCCCACCCATTCGCAAGAGACGCGAATGGATGGGGCACGAAGGGTCTTTGCCGGGTTGGAAGTGGGCAGATCCCAGGTTTTGACAGGTTCTTAGAGGGCAGGAGAGAGATGGGCACCTTTGTTCCGAGTGGGAAAAACATTCCCCGCAAGTGGTTTGTCGTGGATGCCAGCGGTCAGACGCTGGGGCGGCTGGCCACCAAGGCCGCGGATTTGCTGAGCGGCAAGCTGAATCCCCAGTATGTTCCGTACATCGACATGGGCGACCACGTGATCGTCATCAACGCGGAGAAGGTCCGCCTTACCGGGCTCAAGAGCCAGCAGAAACTCTATCGCCGCTACACGGGTTTTCCCGGCGGGCTGCGCGAGGAAGAGTTCAGCCGCCTGCTGACCCGCAAGCCGGAAGCGATTCTGGAGCAGGCCATCAAGGGCATGCTGCCGAAAAGCAAGTTGGGCCGGGCGATGGGCTCCAAGCTGAAGGTGTACCGCGGCGACAAGCATCCGCACCAGGCGCAGACGCCGGTGGCGATGGAGATCAAGTAAGAGCAGCTATCAGCTTTCGGCTATCAGCTTTCGGTTTTTCCTGCTGATGCGGAAAGTTCAGGGCAGCGAAAAATTTGAATGGAAGCAGGACAAAGCTGACGGCTGAAAGCTGCCGGCTGAAAGCTAAGAGGAAACGAATGGCAGATCTGGTTCAGTATTACGGGACGGGACGGCGCAAGTCGGCGATTGCCCGCGTGTTTCTTCGTCCCGGCACGGGCGAGTGGAAAGTCAACGGCAAGGCATTTGAAGTTTATTTCGTGACCGAGCAGCAGCGCGTGGCGGCCAAGCGGACGCTGGTTGTGGCTGAGCTTGCATCGAGCTTCGACGTAATCACGACGGTGAAGAGCGGCGGAGTGGCCGCGCAGGCCGATGCCGTGAAGCTGGGCATTGCCCGGGCGCTGGTCCTGTTCAACCCGGAGCTGCGCAAGCTGCTCAAGGCCGAAGGCCTGATGACGCGCGACGCGCGCCAGAAGGAACGCAAGAAGTACGGGCAGAAGGGCGCCCGCAAGCGGTTCCAGTTCAGCAAGCGCTAACGCGCTTGCAGTGGTTAGTGAACAGTGGTTAGTGATCAGTTTGACCACTAACCACTATTCACTAACCACTGTTTTTCCCAATCTCCCGCGCAAGCGGGTTCAATCCGGGCCAGGCGAAGGCTAGTCCGGATGCAATCCACGAAGGAGGCCAATGGCCACGATTACTATGAAGGAGCTGCTCGAAGCGGGTGTTCACTTCGGGCATCAGACGAAGCGCTGGAACCCGAAGATGAAGGAATACATCTTTGGCGAGCGCAACGGAATTTACATCATCGACCTGCAGAAGACGCTCAAGCTGTTCAAGGATGCGTCGAAGTTCGTTACCGAACTGTGCGCCAGCGGCAAGACGATTTTGTTCGTCGGCACCAAGCGCCAGGCGCAGGACGCCGTGGCCGAAGAGGCCACCCGCGCAGGGATGCCGTACATCAACCAACGCTGGCTGGGCGGTCTGTTGACCAACTGGGTGACGGTGCAGAAGAGTGTAAAGCGCCTTCAGGAACTCGACGAGATGGCCACCGACGGCCGCTATGAGCTGCTGACCAAAAAGGAAGTGATCAAGCTGGAGCGGGAGCGCAAGCACCTGCAGGCCAACCTGGCCGGCATCAAGACCATGAAGCGGCTGCCGGATGCGCTGTTTATCGTCGACTCGAACAACGAGGCGATTGCCGTGAAGGAAGCCCGCAAGCTGGGCATCCCGGTGGTTGCGGTGGTAGACACGAACTGCGACCCGACGGTTGTGGACTATGTGATTCCGGGCAACGACGATGCGCTGCGGGCGATTCGCCTGTTCACTTCGAAGATCGCCGATTCGGCGGCCGAGGGCGTGAACCTGGTGGGCGACAAGGCCTTTACCGAGGAGTTGCCGGTTGCCGCGGTGGAGGAGTCGATTTCTGCCGAGGCTGCGCCGGTTGAGGAAGTGGACCTGGAAGCGGCGTTGGGCGGAGGGATTCGCAAGGCGCCGGCCGCGGTTGCCGCTCTGGACGAGGCGGAAGTAGCCGAGGGCTGAGCCGTTGCCTTCTGGCGGCACGCGGACGCGCATTGTCTGGTTCGCGTGGCAGTGAATGCCGCATACTATCCGTCAAGATCTTGCCTCTTGCAACTGCGCATTTCGTCGCTCGTCGAATCTTCGGCTGCGCCAGCAAGCTTGGTCGTCGGAGGTGAGAGGGAAAAGTTCATGTCTATTCGTACGATTGTTCGGCGTCGCCTGCGCGGGTTCAGCTGGAAGAACCCCATGGTCAACGCCGGCCTTAAGGTCGCAGACCCGATCGACTACATTGCCCGATTGCTGAATCAACGGGCGTATTTCCCCCCTTTCTCGATTCGGGTACGGTCGGTAGGCATCAAGAGTGACTTCGGTGCGGCCCGATTCCAAGTGGGTGGGCGAAAAGCGACAGACCTGCTTAGAACTCATGCGAAGTTGACGCCGGACTCCAAGGTCCTGGAGATTGGATGCGGCTGTGGCACGAATGCATTCGGGCTGGCAGAGGTACTCAAGGATGGCAACTATACAGGAATGGACATTGAGCGCGTTTCACTTGCGTCGGCGAGGGCTAACTCGCGACTGAAGCGCAAAGGCTTTCAATTCGACTTCCTCGATATTCGAAATGGGGGATACAATCCGGAGGGAAAATTTCTTGCGTCTGAGTATGTTTTTCCTTACACGGATGAATCTTTCGACATTGTGTTTTTTGCTTCTGTCTTCACACACATGCTTACGGACGAAGTCCTGAATTATACAAAACAGATCGCGCGAGTTCTGAAACCTGGCGGTCGTAGCTTCTTGACGGCCTACCTGCTTGACCGGGAGATGAAAATCCAGTTTCCTTTCACGAGTCAGGAGCACAGCTACATGAACAAAGAGATTCCAGAGGTTGCGGTGGCCTATCGTTCGGCATTTCTTATCTCTACATTCGCCAACATTGGAATGCGCTTCACGGCGGGTCCCTTGTGGGGAACCGTCCACGGCGGCAAATCGGAGACGGGAATGGCTCAAGATATCATGGTCTTCACAAAGCAGGAGTAGCGGAAGTGACCCTGTTGGGGCAAGGAAAAGAGAGATGATGACAGTGAGCGAAAAAATCGATTCCAAGTTGGTGAAAGAGCTTCGCGAGAAATCCGGAGCGCCGATGGGCGACTGCCTGAAGGCTTTGCAGGAGACCAAGGGACACATCGAGGACGCCTTTGTGGTGCTGCGCAAGCGCGGCATGGCTTCGGCGCAGAAGAAGGCGGCACGGAGCACGAATGAGGGCGCGGTGGGCACCTATATTCACGCCGGGGGCAAGATCGGCGTCATCATCGAAGTGAATTGCGAGAGCGATTTTGTGGCCCGCACCGATGACTTCCAGGAACTGCTCAAGGACATCGCCATGCACATCGCGGCCAGCGATCCGCGGTATGTGAAGCCGGAAGATGTGACGATTGAGGACCTGGAGCGCGAGAAAGAGATCTATCGCGCGCAGGCCGCCGCGACGGGCAAGCCGGCGCCGGTGATCGAGCGGATTGTCGACGGCAAGATGGCCAAGTTCTACGAAGAGGTTTGCCTGCTGGAGCAGCCGTTCATCAAGGACCAGTCGGTGAGCATCAAGGAACTGATCGCGCAGAAGGTGGGCAAGCTGGGCGAGAACCTCACGGTACGGCGCTTTGCGCGCTTCAAAGTCGGAGCTCCGGACTGGACCGTGGCGCAGACCAAGGCTCCGGAAGGCGCGGGGGAGTAGGTAAGAGCAGGGACTAAGGGACTTGGGACCAAGGGACTAGGGACTAGGGACTGGCAACTGGAAAGGCCCGGGGCATGCGCTCCGGGCTTTCTTGCGTGGAAATGCAGTTCCTTCGATCAGGGGCTACAGGCACTGGCAATGGATGGAATTTTCGGGTTCAGCCAAGAAAGATATTTGCACAATTTGTGCAAATATTTGCACATTCTTTCATAAACGTCGGTATAAGGTATTTGTTTTCAACGATTCATTATGGCGCTCCAAGTGCATTTAGTCAGATGAAATCGACAGCACACTCCTATACACCAGTACTCAGGACGACGCGAAGTAGTGGATGGCCCGAGGGCCACAAGAAAAGGAAAAAACTCAATGAGCAAGATGAAGACTCTCGCAATTGTTGCTTTGGCCGCAGCCGGTATCGCATTCGCCACATCGGCGAAGGCCGATCCGACTGAAATCGTCAACATGACCTTCCAATCCGGCGCCACGTTCTCCGGAACCGTGACATTTGCCCCCGGCTACAGCTATCCGGAAGCGGTCACTGGGACTCTGACCGGCTACCAGTACGGAATCACCGGCTATACGGGCAGCGGCAGCGACGCGATCAACTGGGTTTGGGAAGTTCCGGATAACTTCTCGAGCACTGCCGGTGTATTCTCCACATGGCTTATGGATGGGCCGTTTGAGAACTACAGCGCCTATTCCAACTACATTGGTTTCACCTACACCGATTCCGGCGCACCCACCCTGACCTTCGACAACAACCCTGCCGACGGCTTTCCCGGTTATGTGAATAATGCCATCAACGCTGGTGCTGACCAAATGGTAAGCGGCTCGATCAATGCAACTGCGACCCCCGAGCCCGGCACACTGCTTCTTTTCGGCAGCGGGCTGGTGGGTCTGGTTGGCACGATTCGGCGTAAGATCGCTCTGCGCGGCTAGTTCGCTCCAAGGTGGCTTAAAAACCGATTCGCTTCACAAAAGGTCTCTGGGCGTGAGCTCCGGGGCCTTTTGCTTTTTTCCGGTCCTCTATAGCCGTGGAGGGTCAACAGGTTGTTCCGGTTCGGACTTGCCCGGGATCGGCCATTCCGCATCGGCCCTGGCAGGGCGCAGGACGAAGACGGTCTGAAGATCGATGGCGATGTGCAGAAGAATGGGGAGAAGCAGGTTTCCGGTGAACAGGAAAAGGCCGCCGAAAGCGAGGCCTGCGATGCCGGTTTTGAGCATCCCAAGTTTGCCCTGGTAGATGTGATTGACGCCAAAAATGGCGGATGCGAAAAGCAAGGTTACGGGCAACGACAGGTGCAGGGCGATGCCGTCAAGATAGCGGAACGTGAAGCCGCGGCACAAAATCTCCTCGCAGACCCCAGCGGTGACAGAAATGGCCGCGAACCAGAGGCGCTCTTCATGCGTGTCCGGCAGCAGTTTCGAAACATCGCCAAGAGAGCGGCGATAGGCGGCAGCGTACACAGCGCGGAGCCTTTCGCCGCGCAGGCTTTGGACCACAGGCATGAGGCCCAGGATGAAAAAAGCCGCCAGCAGGATGGCGAAGAGGATGCGGGCGTAGGCGGGCAGCCCGTGGCCCTGGCTTGCCGGCGGAAAGAACAGATTGTCTGGCCCGGAAATCCAGAGAGCTGCCGCGGCTACCGGCCATTGGACGACGAGGATATAGCGATAAAAGCGCACCTTTTGCCTGGAGCTGGAGATATTGCGCAGGAACGGGCGCTCGTAGAAATAGCTGACCAGAGGGCTCACGACGATAAGCAGGAAGGCCAGGAAGTGCTGCAACGGCAGGGCGAAATGGAATGGCAGGTGCATGACGAGATCTCCTATATGCGAATGTATATTCACATTCGCATTTTGTCAAGAGAGTCTTTAAACTGAGGTTGATGACACCGGGAAGTGGACAACCCATGCAGCAGCGGAGCCGCCGGACGCTGGAGAAGCTACTGGGCGCGGCGGCCGAAATACTGGAGAAGCGTGGGCTCGAGGGGGCGACCATTCCGCGCATCGCCGCGCAGGCGGGGGTGGCAGTGGGAAGCGTGTACCGGCGCTTCAAGGACAAGGATGCGCTGTTCAGGGCCACGTTTCTCGATCTGATTGAACGGAGCGTGGAGGTAAACCAGCGCAATCTCGTTCCCGAAACATTCGCCGGGATGCCGCTGGAGTCGGTGGCCAGAGCGCTGGTGCGGGCGATGGTGCGCCAGTTTCGCACGCAACCCGGGCTGCTGGGCGCGTTGCAGCATTTCCTACAATTTCATCCCGACCTTTTCTTTCGCGAACGCGCTCTCACGATGATCGCGGGCAACTACGGGCGGATCGCCGGGGTGCTCATGCTCTACCGCGACCGGATCACGCATGCCGACCCGGAGCGGGCTGCCTTGTTCGCCATTCTGTGCGCGATCACCGTGATCCAGGCGCGCACGCTGGAGAACGACTCCGTGTGGGAGAAGGTTGCGGCGCTTGACGATCGGGAATTGGAAGCGGAGGTGACGGATCTGATGATTGCGTACCTTACGCGTCCGGCTTGAAGACGGGGGCCGGTCTAGAACGACAGCTTGATGGCTACGCCGGACGCGGAGTGCTTCGGTGCGCCGGCGCCGATTCCCGCGGGCAGGGTCGGGGCTCCAGCCGTGGCGTGGCCGCCGTTATATGTGCCTGCGGAAAGAAAAACGCCATTGCCGAGGTCGGAACTTGTGAACAGGAGAGAGCCGTAAGGGTGGGCGAGATCGCTTAAATTACCCGCAGGCGTAAGCATGTTGGAATATTGGAACCGGAAGGCGCTGCTGGGCGAGGAGCCCAGGGGCAGGTTAAAGCTGCCTCGCATTAGCTGATTCAGGGAGGGCTGGGGCGGAACGCCAAAGGGCCCACCAGTCGCGCTGGAAGGCTGAAACAAGAGGCCGGGATCGCCTCGGCCGCGTCCCATGCCGAAGCTGCCGAGTTGATTGAAGCTGGCTGCACCCTGTCGGGTTGTGCCAAAGCCGCCGGTTCTGTTGAGGTCCAGGGCGCTACCCGTCAAGCCGGGGAGGTTGCTGAAGCTGGCCGCAGGTTGGAATGAGTTCATGAACGATCGGTTTCCGAGTTCGAAGCCATACCTGGGTGGGGACGGAGGTTGAGTCTGCCGCTGGTACGAACTGAAGGCGGAGCTTGCGGTTTCGGGTTTGGCGGTTGAGGCAGGCGGTTCCGTGGGGAGGGCTTCGGGCGCATTTTGTGCTTTGAGTGGAGCAAATGCGGCATTTTGGGCTTGGACAAGTGCGATGGATCCTATAAGCAGCACGACGGTTGAAACCTGTCTCAAAGTTGACCACAATGCGCGCACGATGGCGGCTGCCTTTGTGAACGAATCGAATTGTGTGGAAATGTTCATTCTCAGCTCCACTGGACCGAGCATAGCCTCGATTGGTTCAGCGCGCCAGCTTGAAACGATCAGGTGTGCACAATAGGTCAAATGCCTGGCCGGAGTGGTCGCGGTCAGGAACATTTCCGCGAACCGCACGTTTTAAAGCGGGCCGGATCGGTTTAACCAAAGGAAAATCGGAGGCATCGGCCGGTATGCGATACTCGAAAAGGCATGTACAAACGCATTGTTCTTAAGCTTTCAGGAGAGGTATTGGCCGGTCCGCGCGGGTTCGGACTGGATACCGACAAAGTGACCGCAATTACCGACGAAATTGTCGAAGTACACGCGTTGGGCGTGGAGATCGGCGTGGTGGTGGGCGGCGGCAACATCTTTCGCGGCGTGGCCGAGCAGGCCAAGGAAATGGACCGGGTGAGCGCCGACAACATGGGCATGCTGTCGACGGTGATCAACGCCATCGCCATGCAGGATGCCATTGAGCGGCGCGGAGTCCAGTGCCGGGTGATGAGCGCGGTGTTCATGAACCAGGTGGCGGAACCCTATATTCGCCGCCGGGCGGTGCGGCATCTGGAGAAAGGGCGAGTCGTGATCTTCGCGGCGGGGATCGGGAATCCGTTCTTCTCGTCGGACACGGCGGCCAGCCTGCGGGCCATGGAGATCAAGGCGGAAGTGCTGCTGAAGGCCACCAAGGTGGAAGGCGTTTACAGCGCCGACCCGGCGCTGGACAAGGAAGCGGTGAAGTACGACGAGATTACCTACATGGAGATCCTGCGCCAGGGCCTGAAGGTGATGGACCTGACGGCGGTGAGCCTGTGCAAGGACAACAACATGCCGATGATCATCTTCAACATGAACCAGCCGGGGAATATCCGCCGCGTGGTGATGGGCGAGAAGGTGGGATCGCTGGTGACGGCGTAAGGGCAGTGGTTAGTGGTTAGTGATTAGGGAAAAGGGTCCAAGGAACGGGGGCGGCGTTTGGTTCCCTGGCTTGCGCGGCCGTACCAGCAGGCCGGCTGGGGGCGTCTAATTGCCAGTGGAGAAGCGCAAGCCAGCACGGCTGAATGGACTGACAGGGCTTCGCACCTTCGCGGCTATCAACATCGTCTTCTTTCATTTCTCCAATCCAAACTGGTTTGGCCCGCTGGCGCCGGTGGTCAACGCCGGCTATGCGTCGGTCAGCTTCTTCATTCTGCTGTCGGGGTTTGTTCTGGCGTATAACTACGCGGGGCGGGCGCGCGAAGGGCAACTGGACAAGGCTCGATTCTGGGAGGCGCGGTTTACGCGGCTCTATCCCATTTACCTGCTCAGCCTGCTGCTGAGCTGGCGGGTGGTGCCTGCGGAGTACGCGGCGCACACGCATCCCATGTTCTGGACCGGGATGGTGCTGTCGCCGCTGCTGCTGCAGGGGTGGATTCCGGAGATCGCTACGTTCCTGAATACGCCGGCGTGGACCATGTCGGCGGAGTCGGCTTACTACGTTGCGTTTCCGTGGTTGGCCAAGGGCAAGAAGCCGCTGAGCATTCAGGCTTATCTGCCCAAAATGGCGGCGGTGTGGGCGCTGGGGATGGCGCCGGGGCTGCTCTACATCTGGCTGAAGCCTGACGGCATTGCACACCCCGACCGGTGGAGCTACGGGCCGTGGCTGCAGGTGCTGAAGTATACGCCGCTGCCGCACCTGGCGAGTTTTGTGTTTGGAGTGATGCTGGCCAACCTGGACGAACTGGTGCCGCGCGTGGGCCGGCTGCGGCTGCTACTGGGGGTGGGCGGGTTTGCGGCCACGTTTGGACTTCTGTCGCTGGGCCCGGCGGTTCCTTATCCTATCGTGCACGACGGGCTGATCATGCCGCTTTTCGGTTGCATCATTTTGGGGCTTTCCGGGGAGAATCCCCTGGCGCGGGGCATGGGCTGGCGCCCGCTGGTGTTCGTGGGAGAGGCCAGCTACTGCTTATATCTGCTGCACTTCAACCTGTGGAACCTGATTCACGACTCGCATGTGCTGGAGCGGACGGGGCTGAGCCGGTTCGATCCATGGATCAGTTACGTGCTGCTGATCGGGCTGGCGGTGCTGGCGCTGCACCTGATCGAAAAGCCGGCGCAGAGGCAGTTGCGGAAATGGATGGGTGTGCAGACGGTGGTGAAGGAACGGAGAGTGGCAATGGTGAGCGCGGACAAGGATGGACCTTGAGCTTCTGGGCGGATCGATGACGCAGGTTTACCCGGTAGGATCGTTCTGTTTTCCCTCATGTTCAGGAGGATTGCAACTATCTGCAAAGTGCGGCTGAAATACGCGCATCGAAACAGGAGCAGCAAAATCAAATAACAAGCAATTGAACCGAAGGGAACTCATGGCCGCGCTCGAGTTTGGTTTTCTGCAGGGCCAACTGGAGGAGCGCAAGCGCCGGTTGGAGGCAGCGGTCGCCTCCACGCCGCGAAACTCCGACCTGAACGGCCTCTTGCGCGAGGTAGATTCGGCGCTGGATCGCATGGCAGAGGGCACCTACGGTCTTTGTCTGGAGTGCCACGACTCGGTGGAAACGGACCGCTTGCTGGCTGATCCGTTGGTGCGCTATTGTCTTGACCACCTGACGCAAATGCAACGAGCCGCGCTTCAGCGAGACCTCGACCTGGCTTCCCAGGTGCAGCTGAACCTGCTGCCGCAAAAGGGACTGCGTGTCGGCCTCTGGGAGACGAGCTATCATTTCGAGCCTGTCGGCCCGGTGAGCGGCGACTACTGCGACTTGATCACCTGCGACGGGCAGCTTCTCTTCCTTTTGGGCGATGTCTCCGGCAAGGGTGTGGCTGCTTCCATGCTTATGGCGCAACTGCACGCTCTTTTTCGCATCCTGACCGGCATGTCCTTGCCGCTCGGCCAGATTGTCACTCATGTCAACCGCGTTTTCTGCGAAAGCGCGCTGGCCGGGCAATACGCCACCCTGGTGTGCGGGCTGGCGAAGCCAACCGGGGAAGTGGAAATCCATAACGCCGGTCACTGCCCCGCAATCGTGGTTGGGCGCGACGGAGTGCACTGTATTGACTCTGGCGGTTTGCCGCTGGGGATGTTCCTCGAAACGGAGTTCCCCGCGACGAGCGTTCAACTGGAAGCCGGCGACACGCTCTTTCTTTACACAGACGGACTTTCGGAAGCCAGCAACGAGAGCGGCGAATATGGCGTGGACCGGGTGGTGAGATTGGTAGGCCAGCACGCTGCGCGGCAACCCGCAGAAATGATCGCCGCCTGCCTTGACGATGTGCGGGCATTTACCAACGGCGGCCCTGGTTTCGACGACATGACTGTGCTGGCTGTTCGGCGCTGCGACTAAAGCGGCGTCAGGGGTGGCCCAGTTTGGAAGAGCATTCCCTCGGGGGCTGAAGAGGCTGCGAAAAAAAGCTGGGTTCGAGCGGCAATCACAAAACCGGTGCCGCAGGGGCTAAAGCCCCACGCTGATTCTGCGGCGCTTGCGGCACGACTAAAGTCATGCCCTGTTACAAAGCTCTCAAAAATACCTGCCGAAGCGAGTTTTTCCGCAACCTGTAAAGCCCGTACCCTTCACAGGGCGACAGAGTCCGTTTTTGTACGAAATTCGTGCGCACCACGCTACGGGCTGGTGGTTTGGATGGCGTGGTTGCCGTGCGGGACGGCGGCCAGGGCGGCGGGCTTGTCGCCGGATGGATACGGACCGGATACCGTTGGCTGGAGCGCGCCGGTGGTGGGGTTGAGCTGGAATCCGGAGATGGAATTGCCTTGCTGATTGGCTGTATAGACGTAACGGCCCAGGGCGGGATCGATGACGACGGCGACGGGAGTGGTGTCGGTCTGGTTGATCTGGCTGCCGGATGTGTTGACCGCGGCGGACGGCGTTCCGGTACTCAGAGTGATGACGTAGGCCGAGACGGAAGAGTCCAGTCCGTTGGTCACGTAGAGGTAGATGCCGCGCGGGTCGATGGCGATAGCGTTCGGCTCACTGCCGGTCTTGAAGGGGCCGTTGATCAGGAATTGCAGGGTGCTTCCACCTTGAATGGTGTAGCCGATCAGCTCGTTGGAAGCGAAGTCGGTGACATAGACAAAGCGATTGGTCGGATCCGATACCAGACCGGAGGGCTTTACGCCGGCCTTGTATGGGCTGCTTGGAGCGGCAGCAAGGGCGCCGCCAGCGGCGACGGTGTAACCGAACACCCAGCCGGGGTTCGCGGTGCTGGTAACGCAGGTGGCCACGGGAGTGCAGCCGGGATTGTAGGCCGATTGATCGTAGGCCGACACATAGACCGCGTTGTTGTTGGCCAGCACGTTGACGCCGGTGGGAACCACGATGTCGCCGGGATTGCTGGGAAGTGCGATGGGGATTGGTTGACCCACCACGGAGCCAATCTTGCCGCCGGAGAGCGAATAGGCAGTCAGGACGGATGGATTGGGACCGGAGACTACGTAGAGATAAGTCTGGGCGGTGTTCACGGCTACGGAGACAGGATTGGCGCTGGTGGCGATCACATCGGCCTGCGTCAGGACGCCGTCGCCGGCGATGGAAAAGTGGGTAACGTTGTTGCTGCCCTGGTTGACGACGTAGAGGTTGGCGTAGTCCGCGGTGGCGGCCATGGCGACGGGATTGTTTCCGCCGCTGGGCACAGTGGCAGCGCCGGAACGCAGGGCGCCGGTGTTCTGGTCGGCATCGAACGTCTGGATCTGCCCCGTGCCTGCCGATCCCGATCCGCCGGAATTGGCCACGAAGACGTAATCGACGGTCTTGATGTCGCAGGCCGTGAAGAAGATGGCCGCAAGCAGGCCGATGATCGAGACCAGAAACAACTGGCTCAGTTTGCTGAACTTCATGCGCTTCCTTCGTCGAGGGCGATCAGGTTCAAGCCCCAGGAAAACTCGTTTAGGTTGCCCCGCATTCATTGTAAAAGCTCATTGCGGGGTGTTGCTACCCAAGCCGGCCTGCGGCCGCGCTTGTGCTCAACTCTGTCTACTTCGAACTGCCGCCATGCGGAATTGCCGCGACTGCGGTCGGTTGGGCGTTCGAGTTGTAGGGAGAGTTCTCAGAATTCAGGAGTGTGCCGGCAGTGGGGCTTAGTTCGAAGCCGGAGACGGTGCCGTTGACCCCATTGTCGAGGAAATTGGCGGTGTAAAGAAAATGATTGGTTGACGGATCGATGCCGATGGCGACGGGTTGGAGGCCGGTCGCGTAAGTTCCCAGGCTGGTGAGTGCCCCGCTGCCGATCGAATACGCAGTTACAGTCGAATCCTGCATGTTGGCGACGTAGAGGAAGGGGTACTTGGGATCGGCGACAATGGCGGAGGGCTGATCGCCGGCGGGGAACTGGTTGGTGCCGTTGACGCCGCCGGTCATTGCGGCCAATACGCCGGAAGAAACCGAGTAGCCCAGAACGTGGCCGCTCGTCATGTCAGTGGCGTAGACGTAGGCGTTGGTGGAGTCGCTGGCGATGGCCGAGGGATGGATTCCGGCAGGGAAAGGCGCACCGCCATTGTTGAGCGGGCAAAGTGTGCCGGGCGGAAGCGTTCCCGCTGGAATGGTATTGCTGCTTGTGGGGCAGGCGCCGCCGGGAGCCACCGCGGAAGTGCTGGGAGGTGCGACCGCGAAGGCGAAGATGTATCCGGCGTTGGGCGAGGCGGTTGTGTCGTATGCAGTGACATAGACGAAGGAGCCGGATGCCAGAACGTTGACCGCTGTGGGTACGATCACGTCGCTCTCCTTTCCCAGGCAATTGAAGGTCTCAATCCTGGTGTTGTTCGATGTGGTCGCGAAGGCGGGTGCGTAGCCGGTCAGGCACAGCGGCATGTAGTTCAGGTTCCCGTTCGGCACCGGAGATCCCAGCGTGTCGCTGGGCGTGGAGCCGGTGCCGACGGTAATGGGCAGGACCGCGACGGAGCCCGAGCAGGGAGCGGCTGGAGAGCAGATGGGCAAGGGCTGATAGGTGTCGACGATGAAAAGACTGGATCCGTTGATGGCCACGGCGAGGGGAAAAATGCCGGGCGTGTTTACGGTGTTCTGCGGATAGACCTTGCCGTCGTTGCCGATGACGAACTGGACGATGGAGTTATCGTCCTGGTTGACCACGTAGAGATTGGTCTGGTCGGTGGAGACCGCTTCGGCGATAGGGTTGCGTCCGCCGGAAGGGAAGGGTGAAGTAGGAATCTGCCGCATGACGCCGGATTGCTGGTTGATTTCGAAGACGTCGACCTGGCCGTAGTTATTGGTTCCCGCGGCCTTTGAACTGGTCACGAAGACGAAATCCACAGTGAGTGTGCCACAAGCGGTGACAAGCCCAGCCGCCAGGAGGCTGGCCGCGGAGACCAGCATCAGCTGGCTCGATTTGTTGAACTTCATGCGCATCTTTCGTCAAGGGGCTGAAGGTCAAGCCCCGAAAAAACCGGGTTTGGAATCGGACGCACGGTAAGTGTTTCCCGTCCGGCGTTCGGCTACGTTCGTGAAAACTCCATTGAAACTTCAAAATCAAGGCCGGGGTCAGATGGCCGACTGACTTCCGATCTTCGCCGATGTAATCCCTGCCGTTCCGGACACGGAGCGCATCGGCGGGAAGTGCACTGGGGAACCTCTGAATAAGCCAACGGCATTCCCTCAGGGGCTAAAGCCCACGTTCATTTTTTGCGGCGGTTACGGCACGACTCAAGCCGTGCCCTTTCAAAACCGCGACTTAGTCATAGGTTCCCTAGCTGGTGCGCCCGTCGATGAGGCACCAAGCGGCCGGCCCCTGCAATGAAAACGTACTCGGGACGCGCAAATCGTTGAGCACACCAGAGTTGGGATCAACCACACGCCCGGTCACGCCGGAATCGTTGAAATCGGCCGAGTAGACGAACTGGTCAGAGGGATCCTCAACCAGGCATTGCGGCGCAGAGCCGGAGCCGAAGGGCTCCCCGGCGATGAAGCTGAGCTGATGGGTGGTGGGGTCGATGACGTAACCCGCCAGACCACTCCCGGAATTGGTCCCCTGGACGTTATTCCCCTGGTTGGCTACATAGAGGAATTTGCCTTTGGACTCGATCAGCAGAAAGATCGGATTTGCGAGCGTTGGATCATCGGGTATCACTCCGCCAGTCTGCGCCTGAAGGGCTCCATTGGTACCAACCGAGTAAGGGAGAATCTGGCTGACTGCGCCTGTTCCTGCCACGTCGGTGCCTTCGTTGTCGAGGAGGTAAACGAATCCCGATCCGCTGACGATGGCCGTCCCCTGGGAAATGCCCATGACCTGCGCGCTGTTCTGGTTGACGGATAATACTCCGCTGCCGGTGTTGTAGCTGTAGGGGAAGACAACGTCTCCGTTGGCTGGAGTTCCGGCGAGGGTGAGGATGTATCCGGAGACCAGGGAGAAGTCGATGGGATTGGCCGGAACCGGGAAGTAACCGAGGGGGCAGATGATCTGGCTGCTTGGGCAGTTAGAAGAAGTGACCTGAGAATTTGGGATCAAAGACAGGCGGCCGGTGGATTGGTTGATGGTGAATGCCGTGATGTCGCCGCAGGCAGTAGCGCTGCTAACGAGGGCAAGCGCGCAGGCGGCGGCGGAGGGCGAATCGTGATCCAGGACGTAGAGGTACGATCCCGATGGATCGCCGATGAGGCGGAAGGGATTCAAGCCCTGGGTGAAAAAGGTCTGCTCAGGAGTGAGGATTCCGTTGCCGCCGACCGCAAACTCGGTGATGTTCGAGTTCTGGCATTGATTGGCTCCGGTTCCGTAGCAATCGGCGTTGCCCAGCGAGTTGACGCCGCGGTTGAGGACATAGAGGAAGCGGCTACCTGTGACCAGGACCGCGCGACCGGGGTTGGCGCCGCCGGAAGAGATGGGCAACCCATCAATGGGGTTGAGCTTTCCTGTATTGTGATCGATGTTGAAGCCGCTGACGATGCCGTTCCCCGAAGTCCCCGACGTGATGGTACCCGTCACATACAAATAACCGACCGTATAGCTCTGAACGCAAGACGTCACGCTGAGGGCGACCGCAGCAGAGAGGGCGCTCAACAGAAGTGCCTTGCCGAATTTCGTAAACTTCATGCGATTCCTTCATCCTGGTCAGGCGTGCGCCGCCAAGTTTGCTAGTTCCACAGCAGAGCTGGGTTGGGATGGGTCCCTGCTGCATTGTAAAAGCCAAGGGTAGGTTATGCCTAGTTTCCAAGCGAGACTGGGCAAAACAGGGCGTTTTTTGAGGGTGCTATCACACTGGATAGAGCCCTGAACCAGCACTCGGCTGACTGCAGAACGGAGATTTCGAGTGCGGTCTCGGTTTGGACGCCGGAGGGGCGGCAAAGGTCACCGAAAGGCGCGGGGAAAGACTGGATCAATTCATGTTGCGGACTACCAGACGCGGCAGGAGTTTGCCGGATACATGGGCTGTCCCTTGGTGCAGCCGAAGGCGTTGCCGAACTCGCCGAAATTCTGCACCGAGCCGTTGGTGCGCCAGCGGCCGGGCGAGTGGGGATCGGTGAGCGCCGACTGGCGGGCGGATTGCTCGGTCTGGTTCTGGCACCACACCTGCCCGAAACTGAGGAAGTAGCGCTGCGCCTCGGTGTAGCCGTCGATTTTGTCGTTGATGGATTTTCCTTCCGCGGCCAAGGTGTCCAGCAACGCCATCCAGGCGATGCGCAGGCCGCCGTTGTCGGCGGTGTTTTCGCCCAGGGTGAGCTTGCCATTGAGGTTCTGCGCGGGAACGTCGCCGTGGGCTGGAGCCGCTTCAAAGCTGCTGTATTCCCTTGCTTCGCACTCGGTGCGCTCGTTGAAGGCTTTGCGGTCTTCGGGAGTTTGCCACTCGCGCAGGTTGCCTTTGCCGTCGTATTTGGAGCCCTGATCGTCGAAGCCATGCGTCATTTCGTGGCCGATGACCACGCCGATGCCGCCAAAGTTGACGGCTGGGTCGATGTTGGGATCGAAGAAGGGAGGCTGCAGGATGCCGGCGGGGAAGTTGATATCGTTGTTCGAAGAGTTGTAATACGCGTTGACGGTGGGCGGCGTCATGCCCCACAACTTCTCGTCGACAGGCTTTCCCAGCTTGTCAAGGTTGTAAGCGCGATCGAAAACAGAGTCTCTTTCCGCATTGCCGATAAGGTCGTCGCGGCTGACCTTGAGGGCTGAGTAGTCTCGCCAGTGTTCCGGATAGCCGATCTTGTTGCGGATCATGGACAGCTTCGCTTCGGCTTCTTTTTTGGTGGCGTCGCTCATCCAGGGGAGGGTCTTGATGTCGTCGCCGAGAGATTTCTCCAGGGCGGCGACAAGCTGGTCCATGCTGGCCTTGGCGGCAGGCGGAAAGTTCTGCTTCACCCAGTCCTGGCCTACCGCTTCGCCCAGCGCCCCATCGGTCATTGAGGAGCATTCCTTCCAGCGCGGCGTTGGCTCCGCCTGCCCTTCGAGCGTCTTACCGAAGAAGGCGAAGTTCTCATCGAAGAAGGCCTTGGGCAATCCCATGGCCGAGCCGTGCAGCGTATGCCAGCGCAAGTAGGACTTCCAGGCGTCGACCGTCTCCTTGGCGAGGAGATCGTTGAGGCCCTTGAAAAAATCCGGAGTGGCGACGTTGAGGGTGTCGAAGGGCCGGACCTTGATATCGGTGAAATAAGCGTTGAAATCGAATCCGGGCGCGAGCTTCTGAAGATCGACAACGGTGTAAATGTGATAGTGGTTGGCCGGGTCGCGCAGAGCGGTGCGGTCTGTGGAGACGGTGGCGAGCCTGGTCTCGATCTCCAGGACGGCGGCGGATTCTTTGGCGGCCTGCTCGGGGGTGTCGCCGGCCAGGGTGAACATTTTGGTGACGTGATCCACATACTGCTTGCGTATTTCCACGAACCGTTTGGTGTCTTTGATGTAGTAGTCGCGATCGGGCAGCGACAGGCCCGCCTGTCCGATCTGGGCGATCTCCTTGGATGAGTCCTTCTCATCCTGGCCAACGCTGAAACGATAGAGCGGCGCGGGGCTGCCTTGGGACGCGAGCTCGCCGACGAGTGAGGCAAGATGGCTGGCTTCGTTGAGATCGCCGATGCGCTTGAGCGCAGGTTCGAGCGGCTCCAGACCCTTTTTCTCAACCAGTTCGGTGTTCATGCAGGCGGCGTAGTAGTCGCCATACTTCTTTTCGAGCGGCGTCTTGGGGTTGTTGGCGGCGGTGTCCAATTCCTGCCAGAGCAGATAGCGGTTGCGCTCCTGAAGCAGCGAGAAGGAACGCGCCCAGCGCACCTGGTCGTTGGGGATGGGATTGTTCTTGTTCCAGTTGCCGCAGGCGTATTGGTAGAAGTCTGCGCAGGGGTCGGCGGTCTTGTCGATGGCGGCTGGGTCGAAGCTCCTGATGGACGGCGGGGGCGCTGGTTTGGGGGCTTCGCTCTGAGTTACGCCGGAGGTTTGAGCCATTGCGGTCGCAGCGGTCAAGATCAAGAGCGATGCAAGAGGAATTCGATTCATCGTGAGTCCTTTGGAGAGCGGGATCAACCTGCCGGAAAGGTCAGCGCATCGAGAAGGGCAACGCGGGCCATGAACGTATTTGGGGCAGCCGGTATGGAAGCGGGCCGCATTGCTAGAAAGGCTAACACGCAAGAGGGACGAGAATAAATCGAAGCGCGCAGGCAAGCCAGTTTGCTACACTCCGTCTGCAGTTCCCCAAGGAGCGTGCAGCATGGTTTTGCGATGGAAGCTGACAGGATTGTTGTGTCTGGCGATGAGCGGAGCCGCCCTGTTTTCACAAGCGGGCGGGAATGCTGCGCCTGTGCGCACGCTGGTACGCGCGGGGCACCTGGTCGATGTAAAGACGGGCAATGTGCTTGATGGGCAAACAATCGTTGTGGTGGGCGATACCATTCAGACCGTTGCGGCGACTTCGCAGGTGCAGGCGCAGGCAGGCGATGTAGTGGTCGATCTCGGCGGGTTGACGGTGCTGCCTGGACTTATCGATGTGCATACGCACCTCACTATGAACACCGACTTCGATCCTTACCGCGAGCTGACTTCGACCGACGCGAAGGAAGCCATCAACGGAGTGGTGAATGCGCGCACCACGCTGATGGCCGGGTTCACTTCTGTGCGCAATGTGGGCGCGGCCGGCTATACAGACGTGGACCTGCGCGACGCCATCAATGCGGGACAGGTTCCGGGGCCGCACATGCAGGTAAGCGGGCCGCTGATCGGCATTACCGGCGGACACTGCGACGAGAACCTGCTGCCGATCAAATATCACGTGGTGGCCGACGGCGTTGCCGACGGCATTGCAGAAGTGCAGCACAAGGTGCGCGAGAACATCAAGTATGGCGCCGACCTGATCAAGATCTGCGCCACCGGGGGCGTGCTGTCGAAGGGCGACGATCCGCAGGCATCGCAATACACGCTCGAAGAGATGCAGGCCATTGTGGCCGACGCGCACCGGCTGGGCCGCAAGGTGGCCGCGCACGCGCACGGGGCGCAGGGGATTCTGTGGGCAACCGAGGCTGGAGTGGATTCGATCGAGCACGGGAGCTACATCAACGACGAAGCGATTGCGGAGATGAAGAAGCGCGGGACTTATCTTGTGCCGACGCTGTATCTCGAAGACTGGATGCTGGAGAAGGGCAATCTGCCGGTGTTCTATCGCCAGAAGATGATCGACGTGAGCGCCGTGGCCAAGAGCAACATCAAGCACGCGATGCAGGCAGGCGTGAAGATTGCGCTGGGGACGGATGCGGCGGTGTATCCGCACGGGTTGAACGCGCACGAACTCGATGTCTATGTGAACCAGTTGGGCATGGCTCCGCTGGCGGCGCTGCGATCGGCCACGGTGAACGCCGCCGACCTGATGGGATGGACCGCGAAGACGGGCAGCCTGGAAGCGGGGAAGTGGGCGGACATGATTGCGGTCGAGAAGAATCCGCTGGAGGATGTGCGGGTGTTGCAGGATGTGAAGTTTGTGATGAAGGGCGGAGTTGTCTACAAAGGCCAGGGCGCGGCGCAATAAAAGGGTTTGCCGCGCGGCTGGTCACGAAAACAGAAATGGAGAAAGTCCCCGATGCGCGTCCCCCGCATTCTGTTCCTGTCCGCGCTTGGCGCCACAATTATTCACAGAGCCTTGGCGCAAACCGCACCACCCGCTCCGCTTCCACCTTTGGACGCGGCCACTATTCAATCCATCGATACCTTTGTTACGGCTGAGCTGGCGCGCGAGAAGATCCCCGGAGCTGAGGTGGGCATCTACAGCCGCGGACGGGTTCTGCTGGCGAAGGGTTACGGGCTTGCGAACGTGGAACTGGGCGTGCCGGTGAAGGCGGAGACGGTATTTCAGTCCGGCTCGGTGGGCAAGCAATTTGTCTCCGCGGCCATCATGATGCTGGTGGAAGAGGGAAAGATATCGCTCGAGGATAGCGTGACGAAATACTTCCCTGAGGCACCGGCAAGCTGGAAGCCGATCCTGAATAAGAATCTTCTTTCCCACACATCGGGCCTGGCTGAGTATGAGAGCGGCGAGCGCACCGGCCCCACAGGCCCCTTTTACCTGCGCCTGGATTTTACCGAGGACGAATTGGCAACGAAGATCGAAGCGCTGCCCATTGAGTGGGCGCCCGGTTCCAAGTGGGATTACCGCAATACAAATTATGTTCTGCTGGGAATTCTCATCCACAAGATCACTGGCAAGCGCTATGACGAGTTCCTCGCCGAGAGGATCTTCAAGCCGCTGGGGATGACGTCGACGAGGCTGATCAGCGAGCGGGACATTATTCCCAATCGCGCTTCGGGCTACGAACTCGACGATGGGCAATTGAAGAACCAGGAATGGGTTTCGCCCACCTTCAACTCAACGGCCGACGGCACGCTCTACTTCAACGTCGTCGACCTGGCCAAGTGGGATGAGGCTTTATACGGGACGGGGCTGGTCAAGCAGGCCAGCCTGGACCGCATGTGGACGGTTTATTCGCTGAACGATGGCAAGCCGAAACCTGCCGGCTACGGATTTGCGTGGATGATCGGCGACCAGAACGGACACAAGCGCATCGAGCATGGGGGCGCGTGGCAGGGGTTTACGTGCCGCATTTCACGCTATCCCGACGATAGTCTGACCGTGGTGGTGCTCACCAACCTGGACGCCAGCGACGCAAATCCCGGCATGATTGCGCACGTAGTTGCCGGCCTGGCGGACGCGCCGCTGATGCCCGCGAAACTGACGGCCGTTCCCGACGACAAGCCGGAGATTGCGCTCGCATTGGGAAAGATTCTCGACAAGCTGGCGGCGGGTGAAGACATTCGTCCCCAAGCTACGGCAGAGCTTCTCCCGTACCTGACTTCGGAGGCCGGCGCTTCGGTGAAGAAGAGACTCGAACCCTTCTGGCCGGGCGGAACGCTCACGCTGGTCCGTCGCACGGCTGTGCCCGGCGTGGCTGGACTCTTCAACTCCACTTTCCGGCTCACCAAGAGTTCCAATTCCATGCTGGTGAACTTTGCCCTCAATGCGGAGGGCAAGATTTCCGGGCTGGGGTTTTCACGAGACCGCGAATACCAGTGATGGGCGGCAGAGGGCGTCGGCGTCGTTTTGGTGAGTTCTCCTGGAATCTTGACAGACGTACATAAAGGCTGTACGTTTTGGATGAGGGGAACTGCCGCCATGCCTGTGGAAACTACGTATACCGCGCTGCGAGAGAAGCTTGCCGGGTTTCTGAATCAGGTGACGGATGACAACGAGGTGGTGATCGTGCGGCGTCGCGGCGGGCGGGATGTGGCAATCATCCCAGCCGATGAACTCTCCAGCTTGATGGAGACGGCGCATCTGCTGAGTTCGCCGAAGAATGCAGAGCGGCTGCTGCAATCGCTCGCTGAGTCGATAAAGAACGACGGCGAGAATCCTCCGGACCAATCACCAGCAGCTTCTTTGGCGGAGCTTCGCAGTTCCGTGGGCCTCTAACCACTTAATCCGCGCGTGGGAGACGTTGCTGTTAATGAGCAAGAGGGTAGTGCAGGCCGTCGACTTTCTGCCAAAGTTTCGCGAAGATCTCTCCTATTGGATTAAGACCGATCGCCGGGCCGCATTACGCACATTGGAACTTGTGGAGGCCGTCTTGGCCGATCCCTTCGACGGTATTGGTAAGCCTGAGCCGCTCAGATTTGCGCTTGCCGGCTGCTGGAGCCGCCGCATCACGAAAGAGCATCGATTGGTTTATCGGGTCAGCGGAGACCGGGTTGACTTTCTCCAGGCGCGCTTCCATTACGAGTAGCGCGCGCACTGTGGCAGCTTCATGGCTGAAACACGAGCCGTACGCCGCGCTCGGGACTGTTCCATAGGGATTCAACTTCGCTGAGCGGGGCGGTTTTCACCTTGAACTCGAACGGTTTTGAAGCCGCTTCGCGGAAAAACTCGGTGACTGCGGTCAGGATCTGGTCGAGCGAGGCACTGCCGAAGCCGCTGCCCAGCAATTCGAGTCCGGAACTGCGCAGGGTGGCCGCATGCAGGCTGATATTTACGCCGGCGCTGGCGCCGATCTGGATAAAGCGCACTCGCGGGGCGGCTTTGCTGAGGCCGCGTTGCGCAATGGCGCTGAGCACGCTTTCGGCGGGCTGTCCCCACAGGTAGTCGAGCACCACATCCACGCCTTCGCCTGCGAACTCGCTGCGGAAAGCGGAGACCAGTGCATCCTGTTCCTGGTGGAGGGAGATGACGGCGTCGGCGCCCAGGCCTTTCAGATTTTCCAGCACCTGCGGATTGCGTCCCGCGGCAACGATGCGGCGGGCGCCTTTGCGCTTGGCGATCTGCACGGCGAGCTGCCCAGCCACGCCAGTCGCGCCGAGAATCAAGACGCTTTCTCCGGCGACGAATTTGGCGCGTGCAGTGAGCGCGACCAAGGACGACATTCCCGGATTGGCGATGCCCGCGGCGGTGGCGTCATCCAAACCGTCGGGGATGGGAACCCATATTTTCCCGTTGGCGTTGGCGCGCTCGGCAAACGTTCCATAAGGCGCGCGCACGCCGCCAAAATAAATGCGGGTGCCGTCGGCCAGGCGGCCCACGCCATCCACTCCGGGAACGAAGGGCAGCTCGCCGGTGCTGCCGTAGTGGGTTCCGTTGGCCAGCGATTTGACAATCTGATGCAGGCCAGCGGCGGTGATGGTTACAGGCAGTTCGCCATCCTGGGGAATGGGGTCGGCGAAAGTGGTGCAGGTGGGCGGGGCATCGAAGCTGTGGACTACGGCGGCACGCATGGGACTCCTCGGGCTTCCCGGAGGTTCGATTTTCTTGCAGCCGCGCGGGTCGCGGTACGACTGGGCGCCGCGCTAGGCGGAGCGGCGCTTGTCCTCTTCAAGGCTGGAGATGCGCTTTTCGAAGGCAAGAGATTGCTGGAATGTCTCCAGGCGCTGCGCCACAATGTCGAATCGGGCGCGTATGGCTTCCTCATGGAATTCGAGGCGCTTGTCCTGAGAATCCAGTCGCTTATCCATCGTCTCAATACGCTGCACAATACTTTCGTAGCGGGCGCGGCCGACTTCCTCCATGGAGTCCAGCCGTCTTTCTATGCCGGAGAGCACGCCGCGGATCTCCCGCAACTCTGGGGCAAGAAAATCCTGCACGATCTGTCGGGTTTCTTCCACGACGCCCATGAAAACTCGAACTCCTGATCAGGATCTTACACCCTTCTTGGTTCGGAATCGGCGGGAATTGGTGGACTCAGCCGTCTTTACATCCCGGCGCCGAGCCTGCCACACTAGGGAGTGGACACCCAGACAATCGTAATTCTCGATTTTGGTTCGCAGTATACACAGCTGATTGCGCGGCGTATTCGCGAGCTGAATGTCTTCTCCGTTGTGCTGCCCTGCACGGCGCCTGTTGCAGAAATCCAGGCATATAAGCCGCTCGGCATTATTCTCTCGGGCGGGCCGTCGTCGGTGTATGACGCGGACGCCCCGGCGGCGGATGCGGGCGTGCTGGCAATGGGCGTGCCGGTGCTGGGCATCTGCTATGGGCTGCACTTCATTGTGCACCACCTGGGCGGCAAGGTGAAGTCTGCGCCGCTGCGCGAGTATGGGCATGCGGAGGTGGCGATCGAGGACGGCGCCACGGCTTTATTCGCGGGATTGCCGGCCACGCTGCAGGTGTGGATGAGCCATGGAGACGAGGCTGAGGAACTGCCGGGCGGGTTCAAGCGGACGGCGATTACATCCAACGCGCTGGCGGGGATTGTGAATGAGGAGCGGCGCATCTGGGCGGTGCAGTTTCATCCCGAGGTACATCACACGCCGCTGGGATCGCAACTGATTCGCAATTTTGTTTTCAACATTTGCGGAGCGGCGGGGGATTGGACGCCGGCGCACTTTATTCAAACGACCGTTGCAGGCATTCGCGCAAAAGTGGGCGCGGGACACGTGATCTGCGGGCTGTCAGGCGGCGTGGATTCGTCAGTGGCGGCGGTGCTGGTGCACAAGGCGATCGGCAGCCAGTTGACGTGCATCTTTGTCAACAATGGAGTCCTGCGCAAGAACGAATTTGAGAGCGTGCAGAAGAATCTTCGCGACAAACTGGGACTGAACATTGTGGCCGTGGACGCTAGCCAGCGGTTCCTGGCGCAACTGGCGGGAGTTACGGATCCAGAGACCAAACGGAAGCGGATTGGGGCGGAGTTCATTGCGGTCTTCGACGATGAAGCTACGCGGATTGCGAAGGAAACCGGAGGGGTGGACTGGCTGGTGCAGGGGACGCTGTATCCGGACGTGATTGAGTCGAGCAGCGTGAAGGGGCCGAGCCAGACCATCAAGAGCCACCACAACGTGGGCGGCTTGCCGCTGGGGATGAAGCTGAAACTGATTGAGCCTTTGCGCGACCTCTTTAAAGATGAGGTGCGGCGGATTGGGCGCGACCTCGCCATGCCGGAAGATGTGCTGGGACGGCAGCCGTTTCCGGGGCCGGGGCTGGCGGTGCGCATCCTTGGCGAGGTGACGCCGGAGCGAGTGGCGCTGCTGCAGGAAGCCGACGAGGTCGTGGTTGCCGAGATCAAGGCGGCGGGTTTGTACTCGAAGATCTGGCAGAGCTTTGCCGTGCTGCTGCCGGTGATGAGCGTGGGCGTGATGGGCGATCAGCGGACTTATGCGTACACCTGCGCGGTGCGGGCGGTGCATTCGGAAGACGGCATGACTGCGGACTGGACGCCGCTGCCTTACGACGTGCTGAAGCGGATTTCGAGCAGGATTGTGAACGAGGTGCGCGGGATCAACCGGGTGGTGTACGACATTACTTCGAAGCCGCCGGGGACGATTGAGTGGGAGTAGTGCTGGCCGGGCGGGCGCGGCTTCGCCGCCATTCGGGCTGTTCTACACACTTCTCCCGGTCCACCAGCCAAATCCGATCGTTCCCACCAGGATCAGTCCCAGCATCGCGATCCACGCCAGGCCGGCCATGTTTCTCACCTGTGTCTCTCGCTGCTCGACCTGAAGCAGTGACCGCCCTGCGAGGACAAATCCCGCGCCGCCGCTGGCCAGATGTTCAACGCGCAGAACGACGGCTGCGATGCGGACCGGGTGCATATTCCCGAGAACCGGTTGCCAGCTCAGGCGCTCTTCCCGATGATGGCGCACGTACTCGAAAACTCCGGCCGGCGGGGCGGGGGTCGCGTCATTCAACTGCGCTTGCGAAGCCAGCGGCCGGCCCTGGTCGTCGTAAACGATCACAAAAGGCGAGAGGCTGCGCGCCATATCCACCTGGCCGGCCGGGACAGCCTCGGCCGGCGCGGCTCCCCGTTCGAGGCGCTCGGCCAGATCCCCGGCGAGTTGGAGCTGCGGGTCATCAGCGCCTTGCCGCAGCACCTGCTGTGGGATGGCGTAGAGCGCGAGCGCGAGCACCGTAGAAATGGAGGCGAGCACGAGCGCGTTGAAGACGAGAAGGGGGCGAGTCAGTGTGTCAAGCAACATGGCAAGATTCTCCCTGCAAACGGAAGTGAAGAGGTCGGCGCAGGTCAGGCGGAACAGATCGGCGCGAGCGATGGAACGATCGGCGAGTGCATCCCGAAAGGCTTGCCGCATCGCGGCGCCGTATTGCTCGCGGAAGCGCGGCGGATAGAGACAGAGCAGGGCGGCATAGAGTGATTCGAGCCTGCGCGCTGTTGGTCTCATGGCCGGCCTCCATGCGGAACGAGTCCTTGGGCACGCGCGGAAGAGACAGCGGCGTCAAGCCGCGTCAGTTCGGCGCCTAAAACGGCGTGGCCCTGCGCTGTGAGCTGATAGTAGCGGCGCCGTTCATCATCTGAAAAGCCGGATTCTTCAACCAGGCCGTCGCGCATCATGCGGTCAAGAGAGCCGTAGAGCGTTCCGGGGCCGAGTCGCACGCCGCCGCCCTGTGGTGTCAGTGCGTCTTTCATCATCTGGTAGCCGTGTTTTTCGCCTTCCGCAAGTGACAGCAGGATGGCGAAGACGGCAGAACTGAGGGGCGTTGCAGGGATGGTTCCAGTAGCCATGACGAGAATATATATCCGTTACAGATATATCCGCAACAGAAATATTGGAAGAATTTACGATTGACATCGCTTTAGCGAATCGGCTGGGATTTAAGAGGCTTGTGGCCGCAAGGCAGCCACTTCCCGCGCCAGCGCATCGATGCGGGCCAATAAGTCTGCGTGGCGCTTGTCTTCGACGGAGGGCTCGTAGGCTTCAATGTAGAAGGTGCCGTTGGGTTCGAGTTCGCATTTGCGCACCTGGTGGAAGTCCTCAAAGCCCTGGCGATGGACGACGGAGAGCAGCTCTTCGCGGGAGAGCATCTCGCGGTTCATGGCTTTGAGATCGATCTGGCCGTTGCGGATGAGGGTGGTGGATCGGCCTTCGAGGGCGCGGGTGAGGCGCTGGGAGCGGAACAGGACGCGAACCACGAGCCAGTTGATGGCCAGCAGGCCGAAGGCGCCGATGATGCCGCCGGTGACGGAGTTGTCGTCGCCGATAATGGCGTTCTGCACGGTATTGGAGAGCGAGAGCAGGACGACCAGGTCGAAGGGGTTGAGCTGCGCCAGTTCGCGCTTGCCGAAGATGCGCAGCAGCACTACCAGGACCAGGTAAACGATGACCGGACGCGCCAGCTTCTCCAGGATGGGAAGCGGCAGGTGGAACATGCTTTCAAACATTGGCGAGTGCATGGAAGGAGAATAGCTGCTTGGCTATCGTCTTTCCAGCCGGATCACAAGATTTACATCGTGAGTTGTGGGATCGGCGCGGACATCGTAGGAGACCTTGACGCCGGAGAGGGTGCGCATCAGGACGGGGTCGGCGTTTTGCGCTTTGTAGATGAAGCTTGCGACATAGCTTTCGTCGAAGGGGTCACCGGGGAACATCTGCCAGTTGCGCATGAGCAGCTTGCGCAGGTCTTCGCTGACATTATCGAACTTGAGCAGCGCCAGGCGATAGACGGGGCCGGGGCTGAGATCGACGGCGTAGTTGACGACACTGGCGGCCTCGTCGAATTCAGGATGCGGGGTGATGGCTACGTCCAGGTATCCCTTGGAATGATAGCGGCCAACAATGAGTCCCCAGATGTTGCGGACCGCGGGACCCTTCAAGGTACCGGAAGCCGAACTGGTCATCTTTTCGATCTCCGCAGGGGAAACGAGCGAATCGGGCGGGAGATGGATTGCGCCGAGTTTGTAGAGATGGCCTTCCTCGATGGCGATCGAGTAGGGGATGTCGACGGCATTGGTGGTGACGACGGGATCGCCGGAGCGGTCGGCATGGACTTTGACAGCGGCGTAGCCATCGTCAGAGTAGAAAGATGTGAATGCGTGCTCTAAGTTGGGGGCGGAGTTGGAAGTGTCAAAGGGTGTGCCTGTTTGCTTATCGGCGATGGTCTTGACCCTGTCCATCATGGCCGCTGAAACGCCCTGCAACTGCAGTGTGCCGATGCGGATTTGGGGCGAGGCGATGGAGAAGTTGATGGCGGAGACATTGCGGGTGCCTGCCTGGCCGAATGGGGTGGTTGCGATGGTGGCTTTGATTCCCTGGGCGGCGAGCATTTGTTCGAGCGTGGCGCGCACGCCGTCAAGCAGTGTACCTTCCGAGGGGACCTTGCCGTGATAGAGGGGAAAGCGCTCGTGGAGTTTGGCATCAAGTTCGGAACCGGCGGCGATGGGGAGGTTCTCCAGGCGAATGGGGTAGAGAGTAGAGGACGGGATCAAGGTGTAGGTGAGATCGACGCCGTCGAACTTGTAGGTGAGGTTGTCGAAGACGCCGGAGTCCATCAGTTGCTTGGAGTGGTCGTTCATTTCGGCGGAGGTAAAGACGCCGCCCTTTTTTAGTCCCGCGGCAGCCAGCAACTCCTGGTCGGTGTATTCCGGGTCGCCCTTGAACTGGATGGTCTTGGGCTGGAATTTTTGCGGGGCGGCGGGCAGACCGGCTCCCAGAAGGGCCAGGGAACAGAGGATCAAGAAGAAAGGCCGTTGCATGCTGGAGCAAGAGTAGCAGATAAACGAATTCATCAAGAAGTAGTGAAGATTTACCACCGTTGTCTGCAATGGATTGCGCACCCCGATTGAAGCAAGCTGGCAACTTATTGAAACTAAAAGGTAAACTTTGGTAATACTTTGGCGTTTCAAGTGCAAATTGCAAGCTCTGCTACTTTTCCCCTGCGGCAATTTAAAGACGTTAACTCGCTGTCCCGAAAGGAAACTATGCGCAGACTCCTGCCCGTCCTTGCCCTTGCTTTTGCAACCTCGTCTCCGTTGGCAATGCTGTCTCAGGTTTACACCGGACCCATCACCGTTACAGACACCACAACCGATACAGTGCTTGGCTATGTGAGCAGCGCCCAGAATGGCTTCGGCGAATACACCGTCGTTCCCACGACCTCCGGTGCTCTCAATGTCACCTTCAACGAATCATCGGCGAGCCCATTCGACATCACAATCAATAATCCGTTCGATTCGAACTACTCCGACTTCGGAGGCGTGACGGGTTTTGCCAACAGCAGCCCGAATCTGGGCGCGGGAAGCTCAAACTACAGCTACCTGGCGGAGAGCAACGCGACGGCTCCGGGCGCAACGCCTGCCTTTGTGGGTAACAGCTTTACCGACGTCACCGCGATCTCGGAGGACTCGGAATCGGCGATCTGGAGTGTGGATGCCGCTACGGGAGCGCTGACCGCGCAGTGGATCAACTCGGACGGTTCTTCGCCCGCGACCTTCGCGGCGTTTACCGAAGATACGCTGGTTCTGACCGGAGACCTGAGCACCTTTGAGAGCCAATTTGGCGGGGATTCGGTCGCGCTTTCCATCCCGGCATCCGCTCCCGCCACCCCCGAGCCGTCAAGCTTCCTGCTGCTGGGTACGGGCGTGCTCAGCTTGCTGGGTGCGGCGCGTCGCCGGCTGAAGGCATAATCGTTTCGACTTGCTGGATCAAGCGGCCATCCGCCTGGCGGATGGCCGTTTTGTTTTCTGAAATTCGAACGGGTTGTGGAAGTGGACGCAAAGGACTTTCCGCAGGGACTGAACAGGCTGCAGAAAAGGGGAAAACAGCGGGCGAATTCCCAGGAGGGCATACCCCAGGGGCTAAAGCCCGTGATCGCTACGCGGGATTTGCGGCACGACTGAAGTCGTGCCCTTTCAAAACGGCGACTTAACCAGAGGTTCCGCAGACTACTCCGGCTTTGCTGCGGAAGAACGGGAGGGATTTGGCCAGACCCTCGGGAAGGGTGATTTGCGGCTCCCAGCCGAGCAGGATGCGGGCCTTGGTGATGTCGGGGCGGCGGCGCGCGGGGTCGTCTTCAGGCAGGGGCTCAAAGCGGAGTTCGCTCTTGGAGCCGGTGGCTTCAATCACGGCCTGGGCACACTCGAGGATGGTGAATTCGTTGGGGTTGCCTATGTTCACGGGGAAGTGCTCGCCGGATCGGGAAAGGCGGAGGGTGCCTTCGATCAGGTCGTCGACGTAGCAGAAGCTCCTGGTCTGGCTGCCGTCGCCGTAGACAGTGAGGGGCTCGCGGCGCAGGGCCTGCATGATGAAGTTTGAAATGACGCGGCCATCGCTGGGATGAAGGCGGGGGCCGTAGGTGTTGAAGATGCGCACCAGATGGGTATTCACGGCGCGGGAGCGGTGGTATGCCATGACCAGGGCCTCGGCGTAGCGCTTTGCTTCGTCGTAGACGGAGCGGGGGCCGACCGGGTTCACGTTGCCCCAATAGTCCTCGGTCTGGGGATGTTCGAGTGGGTCGCCGTAGCACTCCGACGTGGAGGCGTGCAAGTAACCGGCGCCGTATTTTGAGGCGATCTCCAGGGTGTTTTCCGTGCCGGCGGAGCCGACACGCAGGGTTTCCAGGCCCAGACGGAGATACTCGGGTGGGCTAGCGGGGGAAGCGAAATTGAAGACATAATCCACCGGGCCGGGATCGAATGGCTGGCAGATATCGCGCTGTTCGAAGTGGAAGCGGAGTTCGTTGGCCAGGTGGGCCAGGTTTTCCATGCTTCCGGTGGATAGATTGTCGACTCCAACCACGGTGTATCCCTCACCGAGAAGGCGATCGGTGAGGTGGGAGCCAAGAAATCCAGCTGCGCCGGTAACCAGTACGTGCATGCGGGAGGGTCCACTTCCAGGGTGAAAATTGGCGATTCCAGCCGGGCGCGTTCCACCGATGGATGCCAAGGAGATTTGCGCTTTAGTTTTCCTAATACTACAGTTGTATTTCGCTCAATTTTTTGGGGACGGCCAAAGGCCCGGGCCTAAAGGCCAAGTAAATTCGCCATCTTTCAGGGGGTTAAAACCCCCTGCTCCCTCCGCGATCTGCGATCTACAACTGTAGTACTAAGAGCCTGTCCAAAAACCGGATTCAAAGATCGCCGGGTTAGGTTTGTGGTCTCCCACCCATTCGCAAAAAACGCGAATGGATGGGGCACGGAGTGTTTGTACCCGGTTGGAAGTGGGCAAATTCCAGTTCTTGGGCAGGTTCTAAGATACCATGCCGCGGGGCTTGCCCTGCTGCGCGTTGTAGCTTGCCGGGCGGCCCACACTGACGTAGGTAAACCCGTGATCCTGCATCTGTTTCGGCTTGTAAAGATTGCGGCCGTCGATGACGATGGGGAAGCGGACTGCCTGGTTGAGCCGGGTCAGATCGATTTCGGCAAATTCCTTCCAGTCTGTCAGGATGAGCACAGCGTCGGCGTCTTTGGCAGCCTCATAGAGATTTTCGGCGTAGCGCATCTTATCCGAAGGGGGCAATACGGCTTTGGCGCGTTCGTTGGCGGCTGGATCGTAGGCGGTGATGCAGGTGCCGGCTTCGAGCAGCTTCTTGATCACGTCGATAGCTGGGGAGTCGCGAATGTCGTCGGTGTCGCCCTTGAAGGCCAGGCCGAGGGCGGTGAGCCGCTTGCCGCGCAGCGTCCAAAGCGAAGAGAGCACCTTGTTGTAGAAGATATTTTTTTGGGTTTCGTTGATACTGCGGATTTCCTGCAGAAGCTTGAAGTTGACGCCGTGCTGCTGCGCGACCCAGTGAAAGGCGGCCACGTCCTTGGGGAAGCAGGAACCACCATAGCCGAGCCCGGCGCGCAGGAAGCGGGGGCCGATGCGGGTGTCGAGTCCCATGCCCAGGGCGATGTCTTCGATGTCCGCGTCCACGGCCTCGGCCAGGTTGGCGACTGCGTTGATGAACGAGATTTTCAGCGCCAGGAAGGCGTTGGAGGCATGCTTGATGATTTCAGCGCTCTGCGCCGAGGTGACGACGATGCGAGCCGGGTTGACCGCGCTGCAATTGCCTGGCAGAGAGCCGGCCTGATCGTAGTAGGCGCCGGCGGTGAGCGGCTCGTAGATGCGCCGCAGCACGTCGGCGGAGCGCTCGGTGTTGGCGCCGATGACGATGCGGTCAGGATGGAGGAAATCGCGGACAGCGGTGCCTTCGCGCAGGAACTCGGGATTGGACACAACGTCAAAGCTCTTGGGGTCCACGCCTTGACGGTGCAGCACGCGGCTGATCCACTCATTGGTGTAGACCGGGACCGTGCTTTTTTCCACAATGACTTTGTAGGAGCTGATGTGGCGGGCGATTTCAGAGACCACGGCTTCCACGTAAGAAAGATCGGCCGCGCCGGTATCGCCCTGGGGTGTTCCCACGGCGATGAAGATGGCTTCGCTGCTTTGCACCGAGCCGGCCAGGTCGGAGGTGAACTCGACGCCGCGGTCGCGATGCAGGGCGAGCAGCTGCGGAAGATGATCTTCAAAAATGGGCACGCCGCCTTCGCGGAGGGTTTTGACCTTGGCCTCGTCATTGTCAACGCAGACGACGCGATGGCCCATTTCGGCAAAGCAGACAGCGGCTACGAGTCCGACATATCCGGATCCGATGACGCAGATAGAAACTGATTTCGACATGCGCGGCTTGGTCTCGTTTCTCGCAATGAGGTGGTTTTGGCGGACGATGTGTCCGCTTCTTTGCAGTTTCCTCTAGGCTACCCGCTCAGGGCAGGGCGGGCAAACATATCCTGCCGGCTAGGACTTAGCATACGGTACGTTGGTTTCCGCGGGGGATAACTTTCCGGTGAGCAGCCTATGGCAAAAGTCGAGAGTTCGGAAAGTACATCCCTCGGGGGCTAAAGCCCTCCCGATTTTGCTGCACTCGCGGCACGACTAAAGTCGTGCCCTTTCAAAACCGGACTTCTGCCGCAGGCTGTTAGAAGATCGAGGCAATTGGCGTCTGGGCGATGTTCATCGTCTGGTAGATTGGGCTTGCGGCCGGAGGTGCATTGAAATGGCGGTTGGTTGGCGGGAGTCGGTGGTCGAGTACATTCGTGCCGAAGCGCGGCCGGCGGACAAGTTTGGCCACCAACCGCGTCTTTACGCGCTGGCCTGCAAGGTCGGCGTGGGGATGGACTTTGACGACGATACTGTTTTTGCCGCCGCGTGGATGCACGACCTGGGGGTGTTTCTTGGGCATCGGCCGGAAGACCCGGACCAGTTGGCGCGCTGGGATCATGTTCCCTACACCATTGCCCGCTCACGGGAATTGCTGGCGGGCTGGGGATTTCCGGCGGAAAAGCTGGAAGGCGTTGCGGAGGCGATTCGCACCCATCAGCCGCAGGACGATCCTGTCACGACGGAAGCAATCCTGCTGCGGGATGCGGATTTCCTGGAACAGTTGGGAGCAATCGGCGCGTTGCGGGCATTGGTCAAGATTGGCCGCGATAGCCGCTACCCAACGTATTCATCGGTTATTCCTGTGTTGCGGCGAGCGGTTGAGGAGTTACCCGGAAAGCTGCGAACGACGAGCGCAAAACAACTCGCAGCGCCGAGGGTTGAACGCTTGAGAGTTTTTCTTGCTGCCATTGAAGAAGAGGCCGGCACGCTACTTTACTAGAACGTAGTACATGAATGGCCGCAGTATCTGGGTTCAAATCCCACAGGGGTTAAAACCCTCTCGCTTTTTCGGCCTCTTTTCGGCACGACTGAAGTCGTGCCCTGTTACAAGGCGTTCGGGTTGCGGGTTTTTCAACAAGATCCCGGGTGCGGGTGACCGGGAAGTTGCATGGGTAAGACTGCGGGTTGGCCTTAGCATGAAGCTTCGCAAGAATCCTGCGTCGCTTCGATGAGCCGCCTCGGCCGGGGGACTGATTTGGAGCATTCTGCCGGATTCTGTTGGTTCGCCGGAGGAAACCCAGGATGATTTTCAGACGGAACGTGTTGGCCCTGGCGGCACTGCTGGCCCTGGCGGCATTGCCTGCACGGGGTCAAGTGGTTCCGTCGGCGGAGGCTGGCGGCTTGCCGCTTGCGGCAGGCGTCGGCATTTCCGGATTCAATATCGATTGGGGTCATGATTCATTTGGCGTGACGCGCTATATGGAAGGCGCGACGCTTTGGATCGACTGGAACCCGGCTCGCATGCCGGGGCCGAGCTTTTTGCGTGGGCTTGGAATCGAGCTGGAAGGAAGAGACATCGACTACGGTCTGCCGGCGTCGCTTTCCAATGCCGAACTTCACGACACCGGAACCAACATGCGACAGGACACGGGCCTGGGCGGCGTAATTTACACTGTGCGGCGTTTTCGCACTGTGCGGCCGTATGGGAAGGCCCTGGCGGGGCTGGGCAGTATCGATTTCCCTCCGCTGGCGGCATCGCCGGCGTGGTACCGGCACGATAATCGAACTATCACCGCGTTTGGCGGGGGAGCCGATATTCATGCATGGCGGAGTCTTTGGGTGAGGGCCGACTGGGAGTACCAGTTCTGGCCCGGTCTCTTTGGCAGCGCCCACGACCTGACGCCGACCGGGGTCACGATCGGCGCGGTGTGGGACTTCAGGGGGATTCATCTGCGCTAGAGCGCGTTATTGACTCTCGGCTGGCGGCAAAAAGGGGACTGCCGCCGACATTTTTCGGGAAAGAGCCCGATTACCTTTGCGCGAAGGGGAGGCAAAGGGTCCCGATTAAGTGAGCAATCGGACTCGAAGATTGCACCCAGGTAACGTGGCGGTCCGATAAGGCAAGACAAGGTATGTGATTCAATCTGCGCGTAAATTTTCAAACCCAAGTTTGGGGAGCGGTAGAACCGTATCGCAATATGCAAAATCTTGCGGTTCTTTTAGGGTCGAAGTAACTTGGTTACGAGTCATTCAGTACCTTGCTAGCGGGTACTATTTAACCGTTTTCATTCCACCCCCCTGTTTGACATACTCAGAGAGCATAGGGGCCGTCTGGAGACAAAAGCAAACATGGGTGTATCTGTTCGCTTTCAACAGATTCTCGGGATTCGTTTCATCGTGGGGAATGCACATGATGTGATCGACCTGGTCGCCGGAGACGGAGGCCTGGTGGTTGTTCCGGCTGCGCCGGCACTGACCAAACTGAGCCGGGACAAAGCGTATCGCGAGGCATTGCTGGGCGCGGATTTCGCGCTCGCCGACAGCGCCCTGATGGTGGCTTTGTGGAACTTCATCGAGGGCGACAAAATTCCCAAGCTCTCCGGGTTGAAGTACCTGCGCGCCCTGATTGAGCGCCGGGAGTTCTGCATGGCGGGCGCCAGTTTCTGGGTGATGCCCACGGCCCCTTCGGCGCAGCGCAATGTGAAATGGCTCAACGACAACGGGGTTCACCTGAGCTCGCAGAATGTCTACCTGGCGCCGCTGTACGGCGCGGCTGTCGAGGATGAGGTGTTGCTGCACCTGCTTGAATGGCGGCGTCCGCAGCACATCGTGGTGGGTTTGGGCGGCGGCACGCAGGAGCGGCTTGGCCTCTACCTGAGGCGGAATCTGAGTTACAAGCCGGCCATTCACTGCATCGGCGCGGCGATTGCGTTTCTCTCCGGCGACCAGGTGCGAATCCCGGTATGGGTGGATCAGGCGGGATTGGGATGGCTATGGCGCAGCGCTTCCAACCCTCCGCGCTTCATTCCCCGCTATTGGGCGGCTCGGCATCTAGCCTCAATGATGCTGCGCTATCGCGACCGCTTGCCTTCCCTGGCTTCGCATCCGGTTCCGTTGCGGCCGACTATGCCTCCTGCGCCGGTCAAGCCCTGAGGCGAGTTCTTCGCGACTGGCAGGGTGCGTCGAGGCGTATTGTCGCACCGGTCTTTCCACAAGGACCGCCAGTCAGCCGCGCTTCGCGGGGATTGCAAGTTGGCGAGTCAGCGCATAATTTGGTCTTTGAGGCGCCTTCCGGCATCTTGTATACAGGTGCGGAACTTTTTCCGAAGGTCCGGGTTTCAATCGATGACGGCCTTCGTGAAAATCCGTCTAAGCGGCTGAAACCGATTCGAATCCGGGGATGAAGGCCATGCGGGTGAAACGGGGCGGAGCAGCTCAGGCAGAGGAGAGCATTAGCTTATGAATCAGTCATTTTTGAAGAGAATCTCCCGGCAGGCATTGTTGAGCGCCGGGCTGTTTGCGCTTTGCGGGACGGCGACGGTTGCGTTGGGACAGGATACGGCAGGCGCGCCTGCGGCAGCGCAGGCCGGTCAGCGCACCGACGGCCAGATTGAAATGGATGTTGTTCATGCCCTCGACGCCTCCAAGGCGCTGAAAGAGGACATGATCACCGCGGCTACGATTCAGGGCGAGGTTTCGCTTTCGGGAACGGTTTCGACCGAGGCATCGAGCGAACTGGCCGAGTCCATTGCAGCGCATGTGGCGGGCGTTTCAAAGGTTAACAACAATCTGAAGGTGGGCAATCCGCAGGATGCGCAAGCAGGCGACGCGAACGCGCAACAGATGGCCCAGCCGGACGACGCGGCGCAGGCTCCTCCGCCAGCGCCGGATGGCCAGCAACCGATGCCAGATCAGGGGCAGGCTCCAGACCAGGGACAGGCCCAGGCACCGCCTCCGCCTCCGCAAGCTTATCCGCCGGCGCGGCCTCAGTATGCGCCGCAGCCTCAGTATCCCAATCAGTATCCGCCGCAGCAAGGGCAGTATGCGCAGGGGCCGCCTCCGCCTCCGCCGGGACCACGTTATGAGCAACCCACGGGGCCGGTCACGATTCCCCAGGGAACGCTTCTCCAGTTGCGGACGAATGAGCCTGTGGGCAGCAAGAGGGCCAAGGACGGCCAGCCGGTGGAGTTTACTGTAATTCGCGACGTGGCAGTAGGGGGTGTACTGGCCCTTCCCAAGGGCGCGACCGTTCATGGTGTGGTGACCGAGGCCAAGCATGTCGGCTCGGGCGACCTGGGCGGAAGCTCGGAGCTGGCGCTGAAGCTGACTTCGCTGGACTTGGGTGGGCAGAGCTATCCGCTGGATACGGATCAGTTCAAGGTGAAGGGACCGAGCAAGACGGGCCAAACCGTGGGTAACGCCGTGAGCGGCGGAATTCTTGGAACCATCATCGGTTGCGCGGTGGGCCGCGGCGTTGGTTGCGCGATTGGCGCTGGGGCAGGCGTGGCGGCTGGCGTGGGAGCTTCCGCGGCGTCTTCGGGGCCGCAGGTGTGGATTCCGGCCGAAGCGCTGGTGACCTTTCACTTGAATACGCCGCTAACGGTGAACCCTGTGGGCGCGCAGGAAGCGGCGCGGCTGGCACAGGGACTGTATCCCGGCGGCCCGAATCTCTACCGGCGCGGGCCGTATCCCTACGGGGGGCAGTATTACGCCGGGGCTTACCCTTATGCCTACGGGCCAGTTTATTACCGTCCCTATTACATGGCGGGCGGGGTTTACTACTGGCGGTAAGGGCAGGGAACAGGGATCGGGGAACAGGGAACAGGGAACAGAGAACAGAGAACGGAAGTGCGGAGGGCATCCTGAGGACAGGATGCCCGTTTTGCGTAAGTCGCGCCAACGCAATGAACCATTTGGTCGAATGGTTTTGAAAGGGCACGGCTTTAGACGTGCCAATTCATTCCGCTCCAAAATTGTTAGGTTTCAACCCCTGGGGGTTTCTTTCCCGCGGGAAAATGATCCCTCGGCGGCTAAAGCCGCACCATGTAAGCAGGCTTGCGCGGCACGGCTGAAGCCATGCCCTTTCAAAGCCGGAACCCATGCCATCTCTCGATTTGTGTGATCGCCCACGAGGCTCGGGATGCCAAGCGGCGGGCTGGGGTTGGGTTCGTCTATAATGGCAGAGAATCGCGACAATCGAGAATTGCGCGAGAATTGCGCATCCGTGGGATGCATGCCGGTCAGAAGGCGAGGCCAGATGGCCTTATTCCGGCGGGTAGCAGAAACCACATCGCGCGTAGAGAGTAGAAGGTCGAAGTCCATCCATGATTCGTTTCCTGCAAAGAGACAGCCGTGTTGTGAAGGCATTTTTCGTGGTCATCATCGGGATGGCCTCGGTGTCGATGGTGGTTTACCTGATCCCCGGACTTACCGGGCAGAGCGCCACGGCAGCCGATACGTATGCCGTAATTTATCCCCACTGGTACAGCAAGCTTCTTTCCTCCGGCTCAACGGTGAGCCAGCAGAAGGTGGAGAAGATGGCGCGGGCGCAGTTGGCGCAGCAGCGCTATCCGGACAACCCGATGATTCTCGGGCTTTTTGAGAATCGGGTGGGAACGCAGTTGATCCAGCAGCGGATTCTGGTGGATGAAGCGGAAAAGCTGGGCATTCACGCCAACGACGACGACGTTGCGCAGTTCCTTCACAAGGGCCAATTCGGGGAGTTCCTTTTTCCCAATGGCCAGTACATTGGCGACGACCGCTACGCGGACTTCGTCGCCCGGCAGTTCAATATGTCGGTGCCCGAGTTTCAAGACGAAATAAAGACCAGCATCGAAATTCAGCGGCTGCAGGCGCTAATCACCGGCGGCGTGACGGTAGGCGAGAAGGAAGTCCGCGACGACTACCGCAAGAACAACATCAAGATCAAGTTCGATTACGCGGTGATTTCAGCGGACGATCTGCGCAAAGGGATCAACCCATCCGACAACGATTTGGAATCCTTCTTCAAGAAGAACGCAGCGCGCTATAGCTCGGCGGTTGCGGAAGAGCGCAAGGTTACTTACTTTGCCTTTGCGCCGAACGATCTGCCGGGCGGCGTTCCGCAGCCCACGCAGCAGGAGATTCAGGCATACTTCAACGCACACAAGGCCGAGTATTCGACGCCGGAGCAAGCGCGGTCGCGGCACATTTTGATCAAAGTGGCTCCGGGCGCGGACGCGAAGACCGATGCCGCGGCGAAGGCCAAGGCGGAAGACATTCTGAAGCAGCTCAAGGGCGGCGCAAATTTTGCCGACCTGGCCAAGAAGAACTCCGACGACCCTGGGAGCAAGGATTCAGGCGGCGAACTTCCGTTTGCGCAGCACGGCACCATGGTGCCCGAGTTTGACAAGGCCATCTTCTCGCAGAAGATCGGCGATATCGAGATTGTGAAGAGCCAGTTCGGCTACCACATTGTGCAGGTGGAAGAGCGCAAGCCGGCGCATGAGCAGGATTTGAGCGAGGTGCTGCCAACGATTCAGGCGACGCTGATTCGCCAGAAGGCGGCGGCGGCGGAAGAGAACTATGCGCACACGCTGACTTCAGAGGCCATGAAGGACGGCCTGGAGAAGACTGCTGCTGCGCATCATCTGGAAGTAGTGACCACAGCGCTGGTGGGTCGACAGGGAGTGATTTCGGCGCTGCCGGATGGGGCGCAAGTGATTTCGAAGGCATTTGAATCGAAGCAAGGCGATCCCCCGCAGTTTGCGCCTACCGGCGAGGGCTACGCGGTTTTCCAAGTCACGGGCATTCAGCCGGCCCATGGGCCCACCTTCGCGGACTGGAAGACGCATGTGCTGGACGACTATCGCGACGAGCAGTTGCCGCAATTGGTGGACGCGAAAACCAAGGAACTGGCGGAAAAGGCGAAGGCTTCCGGTGACCTGGCGAAGGCTGCCAAGGACCTTGGCGCGACGGTGAAGACCAGCGACCTGGTGGGACCTTCGGGCCAGGTTCCCGATCTCGGACAGGTGGAGCAGGTTGCGCCGCAGCTGCTTGATTTGCCGGTGGGCTCCATTAGCGGGCCGATCAACGCGGAGCGCAACGGCGTGGTGGCCAAGATTCTGGACAAGCAGGAACCGAGCGCCGACGAGATCGCCAAGAACATCGATCAGACGCGCGACCAGATGCTGGAGCAGCGGCGTCAGGATGCATTCAGCATTTTTCTCAGCAGCATAATGGATGACTACAAGAAGAACAAGCGTATCCGCATGAACGCCAAGGCGGAGCAGGGACCGCAGATTCCGGGGATGTAAGAGTTCGGAACAAGAGGATAAAGGAGGGCCCGCGACGAGATTCGTTGCGGGCCCTTGCTGTGTGTGAGAACCTGTCTAAAAACCGAGTTCGAGGGCGGTCGGTCGAGGTTTGTGGCCTCCCACCCATTCGCAAAAAACGCGAATGGATGGGGCACGGTGCGTTTTTGCCGGCACGGTGCGTTTGTGCCGGATTCGAAGTGGGCAAATCGGAGTTTCTGGACAGGTTCTGAAAGCTTGTCCGGAGGGTTACGGGCGCAGTGCGACGGTTTGGAAGGGCAGGCCGGTGACGGGCCAGTGATCGGGTTGAGCCTCGACGTTGGGAGCGATGGATACGCCAGGCGCAGACGAGGGATTGACGGTTACGTTCCAGCCATCGACGACGACAAGCGCGTCTCCTTTGAATGTATTTGCCGCGGGCTGGAGGGTGATGGTGCGGGTTTCATTTGGCATGAGCGAGATGTAGTTGTCGCTCGGAAAAACGGGCAGGATGCGCTCGCCACCAAGCTTGTTGCGCAGTTGAAGGTGAGTCATGAGCGCGATATGCGCCGTGGGATTGTGGAGCGAGACGGTGATGATTGGCTGACTTCCGGTGCTGCCGCGTTGGACTTTTGCCTCGAGTGTGACCGGTGGCATATCGCCGAGACCGGAAAGCTCGTCGGGCTGCCCCGGAAGTGCCTGCCAGTAGAAGTTCGTGGAGATGAGCTTGCCTTGCGCGTCTTTTAAGTCGAGCTTGACAAAGTGAACCGCGGAGATGGAAGCGGGCAGCTCAACGGGGCCGAGCGTGGTTGCGGAAGACGGAGGTGCGGTGACGGGCGTGTCGTGCTCGGAGGCCACCGTGCCGTCGAGATTGTATATTGCAACGTGCGCAACTGCGCCGGCAAGGGGCTCGGGAAGGTTGTTGATTACCTGGAGTTCCTGGGTTGCTTCGTTGAGCTGGATGTGCACCAGTTCGCCGGCCTTTTTGACGGCGAAGAGCGAGGAGTTGGGCTCAAGGTCGTAGTGATAAAGCTGCCAGACGAAGCTGGGCTGCGCGGGGTGGCTCATCCAGGTGATGACCGCCGTGGTGGGATGGAACATCTGCGCGTTGCGTCCTTCATACATGGCGCGGTACGACTCGTAGTTCATCAGTTGCGCCTTGCGGACAAAGTCGGCGAGGTTGGCGACTTTACCGTACCGAGCGGCCACGATGAGAGGGAATTTGTCTCCCCCCGACGCGCCCTTGGCCAGATCGTGCTCGGCCCAATCGTCGTTGATGGTTTCCCAGTCTTTCTGGGGCATCATGCCGTGGATGGATTCGAGCGTGGGTATGGAGACGGTGCCGGTTTCGGTCTTGAAATAGTCGTCCCTGACGCGGTAGAACTCGCGCGGAGTGCGCCAGAAATAAGGGCCGCCGGAGCGGACGCCTGCGCCGTCGGTTGAGCTGGGCTGATAGCGGCGGGTGGGCTCAAGCTCGGCCATCAGCTTGCGCAGGGCGGCATCGATCTCCGGCGGCGGAAAGCCCTCGTTGCGCGCGCACCACAGCATGATGGCGGGATGGTTGCGGAAGCGCAGGATTTTATCGCGGACGTTGGCGACGTAGGTGTCGAGGTCGGGAGGATTGGGGCCGTCGCTGGGGTTGGGCTGGAAGAACTCATCCCAAATCATGATGCCGTACTTGTCGCATAGCTCGTAGAAGTCCTCGCCTGTCGATTGGCCAACCCAGTTGCGGATGAGGTTGAGATTGGCGAGCTGATGCATGTGGATTTCGGCGTCGAGGCGCTCGCGGGGAATGCGCTTGAGGGCTTCGTCGAGACCCCAGTCACCGCCGCGAATGAAGATGGGCACGCCGTTGACGGAGATAGTGAGGGTGTCAGTTCCGGGAACGCTGTAGGTGATTTTGCGGATGCCGAAGCTGACATCCTCGGCATCTGAAACCTTCGCGTTGACGGCAAAGCTGAGGTGCAGCTTGTAGAGGTTCTGCGGGCCGTACCCATTAGGCCACCAGAGGCGGGGATGGTCGACGTGCAGCGCGGGTGTGGCTTTGGGATCGAAGCTGACTAACTGCGTGCCATGCGGGGCGATTTCGACAGGCTGGTCGAATGCGATGGATGTGACAATGCCGGCAAGCGCGGTCTTCCCCACTTCGTCGCTGGGGCGAATGCTGCCGCGGAGGACGCCCTTGATTGGTTGATCGGTGACGTTTTCAACGGTGGCCTGGATAGCGATGTCGGCGGAGTCGGTGCTTGGCAGGGGAAGGTCGGTGGTGACGAGCGGGTTCTTCAACAGGACGGGGCCGGTGGCAGAGAGAAAGACCTTCTGCCAGATGCCGGTATCGCGATCGCGGATGGCGGGAATCCAGTCCCAGCCGATGGTCGAGAGAAAGGTGGGGCCGTCGATGGCGGTCTCGCCGCCATTCTTTCCCAGTCCGCTGGTCAGCGTGTGCTCGTGGGGAATGCCGGGGTGGGGTTGCGGCGCGACGAGGACCGCGAGCACGGCCTGCTTGCCGGGGGTGACGTTGGCCGTGATGTCGAAGACGCCGCGCACGAATGCGCCGCGCGTGGTGCCCACCTGGACGCCATTGACCCAGGCGGAGGAGGCGAAGTTGATGCCGTCGAAGTTGAGCCATATGCGATGGCCGGCGTACGACGCGGGAACATTGAGCACGGTGCGGTACCACCAGGAGGTCTTGTTCAGGCTTTCGGGGATGACCTCGGGGCGGTTGTTCTCACCGTAAAGCGGCTCGGGATAGATTTGGTTCGAGACCAGCGTGGTGAGCACGGTGCCGGGCACGGTGGCTGCATACCAGCCGGCGGTGTTGAAGGCGGCAGACGAAACTTCGGCGCCCGTCTGCGGGACCTTCGCGACGTCCTGCAACTGCCATCCGGAGGCTATGGGCGTGGGCGCAGGCAGCGCAGGTTGTGCGATTACGACGGAGGAAGCAAGGAGAGCTGGTATCGATACCAAAGCAAGAGAAATTAAATCTACTGTGCGGATTCGCAAGGGAGTAGTTCCTCGTTTTTCTGGAAGGTTTGCGGCAGCTTCCGCCGGACACACGGATTATAGACGGCGCGAGCGGCGGGTATCGCCGATAGCCGGCAGTGCATCGGATAATTGAAGTATGGAATTCTCGCGATCCTCCGGCATTCTTCTGCATGTGACTTCATTGCCTTCGTATGGGGGCACCGGCGACCTGGGCCCGGCGGCCCACGAATTTGTAGGCTTTCTGGCAGCGGCCAAGCAGCATATGTGGCAGGTTCTTCCGCTTTGTCCAACGGGCTACGGCAACTCGCCGTATGCGGGCTCATCGGCGTTTGCCGGCAATCCCTATCTGATCAGTCTTGAGATTCTGGCCAACTGGGGATGGATCGCGGGGGAGCGGATTGCCGGGCTCGCGGGACAGAACGGCAACGTGGACTTCAACGAGGTGGAGACGCGCAAGCTGCCTTTGCTTGAAGAGGCGGCGGGAAATTTTCTCGACCGAGGGCCGCACGACGCAAAGCTCGCGGGTCAATGGGCGGAGTTCGAAGCGTTTTGCGCGGCAGAAACGGGATGGCTGGTCGATTATGCGTTTTACGCGGTGCTGCGCAGGGAATACAACACCGGAGCTTGGACAGCGTGGCCGGAGCCGGTGCGCAAGCGACGGCCGGAGGCGCTGGCGCAGATTGCGCAAAAGCATGGTGGGGCGTTGGCGCGGGAACAGGTGCTGCAATTTGCATTCGCCAAGCAGTGGAAGGCCCTGCGCTCGGCTGCGGCGGCGCATGGGATACGGATACTGGGTGACGTGGCGATTTTTGTGAACATGGATTCGTCGGATGTGTGGGTGCATCCGGGGATCTTCGAACTGGACGAGGCACTGAAGCCGGTGCGCATTGCAGGAGTGCCTCCGGATTATTTCTCGCCGACCGGGCAGCGGTGGGGCAATCCGCTTTACCGGTGGGATGTGCTGGAGGAGAGCGGATTCGAGTGGTGGGTTGAGCGTATTCGCCGCGCCTGCGCGCTCTATGACATTGTGCGGCTCGACCACTTCCGCGGCTTTGAGGCGTACTGGGCGATTCCAGCAGACGAGGCAACAGCCATCAACGGCGCGTGGGTGAAGGCGCCGGGACTGAAAATGTTCAAGGCACTGGAGGCGGCGCTGGGACCGCTGCCGCTGGTGGCCGAGGACCTGGGACTCATTACACCCGAAGTAGAGGCGCTGCGGGTCGAGTTGCAGATGCCGGGGATGAAGGTGATCCAGTTTGGTTTCAGCGACAAGAGCGCGCACATGCACCTGCCGCACGAGTACACGGCAGACACTGTAGCGTATACCGGCACGCACGACAACGATACTACGCAGGGCTGGTGGAACACGGCGAACGAGGCAACCAGGAGCGCGGTCGAGGCACTGGTGGGGCCAGTTGACAAACGCCCGGTGTGGCCGCTGATCCGGGCCACGGAGGGAAGCGTAGCGGAACTGGCTGTGGTTCCGGCGCAGGATCTGCTCGAACTGGGATCCGAGGGGCGCATGAATACGCCGGCAGTGGGTGCGGGGAACTGGGGCTGGCGCGCGGCCGAAGGAAGCTGGACGCAGGAAACTGCGACGAGGATGGCAGCGATTGTCGATGTGACGGATCGGGACAACGATCCGCTGACTCCGATCAAGCGAGAGGTGGCGAGTTAGCGACGCGCGAGCAAGCAGTGAGCACGGCTTGAAGATGGGACGCAGCGAATCGGGCCGTTCAGTCTAGCTTTCTAGCCTGCTGCCTCATCAACTCTGTTCCATGCCTTCCAAACCGTCCAGGTTAAGGCGGCGGCCGTGGCCGCGATCCCCAAAGCGGCGAAGACCGTTTTCGCTGTGCGGGAATATCGAGGTGCTTCCGCGCGCACATGCTCCGGGCGCACGCCAATACCCACCGCATAACCCACGGCGCGCTGAATACCGGGAATGCGGACGGCCGCCTTCAACTGCCAGGGCGCCTGGATGGGGCCAGGGCTTTCAAACACGCGAGCGAAGCCTCGATGAGCAGACAACTGGATCGCTTGCGTAACGCGGGTTGGAAGCGTGCGCCGCTTTTGCACGGCGGCTAAATCCGCGGCTGAAACACGCCGATCCTGAAGCGGTTTCGTCAATAGGTTCGCGGTGGCAATGGCATCCTGGATGGCGAGGTTGATTCCCACTCCGCCGGCGGGCGACATGGCATGGGCCGCATCGCCAATGCAGAGCAGTCCGGGCCGGTACCAGCGGCGGAGGCGATTGATCTGCACGGTCAGGATCTTGATCTGGTCCCAATCGCGCAATTCGTTTACTCGATCACCGAGGTACGGAGCGATCTGACGAATGTCGGCGCGTAAGGCATCGAGGCCGCGCGCCTTGATGTCGTCAAATGAACCTTTTTCGATGATGAGGCCGGCTTGAAAATAATCGGATCGACTGATCAGGATCAGTGCTTTTCCGTAATTGACATTGCCGAGCACCTGCGCCGGGTCGTCCGGCTTGCGGGTGATGCGGAACCACAGCACATCGATGGGGACGCCGTGCTCGATCACTTCGAGCCCGGCCGCGGTGCGCGTAACGGAATGTCGGCCATCGCAGGCCACCACGAGATCGGCACGAACCTGAACCTCTCGCTTTTCGTTTCTCGCCACCACTCCCGCGATGCGATTTCCTTCGATCAGCAGATCTGTCGCTTCGTGTTTCATTAGCAGCCGAAACGAAGGAAACATCTTGGCGTGGGCGGCAATGAAGTTGAGAAAATCCCACTGCGGCATGAGCGCCACGAATTTGCAGGTCACCGGCACATGCCTGAAATCGGCCACTTCGACTTTGGAATCTCCGATGATCACGCCCAGCGATTCCACTTCTTCATGAGGCAAAGCCAGAAACTCCTTCAACAGGCCAAGCTCCTTGAGAACTTCAAGAGTGGATGGATGTACCGTGTCGCCGCGGAAATCGCGGAAGAAGTCCTGGTGCTTTTCCAGCACCGTAACCTGCACCCCTCTGCGCGCCAAGAGATATCCGAGCATCATGCCCGCCGGGCCGCCACCCACCACGCAGCAAGTCGTCTCCAGAGCTTCATGCGCCATGCCTCAAACACCTCCTCTACGCAACTCACCCGATGTCTTCGATGCAGAATCACGCGGCTCCGCTGGTTCCACACCGCCGGTTACGAATCCCGGCGCTTACTTTTGCCAATGGTTCCTCCGAGTGCTGTGCGCGGACCTCGAAGAACCTAGCCAAGTACCGAGTTCAAGGAGGGCCGGTTGAGGTTTTGTGGTCTCCCACCCATTCGCAAAAAGACGCGAATGGATAGGGCACGCAGCGTTTGTACCTTGTTCTAAGTGGGAAAATCCCAGTTCTTGGACAGGTACTAAGGATGGGCGGGTGCGGCGGTGGATTTTCTCGAGGCTTGCCAGGCGGCTGTACGGGTGCGGATGTAGGCGCTGTAGTCGCTGCTGGTTTTCAGCGCCGGCATGGTGTGATGCATGCCGCCCTCGGCGTCGGGGACGGGCAGCTTGGCAACCAATTCTGCTTGGATTTGCTGCAGGTGGGAGGGCGCGTCGACATCGGCAGCCTGGGGCGCGGCTACGGGAACGACGACTCCGGCGAGAGGGTCGTCGATGCGTGGGGTGGCCAGCGTCAAGACGGTGCTGACATCGGGCGCGGCTGCATCGCGGGCGGTTAGGCTGGGCAGGCCCCAGCGGTTTTCCACCGTCTTGAGAATCGACGTGTGATCGAAGGGCATCGCGCCGGCAGGCACGCGAAACACGGTTCCAGCGGGGATGAGGGGAGAGATCAGGACCGTGGGTACGCGCGGGCCGAAGCGGGTGAAGTCGAAGCCGTCTTCACCTGCGGAATTGTCGGGCGGGATGGCACCTTGGGGGGGCGGAACGTGGTCGTAGCATCCGCCGTGCTCGTCATAGGTGACGATGAGCAGCGTCTGCTTCCAGTTGGGACCGTTGAACAAGGCGTAATAAACGTCGTGAATCAGTTGCTCACCCAGGGCCACGTTGTAATTGGGATGCTGACTATTGCCCGTGGCGCCCCAACTGGGTTCGAGGAAGACATACGGGGGCAGCGTGCCGGCGGCTGCGGCGGCCTGAAAATCGGTAAAGAGGCCGAAGTGGCTGTCGGCGGCGTTGGTGGTGTCGGTAAAATCCTGCCGGGTGAGCGGAGGGTCGTCGTAGCCGTAGATGGCCCAGTCGATATTGTTCTGGGACAGGAGCCCGAAGATGCTGGGGCAGGTGTAGGCCGTGGCCGTGTCGTTCATGCGTCCCTGAGAGGTGCCGGCATTGACGAAGGCGCGGTTGGGCAACGTCTCGGTGGGAACCGAGGCGAACCAGTAATCGCAGACGGCATAACCCTGGGCCAAGCCTGAGAGCACGGGCAGCATTTGCGGAGTGAAGATGGCCATGATGCTGTCCGCGGTGGTGCCGGGCAGGATGGACCATTTCTCCTTTGCCTCCCAACCGAGGGTGTAGCTGAAGTCGGTGACGAAGCCCTGATTGGTTGCCACGGGAGGGAGGGGAGCTTTAGTGGCGCCGAATAGCTGCGAATTGGTTGCCGAGTAGCCCTCGCCGGGGTCGGCGCCGGGCAGGTTGTACGCGCCCTGGTCTGTGGCCTGAATTTGGAAGACAGGAACGGCTGCGCCATTGTTGTCCGGGTTGGACTCCGTGCCGGTGAGCCCCTCGAACGGCTGGCCGGCGGGCGAGACATTTCCATTGGCGGTGTAAAGAAAGCCGAGCATGTGATCGAAGGAACGGTTTTCGAGCATCAGCACTACGATGTTGTTGATGGAAGACAGCGCGCTGCTAGCCATGAGAGGACTCCTCGCGAAGATGCTAACACTCGTCGAGTGACCGGGATGTTAGCCCTTCTTTAATCGATCCTTTTGGGTGGGTATTGCAAGGTGGCAAGGACTAAGCGCGGGTTCCCGTTGGGCCAAGAATCTGTCCAAAAACCGGGTTCGAGGAGGGCCGGTTGAGTTTGGTGGTTTCCCACCCATTCGCAAAAGACCGCGAATGGATGGGGGCACGGAGCGTGCTTACCCGGTTGGAGGCGGGCAAATCTCGGTTCTTGAACAGGTTCCAAGTCCTACTTATTGCACTTCGGATGGCGGTTCTTGTACACGATGTCGAGCGGCAGCCAGTCGGAGAGGCGCTTGGCGTCCGCTTGCGGAATGTCGGACTGGGGGTTGAGCGAGGATCTGGCGAGAGCTAGGGACACGGTGACTTTTCCATTGAGGCAGTAGGTTTCAAGATAGTCCGACAGACCCTTCCTTGCCCTGTCCATGTAATCGTCGGGAAGCGTTCCGTCTTCGCCGCGGACATCCACTGCAGACCCGATCATCAGGTGCTCGGCCTGATCTTTGTCCGCTGCGCCTGATGCGGTGAATTTCAGGATGAGAAGGGCTCTTGTCTCGAGCGCGTCAGGGTTGGCTGTGAACTTGACCGCGGGAATTTGAACGCCCGTGGGGCTGGGCTTGGCCGCCTTGGTATCGAAAGCGATGCGGTATGGTTCGCCCTTCCATTTCGGCTCAACCGGAATGCCGGCGCCCTTTTTCGCTCCGCTATCGCACCCCGCCAAGAGCAGCAATCCCGCGATCGCCAGAATTAAGCCTTTTCTCACGTCATCCTCCTCGTTGCTTTTAAAACGATGGGGAAGAATATCACTCCTTTGTGTCTCTGGAATGTGATCGCGGACAGTCTTCAGCGGACAGGCTCATCTCACGGCTTGCTTTCGACTCTTGGAACCTGTCCAAATAGCGAGTTCAAGGAGGGCCGGTTGAGGTTTTGTGGCCTCCCACCCATTCGCAAAAAAACGCGAATGGATGGGGCACGGAGCGTTTGTACCTGGATGAAAGTGGGCAAATCCAAGTTCCTGGACAGGTTCTTACTGGCGAACTACCGCGCCGGCCTTCATTACGAAGCTCACGTGTTGGAGGGCGGTGATGTCTTCGAGGGGGTTGCCGGGGACGGCGATTACGTCGGCGTAGAAGCCGGGTTTCAGCTGGCCGATCTGGGTTTCCCAACCCAGGAGTCTTGCGCCTTCTATGAGGTCGGCCTGCAGGACGGCCAGTGGCTTCATGCCATAGCGGACCATCAGTTCAAGTTCGCGGGCTTGCGTGCCGTGCGGGAACGGGCCTACATCGGAGCCAACGGCGAAGGGGATGCCGGCGGCTACCTGCTTTTTGAACTCGGCGATCTTGTAGTCGAGTAACGCCTGCTCGCGCGCGCCTGCGGCGGGAGTCTCGGCGTGCTGCGCGAAATATTCAAAGATGGTGAAGGTGGGGACGGCGGGGATTTTTTTCTCGATCATCAGGCGCATCGTTTCTTCGCTCAGTTGCGTGGCGTGGTCGATGGAGGCGACGCCGGCCTGAGCGGCGTAGAGAGTGCCGGGCTCGCCCATGGCGTGGACGCCAACACGGGTGCCGAGGCGATGCGCTTCTTCGACCGCGGCGGTTAGTTGGGCGGCGGTGTACTGGTAGGGGGTGTGAAGAATTCCATCGATCATGCGGTCAGGACCGGTCTCGTAGATCTTGGCGAAGTCGGAGCCTTCCTTGTGCTGGGCTCGCATGACTTCGACGATCTGGTCGGCGGAGTTGGCGTAGTCGGCGTTGGAGAGAACGTGCTGCGCAGGGTTGTAGCCGATGGCGTCTTCGTGGCCGCCCACGATGTCGATGGCGTTACCGCTGATTCTCATGCGGGGACCGGGGATGAGGCCTTGATCGATGGCGTCGCGGATGGCCGTGTCTGCCGAGCCGGCGCCTTCAGTGCCCATGTCGCGCTCGGCGGTGAAGCCGGCGAGCAAGTCGGCCTTGGCGGCCTGCTCGGCGAGGAGGGTGCGCCAGGGGACGGATTCCTCTACGGTCTGCAGGTCTTCCGCGCCGGGATGGAGGAAGAGATGGACGTGGGCGTCGATGAGGCCGGGAAGCAGAGTGGTGTCGCCGAGGTCGATGATCTTCGCGTTCCGCGGATGGTCGACGGATGTGCCGACGGCGCGAATGCGATTGCCCTCGATGAGGACTTCGCCGGGCTGAAGAATTGTGCCGGTATCGACCTGGAGGAGGCGGGCGGCGTGCAGGACGATGGGCGGGCTTGCGGGCTGTTGTGCGCCGGCAGTTGCGAGAGCCATGGCCACGGAGCAGACAGCCAGGGATGCGATCCCGAGGGCAGAAGACAGGCGCAAACAAGAATTCGGCATGACTCAAGCATATGCCGCACTGGCGCTGCCTTGTCGATGGTTGTTTTCCACCGCCCTCTTCGGGGCGGACTGCTCAATACGCGGCGATCCCGGTGAGGTGCTGGCCAAGGATGAGGGCGTGGATGTCGTGCGTGCCTTCGTAGGTCTTCACGGATTCGAGGTTCATCATGTGGCGCATGATGGGGTAGTCCTCGGTGATTCCGTTTGCGCCCAGGATGTCGCGAGCCATGCGGGCGGTTTCGAGAGCCATCCAGACGTTGTTGCGCTTGGCCATGGAGATGTGCTGGTGGCCGACCTTGCCGGCGTCTTTGAGGCGGCCGACGTGGAGCGAGAGCAGTTGGGCCTTGGAGATTTCGCTGGCCATCCAGACAAGTTTCTCCTGGATGAGCTGGTGACCGGCGATGGGCATGCCGTGGAACTGCTTGCGGGCTTTGGCGTATTGCAGGGCGGTGTCATAGCAGGACATGGCCGCGCCGATGGCTCCCCAGCCGATGCCGTAACGGGCCTGGTTGAGGCACATGAGGGGGCTTTTCAGGCCGCCGGTGCCGGGGAGCAAGTTGGCTGCGGGAATGTGAACATCCTGAAGAACGAGGCCGCTGGTGACGGAGGCGCGGAGGCTCCACTTGCCGTGAACGTCTTTGGCGGAGAAGCCGGGGCGGTCGGTTTCGACGAGGAAGCCGCGGACTTTATGGTCTTCGGTCTCGACTTTGGCCCAGATTATGGCGACGTCGGCGATGCTGCCGGAGGTGATCCACATCTTTTCGCCGTTGAGAATGTACTCGCCGCCGGATTTGCGGGCGGTGGCGGTCATGCCGCCGGGGTTGGAGCCGAAGCCGGGCTCGGTGAGGCCGAAGCATCCGAGCTTCTCGCCGCTGGCGAGGGCGGGGAGCCAGCTGTTTTTCTGCTCGTCTGAGCCGAAAGTGTAGATGGGATACATGACGAGGGCGGACTGGACGCTGACAAAGCTGCGCAGGCCGGAGTCGCCGCGCTCGAGTTCCTGGGTGACGAGGCCGTACTCCACGTTGGACATTCCGGCGCAGCCGTAGCCTTCGAGGCTGGCGCCGAAGAAGCCCAGCTCGCCCATGATTGGGACGAGTTCGCGGGGGAAACGGCCCTCGCGGAAGCAGTCTTCGATGATGGGGACGATGTTGTCTTCAACGAAGTTTCGGGCGGTGCGGCGGACGAGGAGTTCGTCTTCGCTGAAGCCCGAGTCGAGGTTAAGAAAGTCGAAGTTCTGGAATTTGAAACCCATGAGTGCACTTTACCGAACTTGGGCTGCATGAGGATAGATGGGGGCGGGCAACGGAGGTTAGGGACCAGGGACTGTGGGACTCCCACTCAAGAAAAGAGGGTGAGCTGCGGCATGGGATAGTGCTTGCGATTGCGGGTCCACAGTGCGGCTTTGTGCTGGATGGCAGAGGCGGCTATGAGGGAGTCGCCGATCTTGAGGCCGTGACTTTTCGAGTATTGGCGGAGGAAGTCGCCGGCGATTTCCGCGATTCCGCAATCAATAGGCAAACACGTCATCGAAACGAGAAACTGCTCAGTCGCTGTCCGTTCCCGTGGCCATGCGCCTGCCCAGATCTCGGCCGAGGTGATGGGAGAGATGAGAACGTCAGCGGAGTTTGTTGCGAGCTCGTTCCACGAGCCGAGAATGCCCGGGTTTCTAGTCCGCAGGATTTCAATGACCACGTCTGTGTCGAGCAGGACTTTCATTCAATCCCGAATCGCTCCATGCGATCATCGTCGCGAAGATTCCTGACATAGGATTCCGTGTCGGGCAGATCGGTGTGGTCGCTCCAGAGACCGACGATGGCCATCATCGCCGCGCGGCGCTTCTCCTTATCGCCAAGGTAGCGATCACGGGCGGCTGTGCGGACGAGGTTGGAGACAGTGGTCTTCTCGATGGCTGCGCGGGTGTGGAGGGCCTGCCAAAGATCGTCTTCGAGATAAAGCTGCGTCCGCTTCATGATGTATAGCATACATCAACTTTGCTTGAATGGCAGCTGCTACTCCAGGAACTCGCGGACGAACTTGTTGTCGGTGTGGAGGAGGTTGTGGAGGGAGCCGTTGAAGATGAGGCGGCCTTCTTCGAGCATGAGGAAAGTGGTGCTGGGGTCGGTCTTGCCGTCGGGGATTGGAACCATGCGGCCGAGATCGGTGTCGAAGCGGTGGGTGCAGAGGGTGAAGGCGTCCTGCAGGCGGTGGGTGACCAGGATGGAGGGGGTTCGGAAGACGTCGCGCTCTTTGACGATGAGCTCGACGATGGTGGTGGAGGTAATGGGGTCGAGTCCGCCGGTGGGCGAGTCATAGAGCAGCAATTCCGGCTGGTGGATGAGGGCGCGGGCGATGGCCACGCGGCGACGCATGCCTCCGGAGAGGCTGCCGGGAAAGAGGGCGAAGGTGTTGTCGAGCTCGACGAAGGTCAGGGCCTCGTGAACGCGGCGGTCGATCTCATCGTCGGGGACCTTTTCCTGAATGAGCTGGTAGGCGACGTTGTCGCGGACGGTGAGGGAGTCAAAGAGCGCACCCTCCTGGAAGACCATGCCGGTGCGGGTGCGGAGCGGAAACAGGCGCTGCTCGCTCATGGCGGCGATCTCCTCGCCGAAAAGCTCGATGCTGCCCTGGTCGGGGCGCAGCAGGCCGTTGATCAACTTGAGCAGGACGCTTTTGCCTACGCCGGCGGGGCCGAGAAGGATGCGGGTTTCGCCGGGGGCGATGGAGAAGGTGATGTCATCGAGGACGGGGGGGCCGTCGAAAGCAATGGAGACGTTGCGGAATGCGACGACCGGCGTGGGATCGGCGGGCGCCACCGGAACCTGGCCGGCGAGAACCGGACCGGGTGGGAGCGGGGGCGGGATCGGCGGGGGAAGGGCCGGGTCTGCGGGTTGGGGGGTCTCCATCATATGGGCGGGAAGAGGGTGAGGAGCACCTGGGTCATGAGGAAGTCGGCGAAGATGATGAGCACCGAGGAGAAGACGACAGCATCGATGGTGGAGCGGCCAACGCCTTCGGTGCCGCCGGTGGTTCTCATGCCATAAAAGCAACCGAGCGAGGCAACGATGAACCCGGAAACGAGCGGCTTGACCAAACCCTGGACGATGTCGGAGTAGGTGAGGTGCTCCCACGCTTGCGAGAAGTATTGCGTGCCGTTCTGATGGTTCATGAAGACGGTGACGAAGGCGCCGCCGGTTATGCCAAAGGCGTCGGCCAGGATGGTGAGGAAAAAAAGCATAGTGACGCAGGCAAACAGGCGGGGCGTGACCAGTTTGCGCACGGGATCAACGCCGAGGGCGCGCATGGCGTCAATCTGCTCAGTGACCACCATGGAGCCGAGTTCGCTGGCCATGGACGAGGCGTTGCGGCCGGCTACCATAATGCCGGTGAGCACCGGGCCCAGTTCGCGAATCATGGTGAGCGAAACGAACCGTCCGGTGACGGAGGTGGCGCCGAACTCCGAGAGCGTGGCCGCCGATTGCAAGGCCAGCACGCCGCCGGTGAAGAAGCCGGAAATAAGCACAATGGGCGTCGACCCCACACCGACGATGTTGCACTGGAGCAGGAAATCCGTCCAATAGCGGGGCGGGCGGAAGAGATTCGTGACAGCCCGCTGCGCGAACAGGGAGTAATCCTGAACGGTGCTCACGATGTTCTTGGCGGTTCTTTCGATCGCTTCGATGGCCATTCGGTCTGCCGCCCTCGTGGAGCGCGAGGTAACCTCACTCGCCTCGACAGGATAGCGCATGGACAGGATAGCGCATGACGGGGTCACGTCTGACCTGCTTCTTCATCTCACCGCGCCCGGAGCCTGGCGGCGGGCAGAAATTACCGCTCCCAGGGTAAACAATCCATACCGATGCCTCCAGGGCGGTGTGCCCCGATCGTCTGCTTTCAAGCAGATGCGCATGGCCCGTGGTGTGCAACCAATTTCGTGCATCTTAATCTCAGTAGTAGGGCCGATCCCGACTTGGAAATGCCTGTCGAAACGATACAGGGAGGAATGACATGCCATTTTTCCGCATGCGGTTGATCCTTGCGCTGGTTGTGGGCATTACGCTGGTCTCTGTCGGCTCGACGTATTTCGAGGTTTTGGCGCACAAGCACTTTCTGCGGCTGGAACTGGTACAGCGGAGCGGATGGCTGGGCGCGAGCCTGCAACCGCAGTTGGAGCAGGCGGTTGCCACCGGGCGCGAGGATGACATCAATGCGGCGCTGGGACGTCTGCAGCACCCGGATCAGACGCTCGGCCTGGCAGTCTACGCTCCCGGGGGCAGGCTGCTGGGGGCGGCGGGCCCGGCGGAGTTGTTCAATGCGTTGCCGCCCGACGCGGTGGAGCGCGCCATCCGGAAGGGCGCAGAGGTTTCGGCATTCGGGCATGGAGGGGACTGGCAATGGCTTGAGGACGTGTTTCCATTGCAGGAGAACGGCCAGCTCAACGGCACGCTGGTGGTTCTGGAAGACGCCCGCTTCATTCGCGACGAAGGCAACGCGGTGTGGCGGCGAAGCTTTTTGCGGATAGCCGCATTTGTCTTGTTGATTGTGGCGGTTACACTGCTGATGGTTCGCTGGTTTCTGATGCGCCCGATGATGCGGGTTGCGGAGCGGCTGCGCCGGGTGCGCATGGGGCAAACGTCGGAAAATGAGGACAAAAGCATTGCGGAGTTGAGCCTGTTCACTCCACTGGCCCGCGAGGTGGAGAATATGGCCGAGAGCCTGATTGAAGCGCGCGCGGCTGCCCAGTCGGAGGCACGGCTGCGCGATGCCGGCGAGCACGTTTGGACCGCCGAACGGCTGGCGGTACACGTTCGGGAGCGATTTGGCTCAAGCCGCATTTTTGTGGTTTCAAACCGTGAGCCCTACATGCATACGCGCCGCGGCGGGGAGACGGTGTGCGTTGTGCCGCCAAGCGGGCTGGTCACGGCAATTGAGCCGGTGCTGCGCGCTTGCGACGGAGTATGGGTAGCGCACGGCAGCGGCAGCGAAGACACGGCGATGGTGGACGAATTCGACCGGTTGCGCGTTCCTCCCGACGATCCCCGCTATACGCTCAGGCGTGTGTGGCTTTCCAGCGAAGAGGAGTCGGGCTACTACGACGGTTTCGCAAACGAGGGGCTGTGGCCGCTGTGCCACATTGCACACACGCGGCCCATCTTCCGCGCGGCGGATTGGGAAGCTTACCAGCGGGTGAATGAAAGATTTGCCGCGGCGGTGGTGGAGGAGATGGAGGGCAGCGCAAATCCCATTGTGTTTGTGCAGGATTACCATTTTGCCCTGGTTTCGCGCCTGATTAAAGCGGCCCGGCCGGATGCGCGCGTGGCCATTTTCTGGCACATCCCGTGGCCCAATCCCGAGTCGTTCGGCATCTGCCCCTGGCAGGCGGAGTTGCTGGACGGCCTGCTGGGCGCGGACCTTATCGGCTTTCACATTCCCCTGCATTGCAATAACTTCCTGGCCACCGTGGACCGGGTGCTGGAGGCGCGCACCGACCGGGAACACATGACCGCTCTACGCAATGGGCATTTGAGTACGGTGCGGCCCTATCCGGTGAGCGTGGCGCTGGAAGGGATGAAGGGAGACGGAACACGTTCGGCGCGCAGTGAAATGACCGCAAGGTCGCGCCCGTTTGCGCGGCAGCTGCTGCTGGACGAGTTTCACGTAAGCTGCGAAACGCTTGCCGTGGGAGTGGACCGGCTGGATTACACCAAGGGAATTGTGGAACGGATGACGGCCATCGAACAACTTTTCGAAGACCATCCGTGGCACCGTGAGCGGCTGACGATGGTACAGATTGCCGCGCCCAGCCGGACGCGAATTCCAAGCTACATCGACCTGCGGCGCCAGGTTGAGGAGACCGCGGAGCGCATCAACCAGCGCTTCCAGACTGCAAGTTGGAAACCCATCGTGCTGATCCAGCGCCAGTGCGACCACGAAGAGGTGGATCGCTGGTATCGCGCCGCAGACCTGTGCCTGGTGACCTCGCTGCACGACGGAATGAACCTGGTGGCGAAGGAGTTTCTGGCGGCGCGCGACGACGAGGACGGAGTGCTGGTGCTGAGCAAGTTTACCGGCGCGGCGATTGAGCTGAGAGATGCGCTGCTGGTCAATCCCTATGACATTATTGGAGTGGCGGAAGCGATCCATCAGGCCATCGAAATGAGCCGCACGGAGAGGCGCGGGCGGATGCAGCGGATGCGGAAGTATTTGATGGAACACAACGTCTACCATTGGGCGGCGAACATTCTGGGCGACCTGCGCGAACTGCGCATTGAGAGCCCGGAGTACGGGGAGCGCAGCCCGGTGCGGCCTGAGGTGATTGGAGCGGGAGACGCGGAGCATCGTAGACTGGCCTAGAAAGCGAGGTTGCCTTGACGCCGGAGTCCGCGGATAAGCTGGACGCATTTTTCAGGACATTTGACAGCGGATCAACCCCGCTTCTGCTTCTCGATTACGACGGGACACTGGCTCCCTTCCGCGTAAACCGGTTTGAAGCGCGACCCTGGGCGGAAATGCGGGGCCTTCTGAACCGTATTCAACGGCAGGGGAGAACGCGCATGGCGATTATCACGGGGCGGCCCGCTGCGGAAATTGCGCCGCTTCTCGGGACGGATCTGCCAATGGAGGTCTGGGGATTGCATGGAGCGGAGCGGGTTTATCCAGATGGCCGCAGGGAGTTGGAAGTGGCCTCACCCGCGGCGCAAGAGAAGCTCGATGAACTGCGCGCACTGCTGCGGCGCGACAGCCTGGGCGGGCTGTTTGAAGACAAGTCCAATGCGGCCGTGATGCATTGGCGCGGCGTCTCGCCGGGAAAGGCGAAGTCGATCGAGGGGAAGACGCGGCGGCTTTTTGAGCCGCTGGCCGAGTTGGACGGGCTGAATCTGCTGGAGTTTGAATCCGGCCTCGAACTGCGCGTGGGACGCGACAAGGGCGGGGCGGTTGAGACGATTCTGGGCGAAGCGAATCGGGATGCGCCGATTGCGTATCTTGGCGACGATCTGACGGACGAGGCCGGGTTTTGCGCCGTGAACGGAATGGGTGCGCGTGGGCTGAGCGCACTGGTGCGGCGTACGATTCGCGAGACGGCCGCGCGAGTGTGGCTGCGGCCGCCGCAGGAACTGAAGGAATTCCTTCAGAGGTGGTTGAAGGCTTTGGAGAGGCCTTATGGATTGAACCGTGCAGCAGACTAAAGACAAGACACCTCAGAACCTGTTCAAGTACCGGGTTCAAGGAGCGCCGGTTGAGTTTTTGTGGTCTCCCACCCAATCGCAAAGAACGCGAATGGATAGGGCACTGAGCTTTTGTGACTGGTTGGAAGCAGGCAAATCCCGGGACAGCTTTCGCTTACTCTCTGCCTTTTTTGCGGATTTCGATGTTGAGGCGCTTGATCTTCTGGTTGAGGGTGGAGAGAGGGATGCGGAACTGCTCGGCGGCGTCGGTCTGGTTCCAGTTGCAGCGCTCGAGCTTCTCGATAATGATGCGGCGCTCGATGTCTTCGAGAATGTCGAAGAGCGAAGCGTTGGGGTTGTGCTCGAGCAGGGCGTCCTGGAAGCTGCGGCCGGAGATGTGGCCGGGAAGCAGGTCGGAGCCGATGATGGGTCCGTTGGAGAGCACGACGCCGCGCTCGATTGAGTTTTCGAGCTCACGGACATTGCCGGGCCATTCGTAGTCGACCAGCGCACGCAAAGCGTCAGAGGAGAGCTTGCGCGGGGCCAGAGCGTTCTCGTTGGCGTAGAACTCGAGGAAGTGGTTGACGAGCAGAGGAATGTCTTCGCGGCGGGCGCGCAGCGGGGGCAGGTCGACGGTGATGACGTTGAGGCGATAGAAAAGATCTTCGCGGAAACGGCCGTCGCGCACGGCCTGGCGCAGGTCGATGTTGGTGGCGGCGATGATGCGGACATCGACTTGAATTTCCTGAATGCCGCCGAGGTGCATGAAGCGGCGATCCTGAAGGACGCGGAGGATTTTGGCCTGCGTGTCCATGCCCATGGTGGCGATTTCATCGAGGAAAAGCGTGCCGCCGTTGGCGACTTCGAAGAGTCCTTTCTTGGACGCAATGGCGGAGGTGAATGCGCCTTTGACATGGCCGAAGAGGGTCGACTCCAACAGCTCGGAGGGCATGGCGCCCGTGTTAATGGGCACGAAAGGCTTGTCTTTGCGCGGGGAGTTGGCATGGATGGCCTTGGCGATAAGTTCCTTGCCGGTGCCGCTCTCTCCCTGGATCAACACGGTGGAGCGGCTGGGGGCGACCTGGGCGATCAGGTCGAAGACGCGCAGCATGATTTCGCTTTTGCCGACGATGTTGACGAAGTTGTAGCGCTGCTTGAGGGTGCGCTTAAGTTGAAGATTCTCTTCCTCCGCCTTGTGGCGGGCGACGCCGGAGCGAATGTCGGCGAGGAGCTTCTCGTTATCCCAGGGCTTCTGGACGAAATTTTCCGCGCCGGCGCGGACGGCTTCCACGACGTTGTCCACCGTGCCGTACGCGGTGATCATGATGACGGGGAGTTCCGGTTGGCGTTCTTTGATCTGCGGCAGCAGTTCCAGGCCGCTCTGACCGGGCAACGCGAGATCGAGGAGCACCAGGTCGAAGTTTTCCTGTTCCAGCATCCTCAGGCCCTGCTCGCCGTCGATGGCCATCCTCACCGAATATCCTTCGAGCGTGAGCAGCACTTCAAGCGACTCGCGGATAGCGGCCTCGTCGTCGATCACGAGAATGCTGGCGCCGGCAGGATTGTCGCCGGCGGCGGCAGCGGAGACGGGTAGATTCAACGGCAGGGCTGGCTCGGTCATGGGCTCAGGCATGTACTGAATTCCTCAATAAGGGAAACTCTAGATGAAAGGTTGTGCCGGAGCCGACGGCGCTCTCAACGTGAATTTTGCCGGCATGCTCCTGAATAATGCCATAGGAAACGGAGAGACCAAGTCCGGTGCCGCGGCGATCACCCGGCTTGGGCGTGGTCTTGGTGGTGAAGAACGGATCGTAGATGCGCTTGAGATGCTCCGGCGCGATGCCGGAGCCGGAGTCTGCGATCACCGCTTCGACATTCCCATTGACCAGCGTGGACACGCGCAGACTGCCGCCCGCGGGCATGGCTTCCTTGGCGTTCAACAGGAGATTGAGAAACACCTGCTGCAGCTTGCCCGGGTTGCCGTGGATGGCGGGAAGTTCTTCCACCAGGTCGAGATCTATGCTAATTTGGGCCGTCTTGAACTGGTGCTCGAGCAGAGACAGCGTATCGCGAATGACCTGGTTCAAATTGGTCTCGCGGAACTCGGTTGTGGAAGTGCGCGAGAAGTTCAACAGGCCGTTGGCGATTTCGGCGGCGCGGAAGCTCTGCTGGGTAATTTTGTCGAGCACCGGGCCGAGGCGCGCGTCGCCCTTCAGTTGCTTCGACAGCATTTGCGAGTAGGAAGAGATGACGGCCAAGGGCGTGTTGATTTCATGAGCGACGCCGGCGGCGAGCAGGCCGATGGAGCTCAGCTTGTCTGCCTGGGCAAGCTGGGACTCGAGCGAGACGCGCTCGGTGATGTCGTCAACCAGGATAATGCGGCCTACAGAGACGAAGTCGCGGGAGAGCAATGGGGCGACGGCGATGTTGGCGGTGCGCTGCTCGCCGGCACGGGTGGTGAGGCGGAACTTGTAGAGGTGGTGCACTCCCTGCTCGTTGCGGAAGCTGTCAATGGCATCGACAAAGTCAGAAGGGAACACCGCGCGAAGCGCCTGGCCGATGGCTTCGGCGCGGCTAAAGGCGTACATGGCTTCCATCTGCGCGTTCCAGCTTTCGATGCGGTCGTCGAGATCGAGGGCCAGGATGCCGACGTTGATGGATTCGACGATGTTTTCGTTGAACTCCTTCAAGCGCTCGAATTCGCCTATCTTGGCTTGGAGGCGCGCATAGAGGCTGGCGTTCTGCAGGGCGATGCCGATGTAGCTGGCCAAGGACTCGAGCAACTCCACGTCTTCACTGGACAGGAAGTCGCCGCCGATGGTGCGGCCGAGGCCAATCACGGCGATGGTGCGAGTTTCATTGCCGTCCTGAACGCGGCAGGGAAGGTAGTAGTTCAGGTCGAGCAAGGCGGCGGTGCGTTGCTGATCCGCGGGTAGGTGCAGCGTCTGCTGGGCATTTTCCAGGAAGATGTGCGAGTGGTCCTTGGCGTGGTCGAAGTCCAGGAATCCCAAAGCCAGGGAACCCTGTGCGGGACGGTCCTTTTGAGCGCTCACTTCGGCAGGCAAGCCGTGGGCGGCGGCCAGGTGCAAACGGCCGGATTCCTCGACCAGAAACACCGCGACGCGGGCGACCAGGAGCGTGCGCGGCAGGCGCTCGACGATGGATTCGAGCAATGCATCCAGATCGGTCTCCGAACTGAGGCCGCGGCCGAACTCGACCAGGGCCTTGCGGTAGTCGTAGCGATGGCGATCGAAGGCGCGGTCGACCCAGCCCTGAATTCTGCGCTTGAGGGGGTCGAAGATGGCGGCCGTGACCAGAATGGCGGACACCAGGCCCCACTCCCGCACCGCTTCCGGCATGGCGTTGTGAACTACCACCGAGATCAGCGCGACGATGCCGAAATAGACACCGAGCAGAAGGCCGGTGGCCAGGGTGTAGGCCACACCGCGCTTGAAGATCAGGTCGGTGTCCATGAGCCGGTAGCGAACGATGGCCCAGCTGAAGGTGAGGGGGAGGATGACCAGCGACAGGCCGGCCAGGTCAGTGAGCAGCTTGTACGGATGCCAATCGAAGAGGAAGGGAACGGCGTAAAACAGGGTGAAGGGCAGGACCGCCAACACGGTCCCGCGCGTTACCCATTTCAACTGCTGGCGAAGCAAGGGCGTGTTTGCGCGGCTGTAGCTGCGCATGAACAGCAGCGCGGCCAAGACATAAAATGCGGCGTCGTATGCTGTGGCGGACTGCTCGAGCCGGTGCTTGAGCAGCCCGGTCGCCTGCCAGTAGCGGAAGGCGTAAATCCACAGGCCGAGCACCACGGCGCCGGGTGCATAAACCAGCGGCAACAGCCAGCGACGGCGGATCTTCTTGAAGCGCTCCTCGGGGAAGCTGAGGGCGAAGTGCAGGAACAGCGCCGGCTGCAGCGACTCGGCCACCACATTCAACCAAAAAACGGTCCAGTCGAGCCAGTTCAGCTCGCCGGTATATTTGAGGGAGCAGAGCGCGAAGGAAACCAGGCAGAAGAGGTAAAAATGCGTGGCGCGCGTGGCGCCCCAGCGGCGGAAGAGCACGTAAATGCCGATGGCCAGGTAGACCAGTCCGATGACCCGCTGCGCCTGTTGGAGGCCGCGGTCCATGGGCTCCAAAATCACCACCACCGGCGTATCCAGGGGGACACCACCGCGGGTAATGGCGTAGCTGGCTTTGCCGTAAATCCCGGTGCGGTAGAAAACGCGTTCGAGGTCAGACAACTGCGCGACGGAGCTCTTGGGGGTGAGCTCGTTTCCCGGCATCACAACATGCCGGGTGCGGGCGGCGGAGAGAGGCTTTGTGCCGCTGATCAAATCCTGCCCCGGCAATTCGGCGTGCTCGGCGGGGGTGTCCGGCATCACTTCGGCGCCGGTAAGAAGGTCGTGCTCCTGAATGCCGGCGCGCTGGCCGGGACTATCGGGGAGCACCTTGATGGCTTCCAGGCCTCCTTGCACCTCGCGCCACCAGACTCCGTCATCGGGCTGCTGGAACTGGCTTTCCTGGTGCAGATTCAAAGCCGCAAGCAGGACAAGGCCGGCCGTGGCTACGGCTAGCACGGTCGCCTGCAAGCGGTTGAAGAGGCTTGTTTCCATGGGGATCGCTCTACATCGACCAGTTTTGTAGCACGTCAGTTGCCATGCGCGCGAAATGCGCCTACGCTCACGAACCGAATTGCAATTAATTGAGAATACGCGAGATAGGGACGCGTTATTCGCCAAAAGGTCAACTGGTTTTATGAGCAGGATTTATTGAGAATGCAGGAAACGGTAGGCCATATCCATGGAACAGTATAGACATATGGAAACCGGTAGGCTCTTGAACTGACGCAGTTTATGGTTCTGCGTGCTATGGAACGGCCTGAAACCGGCCAGTCAGAAAACGTTTGCCAATCCAAAATTGGTCAGTTTGGCTATCGCTGGCCGTAGGTGGCTTCGGGCCCGTGCTTACGCTGGTAATGGTGTTTGGAAACGTGCAGCGGAATCGCGAAATCGGACACTGCCGAGGCCGCTTCAGAACGGAGCAATACGGTGCGGAAGGCCAGCCTGGCGATATATTCCAGGACGTCGGCGTGTTCGACGGCTTCGGCGGGGTCTTTTCCCCACGCGAATGGTGCGTGGCCGGCAACGAGCACTCCGGGGACGGCGACAGGGTCGAGCCCTTCGGCCCGGAAACGGCGGACGATGACCGCCCCGGTATTGCGGACGTAGCCCTCGGAGACTTCCTCCGCGGTGAGGGGTTCGGTTACGGGAACCGGGCCGTGGAAATAATCGGCGTGGGTGGTGCCGAGGCAGGGGACGGGGCGGCAGGCCTGAGCCCAGGAGGTTGCGAACTCGGAGTGGGTGTGGACCACGCCGCCGATCTGCGGGAATTCGCGGTAGAGATAAGTATGCGTATCGAGATCGCTTGAAGGACGAAGCGAGCCTTCGACGATTTTTCCGTCGAGGTTGGCGACGACCAGATCGCCGGGGGTGAGCGAGGCGTAATCCACGCCGCTGGGCTTGATGACGACCAGGGGTTCTGTGCCCGAGCGGTCGATTCCGCTGGCGTTGCCGAAGGTGTGTGGCGCCAGTCCCCGGCGGGCGATTTCCTGGTTGGCGCGGAGGACTTGTTGGCGCAGCGCGGCGAGCAGCATGGAGTTTCCTTGGCTTGCTAAACGAGGAAAGCGTTTACTGAGACAGTGTACAACCTGCTGCGCGATGGTTCAGCGCGCGGACCGGGCAACGATGATTGATTCGATCTTGCCCCAAAGGGCATGGTCATTTTCAATTTCTATGTGCGGTTTCATGAATGTGCGAGCAAACCAGCCATAGCCGGCGCAGGAGACGGGGCTGCTCTTGTAACTCGACCTGTAACTTCCCAGGATGGTGGTGCGCGCCGGATCGACGGCCTGGATCGCTTGCCTGCCGTGCAGCAAGCCCTCATTTTGATAAAAGTTAATGGCTTCGCGCACGTTGGGCGGGATGGCCCCGTCGTCTTCACCCGATTTTTCAACGCTATCGACCTGAATCGTCAGCAGCACCGGGATACCGCGGCGGTCAAGCTCCCGGGCGAGTTGGATAGCTTCCGATGCACCCCAGCTATGACCGAAAAGAACGATGCGCGCGGCAATTTTTTCCGCATCGCTCAGGCGGCCATCCCTGGCGGTATCGAGCAGTTGGAGAACGGTGCGCAGAGCTTCACGCTGTTGGTGATTGGCGAACGTGATCGCGCGCACGGTTTCCGGATAGCGCTGGTCCAGGTCGCGCGCCAGTCGCGCCTCTCCGTGGGCAAGATTTCCGGCATGGATGCGGCCGCCCATGAAGCCAATCACAAGCAGAGGTTCGCGCACCAGGCTGACCGGGGCTTCATGCGACTCGCCGCGGCTGTCAATCAAACCGCCAGTTGCCGCAGCCGAAGCGCTTGCATCCTTACTCGCCAGCATCGTCGACTGGGCATTCACCGAGGCCGGCTTCATTGCGGTGAGCGCGGCAATCGCAACGAGAAGCGCCGGCAGAGTATGGTGAGCGCTTTGAGGCCTGGTGACGGGATTTCGGGTCATTTTCGGCATCGAATCGAGGTGAATTTCAAATCGGCAATCGCTGAATGGGCGATCAGCCCCGAGAGTTTCGCTTGCCCCATTTGCCCTTCTCGCGTCTACACTGATTCTACGCTTTTGGATCCGCGGCTAACAGCCTGTGGTGAAAGTCCAAATTGTCTGAAAACATCCCTCAGGGGCTAAATCCCGTCGTTTATTATCACCCGTTTGCGGCACGGCTGAAGTCGTGCCCTTTCAAAACCTGACTTTCATCACAGGCTGCCAAGGAAGCTCCGATCAAGCTCGAAAGCCGCGCGAACCTCCCTCAGGGGCTAAAGCCCGTCGTTTGTTATCACCTCTTTTGCGGCACGACTGAAGTCGTGCCCTTTCAAAACCTGACTTTCACCACAGGCTGCCAATCTGCTTCGCTAACTCGATAACCCCTGAAACTGACTTGCGCACCTGATAACAGAACCGAAGCTAATTTCAATGCAGCGGTTGATTGCCATTTCTTAGTCTGGCCCGTCAGAATGGCATCATGTCTTTTGCAATACGGTTACATTCAGGTGCCATCCTGATTGCATTTCTTCTATCTACAGTGGGAGCCCATGGGCAACAACTGACACCGCACCCAATCCATCTTGCCAACGGCAATAGGCTGGTCCTCAATCTCCCGGCAGATTTTACGATTGGCGTGGCCGCGCAAGGGCTGAAACGCATCCGCTTCATGGCCAAGTCGCCGGACAACCGGATCTTCGCCACCGACATGCACGACCTGGGCGACAACACTCTCGGCAAGGTATACATTCTCGACGAGTGGAACGAGAAGACCGGGACCTTCGCGAAGATCACTCCGTATCTCGAACACTTGCGCAACCCGAACAACCTGGCCTTCTACACCGAACCGGGGCAGGACGGCAAGCCGGGGCAGTCGTGGCTTTATCTGCCGCTCACCGACCGGTTGCTTCGTTACAGATACAACGCCGGCGATAACGCGCCGAGCGGGCCGCCGGAGGTGCTGGCGCATTATCCGGACTACGGGCTGAATTACAAGTACGGCGGGTGGCATCTGACGCGGACGGTGGCTTTTGCAAGGCTGCACGGCAAGACGCGGCTTTACGTCACGGTCGGCAGTTCATGCAATGCGTGCAGAGAGAAAGAGGAAGTCCGCGCCACATTGACCGTGATGGATCCGGATGGATCGCACCTGGAGATCGTTGCGCGAGGGCTGCGCAACGCGGTGGGGACGGAATTCGTTGCTTCCATTGACGGCGGCGCGCTGTTTGCAACCAACATGGGAGCGGACCACCTGGGGAATCACGCTCCTGAGGACACGTTCTTTGAGCTCGACAACAATGGCCATCCGATTCCGCCGGGATCGAACTACGGATGGCCGACCTGCTACTTCGAAAACGGTCAGGCACACGCGGACCGGCTCATCTCCGATCCCCAGCCCACGGATCATGTTGTTCCCGCGCCGCCGGCGGGGCCGGCGCCGCCGCAATTCGATTGCACAAAGATTCCGGCGGTCTACACGACGTTTGCGGCGCACAGTTCGCCGCTTGGCGTGGAGTACTTTGATTCCGCAAATGGAGCGCTCGCCGATACGTTTCTGGTGGCGCTGCACGGGGCCAGCCATGTGGAGATTGGCACGGGGTATAAAGTGGTTCGGTTCAGCGTCAGGAATAGGCAGCCCGAGGATTTCGTGACCGGTTTCCTGGTGAGCGGAAAAGTGAAGGGGCGGCCTTGCGGCATCTTGCGCATGGGGCGCGATGCTTTCCTGTTGACGGACGATCGGGACGGGGTGGTGTACTACGTGCACGCGCGACAGGCGGCGCTGACTGCCACTTCGGCATCACGGACATCGACATCCCTTGGCCCAGTCGATTTCAAGACCTTGTCTGATCCGCCGGACTATTCCAGTTGGAGCGTTACCCACGATTGGGCGCTTCTGCCGCAAAGGTGGTGAAGGGCAGGCACTGGGCTTGTCCTGCCCAACCACTCGTTGCGGATGAATACGCGAGAAATGGATGCAAAAGAGATCGCGGGCGCATGGCGCAAGGCGGTATATTGGTTCGTCGCCGAAAAAGCAAAATGAAGGCTCCGATCTGTCCGGTTGGATGAAGTACGGAGTTGAGCCGGATTTAGAGAATTTCCGATCACCGCAGTCCGGAACCGCTGGATCGAGAGGGGCGTTTTCGGCAAGAACGAGCCACCTGGCGCGATGCCGGAAAGACCGCGGACGTCAGAAGGCCGCTATAACGATCAGGCACAGGGATTAACGGCGCCGCATGACCATGGGGCGCAGGAGAGCACCGATGCAGCTGATGAATGTGCGCAAGAAGGTTTACGACGTCTGCATCGTTGGCTCCGGCGCCGGAGGCGGAACCGCCGCCAAGGTGCTGGCCGAGGGCGGGCTGAATGTGGTGATGCTGGAGGCGGGACCTCGGCTCGATCCGGACCGGGACTTCAAAGAGCATGTGTGGCCCTACCAACTGCCTCATCGGGGCGTTGGGATCGGCGGCAGACAAGGTGGAATTGGGGGCGAGTTCATGGCGCCCAATGGCTTTTGGGAGATTGAAGGTGAACCGTATACTACCGCGCCGGGCTCGACATTTCGCTGGTTCCGGTCGCGGATTGAAGGAGGCCGAACCAACCACTGGGGGCGCATTGCGCTGCGATTCGGGCCCGCGGATTTCAGAGCACGCTCGACCGACGGCATGGGAGACGACTGGCCGATTACATACGATGAGCTTGCGCCTTACTACGACAAGGTGGAATCGTACATTGGCGTATTCGGGTCGAAGGAAAACGTCCCCAATGCGCCGGACGGCGTGTTCATGCCGCCGCCCAAGCCGCGCTGCACAGAGACCATGATCAAGAAGGCCTGCGATCGGTTGAAGATTACGTGCATTCCTTCGCGGCTGGCTATCTTGACCAAGCCATTGAATGGGCGCGACCCGTGCCACTACTGCGCGCAGTGCGGCCGTGGATGCAAATCCGCATCCAACTTCAGTTCCAGCCAGGTGATGATTCCGCCGGCGATGGCCACGGGCCGCTTTACGATGATTGCCAACGCGATGGCGCGCGAGATTGTGCTCGGAGACAGCGGAAAAGCGGAAGCGGTCTCCTACATCGACAAGGCGACGGGGAGCGAACAGCGCGTGTACGCCAAGGCGGTGGTTGTGGCGGCCAGCGCATGCGAGTCGGCGCGGCTGCTTTTGAATTCGCGATCGCCGAGCTTTCCCAACGGGTTGGGAAATTCCTCGGGAGTGGTGGGGCGGTATCTGATGGACTCGGTCGGAAGCGACCTGGCCGGGTACTTCCCGCAACTGGAGAAGATGCCGGCGCACAACCACGACGGCGTGGGCGGCATGCACCTCTACATGCCCTGGTGGCGGTTCGGACAGAAGGGCGAATTCCTGCGCGGATATCACATTGAGTTTGGCGGCGGACGGGACATGCCGGGGGTGGGCAACTTCGAAGGCGTGTGCGCAGAGCAAGAAGGCTATGGGGTCAGCCTGAAGCAGAAATGCCGCAGCTCGTATGGCACGGTAATCGGGTTCAGCGGGCGGGGCGAGATGATTGCCAACGACAAGTGCTTTTGCGAGCCGGACCCCGAAGTGAAAGACAAGTGGGGCATTCCGGTGCTGCGTTTCCACTGGGAATGGGGCGAGAACGACAAGAAAATGGCCGTGGATATGCAGGAGACCTTTCACTCCATCATCGAAGCCGCAGGCGGGACAGTGATCAGCGGGACGCGGCGTCATCCCATGCCCAAAGACGGTACGCTGAAGCCTTCCGTCCGTATCTCGGAAGGCGGGGCAATCATTCATGAACTGGGCACGGTGCGCATGGGGAACGATCCCAAGACATCGTCTCTCAACCGCAATTGCCAGGCTCACGATGTCAAGAATCTATTTGTCGCCGATGCTGCGCCGTTTGTGTCGAACCCGGACAAGAATCCCACGCTCACGATCATGGCGCTTTCGTGGAAGACATCGGAGTATCTGCTCGACCAGGCACAAAAGGGAGAGCTTTAACGCAAACTATGGCTGAAGACCAGGTCACAAGACGGGCAGTATTGAAGTCGCTGAGCATGGGAGCCGTGGCGGGCTCGGTTCTGCGCGTTATTCCACTGGAGGCCGCCGAATATGCACACCACATGATTGACGCGGAAAAAAGCGATGCCAAGGCCGGTGCATACACGCCGAAGTACTTCGATGCCCATGCATACAAGACGCTCCAGACTCTGTGCGAGACGATCATTCCCACGGACGCGGATTGCGGCGGCGCGATTGACGCAGGCGCTCCGGAATTCATCGATCTGCTGACCAGCGAGAATGAGGAATACCAGGTGAAGCTGGGCAGCGGGTTAAAGTGGCTCGACGCCTCGTGCGCAACCCGGTATAGCAATGCCTGGCTGGATTGCACGCCGCAACAACAGAGTGAGATTCTCGATCTCATCGCGTATCGCCGGAACGCTGAGCAGGACCAAAGCCTGGGACATGCCGTGGAGTTTTTCTCGTTCCTGCGCAATCTGACAGCAGATGGTTTTTTCACCAGCAAGATCGGCATCAAGTATCTGGGCTACAAGGGAAACACGTATTTGCCGGAGTGGCCTGGTTGCCCGCCGGTGCCTGGACTGTGACTCCCCGCCGAGCTTCTCGATCAATCAAACCTGCAACAATCCTGTGACAATCGGCTTACCGCGACATGACAATCGGTTGCGCAGGCCCGATTAGATTCGAGACAACGAATTGCTTGTTCGTATTCGGCTTTTCGTCAAAGGCGCCGGCGGGGAGGGATTGAAAGCAGTACGTCCGTGGGCAGATGATCCGTGCGCTGGGATTCGGGACACGGCGGGATGACCCTCAACCTGCGCGTTATGGACGAGGCTTATGCTGCGCACAATCTTTGCGATTGCCGGAGTTATATCGCTCGCTGTTTTTTTCGCCGCGTTGATTGGCGCGGTGATCGGCGGCTGCAAGGCAGACCCGCCGGGCAAGGCAGAGACAGCGATGTTGAACTGGGCCAAGCACAAGATGCTGGTGCACAACAAATCGCAGAAGAATCCGCTCGAGGATAATGCGATCGCCGTTGCCGATGGAAAAGAGGCATTCTCGCATTACTGCGTTGCATGTCACGGATTGGATGGGCAGAACACCGGCGTGCCCTTTGCGGACCGCATGTCGCCGCCGGTGGCGTCGCTCGCCGGCAACGATGTGCAGGGATATACCGACGGGCAATTGAAATGGATTATCGACTACGGCATTTGGCCCTCGGGTATGCCGGGCTCGAAGGGCACATTAAGCGACGATGAGATATGGTCCATCGTGCTTTATTTGCGTCATCTGCCGAAAGCGGGAAGCCTGGGCGAGCCGGAGATGTACACGCATTGATGCGATGCATTGATCGCATTCCGATGGCGCTCAATCGATCGCGAATTGGCCATGAGGCTCTTCAACGCTCAGGTCTGTGTGGAAAGCTGGCGGATACAGGAGGCAGGCGGAAGATGAGCGCGTCCGTTCTCAAAGCCGGAAATCTTGAAATCGAAAAAAAGCCGCTTCGAATTCCAGCGGAGGTGTCGGCGCTGCTCCCGGCACTTCAAATGAGCAATGGCGACACGACGCAGCTTGCCGGACTGTCTGACGCGCAGTGGAGAAGTCTGCTTGAATTTTGCGACATTGCGCACTTGACGCTGCCGATGGCGCAACTTCCCACGGCGGGGTTTCCGCAGTGGGTTGTTGAGCGGCTGAGAACCAATCTCGCCGACAATGCTCTGCGGTTCGAGCGCGCTATGGCGACCTATCGGGAAGCCGCCGCGGCGCTTGAGCAAGCGGACGTGGAGCACATCGTGATCAAGGGCTTCACGCAGGCGCCGGATTATGTGGCGGACCCGCGATTCCGGAGGCAGGCCGACCTTGACCTATTCTGTCCCCCGAAAAAAATGGATGCAGCCCAACGAGCCTTGGAGGCTATTGGCTACGAAACATTATGCGAGGATGTCAGCTATGCCGTGGCCGACCATGGACCATCGCTCGTCCGGACCGGCAACTGGAAGTGGAAAGGGAATCCGTTCGATCCGGAGATGCCCCTCGATATTGAATTGCACTTTTGCCTTTGGAACGAACAGGCCTCCCACATCGGCGACCCTGGGACCGCGCTTTTTTGGGAGCGGCGCACGGAGCGCGAGGTTGCCGGCGTTCGGTTTTCCTGCCTGAGTCCCGCAGACCATCTTTCCCATCTCATTCTTCACATCGTGCGCAATCTCTTCCTCGGAGATTGGATTATCCATCACGTACGTGAACTGGCTGTTTTTCTTCACTCCCACGCGAATGACGAAATCTTCTGGCAGAACTGGAAGGAGACGCGGTCCGCATCGCTGGGGCCGTTTGCCGCAATCGCCTTTTACCACGCCCGCGCTTGGTTCGGTTGTCTTCTTCACCCTCTGGCAGCGCAGGAGATCGACATGCTCCCGGCTTCGCGCCGCAGTTGGCTGCAGCGTTTTTCCGGCTCTGCTCTCGAAATCATGTTTGAGCAGAACAAGGACTCGCTTTGGTTGCAGCTTGGTTTCCTTTCTTCACGAAGAGAACAATGGAGGATTTTCAAGAGGGCCTTGATTCCATCGCGCATCGGCTCCATCCGCTCACCCGGCGTTCAAGTGCGTAACAAGAGGCTGATACATTCTGGCCGCAGGCCGTTGTGGCAGCAATACGCGGCGTATTTGATTGCCCGCTCCGCCGCTCACGCGCGCGCCGGCATTGCCACGCTCTGGCGAGGGCTCCGCTGGCGTTTTTCGCAGCCATGGGGGTTGACGAATGGAAATGGAAGGCACACGGGTAATGGTTGAAGAGGTCATTCAAGAGGCAAATTCCGGCACTGATGGAGCCAACTCATCTCGCCGTCCCCAAGACGCGCTCCTTTGCGATATGGAACTCCCGCACCGCGGCATTTTCTATCCGCTTGGCTACCCGGTGGAGATCGTCACCAACGACGGAGCGGTATTGGAAGCAGCCAATGAGAGCTTCGGCCATGGCCGGCCGTCTCGGCGATCTGCAACGTTGCAGATACGAGTCGGAGTTAGCCGCGGCGGTGCGGCGGATTGTCCGCCGGAGCCAACTAGGCGCGAATACAACCATTTGTATTCCCTGGTTGCCGATGTCAATAACCAGGCTCTGCTCGACCTCAGGACCGGCATCAACTTTACCTGGGTGACAAGGGCAGCCGTGAGTAACAGGATCTATTTCCGCTATAACTTTTTAGAGAAAGCCGTCTACCTTCTGTTGGGAGCATCGGTAGTCACCGATCTTCATGCCGCTTGTGTCAGCAGGAACGGAAAAGGCATTCTACTTATCGGTGACTCAGGCGCCGGAAAATCGACCCTTGCTTATGCATGCGCCCGGGCCGGATGGACCTATACCTCCGACGATACGAGTTATCTCATCAATGATTCCAAGGTTCCCAGTGTTATAGGGCACTCACATCGCGCACGGTTCCGGCCTTCGGCAAAGGCTCTCTTCCCAGAGTTGGAGCGCTTTGGGGTGACTCCGCGAATGGAAGGAAAGCCTTCGATCGAGGTTTCAATTTCTGAACTTCCGGTCGAGAACACAGCAGCCGAGGTGACGGTGGACCGGATTGTTTACTTGAATCGAAGTTCTTCCGCAACGGGAAGACTTATCCGTCTGCCCAATGGAACTGCGACTGAGCGCGCACGCCGCGAACTTTACTCTGCCGGGGAGGTCCGCGCGAAGCACGAGAGAACTCTGGAGATTCTCTCCGATATTCCGACTTACGAACTTCAGTATTGCGATCTCAACCACGGCATCCTATGCCTTGACCGTTTATCGCGGGGTGAATGACACATTTGCAAGGTCGGCTGCCTGGCGGTCTTGGCCGGCGACGGTCCCAGGACGAGTGACGAGATGCTTCGCGAGCGTTTCTTCGATCACATCGGCGGCTCGCTGCAATCCGTTTAGAGAACGAAGCTGTGCCTGCATCTTCACGGCCGCGTCGCGATAGCTTGGATCATTCAAAACTCTCGTCACAGAATTATGAATCTTGTTTGCCGAAAGCATCATGACGGGAAGCACCTCTGCAATTCCCAAGCGCTGCAGACGGGCTGCGACTGCCGGCTGATCGTGCGCGAGCGGTATGGCGACCATGGGCTTTCCCTCCATCAGCGCCTCAAAGACCGTGTTTGGTCCACCATGCGTGATGACCATCTTCGCGAGCCTCAGAACTTCCAGTTGAGGGACGTACTTCGCCACCAGTGGATTGCCTGGAAGATTGGAGAACATTTCCGGATCGAAGCGCCCGCCTAGAGAAATCACCAACTGAATGTCCAGACCCTGGCAAGCCTCCGCGATCAGGCGAAACACGAAAGCTTGCACATTGCGCGTGGTGCCGAGGGACGCGTAGACGAAGGGCCTGCCATCGAGCAGATCCCACGGAAACTCGACGTGGGGCCTTGCAACTCGACTCGCAAACGGCCCAGTGTAGTGAAAGTTACCGGGGAGCCCGGATCGCGGAAAGTCGAGACACTTTGGAAGCTGGGTGATATGTGCCAGTTCAGGAAACGACTTTCGGAGTTGTCTAACGGGTCCCAATCCGGCTTGCCGTCTCAAGTTATCGAGCGCTCGCCGTATTGGTCCATGCACGCGCAGCGCAGAAACTTCCAGGAGCGCATTCTCGATCAGGGAAAACCACGAAGCTGAATACTTGTACCCTGAGAACCATGGGAGATCACTCCATCCGAAGTTATGAGGAACGGAGGTGGAGATTATGAAATAGGGCAAGCCTGCAATCTGCGCCACGGTTGGACCGGTGAGTGCGATCTCGTTGACGAGCAGCGCATCTACTTTTGCCTGCCTCAATGCGGCGGGTGTCTCTTCAAGATAGATAGCAAGATCGTGCTTGATGCGTCTTAGATTGAATTGAAGCATAGAAAGCTGAGAGCGCAGACTTGAATCATACGGCTTTTCTTTCTCTTCTTTGAAAGAGGATCTGCCTTTCCCTATGGGAAAGAAATCGAGCCCAGCGTGGCGCACTCTGAATTCTATCTTGGGTTTCTCGAAAAATGTAACCTTGTGCCCTCGATCTCTTAGAAGTTGCGACAGCAGGATGAGCGACTTCAAATGTCCGGTACCGGTGAAAGACATCATGCCAAAGTGCCAACTCCTTCGGTCAGTTGACATATTCGGCCACCACGCCCGCGGGGATGAGGAGCTTTCTGGATCCAAGCCGCACTTCGCCTTTTCCGAACACATCTTCGGCTTTTTGCAGCAACGCCTTTACTGGCGCGCGAAGCCAGCGAATGGATCCGTCGATCGACAAGGGCTCCAGACCTTGCGTTGCTGCGAAAGGAAGCCGCTCCAGCATTGCATCCGCGGCAAGCTGCACACGGCCTCCAATCATCACAAGCTCCACGTCGTTCATAGACAACGCATCGAGTCTGTCTGCGGAGTCCTGCCCTGTGTCTCGAATCGCAATCAGATCTGCCACGCAGGATTCCCCGATGGAACCTTCACCATTTGCCAAGCGGAGGATCGAGGCAGGTGCTGTGGTCACCATTTGGTGGGCCGCCGACGCCGAGATCCCGCAGAAGCGAATGGCAAACCGAATTTCGTCCAGCAGGTCGCCCTCGGCTGTCAGGGGAGAATCGCTGCCGAGAGATATCTTCTCGATATCGCCAAGGAGGGATAAGTTGGGGACCCTGTCGAAGAGAAACTGATTGGAAGATGGGCAGACGATGAGGGAGGCCCGGCGGGCACGCATGAGCGCAACACCGTCTTGATCGATTGCGAGTCCATGCACAAGCACGGTGCGATCATCGAGAACTCCGAGCCGATCGAGTCCCCATAACTCTTGCCGTGCCTGCTCGTCAACTCCTTCGCACGCATGCACAATGAAAGGCCGGCCTACGGGGGCGGCGGCGTGGGCCTCGCGAAGGTCGCCCCCGAGAGCCAGCGAATGGCCCCAGCCGTATTCCTGGACGACGCGTACGGGAAAATCCTCTCGCCGCAATTCCGGCCAGAGAGGATTGTGGTGACTGACTGTCGTTACTCCGCAGAGAAGGTTTCGCAATCCGCCCCACCAGAGGCGAATCTCTTTGGGCACGGCACGATGCTTCGCAATGATGTCTGGGAATCTGCTATGTATGTCGTCTCCCCACTCGATGTAATTCCGATAAGGCGGAATGCCCAATCTCGGGAACAGAGAAAACTCCAGATGATCATGGGCGTTCACGAGTCCGGGCAAGATCAGGAACCCGCTGAGGTCGATCGATATGCGATCCGATTTGGCACCGGACAAACCGGTAGGGGAGCTCAATATGCGGGTGATGCGGTCGCCAACGATCTCGATTGCGGCACGCGTAGATTCCCGGGGTCCGAGGGCGCATCGAGCTCCGCCAATTACAAGCTGGTTTTGCCGGTGCGTTTTCAACTGCCAACCCTCCACAACGAATGCAGTTCTTGCTCTGCGTGAGAATGACGCTCGGACAGAAATGAGTCCTTGCATTCATCCCTCCGTTACGGGCACCAGTTGCGCGATGGACACTAAGGCAGGCGATTGGAAACGAGCATCCCTTACCGAAGGAGCGAATGTGTCCGGATTGCGGCTCATCGGCTCAAGGTCATTGACCTGGTCCCACAAGCCGCGAATCCTGGCGTCAGTTTCGCGTGACGCGTCATGCACCTGCCGGGCATCGACCTCCGCGTGCAAAGCGTCGCGCACCGCGCGGTAGAAACCGGTGGTATAGGCTGCTGTGAACATGATGCAAAGGTCGTCGCTATCCGTCCAGTTACGCTTCTGTCCAATCTGCGTCTGAACACGATCAAAAAAAGCGGTGCCCGGAAGCGGATACGAAAACGAAATTCCAACATCATCCGGCTCTGTCTCGCGGACAAAACGAATTGTCTCTTGCAACTCGACCCAGGTTTCCCCCGGATAACCAAACTGCAGGAAAAAGCAAGCGCGAATGCCAGCCTCACGGAGCAAGCGCCGGGCCACGCGGACGGAAGAGAGCGTCAAACCCTTTTCCATTGCATTGAGGATGGCCTGCGATCCCGATTCGACTCCCATCCACACTTCGGCACAACCCGCGGCCTTCAGGTTTTGGACGGTTGTTTCGCTCATCAGGTCAGCGCGAGACTGAATCTTGAATGGAACGGCCGCATCTCTTTTCTTAACCTCTTCGGCGAACTGCTGCACCCAATGACGGTCCAACGCGAAGACATCGTCACCAAACCAGATGTGCTGGACGCCAGAGGATTCTTTTAAAAACTTCATTTCTTCCGCGACAGCCGATGCCGGGCGCAATTGAAATTTATTGCCAGAGATGGGCTTTGCGCACCAGTTGCATTTGTAGGGGCATCCACGACTTGACACCATGTTTGTGGAGAAATAGCCGTGAGCATCGACCCATGCTTTGCGATAGGGCTCCATCTCGATCAGATCGCGCGCAGGCAAGCGTAGTTCCGACCATTCGGGATTCTTTGACAATCGCTGCGAACTGCGCGCAAGGCATCCATTGTCGTCGAGTCTTACCATGCCGTCTATTTCCGGCACTTGTTCGGCGTCCAGGATGGAGCGGCAGAGCCGCACCAGTGCCTCCTCTGCTTCTCCACACAGCACATAGTCGAATCCGTTCTCAAGAAACAGCAGAGGATTGTCTGTCGAATCCGATCCGTGTACGACAGTAAGCGCGCCCATGCCTCGCGCTGTTTTCGCGATTTTCCACGCCACGTCTCTCATGCGCGTGAGGCACATTTTCGAAAGGAAATTGAAGTCGTCCTCATAGACAGCGACGACTTGAGGTTTGCTTGCAGCGAGGAGCGAATCAAGCTTAACTGACGGGTCTTCAAGCATCGAATCAAACGCCACGACCGATATACCGTTTTCCCTCAACGCCGCGGCGGCATAGAGGGTGCCGATCGGCATATAAGGCTGCATCTTGCGGAGCTGCTTTGGATCCAGGGGAAGATGATAGGAATGCGTGAGCAGAACTTGCGCCATGGTTCACCTCGTATATCTACTCGCCGGCAGTTCCATCATGCGAAGGTTCCAGGTGTGCATGCCAGGCAGACACATCCGGCAAGCAGCGCCTGTAAAAGTAGCGTAGGCCGGCCGGTATGGGAAGTTGTCGCGGAATTGTCAACTCAATGTCATCCCTTGGGACACGGTGTCTGCGCCAGACGAAGGGTAGCTCGACCAGGCCCGCCTGCTATGCCGGCTGGATCCAGCAACGATGTGCTGCGACCGGAGCGATTGCCGTAATCGAGGGAGTCGGCAGCCGAGTTAAAGAGGTGACCGAGCTTGTTGCGTTTGGTGGCAAGATATTTAGCGGAATGGGGATTGGCCGGAACATCGGCGCTCACTCGTCTTGCGATTTCAATTCCCGCAGAGCGCACGGCATGAATTTTCTCCGGATTATTGGTCATCAATTGGAGTTTGCGAATGTTGAGGAACCGAAGGACTCCTACAGAGAGCGCATAATCGCGCAGGTCGACTGCGTGTCCAAGCTTGAGATTGGCTTCAGCTGTGTCGAGCCCCTGATCCTGCAGTTGATAGGCGCGGAGTTTTTCAATCAAGCCGATGCCGCGACCTTCCTGAAGATCGTAGACAAGCACTCCAGCGCCTTGTTCCGCGATTGCACGCAGGGCCAGATGAAGCTGCTCATAGCAATCACACCGCATGGAGTGGAAAACCTCACCAGTCATGCATTGAGAATGAATGCGGACGAGTGGAGGGGCGCTATGGATATCTCCGAGAGTCAAGGCAAGAATTGTTTCCGTACGTTCTCCCGGATCGCCGGCGCCGGCGGATTCAAAGGCCAAAAGGTTGAAATTTGCCCAGCGGGTGGGGAGGACAACCTCGGCGATCTTCGTCAACGTCATCAATGTGGACGCGCTCCCTTCAGGCCGTTCGTTTGTCGCGGCGGAACGTCATACATCGATCCGTTTGGGAAGCGTATCTCGCAGCGCAAAAATGCTTGTCTCCAGAATGTCTTGAAGGAGTCATTCATTTGTCGAAAATAGGAAACATGGATGCTCACGGCGCGAGCCGGGCCGTTTGATGAGATCGGGTATCAGGGGTTCACTACTGATGGCAAGAGTCAGCAAATGAGCGATACGCCCGGTGAACATTCGCATTCATCGCTCAGCGGTGCGACGGAATTGATAAAGAACGTGATCGCCGAAGAGGGCGAGCGGATGAGAAAGCACACGGTCGAGTGTTTTCATCACACCGAGAAGCCGGGGTTGGTGCGAGATCCACGGCTCGGCGGCGCTGGGGGGAACTGTCACGCCGATTCCGAGACGCTTCTCAAGCACAAACCAGGGAGCGAAAGCACGCATCAATGCCGCACGGCGATGATAGACGATGGGGAATTCACGCATTGCAAGCCGCGCCGGGAATGGGCCACGTCTGCTGCGTCGAAGAGCCTGCCTTGGCCGCATATGAAGTATTTCGGTGAGCATCTCACCGGGGCAAAAAGTGCCGAACAGTACCAGCATGGCGGGCGCTCCCGGCTTAAGCAACTGAGCGAGGCCGCGCGCCACGGGTGCAAGGTCGACGACACAGTTGAGCGGAGCGAAGTTGGAGAACGCACCATCGAAGAGCCTTCCGCCAGTAGAGAGATGACGAGCAGCGAAATCCTCCAGTTCTTCGCCGGTTGCGATTTCAGCCTGTGCGCCAAGGGGGGACAATTTTGCCTTTGCAAGCGCAACCATGGTGGGCGAGGGATCGGTAAGAAATACTTCGTAGCCGGCCGCCGCAAGGAAAGCTGCGTCTTCGCCAGTGCCCCCTCCCAGTTCCAGGATGTGGCCGGGGTTCGGAAACTCCCGCAGGAGCGCCTCGCGGACGGCACGACGCTGCGCCGCGACGCTAAGCCATGCACCGAAGCGTTTGTCGAAGACTGGCGCAATCGCGTCAAAGGCCGCGACGGCGGGCCGCATCGGTACCATTGTAACCTCACTTTATTTTCGTCTTTTGACCGAAGTCAAATGGCTCTGCTTACAACGTAACTGGCCTCCATTTGAAAGTTTGTCATGTTTGTGTAAGGCGATTGTCACTATCTTGTCGATACGTTCTCCGGGCGAAGCCGATGAAGGATCTATTTTGCAGTTGCGCGGCGATGCCGGATCGAGCGCGCCGTGCAAGCTCCCAGACGATGCCAGTGACAATCAAGTGACAAACGGAAGACCATGCGGAGACACATTTGGATCAGGCAGATTGCTATGGTGTCAGCTGTGCCGACATTCGAGCCAATCATCGCGCGTGCTTGCCGGGCAGAAGCGAGGGAGGCTCGCGATTCGATCGAGGTTGAACCGATGAAGCCGTTTCATGAACTCTCAATTGATGACCTGGACGCGCGTTCCCTCCGGGAAGAACTGAACTCAAGAGGTTATGCCCTGATCCGCGGTCTGCTTCCTCGAACCGATATAAAGCATTTGCTCGGCGAAGTTGCCGAAATACTTTCCGATGCAGGCTGGCTGCTCCCGGGCCATGACCCGATCGAGCATATGGCCAATAACAGCGCCGCGTGCGGCGATCCCGACGCTTCATTCAAGCAAACCTACCGGGACGTCTTCAACCTGGAATCGTTTCATGCGCTGCCTCATCATCCCGCGCTGAAGGGTGTTATGAAGATGCTGGTGGGCAACCAGGTTCTGGTTCACCCCAAGCCAATTGGGCGGCTGATTTTCCCAAATTGCGAGAGTCTCACGGTTCATGCGCATCAGGATTATCGCTTCATGAGTGGAGATCCCGAGTGTTACACCGCTTGGATTCCGCTGCACGATTGCCCAACCGACCTCGGTCCCTTGCAGATACTGGAAGGCTCTCACCGTTTCGGAGTAATCGACCATGAGGACGAGAACCTGCACGTTCCTGAGATCGCGCCGGAAGCATTGACAGTGGGCGATTGGGTATGTGGCCAGATCAATGCCGGCGATGCGCTCATTTTTCACAGCATGACTGTACACGCTGCTTCAGCGAACCGCTCGCACCAACTTAGAATTTCATTGGACTGCAGATTTCAGAATTACGATCGCGCCATCCATCCGGGTAACTTGGCTTTTGCCGGCGAATCTGGAAAGTCATGGGACGCTATGTATGCCCACTGGCGATCGGAAGACCTGAAATACTATTGGAAGGGAGTGCCTTTGAAATTCCAGCCGTCCAAGTCTGAGATCGAAGAACTCTCGAAGAGCGCAGAGCCCGCAACCACGCGGGCTAGATACGCCAGAATTCTGAGCCAACTCAAACACTGTGTCGAACAAGCGGATTTTAGCGGGTCAAACTTCATCCTAGAATCGTCCTGCAAGAGATGAAAATGGTGTAAATGGCCGAGTTGTTTCAGAGGGGTTTGTATTTTGACCGGAACGAAGGATGCGGAGAACTGATGGCTCAAGCGGCCTGGAAAAGCTTCTTGCGCGCAAGAGCGTGGGGAGGATCCTGCGGAGATTTCTGAGCCCCCCGGATACAGCCGCAAATCAATTGGATGTCCGTCAAGCCTATCGTCTGTGGGCTCCCACGTATGGTGAGGAGACCTTACCGCGTTATCTCGATGACGAATTGGCACGTGCCATGCTCGAAGGTCTCCCCCGGACTCATTTGCTTGATGCAGGCTGCGGGGCGGGGGACAGAATCCGTGATATTCCCGGAGCTATGGGTATCGATTTAAGCCCCGAGATGCTCGCGGCGGGAGGCTTGCGTACCGTTGTCGCCGGAGACATCCGGGAAATGCCATTCGCGTCCGGCCAATTTGACATGGTATGGTGCCGGCTTGTTCTAGGCTATCTACGCGATCCATTTCCGGCCTATCGAGAATTCTATAGAGTTTGCATGCCTGGTGGTTACGTGTTCGTAACGGACTTCCATCCTGACGCCACCCGCGCGGGACATCGCCGAACATTCAATGACCAAGCTGGTGTTGTCCACGAGATTGAAAACTATGTGCACACAAACGACGCCGAACTGGCCTCGCAAGCCGGGCTGGAATTGGTTGCGATCCGCAATGGCGCTGTAGGGCCGTCGGCTCGCGAGTTCTACGTTCACGGTATTGGACGGAGGTCGTACATAAGAGACTTCGGCCTCAATCTTGTAAGAGCATACCTTTTCCGTCGTCCGGAGGATGTTCGATTGTAATGTGACTTATGCGGTCAGCTTGAGGCTTGTCATCAGCTTCCTGGCCTTCGTCTGTCTCCAAGCACTCGACTCCATCGAAGATACGTCGCTCTTGTTGCGAGCTTCGATCACAGCGTTCCGGCATGAACGGAAGTGACAATCAATTGACAAAGATCAGAAGATCGGGAGACATGCCGGAGTGCGCAGAACGTTATTGTGGCTTTTATGAAGCTCGTGAGATTCGGTCCTCCCCATCCCAAAACGATGCGGTTAGCTTGGGCCGCCGTGTTTGCACTAGCCGGGCTCTGCGCCGCGCGGTTCGGGACCGCACAAGACATACCATTGATTTCCGGCGGAATTGGCTTTTTCACCAGCACAAATGGTGGGAAAACCAATTACGACCCCTACATCAAGCCCGTGATTGCAGCGCCACTTGGAAGCCACTTTCTCGTGGAGAGCCGGGCGACTGTCTTAGACACGTTTTCTCCCAATCCGACCGGCGGATATAAGAGGAACCCAGTCTTTAAGACGATGGACTACCTGCAGGCAGATGTTTTCGCGGGACCCCATCTCACGGTGGTCGCGGGGGAGTTCCTAACACCGTTCGGAACCTATAACGAGCGCCTCACACAGATATGGGTTCAGAATCTGCAAGATATTCCGTTGATTTACGGCATTGGGACGATGAACACCGGCGAGAGCGTTGGCGGCATGCTGCGCGGCTCGGCTGTAGCGACTCGGAACTATTCGATCAGCTACACAGCTTACTTTTCCGGCAATGTTAACAGTAACTATTTCGGAGCAGAACGATCGAGCGGCGGTCAAGGCCAGATCTACATCCCGAAAAGGGGACTGGAGATCGGCGCATCCTTCGGGCGTTCTCTCGCGGGAACTCGCGAGAACAATGTGGGAACGCATATATGGTGGGAGCCCATTAGCAGCCCGTTCCGTTTTCGCTCTGAATACGGGCATGCTCCGCATTCCGAAGGATATTGGTTCGAGACTGATTATCGCCTCTCGCATTTTGGCGGAGCGGAGAGTCCCTTGGGCAGGTTGGAGCCGCTGTTTCGCATGCAGCAGACGTTTCGCACCAGGGCCGACTCCAACGATGGCTTACCTTCAGTGAATACACAACGCGCCGACTTCGGTCTGGACTATCACCTGCCCCATGAAGTGCGCATCAATACCAGTTACTCCCGCCAGTTCTCGTCGACTCACGATGTGAATATCTGGGAGACGGGGATCATCTACCGGTTTCTGTTCCCAACCTGGAAGACCAAGGGGCGGTGAAGCGTAAATCTGCTGAACTGCCCCTTCCGGAGTTTTCGGGCTTCTTCTTATCGACAAATGATTCTAACTAACTCCGCAATGCTTTTTGCATAATGAGGGAGAAACAATGAAGCACATGGAAAGGATAATGCTGGGGGTTCCGCTGCTTGCAGCGATGTTAGCAATTGGCGCCTCGGTGGCCATTGGACAGACCGATAGCCCGCAGCAGCAGTCGCGCAATAAAGTTTCTTCCAAGGCGGCTCACGCGGGAAACCAGGACCGCGGGCAGCAAGTGTTCGAGCAGAACTGCGCTCGGTGCCACAACGCGCCGGAGGGATTTTCATCCGGTATCTCGGGCACAGTTGCATTGCAAATGCGAGTACATGCGAGCCTCAGCGAAGCGGACTACAAGGCTCTGCGCAAGTTCCTGAATCCTTAGCGTGACCGCTTCGTTGACCGGCTTACTATTTATCGACGGCTCGGGGATGACAACCTATCGCGTTCAAGCCGCGAAAGCGAGATGAGAATTACCGGCCACGCATGCCGAGGCGATGAGCATTCGGTCAACGGCTGAACGGAGTTCAACGTCAGTTCACGCGGCTCCCCACAAGTTTTGAAGGAGGGTTTATGCATCGGAAGTACATGCAAGCGGTTTTGTTGGCCGGGGTTTTGGTGACGATGGGATTTTCTTCCCCGATGGCCCGCGCTGAAGCTGCGCCCCAGAGGATCGAGATTACGGCGAAGCGGTTTAATTTTGAGCCGGGGGAGATCACTGTGAAGAAGGGACAACCGGTGGTGCTGGTGCTCAAAAGCGCAGACGTGGGGCACGGGATTCGCATTCGCGAACTTAACGTCGATGTGAAAGTGAGTAAAGGGGGCACCGCCGAAGTGCAATTCACACCGAACAAGGCTGGGGACTTTATCGGTCACTGCTCGGTGTTTTGTGGCAGCGGACATGGCACAATGGTTTTCAAAGTGCACGTTGTAGACTAATGCTCCGACCGCATGGATTTGTTGTCCGGAATTGGTGCTTTCCCAGACGCTCGCGAGAAAGACAAAAGGGATTGTCGGACTCATGGGATCACGCGGCGCCGGGCGATGGCGGTAAACCAAAGACTGCGGCCACAGTCGTCCGCGTAGACAATGGTCTTCGAGTCGGCTTCCCAGGACGGCTGAATCTGATTGCATGGCACGTCTGCCACACGGCGAGCAGCACCGGTCTGCAGATCGAGAATCGAGAGATTCCATACTCCATGTTCCATGCGGCTATAGGCCATCCAACGGCCATCCGACGACAATGCAGGATAGCGAGATTCGCCGAGATCGAGTGGGGTGTTCTGGTGGCTTTGGTCGGTCAGGAAAATCCGCGGGGGCCGGCCGTCTTCAACGCCGGAAAATGCAAAAACACGTTGCGAGATGAAGCTTGCGTCGTACACGTTGATGGCGGCAGTCGTGAGTGCGGCCTCCGTTGAGTGGCCGGACTGGAACGCCTGCCGCAACATCAGCTGCCCACGACCGTGATCCGCGCGCATGAACGCGAGGTTTTGTCCCTCGATAGAGGACATGGGGATCTGGCCCTCTTCGACTATTGTCTTCTCGGGATGAAGCGGATCCGCGATACCGGAGACTCCGGCGCGCGCCTTCTCAACCAATGCCTGTCTTGAATCGGCGCTGAACGAGAGATTGTCATCGGACGACGGATCGATCCACGTGGTAGTTCCCGCGGTCACCAGGCGATACCCATTCGCAGAGCCAGCGACATAGTTGATCACTGAGCCCACCGTGACCGGTTCTCCATTGAGCAGGAATTGAGTTTCGAGCGGAACGCGGTAAACGAATTCCTGGCGGATCAACTTTTCCCGCTGCAAAGTTGAATGCGCATTGAGGACCACAGCCGCGACCATGATGCCTGCCCAGGCATAGCGGCTCCAATCGGCAACTGCGCCGTGAACACGAGGGCTCCGCCATAGCAGGAGATAGATGCCAGCGAGCACGGCAACCATGAGAAACAGTCGCGGGGTAAAGAACAGGATTGCCGGGCCGATCTGCCGCGCGGGAGTGGGAATCGGAAATCCAATTCCCAGGTAAGCGACGATGAGCGCGATCGTCCACCGATTCATTCCGCGCTCAATCAGGAGCGCAGCGAGCGCGCATACAGGGAAAACCATGAGCACGAAGTTGTAAGAGGCGGGGATTGTGGAAATGGCCAGGGACGCGGTCAGCAAGCTAATCCACTCGAGAACGATTCGCTGGGGCGCGCGGTCATTTCTTCGAATCAATAAGATCGCGGGGGCGAGCAGCAGCATCTGAAGCGCGGGTTGCAACAGAGCGTAGAGGAGCGGAGAATTGAGCCACGGATGCGGATTCCACTGGGGCTCGGTGAGCAGCAGGTAATGCAGGAGGCCGGATATCGACGCTGCGGATGGAATGTAGGGCGGCATCGCTTCGCCATGAAGCGCCCAGGGAAGAATCTGTTGCAGATAGGTGCGATGCATGTTCCAGCCAAATACGGCGATCGACAGGGCGGCGGTTCCGATTCCTGTGACGGCAAAGGACGCGAGAGCGCGCCAGTTTCTGCGCTGCACAAACAGCAAGATCAAGAGCACGGGAAAGATTTTGCACGCGGCAGCAACGGCGATGAGCGCGCCTGAGAGAACGTAGTGTTCCTTTACGTAGCACCAGCATGCTGCGACGATCAACAGGAGAAGAAATATGTAGAATTGCCCGCATTGCAGGTTGCGCTGGAGCGGAAAACTGAAGGCGAGCACCAGGGCGATGCGACGGTAAGATAAGCGAGTCAGCGAGTGGATGAACCAGCAGAGCGGCACCAGCAAAGCAAGATTCGCGACGATCCACAGGCGCTTGGCTGCAAGCGCTGGAAGCGTCGTCAACGGCCAAATGACCAAAGTTGAGAATGGCGTTATGGGAATCATTCCGACGGCTGGGATATCGAGGGAGCGATGGTCTTTTTCCCTCTGCAGCCAAATCCACTCGTAGGCACGCGAGGTGTCAAAGCCTTCGTGAGCCAACCGCGCCGTCAGGTAATAATTGGGAAAATCCGTGTTCAGTTTCGTCCATGCACGCGGCACGGTGTGCAGTCCCAGAAAGGCAACTGCCACTAACAGAGCGAAACTTTCAATCCAGGTTAGTGTCCGCCGATCCCGCAAAATGTCCACATAACATGGTGGTCCAGTTGAGGATCGTCAGTTGTCAGTGGATTGTCATTGAATCATCGCCAGATCTTGAATTTGGGAGACGAGATCGATACCGCACTCACGCGCACATCCGGTGACAATCCTGTTACGACTTTCTGACAACTTGGCTCGCGCGCGGTTATAGATTGCCATTAGAGGATGGTGGACCTTCACGCGATTGACGGGAGAAGACCTGCCGTTGGATAGAACCCTCGATTGCGGCAGGCATTCACAGGGAAAATGACTGGGAGCGCCATGTCTCACCTGACGCGGTGGATGAAACATGGAATCCCATGCCTTCGGGATGGATTGAGATCCAGGCCCTGCCCTTGCCCAACAAGAAATACTTGATGATTCTTTGTCACGATTTTGCATTCCAGGCCACTATTGATTGTTACGAACGTTTCAGATTCTGGGGTTCCCTGATGATTTGGCTGTTTCTCGCACGCCGGCGAGCGGCTGGCCGAATTGCCAGACTTTCCCCAGAGCAGGCGGGGCTCGCTTTTCGGAGTGGGCTTCGCCTGCGCCTTTTTTTTGCGGAGTGGAGCTTCATTGCGATGAAGAGAAGCAATTCCATCGGGCGCGGTGTGCCGTCTCGATGGTGCGGGCGCACGTTCCCTGGGCGCTCCGGATGAGTTTCACTTCTTCCCAGACTGCTGAATTGCACCGCATCCCAGGCGGGAAGCGGGCAGCTTCGACCTTCGCCCGCTCCAGGGCAGTTCATTCTCCGGCAGCAAGCAAAATGCTATACTCGTCTCCTCTCAGATTTGCGGAGCGGGTTTTGCAATTTCAATCGTTCGATGCAGATTACGTTGCAAGACTTTGTGCGGGCGACAGTGAGACGCAGGAGCATTTTGTTGCATACTTTACCGGATTGCTAGAGGTAAAGCTCCGCTCACGGCTCCAGTCGCGGCACGCAATTGAGGACGTGCGCCAGGAGACATTTGCGCGGGTCTTTGCGGTGATCGGAAGAGACGGCCTGCGCCATCCGGAGCGCCTTGGCCCGTTTGTCAATACGGTCTGCAATCATGTGCTGCTGGAGCATTTTCGCTCATCGCGGCGCAGTCAATCGTTCGACAGCGAGGCGCCCGGCGAACTGCCGGCGTCGGGAGCAGATGCGCTGGACATTGCGTGGACCGGCCAGCTCAAAGACAAGGTGAAAGAGATTCTGCTCGACCTGGCGCCGCGCGACCGCGCCCTGCTCAGCGCCGTGTTTCTGGAAGAGCGCGATCGCGATGAGGTTTGCCTGGAGTTTGGCGTGGACCGCGATTACTTGCGGGTGATGCTGCACCGGGCCAAGCAGGAATTCAAGGCCGAATATGTCAAGCGGATTGGCGATCGGACGCCTCTGACAGCCTGTGGTGAAAGTCCAAATTGCCTGAAAACATCCCTCAGGGGCTAAAGCCCGTCGTTTATTATCAGTCGTTTGCGGCACGACTAAAGTCGTGCCCTTTCAAAACCTCACTTTCACTTCAGGCAGCTGGGGGCAAATGCATGAAAGATTTGAAACGTTTCGCCTGCCGGCGACACTATTTCACGATTGATGCATTTTGCGGAAGGCCCTGGGGTTGAGTGGATGGATCACAGTCAAGCAGTAGAACAGATGGCCGTCGAGCGGTACCTGCTGGATGAGTTGGCGCCGGAGGCTCGGGAGGGATTTGAAGAGCACATTTTCGGCTGTCCGGAATGCGCTTTCGATCTTCGCGCCGCAGCCGCGTTTGTGGATGAGGCCAAAGTTCAGTTGCCGGCGCTGAAATGGCAAGGGGCTTTGCCGGCCTGGCCGAGAGTAGACAAGGCCAACGTGAAACGCGATGGCTGGCTGTCGTGGCTGCGTCCGAGCTTCGTGGTTCCTGCTTTCGCAGCGCTGCTGCTTGTGGTGGGTTACCAGAATCTGGTCACCATGCCGGCTCTGCGTTCGGAGGCCAACCAGCCGCGCCTTGTTCCCTTGGCGCCGGTCCACGGCGCCACGCGGGGCGGGGCACGGACCACGATCGGCGCGGATCGCGCGCATGGGGTTGGACTTCCGATCGATCTTGCGACGCTTCCCGGCGCTCCTGAATTTGCTTCCTACGCCGTCGACCTCTCCAATTCCGAAGGAAAAGCTATATGGACCGGCACCATCGCCGCCGCGACGGGCGAGGGGGGCAGCCAGCGGCTTCTGCTGGCGATTCCAGCCGGCATTTTGAGCGATGGCGATTATGCCGTTGCGGTTTCCGGCATCGGTGCGCAGGGAGAACGCACACCCATCGATCGATTTGTCTTTGGCGTTCGTGTTACCAATTAGAAGGTCTTCTACACCGATCCTGTTAACGATCCTGAAAAATGAAATAGAATGGCCGCACACCAAGAAACGGAGAAAGAGAAAGTCCATGTCGGATACGAACGGTAGGACACACCATTATCATGCGGAGGCGACAATCCTGGAGGGTCATCTCCGGCTCCCGCTCACCCAGGAGATCAAGCCCCAGGCGCACGCGAAACTGCGCCGGGAGGGCGGATACATTTCTGAGCGACTGGAGGATTACCGGCTGGAATCGGTCATTTCCATCCGTTCCGGCTACACGCACGTGGCGGGCAATCGCGGGGACAAGCCAGGGCACGGCTGGGCGACGCTCACCACGACCGTCCTCGAGGGGTTGAATATTCTGGATGTTCTGACGGCGGATCGGGTGGTGGGACAGATTATTACCGAGCATCCGCTGGTGGGCTACGTGCCGACGATCTCCTTCCTTGGCACACGCTTCGAGAACCTGCGCATTGCCGGGCACCCGGTCAACCTGGATCTGGATCTGCAGATCCTGGGCGCCAGGTCGGAGGATGACGCGCCTTACACGACTGATCCCGGGCTCATTGGCCGCGTTGGCCGCCAATATGACCGCATCGGCGACCACAAGGATCTTCCGGGAGACCTCAGCGAACGGTACAATCGACTTTCCTCGACTCTTGGGAGCCCGGAGGCGGTCGAATGCTCGTTGGTGAATGGGGCCAGTGGCGGCTACCCTGGCAAGTCCTTTGGCCACGTGATCCACATTCCCGACTTCGGCAAAATCACCCTGGCCAAGCTGACCGTGCACCACGAGGAATTCAAGCACGATGCCTCCGCGCCGAAGACGACAACCGTACGGCTGACGATGGTCGACCTGAAGCTGGGATGCGCCATTTCAGGCGATGGCGGGTTGGGGAATGGATCGTCCAACGGCACCACCCATCCGTAGGCAGGGTTGTTTTCTTCCATGAAACGATCGCGCGCGAGGCGTCCACCACACCGGGCGCTATTCGCAGCTGGTTTTCAGATCAGGACGGCAGGCGCTTGCCGTTCTATCTATTTGGCCTCGTATTCCTGCTACTGATCCCGCTCAAGGATGCACGTCCGGGTAGCATGCAGGCGCAATACGACCGGGCCCGGCAACTCTTCGTGCGCGGCTACCTGGAAAACAGCCAGCAGCAGGCCGAGACCGGATTCAAAGAATTCAAGATATCCAATCCGGAATTGGCGGCGAAATTTCAGCTTCTGGAAGCGGAAGACATGCTCTTCCGGGGGATGTATCCGGATGCCTTGAGCCTTCTGGCAACATATCACGCGAGCCCAGCCGACCGGGAGGCAACGGTCCGCATGCTGGCGATCGAAGCCGTCGCTCTTGCGCGTGAGCAGCAAGAGCCGGAAGCGCACCGAAAGCTTGCCGAGGCTGACGATCTGTGCCACAGGGCAGACCTTGCCGTGTGCGGGGAAGTGTTGCGAGCCCACGCCATCCTGGCAGGCCAGGAAGACAAGCTTCCCATGGCGAGCCAGTATTTTCAGGACACGTTTGCATTTGCCCAGGCGCACCACGACCGCCTGTTGGAAGCCAGCGCATCTTTGAACCTGAGCTGGATAGGAATCCAGTTCGGTCACTTTGACGAAACTTTGGACTGGTCAAGAGCTGCAAGGCAGGCAGCCGTGGAATTGGGCGCTGAAGACCTGGTGCAAAGGTCCTCTGGCAATATGGGATGGGCCTTTCTGCAACTGGGCGATCGCGAACGGGCGATGGAGCTGTTTATCGAAGCGGAAAAGAGCGCAGAAAGGCTCGGCAGCGTACGCGACGAGATTATGTGGGTGACCGCAGAGGGTTATGTATACAGGGATAGCGGCGATTGGGAGCGCGCCACGCAGTGCTATCGTCAGGCGCTTTTTCTAGCAAAGGAACTCGGCAACAAGGACGAAATAATCAATGCCCTCGAAGACCTGGCCCAGATCTCAGTGGATTCGGGAAAACTCGACGAAGCAAGCGCGTACATCGATCAGGTTGCGCCGATGGAGATTGCAGACGGCAATCGCCTGCATGCGAACGTGCTGTTGACGCAGGGCATGCTGGCGGCCGCGCGCGGCCAGGACAAGCAGGCGGAGGCGCTGCTGCGCATGGTCCGCGACGACAGAAGCAACCCGACCACCACGAGGCTGGGCGCCGGGGAGCAACTCGCGCTGCTCTACGAACAGGAAGGCAATACTCGCGCCGCGGAGGAGATGTACAAGGCCACCCTGAACGCCTTCGACGCGGCGCAGGGGGACCTGAAGAGCGAGGAATCGAAGCTGCCCTTTGTGGCCAACGCGGCGCGCATCTACGACGACTACATTCACCTGCTGCTGGCGCGGGGCAGGAGCGATGAGGCTCTGGCGGTGGCTGACCGAAGCCGCGCACGCACGCTGGCGCAAGCGCTGGGAGTGGCCGCGGGCAAGAAAGCGACAGCGACGCTGAACCCGCGCCGGATTGCGCAAAAAACCGGGTCTACGCTGCTCTTCTACTGGCTGGGCCAGAAGCAGTCTTGTCTGTGGGCAATCACGCCGGCCCGGATTGCATTCTTCCCGCTTCCTGCGCAGGCGGAGATTCCGGCCCGCGTGGCACGCTACCGCAAGGCTATATTGGACGCCGAAGACCCTCTCGCGTCGGGAAATCAAGATGGACTGGCGCTTTACCAATTGCTCTTGGCGCCTGCATCGAAGCTCATTCTCCCCGGCGCCCCGGTCACGATTCTGGCTGATGGCGAGTTGAACCAATTGAATTTTGAGACGTTGCTTGTTCCCGGCCCGAGCCCGGAGGGTGACCGCAATTCAAGCGGACCGCTGGATATGCACTACTGGATCGACGATGTAACCCTGGTCTCGGCTCCCTCGCTGGCGATGCTTGAAGCGGCGAAGCCTTCCCGAAGCGCCGTGCGAAGCCTGCTGCTTCTCGGCAACCCTGTGTCGCCCAGCGAGGACTTTGTCAGCTTACCCCTGTTCGGGTTTGAGATGGAAAGCATCGAGAAGCATTTCGATCCGCAAAACGTGACCGTGTTCAGCGCCGGGCAGGCAACGCCGGCGGCCTATCTTTCAAGCAATCCGGCGCATTACGCATACATTCATTTTGTCTCTCATGCGGTTTCAAGCAGCACGGCGCCGCTCGATTCGGCGATCATCCTGTCGCGGGCCAATACGGGCGTGGACTCCTTCAAGCTGTACGCGCGCGACATCATGCGCCACCCCGTAGATGCGCGGCTGGTTACCATCTCCGCCTGCTTCGGGAGCGGAACGCGGTCCTATGCGGGAGAGGGATTGGTGGGGCTTTCCTGGGCTTTTCTGCGCGCCGGCGCACAGAGCGTGGTCGGCTCGCTTTGGGAAGTTAGCGACGGCTCGACGCCGCGCCTGATGGACCGGCTCTACCAGGGACTGGAAGACGGCCGCACGCCTGCCAGCTCACTGCGCCAGGCAAAGCTCGCGCTGCTGCATTCAAACAGCAGGTTTCAGTCGCCCTTCTATTGGGCCCCTTTTCAGATTTATTCCAGCCGGTAGGCTCGCGCATCGGCTAACGCCGCGCCGCAAGCGCCGACCGCGTCGACTCGAGATCACTGCCACATGGTGTCCACGTCGTAAACGGTGATGGGAGAGCTGAGGGCCGGGCAGCCGGAAGCGCAGACAGGCTCGCGTTCGACGCCGAAATTCCGGGTCAGGTGCAGCCACCAATCCCAAAAGTAGTCGGAGATCGCGATACCAGGAAGCTTGACTTCCGAGGACGTCTGCCAGGAAGAGGCCGGTACATCAAAGGAGATTGTTCGCAGGTTATCCTGGTCAGATTGCGAAACCGCTTCAGGCCAGACCGCCAGCTTGAGTGCGCCAGGCGCCTCGCTGAAGCTGAACAACGCGGAACCTCGACCGGCGCTGCTGAAGTTCACGATGCGCTCATACGCTTCGCCTTGCTTGGGGTACGCGACCACTTTCACCTGGTAAGCGGCATTGAAATTCGAGACCTGCGACGCGTCGAGCGCTAATTCGAGCAGAAACCTATTTCCTGAGGCCAAGTTGTCCTCCTGGGGAGCCGGTGGGAAAGCTGTGTATGAGATAGTGGCATGAAATGAGGAATCGTGACAGAAAAAGTGAAGATTTTGTGAGTTTGGGGCACGGGCGGGTGTCCCGGAGCTTGCCCCGAGCGGAGTGGACGGGTCTCGTCCATCGCGGCGGAAGACCCGGGTATGCAAATCTCTACGCGGTTCCGACGCCTTGCGGCTCCCGATCGCGGCCAAAAGCCGCATGACAAATGTCATGGCGCTTTCCTGACGCGAGGCACTGCCATCGCAATTCGATTCCCCGCATACTCGATCTTGTCATCAGGTATTACCTGACAAGGAGCCAGCCAATGAGCGCAGTTGTTGAACACATCGAAGCCGCTGCATCGCCTATCCCGTACGAGACCGCTGAGGCCGTCGCCTCACTGCACGCAGTCACCAAGCGCTACGGCAATGGCGTGGTTGCCCTCGACAAGCTTTCGCTCACCCTGCGCCGCGGCCAGGTAGTGGCCTTGCTCGGCCCCAATGGAGCGGGCAAGTCCACAGCCGTGAAGCTGCTGATGGGGCTTAGTTCGCCGACCGCGGGCGCGGTTCGCATCTTCGGCGCCGATCCGCGCCAGAGCGCGGCGCGCATCCGCACAGGGGTGATGCTGCAGGTGGGCAGAGCTCCGGAGATGCTGCGCGTGCGCGAGCACATCGAGCTGTTTCGCGGATACTATCCCAACCCCATGCCGTATGCGCAGATTGTTCAGGCGGCAGGACTCGAGGGTATTGAGTCCACTATGTTCGGGCATCTATCCGGAGGCCAGAAGCAGCGCGTGCTGTTTGCCCTGGCGCTGGCCGGCGATCCTGATTTGATCTTCCTCGATGAGCCCACGGTGGGAATGGACATCAAGGCCCGCCGCGGAATGTGGGCGCAGATTCGCTCGCTGGCAGCGCGCGGAAAGACCATCCTGCTCACGACTCACTATCTTGAAGAGGCCGACGCGCTGGCGCATCGCATCATCGTCATCGACAAAGGCCGTATGGTATGCGAGGGTACGCCGGCGGAAGTGAAGTCGCTCGGTTCCACGACTCCGGGCGCCACCGCAAGCCGCAGCCTCAAGATCATTCGCTGCGTCACCAGCCTGCCCGCGGCGACACTGCTGGCGATTCCCGGCGTCACCAGCGCGGAGACTTCGGGCGCCGTCACCACAGTCATCACGACCAAGTGCGAGCCGACGCTTCGCGAACTTCTCGCGCTCGACCAGGAGATTCACTCCATCGAGGTTCAGAGTCCTGCCCTGGAAGATGCATTCCTCGCTCTCACTGAGGACCGCGAGTAGTCACCGCGGCTCAAACTGTTGGTGTATTTGCGAATCCGCGCCGGCATTCCCCGGCCAATGAAATCTGAACCGAAAAGATCTGAACCAGAGCAACCTGAAAAGGAGTTCACCATGTCCACAGCGACAATTACTCTCAGCGCAGCACCCAGCGCCAACTCACTCAGCCGCAATTTCAGCATCTTTGTTCGTGAAACGCGTTATGAGTTCCTGCGCCTGCTGCGCAACCGCAGTTTCTCTTTTTCCGTGATCGGTTTCCCGATCGTGTTTTATATCCTCTTCGGGCTGGTCATGAATCGCGGCGAGCACATCGGAAGCGTTTCCGTTGCCAAGTACATGCTGGCCGGATATGCGGTCTTCGGCGTGGTGGGGACAGCGCTCTTCGGGATCGGGGTTGGCCTGGCCAGCGAGTTTGCGGCAGGCTGGCTGGACCTGAAGCGAGCGAGCCCCATGCCGCCCGCCGCCTATCTTCTAGCCAAATGCTGCTCCGCCATGGTATTCGGCATCATCATCGTCAATCTGCTCACCGTGCTGGGGATCACGGTCGGGCATGTATCGCTCACCGTTCCTGAGTATGCCCGCATGACCGGCCTGGCCATTGTCGGAGTGATTCCGTTCGCCTGCATGGGCATGGCGATGGCGCTGCTGGTTCCGTTCAACGCCGCTCCGGGCGTGACCAATATGCTTTACCTGCCCATGAGCTTCTGCGGCGGACTGTGGGTTCCCATCATGTTTCTCCCTCACTTTCTGCAGAAGGCCGCCGTGCTTTTGCCGACCTACCATTTGTCGCAACTCATGCTCAGCGCATTTGGCTACGCCAGCGCGGGCACCGCTGCGAGCCACTGGTTCGGGCTGCTTGGCTTCACCATGGTGGTGCTGGGTGTCGCGGCGATCGGCGTCCGCCGCATTGAGCAAAACTCGTAGAACTATTGTTGTAATTGCGTCTTCTTGGGAAAGAGCGGCAAGAGCCCGGGCCTAAAGGCCCCGTTATTCTGGCTCTATTCCAGGGGTCTGAAGACCCCTGCTCCCTCCGAATCGCCGGTCTGCAACCGTTGCGATAGGCTGCTGGCATACACTTTAAGGGAAGACTCCATGGCTATCGCCCACACCAACCCGAAGCAACGCCAAAACCACTGGGCCTGGATGTGGCTTGCCTATACCGGGTTTCTGTTCATTCAGCCAATTCTGGAGCCGAGCCTGTACCTCTGGCTCGGCACCCTCGCAGTGCTGGCGATCTTTTTCGGGATATTCTTTTTGTATTTCCGGGCCATGAGGCAGGGTCTGCCCACGCACCTGTGGATGGCCGGTGCAATCTTCATACTCGGTCTCATTACATTTCCCTGGAACCAGGGCGGATCGACTTTCTTCATCTACACGGCGGCGTTCCTTCCTTTCATGATCGAATCGGTTCGCCGCGTGGTATGGCTGATTTTGCTGGTGTGCCTGGCGGTGGTGGCAGAGGGCTCGGTCTTTTCGATTGGCGTTCACAGCGGCCCGTTCCGCATCGGCTGGCCCAATACATTCATTGCTATTTTTCTCGTCATCGTCATCGGCGGAGGCAACATCTACTTCGCCTCGCAGAAACGAGCCGAGTGCAAACTGCGCGCTGCCCTGGAAGAGAACCTGGCACTGGCCGCCGTAGCCGAGCGCGAACGCATCGCGCGCGACCTGCACGATGTGCTCGGGCACACGCTCTCTGTGATCGTTCTCAAAGCGGAACTTGCGGGGCGGCTTGTCAGTCTCGATCCCGCGCGCGCCCGTTCCGAGATTGCCGATGTCGAGAAAACCGCGCGCACCGCGCTTGCCGAGATCCGGGAAGCCATCGGCGGATACCGCTCTCGCGGCCTGGCCGCTGAGATTGAAGCGGCGCGCCTGACGCTCGATGCCGCGGGCGTCACGCTCGTGGCTGAAAGCAGCCAGACGCCCACCGCCGCGCTAAGTCCGCAGGAGGAAACTGCGCTTGCGCTGGTGCTACGCGAAGCAGTCACAAACATTGTTCGTCATGCGCGCGCAACCACATGCCGGCTGCTCTTTATCACCGACGCGGGACATCGGCGGCTGGTTGTGGAAGACGACGGACAGCACGCGATTGCGCGCGAGGGCAACGGTCTGCGCGGAATGCGGGAACGCGTCGAGTCCCTGGGAGGCCAATTCTCAATGGAACGCGGGATCGCGCTAGACCGCGGAACCCGCCTCATTGTCGAGCTTCCGTTTCGCGAGGCCGCGGCCTCATGAACGCTGCAGCGAAGCCGGCCAACGCAATACGCGTTCTGCTCGCGGAAGATCAGACGATGCTGCGCGGAGCACTGGCCTCGCTGCTTGACCTGGAACCTGACATTACCGTGATTGCCCAGGCCTGCAACGGACGCGAGGCTCTCAAACTCGCGCTGCAGCACGTCCCGGACGTGATTGTCACGGACATCGAAATGCCCGAGCGGACCGGCCTTGAAGTTGCGGCCGATCTCAAGCTTGCTGAGAGCAAAGCGCGGGTCATTATCCTGACTACGTTTGCGCGACCCGGCTATCTGCGCCGCGCGCTGGACTCGGGCGCTCGCGGCTACCTGCTCAAAGAGCGGCCGGCGAGCGAGCTTGCTCAAGCCATTCGCCGGGTTCACTCAGGGCTTCGCGCAGTTGACCCCGCGCTGGCCGCGGAAGCCTGGGGGGCCGATGAAGATCCTCTCTCCGACCGCCAGCGCCAGATTTTGCAGCAGGCCGGCGAAGGGCGGTCGACCACTGAGATTGCCACGGCTCTGCACCTTTCCGAGGGGACCGTTCGCAACTATCTTTCCGAAGCGATCGCAAGCCTGGGCGCAGCCAACCGCATTGACGCGGCGCGGATCGCGCGTTCGCACGGTTGGCTTTAAGGAGCCTCTGACGAAGTATTTCGGTGAAGCAGACATTCCCTCAGGAGCTGAAGCCCGCGCTCATTTTGCTTCCCGTACGGCACGACTGAAGTCGTGCCCTTTCAAAACGGCAACTTGATTGCGGGTTTATTAAACTTGCGCCGGTCGAGCATGCTCTCCGGTTAGGGCGCCGATGTTTTACTTGATCTCCACTTGATCGACATCGAATTGAAACTTGCCCGGCGATTGAGCAAGGACAAAGCCGAGGCCGCTCAGATCGCTTCCATCGGTTTCGAATGTTGAGAAAGGGAAGGAGAAGTGCTTCCATTCCGGTCCGGCGACGAATGTGGTCATGGCCGGCATGTTGCCATTGCCGTTGCGAGCTTCAGTGAGCACAATCAACGTGTAGGTCTTGCCGTCGCCTTTGGCCCAGAAGTCGATCTCTTTTTTGCTGGACAGGTTTGCCGGCTGCATGGGCGCTGAGCCGGGCGAGAAGAGCGCGCCCGCGAACGTGAATTCGCCGCCGGCTACAACTTCGCCGGTCACCTGCAATGCGCCTTTGCTTCCGTCGGCGCCAGGTTCTACCACCGCAAGCGCGGATTTGGATTTTCCGCCATTCATTGAATCGCTGGCGGGAATCCACATTCCGAAATTCGCAGCGACCCTTCCTTCGTCGAAGTTGCTGACTAGTCCGGATTCTGACCCCGCGGGGGCCGGAGGCAATGGCGGACGGCCGTTCTCGCCCTGGCCGTTGGTGACGGTCAGCCGCACTGTGCTGGTCTTGTCGGAGCTTGGGCCGACCATCATTTCGAAGACGCCGGGCTCGACCACGCGATGCATGTCGATGTTCAGGATGGAGAGCATCTCAGGCGCGATGTTGAACTCGACTGTCTTCTTTTCGCCGGGCTTCAACGCGATGCGTTCAAAACCCTTCAATTGCATGACGGGCTGAGTTACATCGGCGATGCGCTGATGGATGTATAACTGGGCAACCTCGTCGCCTTCGCGCTGGCCGCTGTTGGTGACGTCCACGCTGACCTTGGATGTGCCGCCGGCGAGAATCTGCTTTGGCTCCACGCGCAGGTTATCGAAGCTGAAGGTGGTGTAACTCAATCCGTAGCCAAAGGCATAAAGAGGCTGGCGTGTGCTGAATTCGTAACTGCGATTGTCGGTGGGTTTGTGATTGTAGAAGTCGGGCAGATTGCCGACCGAGTGAGGGAAGGTGATGGGCAGCTTTCCGCCTGGATTCACATCGCCGAAGAGCACCTGCGCAGCGGCCACTCCGCCTTCTTCTCCAAGGTAGAAGCCTTCGAGGATTGCAGGGACTTTTTCCGCTATGTAATTGATGGAGAGAGGGCGGCCGTTGAGCAGCAGCACCACGGTCGGCGTTCCGGTTTCGACGACCGCCTTCACCAAGTCGTTTTGCGCGCCCAGCAGGTCGAGCGAGTCGCGATCGCCGAGATGGTTCTCCGCCCACGCTTCGCGGTTGGTGCTTTCGTTTTCGCCGACGACGAGAATGGCGACATCGGCCTTGCGCGCCGTGGCAACCGCCTCTTGAATGGAGGCAGTCTGCGTGCCCGCTTCGACCAGTTTCACATTGTCCGCATTCCAGCCGAGGTAGCCTTGCGGAGCGGTGGTGATCTTGCAGCCTTCGGCGTAAAGCACCTTGGCTTTGCCGCCGACGCGCGCCTTGATGCCGTCGAGAATGCTGACGCCCTGTCCGGGATCGCGGCTGTATCCGCCGAGGTGGACATCGGCAGCGTTCGGGCCAATGACGGCTATATTTTTCAGCTTCGACAGATCGAGGGGAAGGATGTTTTTCTCGTTCTTGAGCAGCACGATTACCTTCTCGGCCGCTTCAACAGCAAGCTTGCGATGCTCTTCATTGTTGACCACGTGCTCGGTGTAGTCAGGGTCAACGAACGGGTTGTCGAAAAGACCGAGGCGGAACTTGGCAGCAAGCAGTTTTGCAACGGCGCGGTCCACTTCGCTTTCGGGCACCATGCCGGCTTTCACTTGCGCGACGAGCGTGCTGAAGGCTGTGCCTTCGGAGAGATCGTAATCGATGCCGGCTGCGATTCCCTGGCGCGCGGCGTCGGCGTTGTTATAGGCCACGTGGTGGGTGTTGACCAGCATCTGCAGGCCGTCGCCGTCGGAGGTGATGAAGCCCTGGAACCCCCACTCCTGGCGGAGTACGCGGTCGAGCAGCCAGTGATTGATGTGCGAGGGCACGCCGTCGATCTCGTTGTAGGAAGCCATTACGCTGCCTACGCGGGCTTCCTGAACGGCGGCCTGGAAGGGAACAAAGAAATTCTCGCGAACGATCCGCTCGGAGTAATTGCCCGGCGCGGTGTTGGTGCCGCCTTCCGGCTGGCCATGCACGGCGAAGTGCTTGGCGGTGGCCATTACGTGGTGGCGGCCGATGAGGAAATCGTCGCCCTGCAGGCCCTCAATGGCGGAGACGCCCATGCGCGAAACCAGGTAGGGGTCTTCGCCGTAGGTCTCTTCGGTGCGGCCCCAGCGCGGATCGCGGGCAATGTCGAGCACCGGAGAAAACACCTGGCCTAATCCGCGCGAGCCCGCTTCGTCGCCCACCGCGGTGAAGACGCGCTTTACGAGCGCCGGATCCCAGGTGGCGGCCAGGCCCAGCGCCTGGGGAAAGCTGGTGCTGCCGTACTCCATTACGCCGTGCAGGCCTTCGCTCAGGAAGATCTCCGGAATTCCCAGGCGTGTTTTCTCGCGCTGGTAGCGTTGCACGCCGTTGCGGAGGACTGCCGACTTGCGCGGCGTCAATTTCTGCTCATCGCCCCACTCGTTCAGCAATACCTTGCGCGCATCTTCAGCGTTGAAGGTCCCGGTGGGGTCGACGATGCCGACTCGGCCTTCCCACCCGCCGGTGATCTGGTCGACCTTCTCTTCCAGCGTCATGCGGCCCACGAGGTCGGCGACGCGGTCTTCGATGGGCAGGGCCGCATCTTTATATCGAGGCGTGCTCGCCGTGGCGGCCGATTTATCAGGGCCGGCGGGCTTTTCCTGAGCCACTGCAGTGAGAGTGAAAGCAGTCAGGCTCAGGAGCAAGCCCGAAACGATGAACAACGATGAAGAACGGATTGGATTTCGCATATCGGATGCAGCATTGCGTTGAGATTGAATGTCTCAAGTTGCTTTTGCCTTGACCCCTTCTTATCGATCAGCCGCCAATTCTACTCGGAGTACGCAGGCAGCGCCAGATTTGTTCAAAGCAACTATCAAAGCGCGCATATGTGTCCGGACGGGGGTGTATTTCGGGGCAATCGCATGAACGAGGATCGGGGGCATGTGCTGGGTTCGTACCGCCCCTCCGGGGCGGGACATCTGGGCCGCAACGGGTTCCCAGGGGTGCGCTTCGCTTCCCCTGGGCTATTCTCACCAGCTCCCTCCGGGAGCCATTGCGGCTCGCGCCGAGTTCAAGCATTGAAGGGAAACAGCTTCGGCAATAAAAAACGATCATGCGACTGCCCTGGTGTATTTCCCTTGCAGGCTCCTTTTCTTTGAAGGGCGTGTGAAGATAGAAACAGCAAAATGGGTGTACCGCTCCCGATTGGGATGCTGAACCCCGAGGCGAACCCGCCGATGCGCCGAGTTGCCCTCATTTACAATCCGGCGTCAGGACAGCTCTGGCGGCGGCCGCGGACCGCCATCGAGCGAGCTGCCGGCGTGCTGCGCGAGGCGGGGGTCGAGGTGCAGACCCTGGAAACAAAAGAGTCTGGCGGTGCGGAGACGGTTGCAAGAGATGCTGTCTGGCGTGGATTCGACACGATCATCGCCTGCGGGGGCGACGGCACGGTCCACGAGGTTCTGCAACAGGTTGTGGGCACGGATGTGGCGCTCGGCGTTCTGCCGCTAGGCACGGCGAATGCGCTTGCCGCCAACCTGGGCATGTTGTTGCCGCCGGTGAAAGCCATGCGCAAGCTGCTTGCCGCCACGCCGGTGCGCGTACCGGTGGGGCGCATCTCCTACCGCAACGGCAGCGGCGAAACACACTCGCGCTACTTCACCGTTGCCGCCGGAGTTGGGGCTGACGCGCTGTTCCTTTCCCGACTAGACGCCGGACTCAAGCGGCGCCTGGGCTACGTTCTTTACCTCGTTGAGGCCTTTCGCGTCTGGGCCACGCACTCCTTTCCATTGTTTGAGGCAGCATTTGAGGAGTGCGCGAGCTGCCGGCCGAGGACCGTCGAAATCTCTCAGCTCCTAGCAGTGCGGATTCGCGACTTCGGCGGCGTACTGCATACTTTGGCTCCCGGCGCGACGCTGCACAACGACGGTCTGCGGCTAGTCGCTTTCAAGACGCGGAGCCGCTACCAATACCTTCGATTCCTGATCGCGGTCGTGTTCGGGCGCCAGACCTTCACGCGACAGATCGAATTGCTGGATGCCGTTTCGGTGGAGTGCCGACCGCGCAATCGGTCACGGACGAGGGTGTTTGCGGAAGCCGATGGAGAGCTGCTGGGCCAACTGCCGGTGAGGATCGAGGTTGTGCCGGATGCGGTGACGCTGCTGATTCCTGCCGGCGCCAGGCCGTGAGATTCCGTGGCCCCTGGAGAGTTGCATGGTAAAAGGAGTGGCCCTATATGAAGTGCCCGGGGCTAAAGCCAAAATCGAATCGGGCGCGGTTTCAGGGGCATAAATGCCCCTGCTCCCTCCGTGATGACAAAGGACGACGGGGCAACAGCTTTTTCCGCATACAGCTCGCTGAAGAATCAAGATGCCTCAGACCGGCTTGGAGCCTGCGGCGTTTGCCTTGCCGGCCCTGGGGCTGCGATGATCGCTCTCGAAGTTTTCGCGAGGAATTTCAGCCATGAAAAGAACCGGGCACTACGTTTTGGGCGCTGCCGTCATCTTGTCGACAAATCTGCTTGCGCAACCGTCGGGATGGCCGCCGGCTCCGGGACACGTCACGTTGCCGGTATGGCCGGGCGTGGCTCCTGGCGAGCCCGCGAATGTGCCCGCGGAGACGGACACTACAAGCGCGAAAGACAACCTGATCGCGGGGCGTCCGCTTGTCAGGCTGGGCAATGTCTCAGTGCCTACGCTGACGCTTTACAAAGCCATGCACCGAACCAGCGGCGCAGGTCCGGCGGTGGTGGTTTTTCCGGGAGGCGGATACAACATTCTTGCCATCGATCTGGAAGGGACCGAGGTCTGTGACTGGCTTACCTCGGCGGGCGTCAACTGCGTGCTGCTCAAGTACCGCGTGCCAGGGACCGGACCTTATCCCAAATCGCCGGCGGCCTTGCAGGATGCGCAGCGCGCCATGGGGCTGGTTCGAGAACATGCAACCGAATGGGGCATCGATCCGAAACGCGTGGGAGTTCTGGGTTTTTCAGCCGGAGGGCATCTAGCGGCGGCTCTGAGCACGCATTTCAATCAGCGCCTTTATGACCCGATCGATGCAGCGGACAAGCTGAGCTGCCGTCCGGATTTTGCGGTTGTTGTTTATCCCGGCTACCTGGCGCTCGCTGACAAGAACTTTGCCCCAAATGCTGACATCAACCCGACGGCAGACACGCCGCCGACGTTCATTGTGCAGGCAGAAGACGATCCCGTGCACGTGGAGAACGCTGTGGTTTACTTTCTTGCTCTCAAGAACGCAAAGGTGCCGGCTGAATTGCACATCTACGCGCAGGGTGGGCATGGTTACGGACTGCGCCGAACCGCGCTCCCTGTGACCACCTGGCCGCAAGCCGTGGAGACATGGCTGCACACGATCGGCGTTCTGGGGGCTCATTCGGAATAAGGGCCGCCGACAACCCCAGCTACAATCAGTCATGCTCTTTGGCGTTCTCACCATATCCGATCGGTGCTCGCAGGGCCTGTTGGAAGACACCGCGGGCCCAGCGGTGGCAGCTCTGCTCAAGCAGGAGTGGAAGGACGCGGAGATCTTCGCCGGCCTGCTTGCCGACGACGAAGACGCGATTGAAGCGACCCTGAAAAGGCTCACCGAGGATGGCGCGGTCCTGGTGCTGACGGTGGGTGGAACCGGCCTTGGCCCGCGCGACCGTACGCCGGAGGCGACGCGCCGCGTGATCGATCGCGAAGCTCCGGGGCTAGCCGAGGCCATGCGCGTTCTTGGCGCTCAGCGGAACCCCTATGCCTGGCTTTCGCGTGGTGTTGCGGGGCTCAAGGGGGCTACGCTGATTGTCAATCTGCCGGGTAGCGAGCGCGGGGCTGAGGAGAGCCTGACCTCAATTCTTGGCCTCATCCGGCATGGGTTGGAGATTGCCGCCGGCGGACAAACGCATCCATGAAACGATTGATCGGCGGGTTTTTCTTTCGGACTGAAGCCGAAGCCGGAAAACGATTGCCAGGGAGCCGAGAATCCCTGTTTGCTCCGCCCTAAACCGGCATTCCTCCGCTGGCCGTTCGATCTGTAAATGACTGCTTACATTTGGTTTGCACACCGTCGGTGATGGCTTCCGGATGGAGAAACAACGGGAAAGCGTACAATCGTTTTACTCGTGAGCGGCCCCCGGAACAATCCTCTGAATCGGCGACCTAGCGCGGTCAGCATCCGCGACGTGGCCCGCCGGGCCGGCGTTTCGATCGCCACGGTTTCGCGCGCCGTCAACCGCATTCCAACGGTCAACCCGGAGATGGCGGAGAGGGTCTGGCGGGCCATTGAGGAAGTGGGCTACCTGCCCAATACCCAGGCGCGGGCGCTGGTCTCGGGGCGAAGCCACATGCTGGGGCTGATCGTCTCAGAGATCACCAACCCTTTTTTCCCGGAACTGGTGCAGGAGTTTGAGAACCTGGCCGTGGCGCAGGGGTACGAGGTGCTGATCGGCTCGACAAACTACCAGCCGGAACGGACCGAAGCGCTTATCCGCCGCATGCTGCAACGCAATGTGGACGGCGTGGCGGTGATGACCTTCGGCATTGAAGAGGACCTGGTTCAAAAGCTGGTGGAGCGCGAGTTTCCGCTGGTGTTTGTGGACGCGGGGCCGGATCTGCCCAACATTCGCGTGCTCAAAGTAAACTATGGCGAGGGCATTCGCCAGGCTGTGCAGCACCTGGCTGCCCTGGGCCATCGCAATATCGCCTTCATCACCGGACCGCTGCGGTTGCGCTCGGCTATGGCTCGGCGCGACGCATTCCTGAAATCGATGGCTGAACTGGGGCTGACCGTGCCAGCGGAGTGTATGGTCGAAGGCAACCACACCATGGAAGGCGGCATTGCGGCGATGGAGAAGCTGATCGCCCTGGCAGAGATGCCCACGGCCGTGCTTTGCTCCAATGACATGAGCGCTATTGGCGGTATGCATGCGCTTTACAAAACTACGCACAGCGTCCCGGAGGATGTGTCGGTGGTTGGATTCGACGACATTCACCTGGCGCAGTTCATGCTTCCGCCGCTGACCACGGTGCAGATGTCGTGCATGGATCTGGCTGCCGCGGCGGTAGAAGCACTGCGCGCGGGGATTGAGAAGGATCACCTCAAAGCCGCGAAGATGGAGTGGGCGATTTCCACGCAGCTGGTGGTGCGGCAGTCGTCTGCATTTCCGCGCGGGACACTGCCGGCGGTGATTGGGCGGAAGAGCGCGAAGTAACGCTACGGCCCGTTGCGGCGATCTGCTGGAACGGATTTATTTCTCAGGGCGGAAGCGCCAGGAGATGGATCCGCCGACCCACGAAACCATGCGAATGCCTACAGTTCGCTCTACTGTGCCGCAATCGAAGTCGTTGAGCAGGCCGCTGGGGCCAGAGGCAGGCGCGCAGTAGGGAAGCGCCCCGCCAGGTTGCCAAGCGGAATCGAATGTCTCTGTGGTCTGGCCGGTATAGCCGCGAGCGATCATGCCGTTTACGGCCAGCTCAAGGCGGCCATTCAGGAATGGACGCACCAGAGCCATGCGCGTTTCACCCACGGGGATGGCTTCATATTGGTTTGGGTGCTGTGCGTTGCCTGTGTCGAGCAGCTTGTGGCCGACGTACTCGTATTCGCCGCGCGCGTGAAGACCAGCGGGCAAACGGTCCAGCGTGGTTAATGCGTCGAAGATGGTGCGAGGCGCCTCTGGCGCGATCATGGCCGGCGTTGTAGCAGTGCCTGCAAGCCGCGCGTCGGCCTTGGAGAAGACTGTTTGCAGTGAGCCAAAGTTGGTGAAGGCGTGGCGGACGCTGGCAGTGAGGAACTGCAACGACCCGGGACCAAGGTCTTCCGCCGAGCCGTTGTCGGGATCGATCTTGGCCATGGTCGCCGTAGTTGTGGTTCGGCCCAGCGTGATACGCACATCGGTTGAGGTAAATACTTTCTCCAAAACGAGTTGCTCAGAATGGGAGCGCTCAAAGGGAGAAGCCAGTGCGCCTGATCCGGTAGCGGACGCGCCGGCTTCGCCGATGCGCGGGTCCTGAGTAAAGAATGCCTGGCCGATGCTGAGTGCGGCGGAGGGAATCCAATGCGCTATGCCGTTGCCGGGCGTCCACGCCAACGTGGCTTTGGGGCTCAGAAATGCTTTCCACTCGTCGAAGGAATACGCGGGCTTCATAACGTCGTTGTTTTTCATTTCGACGATCTCGGGGCGCAGGCCTGCGTAGAAGCGCAAATGATTTCCCAGATCGCCATGCAGGGCCGCGTAGGGCGCCAGGTCGCGAATGGTCACGTTGTTGGCGAGGATTTTGAGAAAGGGGCCGTAGACGGAAGGATTGTCAGAGAGATAGTGGTCCAGATCGTCGCGGTGAATGTCGTCTTCGCTGTATTCGAGGCCGGCCATGGATTCGAATTTCGGGGAGAAAGAATGTGTCTCGCGGGCTTCCACGCCTTCCACGGTGCGGAACTCGCTTTGCCGGATGAGGCCTTCACCGAAGTTTGAAAACAGCGCCAGATTGTAGGTGCGGAGGAAGCCGGAGAAAGAGGCAGTATCCGTGGCGTTGATCGTCCATTGATCGTCGGCGGCGAGAATCGCCGTGTGGGTCTGGTCCTGCTGGCGAGGGTCGATCGTGTCGCCCAATTGGAGGCCCAATCCCAGCGGAACAAGATTGCCTTCGTGCGAAACTCCCCAATAGCCGAGGCCGAAAAGCGCGATCTCGTGCTTGCCGGGATCGAACACGCGCAGCGCATTCAACTTGAACTGCTTGCGATGTTCCAGGCGCTTCATCAGGCCGTTGCCGTAATTGGCTTCAAGAGCGACCCACTCCTTTTTTTCCGCGTTCGAAGGTGCGAACCCGGCTGTCAGGTCAGCGTCGCGGGCGTCGCCGGTGAGGGTGAGAAATGGCTTGAGCTGCGGGCGCAAGGTGTACGCGGCAGCAAGATTCAACGCGTGATTGCCTTCGAGCACGTTGAATGCGCCGCCATCTGTGCGCACGCTGCCCAATGCGCCCGATACGAGGATATTCGGGTCCGCGTAGCCATTGCCATGAGCGTTGGCGGAAAGGTTGTTGGTGACCAGGTATCCGCCCACTGCGATGTATTGCGCGATGGGCTCGCCATGATCGCCGGCTACGCCGGGCACAAAATACTGCGGCGCCTTGATGCCGCCGGATGCGGTTTCAATGGGAAGGCCGGGAAGCGAGACGGGTGCGCCGGGGCGGCCGGGGTTGGCGTCGAGCAACTCTTCGCGGACCATTACTTTCTCTGACGGGTCGGGCGAGGAGAGCGTGACTTCGCTCACATCGGCCGCGACGATGACTTGCTCTGTTGCCGCGGAGACCTTGTCGAATTGAAGCGTCAGGGCTGCGGATTCGGCGCTGAGCTGAATAGCGCGCTTGATAGGCGCAAATCCTGAGGCTTCGACGCGAACCGTGTAGGTACCCCATGCGGGCAGGGAAGCGGCAAATGCCCCATTTGGGCCGGACATTATGTTGACGCGCTGGCCGGCGTTGGAATCGAATTCGATGCGTGCATGCGCCACAGCGCGCACAGAGGGATCGAGCACTGTGCCGGATATGGGGCGCGGGGCAGTCTGAGCTCCCGCTGTCAGCGGAGCCGCAAACGCGAAGACGATAAGTGCTACGATTCTCAGATTCGTGCTACTCGCATTCATGACATTTTCCCGAGTTTGATCTGAATCTGACTGCATTACGGCGCGACAGCAGGCATGGGCCAAGAGAAGAGCCAGAGTAACACGAAAATCAGAATCATGCTACTGGTTGGGAATAGCCAACAAGCGGCTCAAATAGGGTACGGTCCTGGCGCCAATTTGGATTGCCGCCGATTGGCTTTTCGGGGTTCGAATCAGGACGCTTTGGCGCGACTTATGTCGGCTTCGGCGGCGGTCGCCGTTTCTTCCTGGCTCACAGGGAAGCCGTCCTTCTGGATCATCACCTGATTCGGCCAGCCAACCCAGATGGTTGCCTTTTCAAAAAAAGCATCGACGGCGGCATCGTCGTTGGGGTCGTAGGGGCCGTCGTCAGGGTCATTGGCGTCGTAGGGGATCGGAGCGTCGGAGTCGTATCTCCTTTTGACGCGTTCCCAGTCAGTCTTGCTTTTGTGCCCTGAAATTGTCATACGCGCGCCGCTCCTTTCCAGAAGCCTTCCGAAAGGCGATTAGGCAGCGGCGAAGTCGCCGCCTTGCTTGGATTCAACGTGTTGTTTCTCCGCGACGGAGAGGCGCAAGCCGAGAGTCTTCAGGACGGCGACCAGCGTCTTGAGAGTCGGATTGCCTTTCGGCGACAAGGCGCGGTAGAGTGACTCCCGGCTGATGCCGGCCTGGGCTGCGACCGCTGCCAGGCCGCCATAGGCCTCGGCGACGGCGCGCATGGACAACAGAGCGCCGCCGCGCTCATCGGGGTTGTCTAGGGATTCCATGGCTAACTGGAGAAGAGCAACTGCATACCCGCGGTCTTCGCGGAGTTCTTCAATCGAACGCTCATCGTGCGACACGCCGGCGACCAGTTTTGTCATTTCTTGTCGGCTTCGGCGGCGGCCGTTTCTTCTTGGTTTACAGGGACGCCGTCCTTTTGAATCATCACCTGATTCGGCCAGCCGACCCAGATGGTTGCCTTATCGAAAAAGGCATCAACGGCGGCATCGTCGTTGGGGTCGTAGGGACCGTCTTCGGGATCGTATGGGATCGGAGCGTCGGAGTCGTATTCCCTTTTGACGCTTTCCCAGTCAGTCTTGCTTTTGTGCCCTGAAATTGTCATACGCGCGCCGCTCCTTTCTGGAAGCCCTCCGAAACGAGATGATACGGATAGTGTACCCCCGAACGAGATAAACAAGCGAAAGGATAACGCCGAAGGCTTCGACGATTGCAATGTCCTGAAGGCGGGGTTCGGCACACCGGATTTCAGAAAAGGTGAGCTTGTTGGGGTTCTCGTAGACGCTATCCGCATCGGCGAAGTCGTAGCCGTGTTTCTTAAGGTTCGCTTCGCGCTTGCCTTCGTCCCATTCGTACACGCGGCGATTCTATGCTCGGGAAGTCCGGGCTGGCAATCTTGAAGCCCTTTCCCTCGCTTCCGCCATGATCGCCCGGAGTTGCTCCGGCGTGTAGGGCGGGTCTGCCTGATGAAGCATCTCGTGGCAGTTGGGGCAGACTGGGGCCATATCCTTGACCGGATCAAATCTACGCGCCTTGCCTTCAAGAGAAGCAAGTTTGGTGAGATGGTGAACGTGAATGTACCCTTTCCCGTTCTGTGCGTATCCAATTGCGCCATATAACGAAGGAAAATCGAATCCGCATACGATGCAGATCGTTCCGTTCCCGCGGATACATGCTTCACGGTTTTCGATCTTGCGCTCATATCTGTTGACGAGAGCTGTTACGAGTTTACCCTCTTCCACTAAAGAAACTTCCGCAAGTTCTGACTCAGACGGGGGACGCCAGTAATCAATCTTCGCGAGTGAAGGGGCGTTGGATATCTCGTAGCGTAGGCCTATAAGATATTGAAGCAGTGGACCCATGTCTTGAGCCTGCGCTTCGGTCTCAATCTTGAAGAAGAGTGGAGTGCTAAGTGCTATGGCTTTGCGCGGAAAAGGCCGAACTCGTAATATAACGCCTAAAGGCAAGAGTTCTCTAATTCTGCCAATGATCTCACGGGTATCTTCGCAAACGGGATAGAAGATAATCGTGTGCTTTGTGTGCTTTATCCAAAACATCGCCGACTTTTGTTCGAGAATTGTCCCTTTGCAATAGCTACTGTATTCCCGCTTCGGATCTGACCCTTTGGGGAGTGACTCGAACACGAGGTCGCAAAGACGTTGCGAATCTCCGCCCGACCACCCGTGATCTTGTATTATCGCCATCAGTTCAAGAACATGGTTCGATAGAGGGTGTCGCGCTGGACGGGCTTGAAGCCGGCGTCCCTTATGATTCTGCGCAACTCTTCTTCGGTGGTGCAGTTACTTGTGCCGGCGGCTTTGACTACGTTCTCTTCTAACATCACCGAGCCGACATCGTTGCCGCCGAAGTGGAGGCCTAACTCAAGAACCTTCAACCCTTGAGTTACCCAGCTTGCCTGCACGTTTTCAATGTTATCGAGATAGAGCCTTGAGATAGCGAGCACCTTTAGATACTCAACGCTGGTGGCTTCTTCCCAGCCGCGGCCGCCGAGCGCTGTGTTTCCGGGTTGGAAGCTCCAGGGGATGAAGGCGGTGAAGCCGCCGGTTTCCTCCTGCAGGCGGCGGACGACCTCGAAATGATTGATGCGCTGCTCGAAAGTCTCTCCGACGCCGAACATCATGGTGGCGGTGGTGCGCATTCCCAACTGGTGAGCGGTGCGGTGTACGCTGACCCAGTCTTCGGTGCGGCACTTGAGGCGGGCGATGCGCTTGCGGACGTCGTCGTCGAGAATCTCGGCGCCTCCGCCGGGGATGGAATCGAGGCCGGCATCGCGCAGGCGGACGATGGTGTCGCGCAGGCTGAGATCAGAGTATTCGGCGATGGCCAGGACTTCAGAGGCAGACAGGCAGTGCAGCCAGATTTGCGGGAAGCGCTGCTTGATGCCGATGAAGAGGCGCTCGAACCAGTCGATCTTGAGGTCGGGATGGATGCCGCCCTGCATCAGGACGCCGGTGCCGCCCATTTCAAGAGTTTCGGCGATTTTCTCGTAGATTTTTTCGAATTCGAGGATGTAGCCTTCTTTTGCCCTCGGCCCCTTGAGCGGGCGGTAGAAGGCGCAGAAGTTGCAGTACTCGGTGCAGAAGTTGGTGTAATTGATGTTGCGATCGACGATGTAGCTGACTACGCCTTCGGGGTGCAAATGGCGGCGCACGGCATCGGCCTCGAAGCCCAGGCCGATCAGGTCAGGGGAGTTGAAGTAGTCGAGGGCCTGGTGGCGGGCGATGCTCATGTATCTCGATTCTAACAACTCCGGGGTTGGCGGGCGAATCAGCGGTGATCGGGCTTGATATCTGGTTTGGGTTCGGGCTGTTTGTCGCGCCTGCCGCGAAAGAGGAAAAGCCCGCGGCCGCGGACCGGCCGGGGCTGGGTGCGGGAAAGATTCGAGGCCGTGGAAATGCCGCTGAAGAGGACGAAGAAATCCCAGAACGCGCGGAACGGACTTTTCTTGTTTTCGCTGGCCATGGGGTAAAAACCTCGGCAATCAATCTCGGCCACCAGCGGCCGCTTCCCCTGTTTGATCGGTAACCGTTTTGTCGGTCGCAGGCATTTGGGTCATATCCGTTCGGTGACAAATCTCTAACCCTTGTTATTATCAGGCGGCGGAGCGGGCATTGGAACGGGCTTGGCCTTTGCTGCCGGGCGGGAAACGCCGAAACTCAACAATAGAAAGCCGAATCCCTTGCGCAGCGAGTCGAGAACGCTCATGATTTCCTCTCTTTTCACGGCACGCGATCAGGAAGCGCGGGTGCGTTCCCGAATTGCGCTTACTTGCCTGGAACAGGGGCGCTGGATGGGGCGGGGGATGCTGCTGCCGGTGCTCCGCCTTGGAGCAGATCGATCGCGGCCGGGGGTAATGGCTTGTCGGCGTTGGCCAGAAGGATGCTTACTTGCCACATCTGATTGTCGGTGAGCACGTCTTTGAACGAGGGCATGCCGCTGAGGCGGATGCCGTTGGAAACCTTCCAATAGGTCTCGCCGGGCGGATCGTCGGAAACACCGAATACGGTTTCCGACCCGTGGTGGTGAGCCTCCCAAAGAGGAGGGGCGTCGGGGTATATGTGGGCGCCGAACTGGGAGGGTTTACCGCGCAGACCGTGACAGGCGGCGCACTGGTCGCGATAGATTTGCGCACCGGCCACCAGGTTGCCCTCGTCGGGCTGGATGGGCGGGTTCTTGATCAATTCGCGGTCAATGCGCGCGTTGAGCGGAACCTGGACGATCAGTCGTTCCTGCGGAAGCGGCGGGTCGGCAACGGCTACGGGCACGTGGCCCCAATGAAACCAGGCCAGCACCACGGCAGGCACGAGGATAATTCCGACGATGATTCCCAACAAAAATCGGCCCATATTCGTTGCGGTCTCCAATGATCTCCATCGTAGAGCATTGGAGTTCGTTCGCGCTTCCGGTTTTTTCGCATTTCGAGATGTCACCGATTGAATTCACTGCAAAGGCGCGGTTCTCAATTGACAACTGCTGACACCGTTGCAGATACTGCAATCTGCGCATGTAGGAAGCAACGGCAGCACGCCGAAGGGCAATGCCCACCTACGATCCCATCGTGGAGGTCTACATGCCTAATCTGGAAAACCTCAAGAAGCAAGCCAAGCTTATATTGCGGTGGCATCGCGAACGCCATTATCCTGTCGCCGCACAAATGCGCGAGCATTTGCCGCGTTTCCTGAATATGCCCGACGCCGAGATTCTTGCGGCGAGCTTCAAGCTTAGCGACGCGCAAGAAATGGTCGCAAGGCAGCAAGGCTTCGATAGCTGGCAAGCCCTGAAAACCGGACTTTCGACCACGCCGCCCAGGGCGAAATCGTCGTCCTCCAAGGCCACGATTGTCTGTGCGGAGCCGCAACTGTTGGTCACCGACATCGAGAGATCGTGCGAGTTTTACTGTGAGAAGCTAGGCTTTACGCTTGTGTTCAGCTACGGCAAGCCTCCTTATTATGCGCAGGTGGGCCGCGATGCGGCGCGTCTCAATCTAAGGTACGTTGAGCGGCCAGTCTTCGAGTCGACAGTCCGCGATGGGGAGGAACTATTGTCGGTATCCTTGACCGTCGCCACCGCGGACGAGATCAAGCTGCTATTTCTTGAGTTTCAGTCCGCTGGTGTTGCCTTTCACCAGGCGCTGAAAAAGCAGCCTTGGGGGGCCAGGAATTTCATCGTAAAGGATCCGGATGGGAATCTGCTGCTGTTTGCTGGACCGGCAGACTAACAGATGCGAAGCCGAGGTGTGCTGATCGGGCATGTAAAGCCGGATACTCGCCCGGAGCCCAGGAATTTGCATCCCGGACGCGCGACGATGGCCTCGGCGATGTTGCGGAAACCGGCAATCGAATGTGCTTTGCATTGGACTGATCGACTTGTCCAGGACCCGAACACATGTTCGACGCAATTCAACCTTCTGTTCAGGGAAAACAGCATTCAGTTCATTTCCCGGAGGCGCCGGCATCCTGACTGCTCGCTAGCGTCTGAGCCTTCGCCAGCATCGCATCAAGAGCTGCGCGGGGGTAAAGCTTGCCTCTGAGAACGACCGTCTGAATCGTACGGGTGTTATGAATGTCGGCGAGTGGGTCCTTGTCGAGTAAAACAAGATCGGCAGTCTTGCCAACCTCAATGGTTCCGCGGCGGTCAAGTTGCCCCATAAAGTCCGCGGCATTTCGAGTGGCGGCCTGGAGAGCGGCAAGCGGAGATAGCCCGGCATCGACCAGCAGCGCGAGCTCATCATGGAGGCCGAAGCCGGGGAAGCATTGCGGGTTCATGGTGTCAGTGCCGGCGAGGATGGGGACGCCAGCCCGATACATGAGTCCGACAAGCCTCACGGATTCATCAAATTGAAGCTTACTCAATTCGACAATTGCGGATCGAGGCTCGGGAGGAAAGTTCTTGTAATAACCGTCATCCCATTTCGCGCGCACTTCTCTGCTCAAATATTTCAATCGCGGGTCATTCGCGAGCAGCGGATCGTCGATCTGCGCTCGCAGCAAAGTAAGGGTGGGACATTGCCAGGTTCGATTTTTCACGAACAGCGCAAACAAGGACTGCGCGGCGGCTTCGTCGAAAGTTTCTACGACGCGCATGTTAAGGCCTATGATGCTTTTCCCTGAGCCTATCTTTTGCGACCTTGTCGCGCCCGGCGCCCGGAATAGCGCTTCTTGCCGCTGCATTTCGGAATCGATCGACGTTTCTTCTTTTGAGCAGGCGTCAGCCACGCGTGTCAGATGCTCAATGCTTTTCTGACCGGCGTTGGATGCTTCTGCCGCGGTCACCGATTCCGGAACGTGTCCTTCGAACGGAATGCCGCACTTGTTGGCTTCGTCGGCGATCGCGAAATAGGCGTCGCGGGATAACTTGCTATAGACCTTGATGAAGTCTGCGCCACGCTGCCGCTGTTGTTCCACAACTTCGCGCCCCTGAGCTTCATCGGTGACAACAATCGATTCGGGCCAGACGGGATTCGGACCATCGACGATGGGACTGCCGAGGTAGATGGCCGGCGATGGATCTTGGTTGGAAGCCTGCGTAGCGCGCCACGCATGGGCGTCAGGCGGACCTGACATGTCCCGGACGCCGACAACTCCGTTTGCCAGAAAAAGAAGGTGGCTCCAGGGAGCGCGGGCGTCTGACGCGCCGTGGACATGCATATCCCACAAGCCAGGGATGAGAAACTTGCCTGTGCCGTCGACGACTACGGCATTTCTTGGGATATGTGTCTTTCTCCAAGGACTAACTGCAATGATGCGACCGCCCTCTACGATCACCGTCATGTTGGGCTGGGGGCCACGGCCAGTGGCGTCAATCACTGTCACGCGTTCGATCGCAAGCGATTGAGACCAGGAGCAGGCGCCGAACAAAGCGAACAGAAGAATCAGTTGCAGGCCGCGAGCCGCGGCCCATCGCGACGAAGGCCGTAGGCGTTCGCCCCTGAATTGGTGAGTTAGAGAGCGAGTGATTTGACGATTCATCGGTGCTTGGAAATATAGACTATTTCCTGCGCACCCACATGCCGGCGAAAAATTCGTTTGCTTGCGCGGGCATCCGGAGTGAGAAGCGGTCATGCGCATAGCGATCTCGACTGGCGGCAGGCCAAAGCAGGTTTCCATCCCGACTCAGCCTGGCCTTGGGGGTTCCTGGTGGATGGTCGGCTGCCCGGAAACTGCCGTTCGCGAGTCGACGCTACAATGCGAGTGCGCTGTTGCCGATTTAATTACCAGCAAAAGTTACCAGGGATTGGGAGGGGGTTGGGGTGGGGCCGTGTTGGTTGCATGGTCCGGGCGGCTGGGTTCATCCGCTCAAGATCCTTCCGGTCAATTTACATTGTGCGCTTTAACAGGGGAACGATCTGCAAAAGGAGGCGGAAATATTTCGCGTATCGCGGCGGGACGCGTGACCCGAAATGCGATTGTTGTCAAGGCAAACGGGGCGAATCGGCGCGGGCTGCGTCCAAGGCAGTACAGGTTCACCCACAAGGCACCGCCCTGGGATGTTTTAATACCTACTGGGGGAGGCGCTGCCGCGAGTGGTGGTGTGCTTCCGTAATCCCGTGGAGGTAACCCAATACCGATGTACTCTTTTCGCCGTCTTGCCCTTCTTTTGGCGCTCGCGTTTTCAGCGATATCCGTTGTGCAGGCCCAGAGTTCGAGTTCGAGCACGCCCCCTACACCCCAGGACCAGCAGGCGCCCGCCGCAGCCGAGGCGCAGCAGCAGAATCAGCCTCAAATGAGCGTGCCGGCGCGCATCAAGGCTCGCCGGGACAAGCGGCGCGCGGATGCGATCCACGAGGTCTACGATCATCGTTATGAAGGGTACGTCGGCGCCGGCTATCTGCGGTTTACGCCGGGGCCGGTTTTGCAGCGCGTGAACGAGTATGACTGGAATGTTGGACTGACGCGCTATTACAACCAGCGCCTGGGGGTGACGGTGGATGGGCGCGGCTACTACGGGACGCCGTTCATTGAGCCGCAGGAGGGTAATCCTGCGGCGGGCGATGTGCGGCTGGACAAGCCTGCCATCAGCCAATACGCCGCCCTGATTGGACCTACTTATCGCTTTTATCTTCAGCCCAAGTATTCGGTCTCTGGCAGGGTGATGGCGGGGTATGCGCGAGGCAACTTCACGGGCGACACCAATGGATTTGGCACACTGGGCGTGCTGTATCCGGATGCGTCGACCTTCGCCGCCAGCGCCAGCATCTTCGTCGAATACAACGTGGCGCCGAATATCGGCCTGCGGGTTGCACCGGAGTATTACGCGACTGGCTTCGGTTCGACGATCCAGAACAATCTGGGATATACGATTGGGCTGGTTATCCGGGTCGGCAGGCAGCGGTAAAGCAGGGATTAGGGGTGGGGGTCATTCCGTCGAGACGCTCTTATGCGCCGCGTAATCGCCTGCTCCCATCAAATGGAGCGAGACATAGAGCTCGTCGCCAACCACCCAACTGTCGTGGCCGGGCTCAATATAAAAGATGTCTCCAGCCTTCATTTCGAAGATGCGGCCGTCGTCCATGGCCGCGGTAGCGCAGCCTGCGATAACGATCCCCACATGCTCCACATCGCAGCTCGCTTTGCCGAGCGCGCGGCCAACGTGGATCGACCACTTCCAGCCGGGTTCGTAGGTGGCGCGGCCGATGGTCATTCCACCGATATGAACAAGCTCGAATCTGCCTTTTTCAAAAATCCGGATTTCGTCCGGATTTTCGAACCGCTTGAGGATGACTTCATACATGCACCGCCTCCTGCCTGGGCGCGTTCGGCTGACAGGCGCCAGGATTCTTCGCTACTGCAGAATCGGGATTCCGGCGATGCGTTGCTGCCATTCGGCGGGGCCGGTATTGTGTACGCTGGTTCCCTTGGAATCGACCGCGACGGTTACGGGCATGTCGCGGACATCGAACTCGTAGATGGCTTCCATGCCGAGGTCGGCGAAGGCCATGAGGCGCGAGCCGGTGATGGCTTTGGAGACGAGATAAGCGGCTCCGCCGACGGCCATCAGGTAGACTGCGCCGAATTCGCGGATGGCTTCGATGGCCGCCGGGCCGCGTTCGGCTTTGCCTACCATGCCGAGAAGGCCGGTTTCGGCAAGCATCTGGCGGGTGAACTTGTCCATGCGCGTTGCCGTGGTGGGGCCGGCGGGGCCGACGATTTCTTCGCGTACCGGGTCGACGGGGCCAACGTAATAGATGAAGCGGTCATGGAAATCGACGGGGAGTTTTTCGCCGCGGCTGAGCATGTCGGTCATGCGCTTGTGGGCGGCGTCACGGCCGGTGAGCAGCTTGCCGGTGAGCAGCAGCACTTCGCCAGGTTTCCAGGTGGCGGCTTCGGCGCGGGTGACGGTGTCGAGGTTCACGCGGCGTGCGCCGCTAACGTCATAGGTGAGCTTGGGCCAGTCTTCGAGGTTGGGCGGATCGAGATAGACGGGGCCGGAGCCATCGAGCACAATGTGTGCGTGACGCGTGGCCGCGCAGTTGGGAATTATGGCCACCGGGAGATTTGCGGCGTGGGCTGGGGTGTCGAGGACTTTGACGTCGAGCACTGTGGTCAGGCCGCCAAGGCCCTGCGCACCGATGCCGAGGCGGTTGACTTTGTCGTAGAGCTCGACGCGAAGCTTCTCCGCGGTGGTGACGGGGCCGCGGGCAATGAGGTCCTGGATGTCGATGGGGTCCATGAGCGACTGCTTGGCGAGCAGCATGGCCTTCTCAGCCGTGCCGCCGATGCCGATGCCGAGCATCCCCGGCGGACACCAGCCCGCGCCCATGGTGGGGACGGTTTTGAGCACCCACTCGACAACAGAATCGGATGGGTTGAGCATGGCGAATTTGGATTTGGCTTCGGAGCCTCCGCCTTTGGCTGCGACTGTGACTTCGACCGTGTTTCCCTTGACCAGTTCCACATTCACCACGGCCGGGGTGTTGTCTTTGGTGTTGATTCGCTTGCCGGCGGGGTCGGCCTGGATGGACGCGCGGAGCTTGTTGTCGGGGTCGAGATAGGCGCGGCGGACGCCGGCGTCGACCATCTGTTGAAGGTCGAGCGGTTCTTCGCCGGGCGCGGGCTCGAAGCGGACATCCATGCCGAGTTTGACGAAGGCGTTGACGATGCCGGTGTCCTGGCAGATGGGGCGATGGCCCTCGGCGCACATGCGGCTGTTGATAAGGATCTGCGCGATGGCATCCTTGGCGGCGTGGGATTGCTCGCGGTCGTACGCCTTGGCGAGCGAGGTGATGTAATCCACCGGGTGGTAGTAGCTGATGTATTGCAACGCGCCGGCGACGCTGGCGATGAAATCTTCCTGGCGGATGACGGTCATGGTGCTTCCCTCCGAACTCTTCAGGGTAACGGAAGGAAGGGTGGCTCGTCGTGCCGTCTGAGTGCCGCAAGTTCTTTGTTTTCCCGGGTCGTTTTGGGTTTTCTCGACGTAACATTATTATTTTCAGGCGTATGGGGCGAAAAGGGGGGAGGGGTGGGGTTTTTCGGGGGGGTACGGACCGGGCACATCCCTGACAGATTGAACTGTGGAATTGAAGACCACGAAAATCTTAGGAGTTCTGGAGTTCATGAATCGATTGTGCGCGCTTTCGCGAATTAATCTGCAAACTCCGGGAAATAAATTCAGAATTGCTGCGTGGATTGACTGCGCTTTTTCCGGGGGCTGCTTCCGTCCTGCCTGGGAAAATATCTGGTACGTTATCCTGGCTCGGAATTCAATCGAATTCCACCGCACGGGATGTTGTTTATCGAAGGGTAGCCTATGGGTGGGCGACCGTCCAGGCACAACCTAATTCCCGGACCCTAGGGCGTTTACGGGGACCGATCCTGCTAGACCGTGGGCTTCTTCCGGCCAATTGAGGTCCGGAGTCTCCCCGGTCACACAAGAGCGAGGGACCGGGGCCACCTTCATTTTGGTCTGGGAGGGTCATTGAGACCGGGGCCGCCGGCCGAGATAGTTAAGTCGTATCTAAGCATTGAGGCCGGAGCTAGAATGGAGATGGAGGATGGCATCAATGTCTCCAGAGCAGAGCCTCCCGAAGCTGACCGGCAGGAGAGACCATTGGCTCCCGCAATGCTACATGCAAGGGTTTATAGGACCGTCCCGCAAGGATGAGCCCCGACCTCTCTATTGCTTTGAGAAAGAGACTCAGCAATGGAGAGCGGTCAGCACCAAAGAGATTGGCAAGGGCGAAGGATTCTATGACTATGCCGAGGGAACGGACTACGATGCCATAACTCACCCTGACTCGGTGTTCGGACGCCTCGAAAAGCAATGGCGGTCTAAGCGTGAGCTAATGGAGTGTGACAAGTTTGCTTCATGGGCAAGGCATAAGGACCTGCTGATTGAGTTCATGCACATGCTGAGAGCCAGGTCTCCGATGGCAATGGAGCAGCAACGGACGGTGGTTGGCTCATATCGGGTGGCGACGATAACGGAAATTTTTCCACACCCCACGAATCCAAATCTCACCGGAGTCAAGGTGGACACGATGACGCCGTATCCGATGCCCGCGCCCGCTGTCAGGAACACGGTCATCGGTCAAATGCTGGCTGACGTCCAAGCAAACGTACTCTGGCCAAGGAACATGGATTGGTGCTTGCGATACACCGAGGATGAGAACAATCCGTACACCGCTACTGACCAAGCGGTCATCGTACAAGGGACGTTACCGGCTCAAGCTGTCACCCCGGAAGTGCTGGCTCACCCGGATACGCTTGTCATTTTCCCGCTGTGCTGGGAAGCATGTCTATTCGGAACTCCTCTCAAATTCGACGTGTCATATGACCGGGCCGACCCCCAACAGCCCTTGAGCATTCGCACCGAGCAAAAGCAGCGTTGCGACAGGTTTTTGATTTCCCCGATTATGTTCTGAGACATCGGGCGGGTGGGGCGTCGAGACCGAGGCCACCCGCCGGATAGGAATTAGAAGTCGGTGCATTGACCCCGGGAAAGAGTGTTATGGCCACCAGTGATCTGCCACTACATGAACAAAATGTAGCGAACATCGTACAGAAGGCTAAGGAATTCTTGGGTCCAATCCTCGATGATCCTTCAATTCTCGTTGAGCACGGCACAATACTCTACAGTTCGTGCGAAACCCTGAAGAAAGGAAAATACTATTTTCTTGGGTTGAATCCTGGGGGAACAGATGCAGATGGTCCCACTATCCGCGAGTCTCTGGACGATTTGAGGTTCTACAAGGGGAACGCTTACCTGCCAGAAGACAAAAAAGCAGATTGGAGCAGCCCTCCAAGGCGTTGTTACCTTCCCGGCGAGCATCCGTACCAACAAGCTTTCAGGATTCTTTTCGAGGAATTTGGAGAAGATCCCCGCACCGTCTGCGCGTCGAATCTAATCTTCAAGAGAAGCGCAGGTGCTCGAAGCGCCGGATACCCGAAACTCGCGAAGCGATGCTGGCCAGTTCACAAAGCTATGTTAGAGATCGTCCAGCCTGAGGCTATCATTGCATTTGGCAAGCAGGCATTCGACTTTGTTGCTCAACAGCTCGGCGACGGAACTTTTCATGATATTGAGGTTCGGCCCGGCTTCTGGAGTTGGAAACATTCGATACTCAAGGGTGATATGCCACTTATCGGCGTTCGCCATCCAAGCTGGTATCCGCTTAAGAGATCGGTTGCTGGCGAAATCCGGGAATTCTTAGGTCCGATCATCCGACGCCATGCCTAAGGAACCTCTGGCAGGTTCTTTAAAAGGGGATGTCAAGTTCTAGTAACCCAATTCCCATTCGCGTCGAAGTTGGATGAAGACGGCAGCCCGCAAGCATTCCAGATGAGGTCAAACAGAGGTTTCAGTATTTGACCGGCCGGTGTCGTAAGGCTCTCAACGATGACCTCGGGCAAAACAAGACTGTCCGAATCGATGGGGTATCCGGGCTGTCCCCAGAGGTTATTAACGCCCATGTATAGCCCGGCTGTTTTTAGCAGGGTCAACGCCACCACGATTGGGGCGTTCGCGCCAATCCGTTCGAGCAGGCGGAAGCATCGTGGCACATATCCCAAGATGTTGCGTTCATAAGATTCACTCGGAATGACCAGCCGCTCCTCGTACTGCTGTGCAAGTATTCGACCCTGTACGACCTCCAAAGTGCCGTTCCGATAGAGCTGTGTATAGCTCGGGCAAGGTTGTTGTGTTCCAAAGGCTAGGACTCCATCCAGATTCAACCTTCGGTCCCAATGTGTCGTGCCCATCGGCGTAAGAGCTACGGGGTCTTCGTAGATTGGAAGAACGTCATATTGTGTTGCGTTTGCAAATGACTCAAGAGGTATGCAATGCAGGACAACCTTCGGTGAGTCCATGAATGGAACTGGCGTTTGATTATTTGAGAGTGCGATGATTCGATCCGTCCTAAATGACCGAATTCGCTCTGTCACCGTGTTCGACAATGTAAACGCCGTACGAAGTTCGTTCACGTCGAGTGCATATTTGCCTGCGGTATTTCTACCGTAGAATTTGTCGTTTTGTTGAAAAATCACTCTATGAGGACCAGACCAACTGCGTTCGACTCGCACGATCATGACTCGTTGGCCAGCCGTTGTTGTCAGTGTCTTGATTGCATAGCGTATTCGAGGGCTTAGCCCTGCTGCGAGAATGCTGTCCAAGCGCCGAATCTCCAAATCTAAATCGGTCGCTTGAATGCCGGCGATTTGGGTAGGCAGGCCAGCAGCTTCGTCCATTCCAAAGACCAAATCCCCGCCGCCAGAGTTGGCGAGGGAGGAGGTGTCGGCGAGAAATTCCTTCTTGTCTGCATCGGTGTTGCCGGGCAAACTGCGTTTATAGTCAATCGTGCGACCCTCAGCTACCCCATTGGCTATGAGAGCGGCAACGTCAGCTTCGGTGATGTCGTTTAACGGTCGAGGAATCATAAGTCGGAGTCTTCTCCCCATTCTTACAGCACTTATGTCGGCGGGTGGCCCAGGTTTCAGATCCCCTTTCTGGATCACGATGAGGATGTCTCTGGTTTCGATTTTGAGACCTGGAAAAGCCTAAAAGCATAAGGAATACAGATTACTCTTGAAAAGTCGGCTTGTGGGAAGCTTTCCTTGTTTCGGACTTGGCATCGGGCGAGTAAACATCCGGTCATGCATTTGACTTAGGGGACCTCTGATCAAGTTCCCGCTTCAATTGAACATTCCCTCAGGGACTAAAGCCCACGCTGAATTTGCGGCATTTGCGGCACGGCTGAAGCCATGCCCTTTCAAAACATCGACTTGATCAGGGGTTCCTCAGGTGGTGCTGGGGTCGCTCGTCAGGCGATTGCCTGGAGGGGCGGCGTTCGGGTGCGGTGATGGCGGCGTTCGGTGGAGCATCGGGTTTTCTCGGGAATGCAGGCGGGGAGCCGGCTTCGGCACTCACGGCGCAACTTATGTTGCCGATCGCAAGTCCGTATGCGCGAAATCGTCGCCCTTGTAGAGCAGCGGTTCGCGCTTGTCACGGGCGAGGGCGTAGCTGAAGCAGTCGCCGAAGTTGAGGTTGGCGGGGTGGCCGCTGCCTTTGCCGTAGTCGCGGTAGGCCTGGCGGGCGATGCGAGCCTGTGCTTCCGTTACCGGCTCGATGACGATGTTCGCCTCATCGATCAAATCATCCAATCCAGCGCTGAGGACCGGGTCATGACGACTGTCGAGAACGATTGACGTTTCGAGATAAGAAGCAGCAGACAGATGGACCGATTCGGCGGCGTCCAGCCGCTTCTGCAGAGCAATGCTGCCTGGTTCGTACTTGAGGATAGCAACAATGGCTGAAGTGTCGACGATCATTTGGGTAAGCCCGTCTCATTGTCATAAAGCTCATCCATCCACTCTTTGGAAGAGCGGCCATCGTTCATCAGCGGCGCGGTTCGCTCGACAATCTTCATGATTCGCTCCAACCGTCCGTCGGTCCTCCGGGCGCGCTCCTGCCGCTGCAGTCGTTCCTTCAGAGCGGTCGTCACTGCCGTTGTAAGAGTCTCCCCATTGCGCTGGGCGAGGGTGCGCGCGAGTTGTTCTGCCTCTTCGTTCTTGATGCTTAAAGCCATTTTCTACCTTTCTAGCACTCGATTCTACCATTCTACCATTTCTCGATCAATTACCCTTCGTTTGCCCACGATACCCGGCAATCGTTTCTATGTCCTAAGCTAGAACTATGGGCGATTCGAGTTCGGAGGCGGGTGCGCGGGACGGGATCTTCGATCTGCTGGTGGTGGGGGCTGGGCCTACGGGGCTGGCTTGCGCGATCGAGGCGCAGAAGGTCGGGTTGCGGGCGGTGGTGGTGGACAAGGGATGCATCTGCAACTCTCTGTTTCACTATCCGGCGCACATGACGTTTTTCACTACGCCGGAGCTGCTGGAAATCGGCGATATTCCGTTTCCCAGCCCCAATCCCAAGCCATCGCGCAATGAGGCTCTGCAGTATTACCGGCTGGTGGCGGCTTACCACAAGCTGGATGTGCGGCAATATCATCGCGTGGAGCGAGTGGCGGGCAGCGACGGGGCTTTTACCGTGCATACCGAGGACCGCTTTGGCCGCCCCGGCACGCTCAAGGCGCGCAAGCTGGCGCTTTCCACGGGCTACTACGACTTGCCCAACTACATGCATATTCCCGGCGAGAACCTGAGCAAGGTGCATCACTACTACAACGATCCTCACCCGTTTTTCGAGATGGACGTAGTGGTGATTGGCGGAAAGAATTCGGCGGCAATTGCAGCGCTTGAGTTGTGGCGCAGCGGCGCTCGGGTAACGCTCGTCTATCGCGGACCAGGCGTTCAGCCGCACGTGAAGTACTGGATCAAACCGGACATTGAAAACCGCATTAAGAATGGCGAAGTGAAGGCCCTGTTCAACTCGCAGGTGGTAGAGATCACGCAGGACACGGTAGTTGTGGAAACTCCTGGAGGCCGGCAAACGCTGAAGAACGACTTTGTGTTCGCGATGACGGGATATCATCCCGATTTCGATTTCCTGGAGCGGCTGGGCGTGCGTTTCGAGGGCCCCGACCGGCTGCCGGTCTGCGATGCGGAGACGCTGGAGAGCAATGTGCCGGGAGTTTATCTGGCGGGCGTGATTGTGGCCGGCTCGCGCACCAACGAGATCTTTATCGAAAATGGGCGATTTCACGGACGGCAGATTGCCCGCGCGCTGGCATCGAAGCTAATGGCATAGCGCGAAGACGACCTCGGCACTTGAAGCCGGCTATGGAAGTGACCGGCCTGAGGACCTGTCCAAATACCGAGTTCAAGAAGGGCCGGTTGAGGTTTTGTGGTCTCCCACCCATACGCAAAAAACGCGAATGGAAGGGGCACGGAGCCTTTGTATCTGGTTGGAATTGGGCAAATCGAAGTTCTCGAACAGATTCTTAGAGGGGCTTTCTATGCGCTGGTGGCCGCGGTCGATTCGATGGCAGTTGCTGGCGGGCCTTGTCCTGCTGGAGGTGCTCTCGATCGGGCTGTTTGCGGCGCTGCTGATCCGGCAGCAGGCGGTTGAAGTGCACGACCGCATGCTGCACAGGCTAGCCCACCAGTCCACGTCGATGGCGTTGCAGGCCACGGAAGCCTTGCAGCAGGACCGGCGCACCTGGGTGGGGCTCTCAGTCAAGATGATGGGAGAGGCGCCCAGCGTGGCCTTCGCCAAGGTTACCGATCCTGCCGGCAACGTTCTTTTCGTGAGCGCTGGAGAGCCGGAACAAGTGGAACTCGATCCTGCCGAGCATGCGCAGATACCTCTTGTCACCAGCGGCGAACCGAGGGTCTTTGCTTATGGCAAGAATCACTGGGAGGGCGTGAAGCCCATTTTCACGGGCACAGACCTGCGCGGCTTTGCCTGGGTCGAGTCGGATCGTAACTGGGACGATGCGGAGTTGAACTCTGTTCTGCGCAGCACGGTGATTTTCGGAGTCATCTGGATCGCTTCCTCGGCGCTGCTGGTGCTGCTGATGGCGCAATCGATCTCGCGGCCGCTGGCCATTTTGCGGCAGGGCACGCGGGCGCTGATGAACTCGACCGAGGACGACGGCAACTTTCCGCTGCCGGTTTCAGTGCACAACGAAATCGGGGACCTGATTGAAGCATTCAACCGCATGGTGGCTTCGCTGGCGGAGCAGCGGTCGGGGCTCAACGACACGCTTTCGCTGCTTGACTCCATGCTGGCCAATGCGCCCATCGGGCTGGCATTCTTCGACCGCCGCTGCCGGTTTGTGCGCGTCAACCAGGCCTTTGCCGACATGAACGGTGTGAGCCTGAGCCGGCACCTGGGGCGCACGTTGCCGGAGCTTCTGGTGCAACCGGTCGCGCAGGAACTGGAAGACACCGTGTTGCGGGTTTTTGCGGCGGAAGAGCCGGTGGGCAATCTTGAGCTGACTGGCCAGAGCACAAGAACCGGCCGTCCATGGACCTGGCTGGCAAGTGCCTATCCGGTGCGCACCACGCCGCAGCAGGTGCGCTGGGTGGGCGTGATTGTGCTGGACGCGAGCGACCGCAAGCGCAGCGAGGAAGCGTTGCGCAAAACGGAAAAGCTGGCCGCGACGGGGCGGCTCGCCGCCTCCATCGCGCACGAAATCAACAATCCGCTCGAGGCCATTACCAATCTGCTGTTTCTGCTGCGCAATTTCTGCCATCTCGAAGAGCCGGCGCTGAATTACATTGTGATGGCCGAGCATGAGGTCAAGCGCATCTCTGAGATCACGCAGCAGACACTGCGCTTTTATCGCCAGTCCACGCTGCCCACGCGCGCCAGCATGGGAGAACTGCTGGGCTCGGTGCTGGCGCTTTATCGCGGCCGGTTGACGACTCTCAATATCCAGGTGGAGCGAGACTTTGACGAAGAGATGGACCTGTTCTGTTTCTCGGGAGAATTGCGCCAGGTATTTGCCAACCTGGTGGGCAACGCCATTGATGCTCTCATCGGCGGTGGCCGTCTGCTGGTGCGCGCGCGGCGCTCGCGCAACTGGAAGCAGCCGGATCACGAAGGCGTTCGCTTTGCGGTGGCAGATACCGGAACCGGCATGGAGCCGGGGGTGCGCGAACGCGTCTTCGAAGCCTTTTTCACCACCAAGGAAGTGACCGGGACGGGACTTGGTCTTTGGGTGAGCCACGAGATCATTCTCAAACACCGCGGCCTGGTGCATGTGCGCAGCCGAACGGCTCAGAATGGACGGGCACCGGGGACGGTGTTCGAGATTTTCATACCCGATAACGCCGACTTGGGGATTCCTGCCAAGCAGGCGTTACCGGCAGCGAACTGAGAAAAAATTCACAAAAATCGACTTGCATGCTTACCCTTCTTGTGTGTTACAGTCAGTAACACTATGAAGAGTAACACTCGAATCGGGCACGATCCGGCGGAACTGGGAGAACTGGAGCGCAGCATCCTTTCCGTGGTCTGGCGGAAGTCGGAAATCAACGCGGAACAGGTGCGTGAGGAACTGGGCCGGCCGCTGAAGGACTCAACGATTCGCACCGTGCTGCGTCGATTAGAGGAAAAGGGCTACCTGGCGCACACGGTGGAGGATCGCACCTTTGTGTACCGGCCGGCGCAGACGCGGCAACGCGTGGCGGGGCGTGCCGTGAAGCGCATCGTGGACTGGTTCTGCGAAGGATCGGTGGAGGCGCTGCTGGTGGGCATGGTGGACTCCAAGGTTCTCGATCAGGCTGAACTACAGCGGCTGGCGGAGCGGATCGCCCAGGCGCAGAAGAATGCCGGCGATGCGAAAGAGCGGGAAAAGGGAGGGAGACGATGACTCAGACATTGGTTGAAGCGGCGCTGCGCGCGCTCCTCATGGCCCTTGCGGTGTGGGCCGGGCTGCGCGTCTTCCGGGTGAGCAATGTGGTGGCGCAAAAAGCTGCCTGGGGATTGGTGCTGGTGTGCGCCGTTGCGGTTCCCCTGGTGATGCGCTGGCAGGTTCTGCCGGCATCCATGGCAATCAAGGTCCCGGCAATGCTGCGGAGCGATGAGCAGAAAAGCCCGCCTATTCAATACGCGATATTGTCTCCCGCGGATGGCTTGCCTGCCTCGTCGCAGATTGGCCTTGAATCCAAGCGAGAGGCCAAACCGAACGCCGGGGAGCGGAAGCCCTCGGCAGCTTTTGCGAGACACAAAGCGAATGCGCCGGATTCAGCTCGGCCTTTGCGGACTCGTTCAGCGGTGACAGCGCCTGCAAAGGAACAGTCCGTGGAATCTGTCCCTTTGCTGGCATCTTCTGTCAGCGCTCCGACCATCCGGCTTCAACCGGCGACTGAATCCCTGTCCAGCAGAATGCGCAGGTGGGCTGCGTCGGGTCTCTCGTTCGCGGGCGAGCTGGTCGTGGCCATGTACTTCGCGGTTTGCCTGGTGTTGCTGATCCGCATGGCCTATGGGCTCAACCTGGCAATGACGCTTTGGCAGGCGGCTGAAGTGTTTGTGCCCTATCCCCAGGACGATCCCGGATATGGCCTGCGCATGCGTTTCAGCCGCGCGGTTGCCTCGCCGGTAACCATCGGCTCGGGAGTTCTTCTGCCCTATGACTGCCTGGAGTGGGACGCGCGGAAGCTGCGCGTGGTCCTGGCCCACGAGCGTGCCCATATTCGCCAGGGAGATTTTTACCTGCAACTGCTTGCCGGCATGTACACGGCGGTTTTCTGGTTCAGCCCGCTGGGCTGGTGGCTGAAGCGCAAGCTCTCCGATCTGGGCGAGGTCATCAGCGATCGCGCCGGTCTGGATGAGGCTGCTAGCTCGGCATCGTACGCGCAGGTACTGCTTGAATTCGCGGCACTGCCGCGCCCAACCGCAATAGGAGTTGCCATGGCACGCAGCACGAATCTCACTCGTCGGATTGAACGGCTTCTCAATGAAACCAGCTTCCGCCAGGCCTTTGCGGGCGGACGCCGCCGTGTGCTTCTGGCGGTGCTGCTGGTTCCCGTCGCGCTGTTTGCGGCTACGTCGCTGATCCGCGTGGAAGCGGCAGCTTCGGCGCAGGAAGTACAACCGCCGCCACAGGCTCCAAGTCCGGTGTCGGCACCGAGTCCGGCGGCTGCTCCGAGTGCGGTGAATGCTCCCGATGCTGCGCCTTCTCCGGCAACTGCGCCGGCCCCGCCCGAGCAGAGCGCCGATCAGGACTCGGCTCCGGCTCCGGCTGACGCGCCACCGCCGCCCGCGACTGCGCCCATGGCACAGGCACCGGCGATGCCGCCGATGCCCTCGCCAGACGCCATGCCTGCCCCGCAGGTTGTGCCCGCTATGCCTCCCATGCCGCCTTCACATTACTACGGAGAAATCCACGACTCGGCCGACGCCGCAGCGCGGGAGCTCGCTTATGCGCACGCCGCGGCAATGTACGCACAGGACGCGGCTGCAGCGGGCGCGTACAAGTCACATGCCTATAGCATCCCCAAAGGGCGCTACTCCTACAGCTATTCCAACCGGGACGGCGACACGGTGGCTATCGTCACCGGCAACGGCAATGTGAGCGGCTCGGGAGAATTTGGAAAGCATTTCAGCGAGGTTCGCAAACAGGTTCATGGAGACTTCCTTTACTACGAGCACGAGAGACATGCCTATGTGATTGACGATCCTGCGCTGGTGGCAAAGGCCAAGGCGCTTTACGCTCCGATCGACGAACTGGGGCGGCAGCAGGAAGCGCTGGGCAAGAAACAGGAGGAACTGGGACGCCAGCAGGAAGAGATGGGCAGGAAGCAGGAGCAGGCCAGCGTGCCTACTCCCGATATCTCCAAGGAAATGGCTGAGCTGAACGCGGCAGTGGCCAAACTCGACGCGAAAAAAGGAGGCACCGTAAGCCAGGATG
>Ga0302319_10000075_pt1 | contig 180083 bp, 172 predicted proteins | sample Bog_T0_2_FD_203319 | JGI IMG/M metagenome (GOLD analysis project Ga0302319, IMG submission 203319) | Peat permafrost microbial communities from Stordalen Mire near Abisko, Sweden - Bog_T0_2 | ecosystem: Environmental > Terrestrial > Soil > Wetlands > Peat | place: Sweden: Abisko, Stordalen...
TGCCACTCGCCTTCAACATTTCGCGATTGTTCCAGCAGCCAATCGAAGCCATTTTTTTGGCTGCACCGGAATCGCCCCGCAAGGATGCCTGAAGGTTTCCGCCCACCACAAGGACTTAAGCTGACTGACACTATTACGCGGGCGGGCGCGGATAGTTTACGTAACCAGGCGATAGCGCTCAAAACCCCCAGGGGAGTGACGCACTGCCCATCGCGCGCGTTGGCCACCGATTTGCAAAGATTTCCCGTGGCAGATTTGCAGTTGTGTGAGTTGCCGGAGGAGTAACACGGCTAGCCCAGAAAAAATTTGGCGATTTCTTTGGCCAGGTCGAACAGCGCTTCCCCTACACCATCGAGCATTCCGGAGTAAATCATCAGAGCGAAGACTGTTGCGATCACCACCAAGACACAGGCGTAGATGACACGCTTGGGAGTACTGACCTGATCCATAGTCGAACCTCCGCCTCGCTACGTTCGGGGAGGGACTGATCGATTCGCCCGATGCTGCAAAAAGTTCGGCCCAAGAAGCTCAACGAAAAAGGCTACAATCAGCACTTTCCGCGACAGTATACACCCGATCGGAAGGATGGGAGTTTATTCTTATACCCGGGGGTGTCCGCTTTTGCATCGCGGGCCGAAGGATCCTAGTCGACACGGACCGGAGCGCGAGCCCTAAGCCGAAGCCCCGGTCGTCTGCGGCTTCAGATCGAATCCTTGCTCCGGCGGATGGCAAAGCGGTAATAAAGATGCCACCCTTCCCACGAGCGCTCCTTCGTCGACTTCCTCGATCTGAGCAGTGCTCCACCGATTCGAGGCGTGGCTCCCTCTTAGATACAGCTTCTGATAATTGTCAGTGAGAGCTTCGGTGAATTCGCCGTCAGGGCCGCTGCGAGTCACGTTGAGTGTGATCGCCTGCAACTCTTTGCCGATGAACGATTGCATGAAGGCACGCTTCTTTTCAGAGGCCAGCTCGCGCAGAATGCGATTTCGCTCGCGCGCGACTTGCACTGGGACTTGATTCGGCATGGCGGCGGCCGGCGTGCCGGGGCGCGCGGAATAAGTGAAGACGTGCAGATAAGTAAGAGGCAAGTCTTCGATGAGGCGGCGGGTGGCTTCGAATTCAGCGTCGGTTTCGCCGGGGAACCCAGCCATGACGTCTGCACCGATCGCAGCGGTGGGAATGGCGGAGCGAATCTTTTCAATCTTCTCGCGATAGTGCCACGGCCGGTATTTGCGATGCATGCGACGCAGAACAGCGTCACTGCCGGATTGCAGCGGCACGTGCGCGTGTTTGGCGAGGCGCGGTGACGAGGCAACAAGCTCGATAAGTTCGTCGCTCCAGTCCATCGGTTCGACGGAAGAGATGCGGAGCTTTTCGAGGCTTGTTTCCGACAGGATAGCGCGCACCAGCTCTTCGAAATTCAGCACGCCGCTGGGAGCTGAAGGCTGAGAGCTGAGAGCTAAATCCCGTCCCCACCTGCCTAAGTTGATCCCACTGATCACAATTTCGCGGTAGCCCGCGGCCACCAGCGCGTTCACCTCGCGAATGATTTCCGGCAGCGGCAATGACCGGCTATGGCCGCGCACGCTCGGTATCACGCAGAAAGAGCAGCGGTTGTCGCACCCGTCCTGCACTTTGAGGTTGGGGCGGGTGCGGTCGCTCTCGTGATTCGCGGATTCGAACACGGGCGCCGCCAGCAGTTCCGTGTGGGCAAATATGTCGGAGACGAAGAACGGTCGTTGGTCGTTCGTCGTTGGTCGTTCGCTCATCACAGAAAGTGACGCGAGGGGCACAAACCCTTCGCTCGGTGAAGCGACTTGATCCAGCACAATTTTTGCGAGCTGATGCTTGTGCGAGTTGCCGACCACGCAGCTAACACCGGGCAACGCAGAAACTTCTTCGGGCGCGCGCTGCGCGTAGCACCCAGTAACAATAATTTTCGCCGACGGATTCTGCCGCTGCGCGCGGCGAATAGCCGCCCTCGCATCCTGATCCGCCGAGTTAGTGACCGTACAAGTATTCAAAATTATGAGGTCGGCTTTTGCGGCTGGAGCTGTGGTGAGGCCGCGGGATTCGAACTGGCGTTCGAGGGCAGCGCCGTCGGCTTGGGTGGCGCGGCATCCGAAGTTTTGTACGTGGTAGGTGGACACGGCACTATCGTAGCGCATCGCGCGGTCTCGCGGTTGCCGAGACCGCGTTCGCTGCGCAGGCTACCGCGTGCGCCGGAGAGTACATCGGCGTTGGCAACGCAATGAGCCTCCGATGGTCAGGCGGAGGCGGCGGTCCTTTTGTGCGAGAAGCATTCGCGGCAGAAGATGGGCCGGTTCTGTGTAGGGCGAAAGGGGACAGTTGTCTCCTTGCCGCACTGAGAGCAAATGGCGCGAGTCTCGACACGCGTATAGTGGCGCCCATCGCGCGGAGGAGGAGCGGCAGTGAGTACTGCCACGCGTTTTGACTTGCAGGCTTTACAGCGCTTGGGTTCGTTCTTGAACCGTTTGTCGTGGAAAAACAGTTGTTCCCCAGCGGTGAAGACGAATTCGACACCGCAGTCGATGCAGGTCAGTACCTTGTCCTGAAATTCCATTGAGGATGGCTCCCTTGTGCCCGTGGTCCGCTCCCCACACGCGGGGAGGCGGTGGCGCAAAGCAAACACAGGTTATGTACATCCCCCCTCAAACTGCCCCTGGACTCGGCCCGCCACGCACCTGGAACGGCGCGTGGATACAGCTACTCCCACAGAATGCCGACTAAATGAATGATGAGTATTTGAAATCGTCCCTGCTGCAACTCTCTCTGGTGGGGGCCAGATGGAGCAGGGTCACCCCGGGAAGGGGCGACCCTTTAATGCCTAGTCTTGCTCCTTGCGAACTTTCTTGCGCGCACGCTTGCGAGCGAGTGCGGCCTTAACGCGTTTCTTTTCACCCGGTTTCAGGTAAAAGGAGTGGCGTTTCACTTCTTTGATAATGTCTTCCTGCTGCACTTTCCGTTTGAAGCGCCGCAGGGCATTCTCGAGGGATTCTCCCTCTTGAAGCCGAATTTCCGCCAAACAGACACACCCCCAAACCCGTCCGGTGGGACCCAGTAGTTATGACAAGGATTGGGCCGGAAGTCAAGTAGAACAATGATGTCCCAATCAGGACGTCGCTAGAAGAAAGGCCGGATGATGCAGCAAACGCCTTATGAAAAGCGTGATCTAGTTGAGCTTGAGACGAAGGGCTTGGGCTAGCTTTCTTTGGTGGAGGTCGAAAGTGTAGAGGCTGTCCGCGCCCAATTCCAGGGCGGCTGCCACGTGTAAGAGATCGGCTGTGCGAGTTCCTAGTTTAGCGGTTTGGCGGGACAACTGGTGAGCCCGTCCGAGAATAGCGTCTGTTAATTCGCGAATCTGAAAGATCCCATCGCGCAAATCTTTTTCGAACTCGCTCAAGGAAGAGTGGGCTTGCGAAGGCGAAACTTCTTTGCGAAAAACTCTCAATCCCATTGCATTGACGACTTCTAGTTCTCCGAAAGTAGTCACAAAGCGGTCCGCGGGAAGAGCTTGCATGATGTGGGAGGCGGCGGCCGAGTTGGCATCCGGGCTGTAGAGTGACACGATGAAGCTGGGGTCGGCGTAAACCTTCAATAGCGGCTCCGATCGGCGGCGATCAGTTCAGCGCCGCTGACGGGCAGCATTTTATTGCCGTAAATCGTGCGTAAGCGCGCGAGGAAGTCGGGGACTGGTCTGGCGGCCTCCGCGCCGTCTGGGACCAAGCGGGCGATTACGCGCCTGCGCTTGGTAATTTGGATCTCTTGTCCCTGATGCAGCAGGCGCTCAATCTTCTTGAATGCATAGCGCAGGTCGCGGACTGAGGCCTTCTTCATGTGATACATTTTAGCATCACAAATGAGAACTGTAAAATAATGCGGTCAGCGTGAGATGAAGAGTTCCCTGCTAGACTGACTTCAGTATCAAATTCTCCAATTCGTGCATCCAACATAACTGTGTATCCACAATTAGTGCATTTCGGGCGGTTTTTCCTGCCGACTTATGGCTTCCTGGTCGCTTTGGGAGTTCTGGTCGGCCTTTGGATTAGTGTGCGCAATTCCGAGCGTCTGGGAATTGACGGCGAGAAGGCATGGAACCTCGGGATTCTGGTGGTGCTGTGCGGGATCGTGGGCGCGAAGGTGCTCTATGTGATTAACGAGTGGAGCAGTTATGCCGCGCACCCTTCGGAAATTTTCAGCATCGCCACTCTGCAGGCCGGGGGAGTTTTTTCCGGCGGATTGATTGCCGCTTTCCTCGCCGCGTGGTGGTACGTGCGCAGGCATCATCTGCCGGCGCTTCGAACCTGTGATGCGTTTGCGCCGGGGCTGGCGCTGGGTCACGCGATTGGACGGGTCGGCTGCTTTATGGCGGGCTGCTGCTACGGCAAAGAAACACATCATTTCTGGGGCGTGGTGTTTCATAATCCTCTGGCGAATCAGATTACCGGGACTCCGTTGAACGTGCCGCTGGAGCCGACGCAGTTGTTCGAGTCGGCTGTCGAGCTGGCGAATTTCTTTTTCCTGATGTGGCTTTTGAAGCACCGGAAATTCGATGGGCAGGTGTTTGGCGCGTTCCTGTTCATCTATGGCGTGGCGCGATTTTTTCTGGAATATTTGCGGGACGATCCGGGGCGTGGATCGGTGTTTGGCGGGGCGATGACCGGCACGCAGTTAATCGCCATTGGGCTCGTCATTGGCGGCGGGCTGATCTGGTGGTTGCGGCCCGGGGCAAAGAATGTGACGGCGCAACCGCTTGAGGCTACGCGATAGGCGCGCTTACCTTTACGGATTAGCTGCTATCTTGATTTCGAATAGTTTTGGCCATAGCTTCCCGGTGATGAAGAGCCGGTCACCGATGGAGTCGTAGGCGATGCCGTTCAGGACGGCGTCTGGGTTCGCTAGTGTGCGCTTGTCGATGATTCCGCTCAAGTCGATCCGTCCGAGAATTTTCCCGGTGCGCGGAGAGATGCGGACAATTTCATCCGTCTCCCAGATGTTGGCGTAAATCTCCCCGTGCAGGTATTCGAGTTCGTTCAGTTTTTCGACGGGATGGCCGGCCTCGTCATAGACGCGAAGGCGCCTGGTCTCCTTGAATGATTTGGGATCGAGAAAGCGCAGGTAGGAAGTTCCATCGCTCAGGATCAGTTGGGTTTCATCGTGAGTCAGGCCCCAGCCTTCGCCCTCGTATTGAAAAGTTCGAAGCACAGAAAAGCTGAAGCGGTCATAGACAAAGCCCGTGTGCTCTTTCCAAGTGAGCTGAATCAGCGTGCTGCCCCAATCGGTGAGGCCTTCGCCAAAGTAGTTGGCAGGCAAATCATATTTCTGCAGAACCTTTCCGGTAGCAAAATCCAGCATACGCAGCGATGACTTGCCCTTCAGGCCCGTGCTCTCGTAGAGGTGGCCGTCGACGAAAATCAATCCTTGGGTGAAGGCTTGAGAGTCGTGCGCATAGGTGTGGACTACCTCGTAGCCATCGGCGTGGCGCGAGGTGAGCGGATTTGCTGGCGTTGAAGCCGCAACCGCAAGGAGAAACAGAACGAGAAATCGCGTGCGCCGAAACATGACCGGCCAGCTTAAGCTATTTGGATTGTTGGGTAAACTCGACGACTGCCGATTATTTTGTGCAAGATCACCTGGGAACGTTAACGACACAGCTTGTAGTATTCTCCAGCGAATGGCGGAATCGTTTCCTATCCTTATTTCCGTTGCGGCTGAACACGCCGGCAAGCGACTGGACCAGTTCCTTGCGGTGCGACTCGAGTCTGTGAGCCGAGCGCGAGTACAGGAGTTGATTGCGGAGGGCCTTGTGCTCGTAAACGATGCGGCCGCTAAGGCTTCGTTGAAGTTGCGCGGCGGGGAGCGCATCTGCGTGGTGGGCGAGGCGCAGCGCGCGCCTCTGAAGGCGATGGCCGAGGAGATCCCGCTCGATATTGTTTATGAGGATGATGACCTCGCGGTGATCAACAAACCGGCGGGAATGATGGTTCATGCGGGAGCGGGCGCAACGGACGATGCTCGCAATCGGGGAACGCTGGTGAATGCATTGCTGCATCATCTGCGGAGTTTGTCTGGAGTGGGCGGGGAGTTGCGGCCGGGGATTGTACATCGTCTGGATAAAGAGACCAGCGGGTTGATTGTGGTGGCGAAAAGCGATGACGCGCATCGCAAGCTGGGCGCGCAGTTTGCCGCGCGGGAAGTGAAGAAGAAATATGTGGCGTTGGTGCACGGCTGGGTTAAGAAAGATTCGGGAACGCTGGCGCAGAGCATCAGCCGCGACCGCGTGCGGCGCACGCGTATGACTACGCGGCACGAGGGCGGAAGGACTGCGGTGACGCACTATCGCGTAGTGCGGCGGTTGGACACCAAGTATGGCAAGTTTACGTTGCTGGACGTGAAGATCGATACCGGGCGGACGCACCAGATTCGGGTGCATGTGGCGGCGATGGGACATCCGGTGGTGGGAGATACGATGTACGGGGCGCCGCGGCAGGCGCGCGGGAAAAATGCGGTGATCGGATTGGCGCGGAATTTTCTGCATGCGGCGGAGTTGGAGTTTCGGCATCCGCGAACCGGTCAGGCTGTTGCGCTGAAGAGCGCGTTGCCGAAGGAGTTGCTGGAGTTTCTGAGTAAGGTGGAGGAGGGAGACCAAAACCTTTAGCGCGGAGTCAGCGAAGAACAGGCAGCGGAGATTACGGAGACCGCCGACCGTAGCGGATGCGGATATAATAGAAAACAAATGAGGGGCATTCTGACGAGAAACATCTTCAAACTCTCAGGTTCGCGGTGGGCAGCGGTTTTGCTGCTGGTAGCAGGTTTGTGTCCGGCCGGGGTTTCGCAATCCGCGACTGTGCCGGCTCCGGCTAGTCCAGCGGGGGCGCAGAATCCCCCCGATCAGAATTCTGCCGGCCAGAAATCCGGAGGAAATTCCGGAGAGTCAAACTCGGCGGGGCAAGGCACTGACAGCAGCGATATCCCTCGCATCCGAGTCGGCATCAACGAAGTGAACGTGGTGTTCACCGTTACCGACAAGCACGGAAAGCGCGTGACCGATTTAAAGCAGGCGGACTTCCGCTTTGTAGATGACAACAAGCCGGCGACGGAGATCCGAAGCTTCCACGCAGAAACGAATTTGCCGCTGCAGGTGGGTTTGCTTATCGACGCCAGCAATTCGGTGCGGGACCGGTTCAAGTTTGAGCAGGAATCGGCGATTGAATTCTTAAATCAGACGATACGCAAGGGCTATGACCAGGCGATGGTCGTTGGATTTGACGCGACACCGGAAGTGACGCAGGATTTCACGGACGACACGGAGAAGTTGGGGAAAGGCGTGCGCATGCTGCGGCCGGGTGGTGGAACGGCGCTGTACGATGCGCTTTACGGCTCCTGCCGCGACAAACTGCTCAAGCAACCGCAGTCGGGACCAACGCGGCGGGCAATCATCCTGCTCAGCGACGGGGAAGATAATTTGAGCCATGTGACGCGCGAGGAAGCGATTGAGATGGCGCAGCGGGCGAATGCCATCGTGTACACGATCAGTACCAACGTTAGCGGGACTAAAGGGTCTGGCGACAAGATTCTCGAGCGCATCGCGGACGCGACCGGTGGGCGGGCGTTTTTTCCATTCCAGATTCGCGATGTGTCGAACGCCTTTACCGAGATTCAGGACGAACTGCGCAGCCAGTATGACGTGTCGTATAAGCCGGCGGATTTGAAGGCCGACGGGCACTTCCGCACGATTGAGATCGTGGCGCTCGACCGAAAAAACTTCAGGGTTAGATCGCGGCGTGGATATTACGCACCGGCGCAGTAGACGGCTTCCGGGCTTCGGCTAGATACGGGACTCGGCCACAAGTTCGTTTCTTCACGGGCAATACAAATGCCGGGATATTCTGGAACTCCACTTCCGAAAAAATTGGGGATTAAGGCGGGTTTTCGCGCGCGGTTGGCGAATGCTCCAAAAGACGTGCTGGCGGAATTGCGCGACGCCTTGGCGGAGTGCGATCTCGCGAAGAAGTACGATGCGCTGGATTTTGTGATGATTTTTACCAAGTCTCGCGGGGAGTTAACCAGAGAGTTCCCGAGGATGGCGCAGTCGCTGACGGCGGCTGGGATGCTGTGGGTGAGTTGGCCGAAGAAGAGTTCAGGAGTCGCGACGGATCTGAACGAAAACATTGTGCGCGAGATTGGGCTCGATGCGGGACTGGTGGATGTGAAGGTGTGCGCAGTGACGGATGTGTGGTCCGGGCTGAAGTTCGTGCGGCGGGTAAAAGATCGAAGAAAAATGGATCCGCCCTCAACGAGGGCGGCCGGTTAGCCGAGAACGTTGAGGGCGTATCACCTCCGTAAAATCGTGGGTTGAAAAACTAGCTGAGACTCGTATCCCGCACCAGATGCCCTGCAAGAAAAAGAACTGACACCAGCAGGAGCAGGTGAATCATCATGGTGGCTATGTGGAACATCAGGAAAGCCTCTGCCCACAAAGTCACCAGCAGCATGGAGGTCGCGAAGAAGAGTCCAAGCCTCATTTTCTGCCTGTGCCTCCGAAAGCACTTCCGCTCACATGAGCGCCTGCGTAAACTTTCCTAAATACTTCATTCTTTATATTCCCGGAATGGGCCGTGGCGTATCGGCAGAACGCTGTAAATATCGAATGGCGGAGTAGTAGGCACGGTGACGCGCTAAAATACGCCAAGCCCTCGAAACAGTTCACATGATGTAGCAAAAAATGGAGTTTCACATCTCAATCCAGCCGGGTAGTTGCTGAAAATTCTGTCCTGGAGGGAAAGATGAAACGTCGCAGCTTATTGTTCGGTACAGCTGCAATTTTTTTCGCCGCCACCGCAACCCCGGGATCTGCTCAAGTCCCGAATCTCCTCGGAAGTGCCACCGGAACCACGATCGCCTGCCCGAGGAGCAAGTTCGCAGCTAATGTTTGCTACCAGGTTGCCGTAACAGGTTGCGAGAACACGGCGGGCGTAAATGCGTATTTCAAAATTACATTGCCGCAAGGCAGCCCCATCGGCCTTGTGGTCCTCGCCTCCGGAGGGGCGGTCACGGACCTGTATGAGCTATACACCTATGGGACCACCACGTTAAATGATCTGCTGGCCGCGGACTTCACCGTGGCGCAAATATCATTCGGAGGACCGTTCACCAAGAATCAACCCAACGGATTTCTTGTGGGTAGTGGCGGTCCTGGCGCGGCGGCGTGCAATTATGCCACTGCGGTCCAATGGGCCTACGAGAACCTGGCCTCGAACGGCTTGATTCCAGTATGCCTCACGGGCAACAGTAGCGGAGCCGCGCTTATTGGATACGCTTTGGCTCAGTACGGAATGAACGGTGTGGTGACGTTCGCCGAAATAACCAGCGGTCCTCCTTATTCGCATCTCGATGAGGGCTGCATCCCGGGCACGCCCTATGCTGAGACGCCGTGCGGCGAAGGGATGCAAGGATGGGGAGTGGGACTGTCAAATGCCGAACTCTACATCGACCCCTCTTATGGTACGTCGCCGGGACCTATTTGCAGCGAGGCGTGGAAAACAAAGTCGTCGGCGAACAAGCAGACCTTCATCAATGACAGCGTCTTGTCCGGCAACGAGCAACTGTCCTACCCACAAACCAGTGTGAATTTCGTGTTAGGCGGACTGGATCTTTCCAACGCTCCGAATCAGGCAAACGCTTATTACGAGGCCATCACTTCAACAAAAAACCTGACCTGTGTGGCGGACGCGCCCCACTCCATTCCCGATTCTCAAGCGGGAGCAATCCAGATAGCAGATGATTTGATCGCTTCCTGCAAGCCTGCCGCTCAATAGCGTGCTGGGTCGCGATTAGGCTGGGAACATTCATGCCGCCGCTCGGGGCGGCTTTTTCTTATACTGCCTGAGTAGACGACAGCGCGAGGGCCAGGAGCCGGACATGGTGCGGGTGGGACTAATTGGATTTGGGTTGGCGGGACAGGCGTTTCATGCGCCTGTGATCAGGGCTGTACCGGGCATGGAGCTGGCGTGCATCGTGGAGCGCAGCGGTACGCGGGCGCGCGAAAAATATCCTGACGTGCGGGTGGCGCGAACTGTGGAGGAGTTGCTGGCGGATGAGGAAATCCAGTTGTGCGTGGTCGCGACTCCGAATGATTCGCACTTCGAACTGGCACGAGCGTGCCTGTTAGCGGGGCGGGACGTTGTAGTAGACAAGCCATTCGCGCCGACGCTGAGGGAATCCGACGACCTGGTGCGACTGGCAGCCGACCGCGGGCGATTGATCACTGTCTATGTAGAACGGCGCTGGGACGGGGATTTCGGGACGGTGAAGAAAATTGTGCAGTCAGGCCGTCTGGGAACTGTGGTGGAGTATGAGTGCCGGTTTGACCGGTTTCGCCCCGAGCCAAAAACGAATGCGTGGCGAGAACGCGCAGATCAACCTGGAGCAGGCGTTCTGTTTGATCTTGGTCCGCATGTAATCGATCAGGCGCTAGTGCTGTTTGGAGAATCAGAGGCAGTTACGGCATCAGCTTTCTGCGAGCGCGAAACATCGCAGGTGGATGACTCGTTCGATGTCTGTCTGGAGTATCCGCACCTGCGGGCGATGGTGCGCGCGCGCATCGTTGCGTTTACGCCGGGGCCGCATTTCCTGATTCACGGTACGAAGGGATCGTTTGTGAAGTATGGGATGGATCCGCAGGAAGCATTATTGCGCGGGGACGATTTTCCGGAGGGGAACGATTGGGGTGAGAGTTGGGGCGAAGAAGCGGAAAGCCAGTGGGGAACGTTGAGTGTAGTGGGCGAGCCGAGCGTAAAGGTAAAGACGGAGCGCGGAGATTATCGCGGGTTCTATGAAAACGTGCGGGATGCGATCGAGAAGAAGGTGCCGCTCGAGGTTACTCCGGAGCAGGCGCTGTGGACCATGCGAGCTGTAATGCTGGCGCGCAAGAGCAGCCGGGAGAGACGAACCGTGCTATGGAGCGAAGATGCGGAATAGGCCACCCGCATTTTGACAATCTCTTGACAACTGCCCGAGGCGGACGTGGGACAATTGCGAGCGTCAAACTCCCTGCACTTCAGGCTTCGGCTGTAACCAAGGAGCAGTTATGAATCTGTGCGCCAGCCCTCCACGACTTGTTTTCGTTCTTCTTCTCGCGGCTTTGCCGGCTTTGTGCTCCGCGCAAACCTATACCATCACTGATCTGGGAACACTCTCCGGTGACGATTACAGCGTTGCCCGCGGGATCAATGCAAGCGGCGAAGTCGCCGGCGCCGTGGGCAGCGACACCAAAAATACAAGCGCTGTTTCTCTGTACAGCGCCCGCGAGTTGACGAGTCTCGGCACTCTTGGCGGCACGAGCGGCATCGGCAACGGTATCAACGCATCCGGACAGATCGCTGGCTATTCCACCAACGCGTCGGGAACGTATCGGGCTTTCCTCTCCAGTGGCGGAGCGAGCGGTGGAACGTTGACCGACATTGGAGATCTAGGTGGGGGTTCGGCGGTGGCTTATGGCCTCAACGATGCGGGGCAGGTAGTTGGCTCCGCCGTCACCACCGACGGCAGCAACCATCCGTTTATTTACAGCGACGGCGTGATGACCGACTTGGGAACTCTGGGATCTCCCAACGGAAACGCATGGTGGAACAGCGCGCAGGGCGTGAATAAGTACGGCGAAGTAGTGGGAACGTCTTATGATGCGGCGGGCAACTTCTTCGGCTTCACCTGGAAAAACGGAACCATGACTCAGCTGGGAACGCTGGGGGGCTCTTGGAGTGAAGGGTACGCGATCAACAGCAAAGGGCAGACCACGGGCATCGCATATACAAAGAACAATGTTGCCGCTCATGCTTATCTCGACACCGCCGGCAAGATGACGGACCTCGGAACGCTTGCTGGCGCGCTGGTTTCAAGCTGGGGATTTTCGATCAACGATTCGGGCGTTGTCGTCGGGTATTCAGATTATCAGGGGACCTATCACGCCTTTGTGTACAGCGGAGGGAAGATGAAGGATCTGAACAAGCTGATACCCGCGGGATCGGGATGGGTGCTGTTGCAAGCCTTCGGCATCAACAACTCCGGGCAGATTGTCGGCACGGGTACGATCCATGGAGAGGAACACGGATTCTTACTGACGCCCGTAAAATAAGTTGGATGACGACGATCAAAAGCGCGTCAACTCTCCCTCTTTCTTGCCGGCTATTGTGACGAACCGAATCACGCCCTGAGCGTCTTCGAAAACCAAGCCAGTGCTTTCGCCGTTCACTACTGCAGCTGCAAGGTGACCGTAGGATTTCGGTATTCCGCCATGAGTCGGAGTTTTGTCATAGCGGGCCAGTTCTCCTTCCATCATGCCGGTCATGCTGACGAAACGAATCACACCTTGGCCGTCCTCGAAGATCAGGCCGGTGCCGATCTTGTCGGCGATTGCGGCTGCTACGCGTCCATAGGACTTGGGGACGCTACCCTGGGTTGGCACTTCGACTGGCTGGTTCGGCGCGCCGGCGTATTGAGCCGGCGCTCCAGCATGTGCCACCGTGACGCTTCGATTTCCAAACAGATAACCCGCGAGCGCCAACAGAGCGCCGCTTAAGACAAGCGAAATTCTTTTCCGCATCTTGAAACCTTCTTTCTTTGCAGTTGGCGACAAAGGCCGCTAAGGCAGGACTTGTATCTTATGCATCATGCCGAGATCCTCGTGCAGTAGGATGTGGCAGTGAAACACAAAAGTGCCGGCAATGGTGGGGTCGCGGAAATCCATCCGCACCTTGACGCTGGGATAAGAACCTTTCCCTGACCAATAAGGAATCTCGATAGTGTCGCGCAGATCTTGATTCGCGACCGGCTGGCCGTTGACTTCAAGCATCATGAAGTGGAGCTGGTGAATGTGAAATGCGTGAGTCTCAAGCGCGCGGTTCTCGATGGTCCAATCTTCCACGGCGCCCACGTGGGTGGTGATCATGGGTTTCTCGTTGGGATCAAAAACTTTTTGCTTTTGTCCGTCGACGGTGACATAGAACTGTATCGGACCGTTCGTCCCGGCGAATTCTTCGGAGAAGTAAAGGTTACGCTGCGTGGTCGGTGTCGCATTTTTCAGGCCTGCGAACTTCAGGTGATCCATCGAAGTTTGAGGCAGAGAAGCCCGAGGCATCGACGCTTGCGGCATGGAGGTTTGCGCTGGTGCCGGCGGATTGGGCGCCGCCGCCTGCGCCGCCGATTTCGCCGGGGCATTGCTGAGCTGGATAACTGCGAGCGGCTGTGCGGTGTCAGGGTTGCCCGTTGGTCCGGTGGGATAATCCAGAATCGTAAACAGCGCGTAGGAGTTTGGCGGCGGAGCCTGCACGGTAAATTCGGCGCGTCCCGCCGGCGGCAGCAGAATCGTTTCCACCGATCGAGGCTCGGCTAGAGGATATCCGTCGAGCGCGATCAATTGGAGTTTCTGCGGCACGTTGTCGAACCAGACTTGCATGGGCATGAAATCTTGCAGAGTGGCATTGGCCACGCGCCAGAACTGCTTTTCACCCTGTTTCATTTGGATGATGGGCATAGGTCCTTCGAAGGGCACGGTGGTTTCGAAGTTCAACGTAAGATTGAAGGGCCCAGGCACCCACGGGACCAGGAATTGCTGACGAATCACGAATACGCGCTCGGTGAGGCCTGTCACCTCCGGGCGATACTTTTCCATGCCTTCGACAATCAGCGCGCCGGCCGCGCCACCATTCACCTGAAATTCGGTGAAACCGTGCACATGGGGATGGTACCAATACAGTCCCGGCGGCTCATTGGCTGGGATCTGGATGTCATACTGAAACCCCGGCGTGCCGGGTTGGATCAACGTGGTGAGTACATCATCCGAATGGCAAGTCGGCGACACATTCAGGCCGTGGAAGTGAACGTTGGTCGACTGCAAGGTCGCGGGCCCGCCATCACCGCAGGTTGCGCCTGACGGAGCGGACATGTCCATGGCGCTGCGGCTTTGCGCGCCGGGATTCGAAAGGTCGTCGGTGATGTTGAGAAGCAGGTGGTCGCCCTGATTGAGGCGCAGCGTGGGAGCCTCCGCTGTGTTCGTGCCTTGCTGGTACTTGTAGCAGAAGTGGGTAAAGCCGCCGGCGTCGATGGAGTGACCTAGAGCGAGGCTGGCGTTGAGGACGCCATTTTGCGAATAGAGGCTCAGGGCATCCTGCACCACGGTGGCTGATTGCGGGCGCGGTGGACACTGTGCCAGTGCAGGTAAGAAGGAAAATCCGCAGACCGTGACGCCCAGAAAACATCTCAACCCAGCGTGCATCTTGAAACTCCTGAACATTCGTTCGATGCCTCAACTTTCAACGTCAGCTTCACGACAACCTGTCTTAGAAACTTCGCGGGGGAAAAGTGCCAATGGACAACAATCCTGGACTGTTGGGATCGGCAACGGGCGAACCGGACAACTCCGACAACGCGCAAGTCCCGCCCGCCGAAGTCACTTGCAGCATCGCGATGCCCGACGCCGCACCATACTCTGCCACGTACAAGACTTCGCCAGTGCCCGTGGTAGTCTCCAGACCCAAGGCCGCCAGGTACGACCACGAACTCACATAGTTCTTGAGCTTGCCCGAAGTACAACCGGTCGAGAGCGCGCCTGTGCTGGCATTGAAAAAAGCCGCGGTAACCCTGTCCCCTTGCGTGTTTGCGATATAGAGAAGCGTCTCATCGGGGCTGAGCATCATGTTACTGGAGTTGATCGAACCGCCTAGATCGTAGGAAACCGTCTTCGTCAATTTGCCGGATGAAATGTCGGAGACTTCGATCGACGTCGTCATGGAAGTATCGCCAAAGATTGCGTAATGCCCGTCCTGCGTAATGTCGATGCCGTTGGGATACGTAGCACCCTGCGACTTGAGATAGCCGGTAGAGTTCTGTTTATCGCCGTTCGATACCGGGGTGCCGGACGAAATGTTGAAGCTCTCGATCGAGCCGTCATTGTACGTGACAATCAAAATATTCCCATGGATCGCGATGGCGCTGACGACGCCGCCTTGTAGGCCGGAGACGGAAATGTCATTCACAAATGTAAGAGAGCAGCCGGGTTGAACCTGAAAGGTTCCAATCGTACTGAAGTCGCTGAAGCCGGCATAAACGTATTGCGCGTTCACAGCTAAACCGACCCCATTGGTTATGCCAGTATCAGTGGTGGAACCAAAAGCGCTGCCGCTCACGGCGAGAGTGCTGACGTTGATACCGACGATCTCACCGGTCAAAGCATTGGAGGCATAGATGCACTCTTCGCTCTCGTTGTCGAGCACGACGACCCGGTTCGCCGAAAAATAACCACCGGCGATGCCTGAGAGTCCGGTTTGTACCTGCTGCTGTAGCGTGAGCAGGCCATTCGCCCCCACGGTATAAAACGTGACGCCGTTCAAGTACAGTGCGTCGTCATTGGTAACGACATAGTGCGGACCGCTGGCGCCAGCGGCAAATCCGGTGGCAACACTAAGGCAGACCAGCACAGCTGCTCCACGGCAAAACCAGCGTCTGATACAGATCTTCATGGTGCTTCCTCAAATGTAAGGAGCGGCGCCCAGTCTGGTCGAGAACTGCCGCGCTGTCAAGATGAAGAAAGTACTCGTGTCAACTCAGCAGAGCGCCGCGCCGTCGAGAACTCTTACCAGGCCTCGTCGGCTGCAGGGAAAACGCCGTGGTTCCGCGCATCACTTTCTGGTACGCGGCCTGAAACTGCTGCATTTCGTCATGCGTGCCGACTGTGATGCGCACCCACGTCGGCAGGATGGGCCAGATGCGTCCGATGAAAACATTTTGCTTGGCCATGGCGTCGATCACCTCTTTGCCCGGGCGCTTGGTTTCGAGCAGGAAGCAGTTCGACTCGGAGGGCGTGTAAGAGTAGCCATTGCTGGCGAGCCACTGAAAAGTTTCCTGCCGAATGCTGGCATTGATGCGCTTGCGTTCTGGGATCAGGCCCGGATCTTTCAAGCTGGCCGAGGCAGCCACGACTGCCGTTACGGGCATGAAATTCCAGCCGGAGAGATTCGTAATTTTTTCCATCAGATCAGGGCGGCCGATGGCGAATCCGCAGCGCAGGCCCGCCATGCCGTAGGTTTTTGAGAAGGTACGGAGCAAGACCACATCCTTGCCAGACTGGACCAAATCAATCGCGGATGGCGCATCGCAAAAATGGATGTAGGCCTCGTCTACCATCACGACAGAACCCTTGGGCTTATTTTCTACGAGATACTCGATGTCGGAGTGCGGCGTGAGCGTGCCCGTAGGATTATTGGGATTGCAAATGTAGAAGAGCCCGGCGTCGGGAGCAGCGGCGATCATCGCCTTGACATCATGCGCGTAAGTTTTGGTGAGCGGAACTTTGACGACGCGGGCCTCGGCGACCTTGGCCGCAAACATACCTGCTTCATAGCCGGGATCGGCAGTGACATAGCTTCTCTGCGTCGACGTGAAGGCCAGGACCCCGAAGCGCAGCGCAGGACTTGAACCGGGAAAGATCTGTACGTGGTCGGAGCCAAGGCCTTCGAGTTGGGCGAAAGTGTTGGTCAGGTCCTCGGTAAGATTGTCGAGATAGCGTCCACCTTGCGGAATGATCGCGGACATGGCCTCACGCGCGGCTTGGCAGGGGCCGAGAGGATTCTCGTTGGAGTCGATCATGACTCCGTCTTTGGATCCCGGCCGGCGAACCGCGGCGGCGAGCATAGGCTCGCTGATGGCCTGGAAAGCGGCTGCGGCGGCTGAGAGTTGCAGAAATGAGCGGCGGGAAAAAGGCGAGGGATTTCGAGGCGCCATAGCGAACCTCCAGCTAATACGCACACATCACGGGAACGGGCTTACAAGCGTCGTCACCCGGTGACTACTCCGTCAGATTGTAAATGAGACCGTATGGATCTTTGACGTAAACCCTGGGAACTTCCGGTTCGTCCTTAATTATTTTGCAGCCCTTCTTCGTCAGATTTGCTCTGGCTTTTTTAACGCTCTTGACGGTGACTTCAAGAACCGGCCCGAGGGCCGGACCCGGCTCAATAAATAAATTAAAATGCTCTCCGTGAAGGCCGATCATTTTCGAGTTTTTATCGGTAATCGTGAAACCGAGTTCCTTCACATAAAAATTCGCCGCTTTCATCCGGTCTTCGGCCTGAATCAAAATGTCCGTACCAAATGTGTTTGCCATAAGCTTCTTCGAATCCTATATCGCTATTGAGGCAACGGTTCGCGCGCGGTTGCATAGTACCCTGCACGACATTGAACTTTGTAGTTCTCTTTGGACTTGATCTCCAGTTTGCGGTAAGTGCCGTCGAGCTTGGAATTGGTGGACGTGTAACCGAGGTTGTACTGGCTGCGGAGTTCGGCGGCGATCTGGTCGAAGGCCTCGCGCAGCTTGTCGAACTTGTTGCCGACGTTGATGACGCGGCCTCCGGTAGCCTCGGTGAGCTTGCGCATTTCGCTCTCGCCCGAGTAGCCGCCTAATCCGTATGAACCGTAAAAGCCACGGTCTGCGCAGAGCAGGACGTAGACGATGGCATCGGCTTTCAGCGCCGCTTCGATGGCGTCTTTAATCTTGAGCTGGCTGCCTTCATCCTCGCCGTCGGTGAGCAGAATCATTGCCTTCCGGCCAACTTCTTTCGCCAGCATGTCGTGGGCGGAGAGATAAACGGCATCGTAGAGCACTGTGCCAGCCTGGCGGGTCGTGGGAACGGGACCACCTCCCATGCCGGAAACGCCGGTGTTGATCTTCACTTTATTCATGGCCGCTTGCAGGCGGTGAACGTCACGAGTGAAATCCTGTATCAGCGAGGCGTCGACGTTGAAGTCAATGACGTAGGCCTCGTCCTTGTCGGTGAGAATCTGGCGCAGGAACGCGCCGCCAACCTCTTTTTCCATATCGAGAACATTGCGCTGGCTGCCCGAGGAATCGATCAGGATACCGAGAGTAAGCGGCAGATTCGATTCGGCGGCGAAATATTTGATAGTCTGCGGCTTGCCGTCTTCGAGAACTGTGAAATCGTCCTTGGTAAGGTTAGGCATGAGAGTGCCATGCTTGTCTTTAACGTTGAAGAAGAGCCCGACAACGTTGACGCTCACTTTCAGGGTCTCGGCGGGCGTTTGGTCTTCTTCGGGCTTCTGCGCGTCTCCGGGCTTCTGGGCCGGAGGTGCTTCAGTGGGCTGGCCCTTGGGGATGGAAGGAATCTGAGCCAAGACAAATGGAGAGGCATCCGACAGAGCTGCCAGGAAGAATAGAATGGACGCGGCGGCCAGGGCCGCGGAAAATCTTCGATAAGCGGAAAATTTGAACATGCCAGCAATCCCTCGGAGGACTTTTGTTAGTCTAATCCTTAGAGTTGGATGCACCAAATGGCGGGTTCCGGCATCCGATGGAAAAGAAGATGCTGTGTTTTCGAAACTCTGGTCGGAAACGAACGCCGACGGGCCTGAGGCAAAGTAGAGAATGGATCACGTAAAGATCGGATGGTGTTTGTGAAAATCGAAACCGCGGCGTATACGAGGCAACAGAAACGACAGAAGCGGTGGGGCGCGGCAACTTGGCTTGGTGCAGCGCTGGTCATGGCGTTCGTCTGCAGCGGCGTTCCCACGATCGCCGGGCAGACTTCCCCAAGTTCGCAGTCGGGTACCCAGGCACAAGACCCGCAGAACATCCCTGACGCGCCCTCGGTCCAACCACCAACCGATCAACCTGTGGCGCCATCTCCGATTCCGAAGCCGGAAGAAAAGAAGACAGTCGAGAGAGATCCGTGGACGAATCAGCCGATTAATAAGCCTGCGACAAATCCAACTGACGACGGATCGGACCAACCAGCATCCACACCGCCGCCGATGGCGCCGGTGAAGACGGTTCCAGCTGGCACTACTGCAAAACCGAACGCGCAAGATCAGCTCACCACCTTCGTGGTTCATCCCACTTTTGTGCAAGTTCCGGTTACCGTAAAGAATAAGGACGGGCGACTGGTGGATGGACTGCTCTCCACTGACTTCAAGGTGATCGAAAACGGCGTGGAGCAGAAGCTAAGCTATTTCACCGCCGATCCGATGGCTCTTTCGGTGGCGATCGTGCTCGATACAGGTATGTCGGATTCCGACGTCCAGAAGATCAACCGAACCTTCGCCTCGCTGGTTGCCGCGTTCGCGCCATACGATGAAGTCGCGGTCTACACCTACAGCAGCACCGTGAGTCAAGTCACCGACTTCACGGGAGCGACCAAGAGGCTGAATGCGGTTTTGACTCAGATGAAAACGGAGCGCGGGAACTACGATGGTCCACCGGTTCTCGGAGGACCCATGGCGGGCGGACCGATTATTAATGGCGTTCCCGTGGGAAGCCCGACCGAGCCTGTATATACCCCGTCGAAAGAGTCATACGTGCTGAACGATGCGATTCTGCAGGCTGCGCTGGACCTCGGCAAACGCGACCGCGCGCGCCGGAAAATTATCTTTGTAATCAGCGATGGCCGGGAATATGGCAGCAAGGCCAGCTTCAACGACGTTAAGCGTGTTCTGCTCTCCAAGGAGATCCAGGTGCGAGCCGTGGCGGTGGGCAACACGGCACTGCCGATTTACGGAAAGCTGGAACGGCTGCACATACCCGACCAGGGACACGGCGACCTGCTGCCCAAGTATGCTTCGGCCACGGGCGGCATGCCGGTTTACACCGAACTCACGACCAATGCGATTGAAGAAATTTACGCCCGCGCCATCAGCGAGGCTCGCAACCAGTACCTGCTGGGCTACACGCCGATCCGCCCCAAGGTCCCAACCGCATCCAACTACCGGAGCATCGACGTGCGAGTACTCCGGCCGGGACTGAAGGTCTACGCGAAGGATGGGTATTACGCGGCGCCGCCAGTGCGGTAGAGCCTATGAATTGTTGATTAATGATTTTTGATTGATGATTGAAGGCCTGATCTTAGCCTCACCGGCAGTCAGACCACGGTGGGCTTTTCAATCAACAATCAGAAATCAACAATCGGCAATTGAATTGGATTTTTTCCGTCCGGCACCTCCGATTCGGCAGGGGTCACCTGAGTAACCTGCCCTGCATCCGGCGCGTGTGATATAAAAAACCCAAGTCCCCTTAGGGATATTTTTGCGCGCCAGCACCCGCAAGGGTGTGCGGTTCGCACGATTGAGGAAAGTTCTTGAGTTTCATCAACTTCGCAGCCCGCGAGATCAACTGCAAAATCGTGTACTACGGCGCCGGATTGGGCGGCAAAACCACGAACCTACAGATCATTTATCAGAAGACCGCGGAGCAGCAGAAGGGCAAGATGATCTCGCTTGCCACCGAAACTGAGCGCACCTTGTTCTTCGACTTCCTGCCGCTTGATCTGGGCAACGTTCGCGGTTTCAAGACTCGAATCCATCTTTATACTGTCCCCGGCCAGGTTTTCTACGATGCTAGCCGCAAGCTGATTCTGCGGGGCGTCGATGGCATCGTCTTCGTCGCCGACTCGCAGGAACAGCGCATGGATGCCAACGTGGAAGCCCTCGACAACCTCATGTCGAACCTGAAAGAGCACGGCTACGACTTCAACAAGATTCCCTACGTGCTGCAACTCAACAAGCGCGACCTACCCAACATTTTGTCCCCGGATGACCTCAACAAAGAGCTGCGCAAGAAAAACGAAGCGGTAGTCGAGGCAGTAGCGTTCCAGGGCGTCGGCGTGTTCGAGACCTTGAAGGAAATCGCCAAGCAGGTTTTAACAGAGTTGAAAGCCGGCGGGTAGGGGCTTCAGCCTCAATAAACCTACTGCATCGGCTCCCCGGAGCCAGTCCCCGGCGATTCCTGCTTACGTGCGACGTAATCGCATATCAGAACCGTTAAATCGTCGTCTTGCGAAGCGGACCAGCGCTGCACTGCGGAGACGATCTGATCCGAAGCCACGGCGGGAGCAAGTTCAGCCGTCTGCCGCAACACCGCAGCCAAAGCATCTTGCCCAAAGAAATCTCCCGCAGCGTTAGCGGCCTCCACAATGCCGTCAGTGTAAAGAAGAAAACGGTCGCCCGGTTCCAATTGACGTGTGCCGTTGGTGTATGTCGCATAATCAAAAGCCGCGAGGATCAATCCATTCTCGGAAATCTCTATCACTTCTCCGCGCCTCAGCAAAAGCATCGGCGGATGCCCTGCCGCAGAATATCGAAGTGTGCCCGCAATCGAATCGAGGTGAACATAAGCCGCGGTGACAAATTGATTCTGCGTGTTGCCGCAGAGAGCGGCGTTCATCCCGGCTAACAAGCGGGCAGGGTCGCCGGCATTGGCGCGCTGCGAAGTCGCGGCAAGCTTCACCATTGATGCGATGAGCGCCGCGGGCACGCCGTGGCCGGAGACGTCGGCAATGAGGAGCCCGGCGCGATTGTCATCAGCAACGATAAAGTCGTAGAAGTCTCCCGCCACCGAAGTCATTGGCACATAGCGTGCGGCAACGCGGAAGTTCGTGAAATTCGGGAATTCTCCGGGCAGAATCGATAACTGAATCCGGCGTGCTACTTCAAGTTCCTTTTGAATCTCTCTGAGCTGCAGATCGCGCTGCAAAGTCTGACGTGCGGCGACATATCCGAGGGCGGCAAGAAACGCGACGAAGCCAATCGGTTCGATATCGGGCAAACGAATTCCGAGGATGCTCCGGAAGTTCTCCCAGAAAATGAAGGCCGCAAAAATTAACAGGCCGCGGCGTATGACTACGGCATCCCGATCCGCCGACCTCCTGCCTATGGATATTAAAACCAGCGTGGTTAGCGCGGCGATAATCAAGACAGCATTGATCGTGTAAAAGATGTTTTGCCGCCCCACCGCGAGCGTCCCCAACGCAAGCAGAGCAAGAATCCCTTCGATCACGTAAGTGCCGCTTCGCATCTTGCGGTGCAAAAAGCCCGCTGCATCGAGAAAAAGAATGGCTGGGATGGGCACTACGAAATCGATTGCCGAGGCAACTCTCGCGTAGAACGGCCACTCCTGCATCGTTAGAAACAGAAGTTGCGACTGCATCCACATGCGCAAGCCGTAGAGCACAGCCAACAGCCCCAGATAAATCAGCAACCGGTCATACTTACGCCGGAGCACGGAAAACGCCGCCGCGACCACCCCCACAGCCATGATGATGGCGCCGAAAAGAAGGCTGGGAGCGTCGTGGCGAAACGCTTGCAAAACCTGGTCCGCAGTCAACTCGGGGACGGGAGCGTACATGAGACTGGATGCTAAACCATTTTCGTTCGTCGGGGGACTCGGCGGACTACTTCACGACTTACTTGCACAAAACCCTCGGGCGTGCGTCCAATCGTCTAGAATGGCGACGTGATTCGCCTCGGGCGTTGATTGACACATAGCGATGAAAAAAAATATCTTGAGAGCGGCCATCGAGATAGGTTTCATCATCTTCCTCTTTTATGCCAATCTTCTGATGGGCGAATTTGAGCGGTCAGGCCTAGGCCAGAAAAGAGGCATGGGCCCGGCATTGGAGGATATTTTTACCGTGGCCAACTTTGGAATTGCCGCGATAGCCGCTGTCATCGGCTATACACTTTTTGAATTTCTCAGAAAGAAGTTCTAAGGTTCACATAAAGCTTGATCTATCACAGCAGAGCAAACAGCACGTAAGGGAAACAAAATGCCCGACTGGAAAACGGACGGCCTGCGCATCATCCGAGGTGGCGAACTCGACGCCAACACCCCTCAGACCCCCGGGATGACCCGCGCCGAAGCTATTTCACACGCGAAAGTTGGCGCGCAAAAACTCTGGGCCGGAACGGTCGTCGTCCATCCCAATGCCAAGACTGGCCCGCATCATCACGGCGAGCTCGAAACTGTAATTTATGTGGTGCGCGGCCACGCGCGCTTTCGCTGGGGAAATAATCTCGAGTTCGTCGATGAAGCTGGTCCGGGAGACTTCGTCTATGTGCCTCCCTACGTCCCTCATCAAGAACTGAACGCGCGCAAAGACCAACCAGTGGAAGCAGTGATCGTGCGCAGCGGGCAGGAACCCGTCGTTGTCAATTTGGATATCCCAAGCCCGGAAGACGGGCCTGACACTCCGCAGGATGATCCGTTCCATTCCGCCCCAGGAAAACGCTGATCTGCCGATTTTCTGGAAGCTCTAAAGAACATTTCAACGTAGTGGAGCCAAGACTACCTTCAGGCGGCTTCGAGCACCGACAAAATATTCCCGGCTGGATCCTTGAACCAAGCGATCGTCGGTCCATTGCCGCGAGAAACTCCACGCGCGTCCGTCTTCAAGTTGGGCTCGTTATAAGTTTCAAATCGGACGCCGCGTTGGCTCAATTCATCGACAGCCTTGTCTACACTTTCAACCGGAAAATTTAGGACAGTGAAAGTTGCGGGCTGGTGATTCGGTTTAGGATACATGAGGGCTTTGGTACCTCCAGCAAGCGGCACAGCCAAGGTACCTTCGGGACCGCTGGAAAGTTCAAGCCCGAGCGTGGCGCCATAAAACTCTCTAGCCTTCTGAATATCGTTCACCGAAAAACTGCTAAATGCTTTTCTTGTGTCGAGCATGGATGGCCTCCCGGCGTTTTCTTATCCGGATTTTGATGCCGAATCGGCTTTCGCGGTTTTCGGCAGAAACACGCGCTTAATATACCTTGACACGCATATGCCTTATAGAGTATATACAGAGAGTGGAATCCGTATTCGAAATCATTGCGGAACCGAACCGCCGCGCAATACTTAGCCTACTCGTCTCGTCGCAACAGTCCGTTGGAGAGATGGAGCGCCAGCTTCGCATGTCGCAGCCGACCGTTTCAAAGCACCTGCGCGTGCTGCGCGATGCCGGATTCGTGGAATCGACGGTGGACGCACAACGGCGTCTCTACCGGCTGAAGCCCGAACCACTGCTGGAACTGGATGCCTGGCTGGCTCCGTTCCGCCGGTTGTGGTCCACTCACCTGGATGCTCTTGAACGGCATCTTGACCGCATGGGCCAGGCGGGTCCGCGTCAATCAAATCCAACAAAGAAAAAACTAAAGAGCACGACGCGGTCCAGACCGCGAACGTGACCAAGGAGAAACGAAATGAAAATCAAAGTAACCAGCGCGTACGTGGACGACCAGGCAAAGGCTTTGCGCTTCTACACAGAAGTACTGGGCTTTACCAAGAAGGCTGATTTCAGTCAGGGACCATATCGCTGGCTGACCGTAGCATCGCCCGAGGAACCGGAAGGCACTGAGTTGCAACTATCGCTGAATAACAATCCCGCCGCCAAAGCATATCAACAGGCGATATTTCAACAGCACCAGCCGGCCGCCAATTTCTTTACCGATGACATCGAGGGTGACTACGAGCGGATCAAGGCCCGTGGCGCCGAGTTCACGATGTCGCCCACCGACGTGACCGGCGCGACCATTGCAATGCTGAATGACACATGCGGCAACCTGATTCAGCTCACACAGTTGGCAAAGTATTAAGGACCGCGCTTCATCAGGATCGAGTCCGGTGGACGCCGTCGGCTGTGAGTTAAGCAGCGGCATCCACTTCAGGGGATCGATATTGCAGCGTCGGGAAGGAAGACAGAGAAAAACGAGATGACTGAGCGCGCGCGATACACGCCGGGTGCTGCAAGCGGGGCTCGGATCCAAAAGAACGGTGAGAAGTGGACGCTTATTCTCGTCCGCGAACTGCGCCACCCGCCGGAAAAAGTCTGGCAGGCGCTTACCGATCCGGCGCATCTGCGCGAGTGGGCGCCCTTTGAAGCGGATGGGAGCCTGGCTACGGTCGGAATGACGGTGAAGCTCACCACGGTAGCAGCGCCCACACCGGTCGTTACCGAAACAAAAGTGACGCGAGCCGACGCCCCACGGGTGCTTGAGTACAACTGGGGTGAGCACGATATGCGTTGGGAACTTGAAGCTTTAGGAGGCGGCACGCGCCTGACGCTGTGGACCAACATCGGTCGCCGCTTCATCGCAATGGGTGCGGCGGGTTGGCACATCTGTTTCGATGTCCTGGATCACGTTCTCAGTGGAACTCCCCTTGGCCGCATCGTTGGTGCTGAAGCGATGAAGTTCGGCTGGCAGCGGCTGAACGCAGAGTACGCCAAGCAGTTCGGTATCGAAACACCCGGCAGTTCGCCTCAGGGAGCGCAGAAGTTGTGAATTGAGGCGATACGGCCGATCAATCTAAGGAGAAATTAGTCATGAAAGATTCCACCATACGTTCGATTCTTCGCTGGATTCACATCGTGGTTGCCATTCCGATACTCGGTTATATCTATAGTCCGTTTGATAAACTTCCCGGCTACGCACCCGCAACTCGACGTGTTTTTCTTCCTGTAATGATCGTTTCGGGATTGTGGATGTGGAAAGGGCATGTCGTTAAACGACTTATTTCGAAGAGGCCGCCGCGAGACACGGGTTCTTACTCGAACGTGTGATCTCGATTTCCTGCGCTGGCGCAATTACTGAGGGCGACTTCAGTCCCGGAATGCTTTAGGGTTGCCGGCTATTTTATGCCGAGTGGCTTGCCATGACATCATCCTTTCGCGGAGCCGCAGTTGTTTTCTGCCAGTAGATGAATTTCCACGACCACCCATGACCGCCTATCTCGGGACGACCCGGGCCATTCCACTGACTCCTTGACAACCGGGAAGGACATCGTGCGCATCTGACCTTCGCCGGCAACAATACTTTGTGCGTCGAAAAGTGAACATGTGACTCTTGCACCTGCGCGGGTACTTTTTCTGCTATTTCCGGTGGCGATAGCTGCGCAGCTTGCCGTGCAAACGCCGCAGCCTGTTTATGAAGGGCAGACCGTGAGCGCCATTGATCTTATTGGAAATCCTCATCGCGACGTAGACGCTTTTCGGCCCCTGGTCGAGCAGAAAGCTGGCGAGCCTTATTCGCAGTCCAAGGTGGAAGCCAGCATTGCAGCGCTTGAGCGCACAGGGCAATTTCCAAGCGTTCAAGTAAATGTTGTCCCGGACCCGGCCGGCCTGCGGTTGAACTTTCTGCTGGAGCCTGCCTACTACCTCGGAATGGTGAATTTTCCCGGAGCAATGAAAGTATTTTCTTACACGCGGCTGCTCCAGGTTGCAGATCTTCATGAAGAAGATCCCTACGATAAAAGCCAGGTTACGATCTCGGAGAAAAACTTGGCCGATTTCCTTCGCCGCAACGGATACTTCCAGGCCGCGGTTCATTCCAGTTCTGAGATCGACGATGCCCACCAGTTGGTAAATCTCTCGTTCTCCGTTAATCTCGGAAAACAAGCGAAGATAGCCAGCATAACCCTACTGGGGACGGAAGCTGTCGAGACTTCACAGCTGCTTCACGCCGTGCGCACTCTTCGTGCCCGGCTGAAGGGGGCGCTGCTCAAATCTGGAAAAGCCTACACTCCGGAACGCATAAAAGCCGCGACCGCATTAATCAAGCGAACCTTGGCGCAGCAACACCGGCTGTCCAGCAGCGTTCAGGAAAATCCACCGCAATACAATTCCGAGACGAATCGCGTAGACGTTTCCTTCAAAGTGGAAGTGGGACCTCTCGTTATCGTGCGGGTAACTGGAGCCCGGCTCGCAATGTTCGCATTTTTATCGGAACGCCAGATAAGAAAGTTGATCCCAATCTATTCGGAAGGAACGATCGATGCCGATCTGGTACAGGAAGGTGAGCAAAACCTGATCGACTATTTCCAGAAAAAAGGATACACCGACGCGCATGTCAAAACCACATTCGAACGCCAGCCAGAAAAGATTCTGCTGGTCTACGAAATTGAGAAAGGTACGAAGCATAAAGTCGAGCAGATCACTTTTCAAGGGAATCAACACATTCCAAAACGAAATCTTCTGGCTGCCGTGGTCGTCAAGAAATCTCATTTCTGGTCTCACGGAAGCGCGAGTCAGAATCTTGCGAAGAAAAGCGCGGAGAATCTAGAGGCGCTGTATCGCGATCGTGGTTATGAAGAGGTCGAGGTTACGCCGCAGATCAAGGAGCAACAGTCCACGATCAATGTTGTGTTCAATATTCAAGAGGGCGCTCAAACACTGGTGCAGAACGTTGAAGTCGTGGGAAATAATAACGTGCCTCGCGAGCAGCTAGCTCCGTCGGGGGGACTCGAACTCCGTTCCGGAGCGCCGTTCTCACCCCGAAAGCTGGCCGACGATCGCAATCGCATTTTCGCGGCTTACCTCAATCGCGGCTATCCAAATGCCGAAGTCAAGGCTGCCGTTAAGCGTAACGCCCAAGACCCTCACCGCGTAGAAGTCACGTACAGCATTACCGAACAACAGATGGTTCGCGTCAAGGATGTGATCTATCTCGGACAGGAGAAAACGCGAGTCTCCTTGATTCAGAAGACGGCGAAGCTTCCCACCGAAACACCAATTAAAAGAGGAGACCTGTTGCAGGCTGAGAGCCGTCTGTATGACCTTAATATCTTCGACTGGTCCAGTGTCGGGCCGGTGAAACCCATTACCGATCAAACCGAGGAGTCGGTCGTGGTGAAGAACCATGAGGCCAAGCGCAACGAAGTCATCTACGGATTTGGCTTCGAAGTGTCTCATCGCGGTGGAAACGTCCCTTCTGGAACTGTCGCCGTGCCGGGTGGGCCGGTCGTGGGACTCGGGAATAACCAAATCGCTCCCAGCCAGTCTACCTTTGCAAGTCCGCTCGGATCCGTCGTGTTCAACCGGCGCAACATGCGAGGATTGGCAGAAACCTGGAGCGCCTCGCTTGTGCTATCGCGGCTTGACCAGCGCTTGCTGACCACCTACGCGCAGCCCCATTTCATCGGTTCGCAGTGGAGTTCGCTCTCCAGTTTTTCGCTGGAGCGCACCAGCGAGAACCCACTTTTCGCGGCCAGCCTCGGAGACCTTTCCTTACAGCTTGAGCGGTTGCTGAACCGCAAGAACAATACTCGCCTGCAGTTTCGCTACGACTTCAACAAAACCGTGCTATCGCATTTGCTGGTGCCCGAACTTGTTTTGTCCCAGGACCTGAACGTTCACTTGTCAACATTTTCTGGCACGCTGCTGCGCGACACCCGTGATAAACCTCTCGATGCGCACCGCGGCACATGGAGCACCTTGAACCTGGGCGTCACACCGACGGCACTCGGTTCCAGCGCAAATTTTGCCAAGCTCACCGGACAATACGCTATTTACAAGCAACTTCATTCTGTGGTGTTTGCCAACAGCATGCGGCTGGGTTTGGCAAAATCATTCGACGGCAGTTTTGTTCCGACGAGTCAACTATATTTTTCCGGTGGCGGCTCTTCCCTTCGGGGGTTTCCAATTGATCAAGCCGGTCCGCAGCGCATCGTTCCCTTCTGCGATGTTCTCGCGCAGCAGACTGGATGTGTGAACGTCACTGTTCCCGTTGGAGGGCGCGAACTATTTATTTTGAATTCCGAAGTTCGATTTCCACTGAAGATCACTAAAGTACTGGGCGGTGTGATCTTCTACGATGGCGGAAACGTCTACAGTGCCATCAGCCTGCCGAACTTCGTCAACAACTACAGCAACACGGTTGGCATAGGCTTGCGCTACTCGACCCCTATTGGACCAATCCGCATTGACGTGGGCCGCAACCTGAATCCAGTGCCTGGAATCAGCCTCACTCAGTACTACATCACCCTGGGGCAGGCTTTTTAGGAGCGGGTTTTTTATGGAGCGGACTTTTTTGGGAGTGATCATGACCCGGAGGAAACGCTGGAAAACAATCGCTGGCTGGACACTGGCAAGCCTGATCGCTCTAGCAATCATCGGAGCAGCAGCCGGATACTTCTATCTCAGAAGCAGCAGCTTTCAAGAATTCGCGATGCGCAAGATCATCGCTCAAGCCGACGCATCCACTGGCGGGCACACTGAGATCAGAGCGTTGGACTTTAATCTGTCAACCCTGACCGCACGTCTGTACGGCATCGTCATTCGCGGCACAGAGGTGCGTAGCTCTCCGCCGCTTCTGCAGATCGACAAGCTGACAGTCTCACTGAAAATTAAATCAGTTGTACGCCGCCAAATCAACCTCAGCGAATTGTTGATCGAACATCCGGTAGCGAATCTTCAGGTCGACCGCGCTGGCAACAGCAACATTCCGCAAACGCCGCAGAACTTCAGCAGTCATACCAGCGTTTTCGATCTTGCCGTCGGGCATCTGGGGATCAGCCGCGGAGAGATCGACTACAACGACAGGAAAACTCCGCTGGATGCGGACCTCCATAATCTCAAAACGGATATTGGGTTCGAACCTCTGGTCACCCGTTATCGTGGCTCCATCTCGTATGACAGCGGTGAACTTCGTTACGACCGGTACCCGCCTTTGCCTCACGCGTTTAGCGCGAGCTTCACGGCTACACCCTCGGGTTTCATACTCGACTCGGCCGTCGTCACCGTCGCCTCCTCGGCGATCAAGCTCACCGCAGAACTGACCAACTACAGCGCCCCGAAGGTACAGGGAAATTACGACATCCTCGTGCATTCGCAGGATGTCTCCGAGTTGTTGCCGACGGTCAACCCATCGGGCGATATCGCAACGAAGGGAACGTTCCAGTATCAAGAATCTAGCGATCAACCATTTCTCAGGAGCATTCAGATCGATGGGGAGTTGGGCTCAGATGTTTTGACGGCCATGATTTCGAGCGGCTGGTTCGAAGTTCGACACTTTCGTGGGCAATATCGAGTCGCCAATGGCTCGGTGCATGCAAGTGGAATTGAAGCGGAGACACTTGGCGGCCGCATTATCGCCAATCTGGATATGGATCACCTTGACGGCACTCCCACATCTCATTTGCGCGCCAACTTGCGCGGTATCTCACTGAGTGCAGTCCAGCGGACCTTGCACAATCCTGAGCTTACCCCAGTTGCCCTTGCCGGAACGATCGAGGGCACAACCGAAGCCACCTGGACCGGCCATGTGAGCAAGGCTCATGCCCGTGCGGACTTGGCATTGCGCAGCCCGCAGAGAACGAATGCCGTCATTTCTTCAGCGAGAACTGTTCCACTCGATGGCGCAATTCATGCGGCCTACGACGGTCCAGCAAACACACTGACAGTCCATCAAACCTCTCTTCACATTCCTTCCGCCAGCCTTACAGCCGAAGGCCAAGTCAGTAAACATTCTCGACTCGACCTTCAGGCCAATAGCAGCGACCTCCATCAACTTGTCGATCTAATCTCGGCCATTCATCCGATGCCGGGATTGCCCTTGATTGCGGGCTCTGCGAACCTGAATGCCACGGTGCAAGGGTCGATGCAGCAGCCGCAGATTTCAGTGCGGCTGAGCGCGCGGAATCTTCAAGTGCAGGGCAGCGATTGGAAAGGCGCCGACCTTTCACTCCAGGCTGATTCTTCGCGAATCGCCGTATCGAACGGTACCCTGACCAATGCGCATCGCGGACAGGCTTCTTTCGACGCAACGATAGGTCTGCGCAACTGGTCGTATCTGCCTTCAAGTCCCATTCAGGCGCATTTGTCCGTACGGCAAATGCAAGTTGCCGACCTCCAGCATCTGGCGAACGCCCAATATCCCATCAGCGGAGAATTATCCGCGAAGATGATGTTGCACGGATCCCAAGACAATCCCAGCGGGTCAGGTTCGCTCGAGATTTCGAGCGCGCGCGCTTACGATGAGCCGCTTAAGACGCTGACGCTGTCCTTTCACGGCGACAAGGGTTCCATCGTTTCTGATCTTCACGTCAGTGCCGACGCAGGTTCTTTAGACGCCGAGGTTAGCTATGCACCCGCAACAAAAGCGTACACGGTGCACCTCAACGCACCAGCGATCGTTCTGCAAAAATTGAGGGCGGTGCAGCAAAGGAATCTTGGGATACAAGGAACCGTTATCATCTCCGCAAACGGACAGGGGACTTTTGATGATCCCCAACTCACTGCCAGCATTCAGTTGCCCAAACTGCAGGTTCAACAGAAGTCGATTGTCGGGGTCAAAGCTGATATTCAAGTAGCCAACAAACAGGCTGATCTTTCCGTCGATTCGCAGGTTGCTCAAGCATCGGTACATGCGCGCTGCCAAGTGGCTCTATCCGGTGACTACCAAGCCCATGCATCGATCGATGCCAGCGCGCTGCCGCTGGAGGTCTTGCTCGCAACTTTTGCCAATAGCGTGCCCGAAGGCCTTTCCGGGCAAACAGAACTTCATGCCACGCTCAAGGGTCCGTTGAAAGACAAGAATCAGTTGGAGGCGCATGTCGTTATTCCGACGTTGACCGCCAGCTACCAATCGCTGCAAATCGGCGCTGCGGGCCCGATTCGCGCGGATTATTCCCACTCTGTAATTACACTGCAGCTTGCCGAGATTCGCGGCACGGGCACCTCGCTTCGCGTCCAGGGCACCATCCCAATCGATGGCAAGAGCGCTCCGAGCCTTGCCGCCCAGGGGTCGATCGATGCTCAAACTTTCCGGATCTTTGCCCCCGACTTGCGAAGCTCCGGAACGATTGCACTCGACGTTCACGCCAGTGGATCTGCGGCGAGTCCGCAGATTGCCGGCCAAGTGCGGCTGCAAGATATCGCGGTTGCCACGAACGCCGCCCCGCTCGGAATCGATAAACTGAACGGCACTCTTAATCTGGATAGCGAGCATGTTCAGATTTCCAATCTGACAGGCCAAGTCGGCGGCGGCCAGATTTCGGTTGGCGGCTCGATCACTTATCGGCCCACACAGCAATTCGACATCGCGCTCACGGCAAACTCTGTTCGCCTGCGTTATCCGAACGGTCTGCGATCTGTTTTGGAGGGGAACCTTACCTGGGCGGGAACGATGAACGCATCCACGTTGCAGGGCCGCGTGCTGGTCGATGCGCTGTCTTTCACTCCGGAATTCGATCTCGCTACATTTGGCGATCAGTTCAGCAGCAACGCGGCCGCGCCCGCTGTTCCCGGCTTCGCCGACACCATCAACTTGCAAGTTGCGCTTCAGTCGAAAGAAAATCTCAGCGCAACCAGTTCGCAGATCAGCCTGGAGGGAAGCGCCGCGCTGCATGTAACCGGCACTGCGGCGAATCCAGTAGTTACCGGCAGGACCGATCTGACCGCGGGAGAACTGTTTTATCGCAATGTTCGTTACCAGTTGCAGCGCGGCATCGTTACCATGGCTGATCCGAACGAAACCAAGCCCATCCTCGATGTTTCCGTGACGACGACCGTAGAACAATATAATTTGACGCTGAATTTGCGCGGTCCATTCGACACGTTGACCACATCCTATTCGTCGGATCCTCCTCTGGCCACGGCCGACGTCATCAATCTCATTGCGCGCGGTAAAACGAGTTCAGAATTGGCGGCATCGAGCCAGAGCACAGATTCGATGATCGCCTCTCAAGCCGTCAGCCAGGTCGGCGGCAGCCTGCAAAAGCTTGCTGGAATTTCCAGCCTGCAGATCGACCCATCGTTTGGCGGAAGTAATCAGAATCCTGGAACCCGGGTGGCTGTTCAGCAACGCGTCAGCAAGAACTTCCTGTTCACATTTTCTACCGACCTCTCGCAACCCGGCGAAGAGATTGTGGAGGGCGACTACCAGATCAACAAACGCTGGTCAGTCAGCGTTGCCCGCGATCAACTCGGAGGGGTTTCGGTAGACGGACGATTCCACACAAAGTTCTGAGCTCGACGAGGTGAAGCAAATCAAAGAGTTGAAACGGATCAGAGAGTTGAAACGGATCAGAGACTTGAACCGAATCGAGAGTTGACCCAGTCGGAGCGAGAGCGATTCAAGCAGCCGGTTTGTCCGCGTCGGGCGGCGGCGACTCTTCCTTCTGTTGCAGGGATCCCTTCACACTTTCTTTTGCCAGTTCTGCATTGAGTTCGGCGCCTACAAGCAACGCGAATGAATTCCAATAAAACCACGTCATGAATGCGATGAATCCCGCAAGCGTCCCGTAGGTACTACTGAAATTGGCGATGTGGCGAAAATAAAAACCCAGCAGGTATGAAAAGCCAACCCAGCATAGAACCGAGAGAATTGCCCCCGGCAGTGTCGCCATGAAGCGCTGCTTTACGTTCGGCGCAAGAAAATATATCAACTCCGTTGCCAGCAGCGCGACGCTGATGGCCGTCACCCAATGAAACACCGGCCATAACAAAACGAAGTGCGGAGACAGAGGCATTCTCGCAGCAATCCATTCGCCGAAGCGTGGGCCCAAAATCATGACTGTCAGCCCCGTGAGCAGCAGGCACCCGGTAGTGGCCGCCAATCCGAGAGCGAGAAGTCTTGTCTTCCAAAAAGGGCGAAGATCTTTTACCTCATAGGCAACGTCGAGCGCCTCGATCATTCCATCAAAGGCGCTGGAAGCGATCCAAACCGTCCCCAGCGTACCCACCGAAAGCCATACGTGGTGATTTGTGCCTAACACGTCCAGCAACACAGCTTGCACCATAGGCGCTGTTTGAGCAGGAAGCAGGGTAAACATGAGCGAAAAAATGCGTGTGTACAGACTGGGGAATGGAAGCGAGGCAACCACCGCAAAAAATAGAATCAGCGCAGGGAACACCGACAAAACAAGGTAATAGGAGAGTGCTGCCGCCATCTGAAGCGTGCGGTTCTCCATGATGTCGCAATAGGTGGATCGAAGAGCGCGCTTTAGCCCTGCCCATGTCACGCTGTGTTAGATGCAAAGCTGCGAAGAGTGTAAGGGCGAGTTTTTGAATATGACGCTCCAGACGTGGAAACGAACTCGAACAGCCTGCCTTGAGCGATGATTCCGAAAACAGCACAAACATAGACATTCCTTGAAGAGGCATCAGGTGTCCGCGTACGCATGAGGTTCGTCTCGCGACCCAAGCGCCGCGACCTTTCAGTTCCTGACACTTCCGCGATGCCGTCTGCATGCAGCGGCCGACTGCACATGTCGCGCTAATTTAGTGCGCGCTCGATGCAGCCTCGCTTTTACCGTTCCTAACGGCACGTCCAAAAGTCTTGCTGTTTCGGTGGCCGATAATTCCTGCACGTTGTGCAGATGGAGAACCTCAACGTAGATTGGCCTCAATTTCTTAAGCCCTTCTTCTAGCAAGGCTCGGCCCTCCTTCGACAAATACTCCTGCTCGGGGTTCAGACTCGTTTCCACTGGATAAAATCTCGTGCGAGCCTCGCCTGTTTCAGTGACATCTTCAAGCGATGTTTCTTTTTTTCGCCGGCTTACGCGCAAGCGCATTAAGGCCGCGTTCATCGCGATACGAGTGATCCACGAGGAGAATTGCGAACGCCCATGGAAGCCATTCAGATTGCGGAAAGCATCAAGAAGCGCGGTTTGAACGGCGTCCTCCGCATCTTCTCGATTTCTGAGAATGCGTTGGGTAACGCGAAGGAGAGCGTCCCAGTGCGGCATGACAAGACACTCAAAAGCTGCCGAGTCACCGGCTCTGGCAGAGGCCAGGAGGGTTGTCTCTTCATTTGTGATGAATAAGGGCCCGACGGTCGCTGCATTGTTCAGTTCGTAGTTTGTCGCGGCTGACATTGTGTTACCTCTCGTTTTCTGATTTGCCCTGGCCTGCCCGAGTGCAAGCAGGCTCGCGGTCGTTTGCGAATGCTCATGCGATTAAGCCAGAACCAACGAGAGGAATCTATTGGACGATGGTATGGACGATACCTTCGTATGTATTAGCGCAGCGCGGAACTTTGTCGTGATGCTCTGGCCGCCGGCGCGTCGGCTTCATTTCTCCGGGGGAGCTTACTTACTGGCCTGCTTGTCCCACCCGTGGAAACGCGAGAGGTCACCCGCATTCCATGCCTCGCGGAGTCCAGGAGTACTCAGATCCCAGTCTGGGCGGACTTCGCTGGTTACGACGCGCAGATCGTGCCAAAGATCCATGATCGATGGACGTCCCCAGAACCAATAGCCGTTGTAGATGCTATAGATCACGAGGCCCGGCTTAAGCACGAGCGTATGCGGGATCATCGGATTGTGCTCGGGGTCGGTGTACTCCTGAATGTCGAGATCCTTCTGAATGGTTCGGTCGGGGTCCGAAAGGAATGTCCACTGGGCTCCCACTGACGCGCGGAATTCCTGAAGCGTATGGTGATCGTCGGTGGCGATCGTTGCGACCTGAGTGTACGCCACCGCAATCTTCGGATAAAACGCGGCGAGTTCCAAATGCTGCTGGTGCTCCTTTGGGCAATAGTGGCCGCGCGCAAGCGTAAGGATTAGCGGGTCATCGCCCTGAAGCTCGCTGAGCTTGCGCGGCGTGCCCGTGTGATCGGGCAGCTCGTAGTTGGGGAAAATGCCTCCGGGCACAATATCGGAACGCATGAACGGACTCCTCTCGTTTCTCTCAGACATTTTTCTCTGAGAGATTTTCTGTTAAAGATCCAAAGTAACGCCCGCGTTCGGCTGAGAACAGCATACGAGCACGTTGCCGGGAGCGGGCCTCTCCAGCGGCTCAGGATTATAAACAATCGATCCGGCAATCAGACCCGTCATGCAGGTATGACAGACTCCGGTCCGGCATGACCATCTGACTGGAACATCGCATGCTTCGGCCAGTTCCAGCAAGCTCGCGAATTTCGGATCCCAAGCGGCAGTAATCCCGCTGCGCGCGAATGAGACTGGAGGGCCAGTTCCGGCCAGCCCTTGCGGCAGGTGAGGAGTGTGAGCAACCTGCGCCATTCCAGGGGTAATCGCTTTGAGAGAACCGAAAATTTCTGTGTGTACATTCCCGGTGAGCACACCCCAGGTTCGCAGCCCATCGAGCATGCTCTGCAAGAACAAAGCTGGGCCGCACAAATAGAAGTCACTTCCCATCGACACTCCGATTTTTTCCAGCAAAGCTGTGTCAATGTGCCCGGGCGCATCGAAGTCTGACCCGACTCGGTCGATTGCAGCGGGCCTGCTGTACACGATATATCCTCGTCCGCGAGTGAGCTGTTTCAGTAATGAACGCGATTCTTCTGCGAATGGATGATCGGCGCGATTGCGCGCTCCATAGATCCACCAGATCTCTCGTTGCGATTTTTCGGCGGCGAGTGCGTGCAGCATCGACATCACTGGCGTTGCGCCCACTCCAGCGCTCAACAGAACCACAGGATTCTGGCTGGGATGCAGCGTGAAGCTTCCTCGTGGCGCACTAACATCCAAGAGATCGCCTTCTCGCGCAATGCTGCACAGAAATGAACTTCCAATTCCGTTGAGTTCACTCTTGACGCTGATGCGTAAATGATCGGCTGACGGCAGATCAGACAGCGAGTAGCTGCGAAGAACCGGCGCTTTGCCGGGATCGACGAGCATTCGCAAGACGACAAATTGACCTGCTTGGAAGATACGAAGAGGTTGCCCATCGGCCGGCGCTAGAACGAATGAAGTCACGCTATCGCTTTCTTTACGAATCTGCGCGACTCGCATCTGTCGAAATCCTTGCCATGCTGGCGCCTGCTCCTCATAGGCGAGTCCCGGATTCCCCACCTTAGTTTGGGAGATCGAGCCTTGTTCGAGCATTGCCTGGAAAGAACCCTGCCAACCTTTGCTGAGTGCAGGAACTCGCAGTGCGCGTTGCAGTTGCTCGGTCGTTTGTCCTGGCAAATACAGGAGCGCGTCAACCTCGGCCACGGTCATCCGCTCGGGACCATCGGCAATTTTTATAATGTCGTCGCCTGCTGCAACTTCTCCCTCCTGCAACACGCGAAAGTAGAATCCTGGCCTGTGATGTTCTACGAGCAGTGCTGGCATACGAGGCTCATTCATACGGATACCGACGCGATAGCACGTCACGCGTGGCTGCGTCACTTCAAATTCAGCACTGCCGATGCGGTATCGATCGCCGATGCACACCTCGTTGTCGAGAAGTCCATCAACAGTGAAGTTTTCTCCGAACTGGCCGAAAGTAAAATCGCTGCGGCCCAGAAAGCTCTCCCAGTAATGGTACGAATCCATCTGGTAGACAAATACGGCGCGCTGCTCCCCGCCGTGACCGGCGAGATCGGCTTGCGCATCCCCATCGATATCGAGTTTGCGCACCATTCGCCGTCCCGTAACAGGAGATTTCCAGACTGATGTTCGGACCGTTTTGCCGTTCCAAGTCACGTCGCGCGGAAGGCCGACATTTACTGAAAGCAATCGGGGCATGCGTACCTCGTCGAAGTTCAGCGTGTGGTCAGCATGGTTCTATTTCGGTACATCCGCCGGCTTAGCAATTCTGGTGATGACCATCCATCTCTTGTCTGGCGAACAAGCTTCCTCAATCACCCCAGCAACTTGCCGGCAAGCCAGTAATCGACACTGAACTTTCCCGGACCAGAGCCGATCAGCCAAACAAAGAAGAGCATGTACAAGACTTCCGGAAGGTAGAGGAAGTCGTCGAGCCAGCTAAGAGGCGAAAGTCCTTTCGGCAGGGTGGAAAGCGCGCTGGTCAGGACGGCGACAGTCATGTCGATTAATAAGGCCACGCAAGCTGGGCTCGAAACAAATCCCACGGCCAGCAAGGATCCGCAAACGAACTCGACACCCGCCACGAAATAAGCCGTCTGGCGAGGGAAAGGGACTTTGGCCTTCACCAGCGTTTCGTAAACAGGTTTCGTGCCGCCGGCGACAAACAATTTGTTTCCGCCGGAGATGGCGAAGAACAACCCGATCGAAACGCGCACCACCAGGATGGCATATTGCTCCAAATCACCGCTGCCCTGCAGCGCAAACTGGACCAACCGTTTCCAATCCATCTCTCCTGCCCCTCCGACTGAGGATGTGCTCTAACCCATAGACCGTATCGTGCAAATTCGGATTCTCTGCTAACCGCCGCCGATCAGTGTTGTATGGTTCGCGCCAATAGGCTGCTCCTAAGCGGAGTTCCGCAGGCGCTTAAATCCGCGTCCCGTCCGGCCGGGCGTTAACCGTACGTGACGTCGATGCTCTGTCCGACCTCGATAATATAACCGTCAGGATCGCGAATGTAGCAGCGTATCTCGCCGTACTTGGGTATCGGTTCCGTGATGAACTCCGCTCCTCGACTTTTCCATAATTTGTAGCACGCTTGAATATCTGCAACGCGAATATTCATAAAGCTGTTGACCTTATCCGGGTCGGCGGGGACGCTGAGCGTTATCGTCGGCTTGTCGGGAGTGGGCCCGCCGCCGACGTTGACGATGAGCCAGGTATTCGCGATCTGAATGTGCCCAGACGCACCCTTGCTGTCGCCCAGGCTCAGAATGCGGCCGCCGAAAATCCTTTCATAAAAACGCGCCGACCGCTCGATGTCGGCCACGGTGATGAAATGTGTGATGGTGAACCCGTCGCGCGGGGGCATCTCATAGCTCTTTTGTTCGATTTGTACGCTCATTGACGGCTCCCGTTCCGGTGAGCAGCGCTCATCCACAGATTCCGGACTCGAGCGCACATCCGCAACCGTTGAAGTCCGCATCCCATCCGAGCCGCGCGTTAACCGTACGTGAGGTCGGTGCTCTGTCCGACTTCGATGATGTAGCCGTCAGGATCACGGATGTAGCAGCGTATCTCGCCGTACTTGGGAATCGGTTCCGTGATGAATTCGGCTCCTCGACTTTTCCATAGTTTGTAGCACGCTTGAATATCCGCAACGCGGAAATTCATAAAGCTGTTGATGTGATTCGGGTCGGGGACGCTGAGCGTGACCGTCGGCTTATCCGGGGTCGGACCGCCTCCAACGTTCAGAATCATCCAGATATTCGCAAGCTGAAGGTACGGAGGCGCGTTGCCGTCACCCATCGTGAGAATGCGAGCGCCAAAGACCTTTTCGTAGTAGTGAGCCGATCGGTTGACGTCGGCGACGGTGAGAAAATGCGCGATGCTGATCCCCGTTTTCGGGGGCATCTCATAGCTATTTTGTTCGATTTGTACGCTGCTCATTGACGGCTCCCTTCAATACGGTGCTCATCTTCTGATTCTGGTTCTTCGTTTTCATGTCTGGGACTACCACGAGTGGGGCATCCAGCCTTCTTTCGTAGTGATGAACGCAAATAAGGCAAAGCTGGGCCAGCCCTCCTTTGAGCTCACCTTCATTTATCCGTTTTATTTGGCTTTCGCCGCCGCTTGCTCGATCAACTCCGCCACTTCTTTCGGGTGAGACATCATGGCCAGATGATTAGCAGGCACGGTGATTGAAGTTGCCTTTATGGCCGCGGCTTCGTCTTTCTCGAGTTGCGGCGGGATCGCCCGGTCGTTGCCCGCGACCAGGGCCCATGACGGCTTGCTCTTCCACGCGGCGGTCGTGATTGTGGCTCCGAAAACAGATGACGACGTTTGTCCCTGTGTCGCCGTGAGTATCCGCTGCTCACTGGCCGGGAGATCCTGCGCCATGTCTTCGGCAATCCCTTTTGGAGTTGCCGTTAGAAAACCCTGAGCGTCGGGCCGGAGCTCGCCGCCCAGCGGAGCCGGCGGATACGGCTTGGTGACGGAACTGATGGATTCCCCATCCCCGGGCGCGAACGCCGCCACGTAGACCAACCCGACAACCTTCGGGTCATTACCCGCTTCGGTGATCACCACGCCGGCGTAGGAATGGCCCACTAGTATCACCGGTCCCTCCTGCAACGCGATGATGCGCTTCGTCGCCGCTACATCGTCAGCCAGCGAGGTCAAAGGATTCTGCACCGCGACCACATGAAAACCCTTCGCTTGGAGGAGCGCAATCACTTTGGACCAGCACGATCCATCGGCCCAGGCGCCGTGAACCAGGACAATATTTTTGGTCCCTTGAGGGGATTTCGTCTGGGCGAATCCTCTCATGTCGAGTCCAGACGACAAGATCAGCATCGCGGTGGCGATCAAAGTGGTTCGGTACATTTGTGAGACTTTCATTTCTATCTCCTCGTTAAACTGGGTGTTGCGATTAAGCCAGAACAAGCTGGGCCGCGCAATTGGACGATAGTATCGGCAGCACCTTGGTATCAATTGGGAAACCTGGGGACATCCCTGATGAGTAAAAGAACTGGAGACAGCCCCCGGTTTCCCTGATTCTCATGCCGCTGAGACCGACTTCTTCTTCGCGTCGAGCGCCGGTAGAAGAAGTTTCAGCAGGGCTTGATCAGAGAACGGGTTCTGACCTGAGATCAGCTCGCGATCTTGAATGACATAGCTCGACCATGGAGCGAGCACGCTTACATTACCGCCCGCCGTTTGCAAGGCGAAGTCCGGGTAGAAGAGAACCTTGCCGCCAATCTCGAGCGGTTCCCGCTGCTGCTCTTCCGCTGTCGAAAAGATCGTCATCTTATAACCAGCATAGATCCAACCCTTCGCTTTTTCGTGCGCTCCAGCGGTATCGCCCGCCGCCAGCGCGGCGACAAACTCCTTCGAATTCGGAAGAGCCGAGAGAAGTGAAATCGGGCCATGGCACAGCACGGCCGTAGGCTTGGATGTTTCGTGAAAGTGCCGCATCACTATGCCGGCGTTGGGATCATCGAGAAGATCCTCCATCGGGCCGTGGCCGCCGGGGACGAAAACCGCGTCATATTGATCGAGGCCCGATGCGATGACATCCGAGATGCGGGATGGATCTCTCAGCCCAGCCAGACCGTCGCGGAATAGCATATAGTCCTGAAGCTTGGCCGCGTCCCCGCCGAAGAAATCGGGGACTTCTGAATGCACATCCACTTGGGGCGCGTTGCCTTTGGGGTTGGCGAAAGTGATTTCGTAGCCCTGCTTCATCAGGGCGCGAACCGGAACCGTCAGTTCGTTGAGATAGTAGCCGGCGCCGGTATAAACCTTGCCATCTTTCAAGGGCAAGCCGCGACCGCTCGAGACTAGTACCAGGACTTTTCCTTTAGTTGTCATTTTGTTTTCCTCGTTGAAATCAATTCTGTTTCCTGAGCCGCTCTATCGGAGGCAATTCAATTAAGCCAGAAGCGCGACGATGGGTCTATTGGACGAACGTATCGATAACACCAAAGTATGAGCTGGAAATATGACAGCTACTGGTGGTGGCTGGCAGATCTTTTCTAACGCCAGGCAATGCCAAGATTTTCTGTTACAATGTAGAAACGTTGCTACATGAAAGGGCTGGAGACTAGGCATGGCCATCACAAAACTGTCGAGTCGGGACTTTAATCAGGACACGAGCGGGGCAAAGAGAGCCGCTAGACGAGGTCCCGTTTTCATCACGGATCGAGGCCGCCCGTCCCACGTGCTGCTCACGGTGGAGGAGTATCAAAGGATCACTGGAGGGCAAAAGTGCATTATGGACTTATTGGCGATGCCAGCAGCCGCTGAGATTGAATTTGAGCCGCCTCGTCTGCGGGGAAACCTGCACGAGCCGGCGGACCTGACCTGATGTACATCCTTGATACCAATGTAATTTCAGAACTAAGAAAAGCCAAGAAGGCGCATCCAAACGTCAAGAAATGGGCCGAACGCGTACCCTCGGCAAGTCTCTACATCTCTGTCATTTCACTCCTGGAACTGGAGATCGGAATTCTTCTCATCGAGCGGCGCGACAAAGAGCAAGGCTCGGTCCTTCGTACTTGGATGGATAGTCATGTGTTGCCCACATTCTCCGGCCGTATCCTTGCGATTGATACCGCCGTCGCCCAGCGATGCGCGACGCTTCACGTACCGAACCCGCGCTCCGATCGTGACGCTCTCATCGCAGCCACAGCCCTGGTGCACGGTCTGACCGTCGCGACCAGGAATGTAGCCGACTTTGAGCGAACCGGAGTTGGTGTGCTCAATCCTTGGGGGGATTGAGGCCTTCAGGTCAGTCTGGCAAGAAATTGGGGAGCGTTCCGTCCCCGGTTTGTTCCCGTCCCCAGTTCTTGGTGTTCCCCAACAATCTTCAACTAGCCTGGAGCTTGATTGAGCAGCTTTAGCGGCCCCCCTGAGAGAAATGACGCGCCCGATGGGGACCTTGCCGCCATGTCTTTCGTGACCGCAATCGCGAGCGAGACAAGGAACGCGCATGTCAGAACAAAGCGTTCCGCGTCGATAACGTTCGGAGGCTGGAGATGTATTTCATCGGGGGCCTTCCGCCACTGCTTTTGAAGCGCAAAAAGCCGATCGCAGTCGGCCCGGGAGCGGCCATAGGGAAACCAAGCCTTGTGTAACTGCTTGTACGTCACGTCGTTTCTGATCGTGGATAGCCAGTTTCCCGCCGCCCCGTGACCACTCGATGTCAAAACAGAACGAAGAGCCTCTAGCCTCGAAAAAATATCCTGCGAATCGGCCGCTCCAAGCGACGCGTTTTGCAAAACGCGGGTCATCGCGTTTTGAAGGAAGCCATCGAAAACTCGCCAGAATTGTTCATGAACACCGCTCCCATTTGTTTTCGTGCACTCTAGACGACCAGCAACAGAAACATATTCGCACCGAAACTGAGCGGCGTTCAATGGCGCGCTCAGAAAGCCCAGAGCCGCTGCGACGGTGTCGGCTCGTTGACACTCGCTGACCTTGAAATTCGATGCTGAGATCCCTACGGACCTCATGAGGCTATGTGCCGCATAAAATGCAGCGTAGTAAGTCTGAATGAAAAGCCAGGCAGTGGACTTGGGCATGCCGGGCTGGGTTATCCCGACAGAAGTTTCGATGGCGGCGGACAAAAAGCGGGACATCTCGGCCGCAAATATGTCAACAAGCTCGGCGCCTGGGGTCAGTACAAATGATGCCGAGGCGGGACCAACTGGACGGTCAAAATAATACTGGCCTTCGCCGACCCATTCGCTGATCCGACCGCCCGGAACACCGCTCACACCAGCTATCGCGGGCAGCCAAAGCGGCCTCAGACCGTCTACGAGCATAACTATAGAGTAAAGCTTGTACGAAGGGCATCTGACATCTCGGTAAAAAGAACATTGGGGCTTAATGGGGGTTGAGTGAGCGTCTTCGATTTAATCCTAGAGAACATTGGAGCCAAAGCTTCACCGAAGCTGTCGACGCTATATGCGGAGTTTTTGTCTTTGACCCGTTGTGCAACCTGAGGAAAGAGCTGCATAACAGCCCTGAAGACGGTGGGTTTGACGATGGTACCGGGGGCTCCGCTTTTATCCGCTCCGGAAATGAACGCCGAAACAAATCCCCTAAGTGCCGTATATATCTCTTCCGGCTCCTTACCCGCAAAGGCACCAATCAATGGTCTCAGGGCGGCGTTGAAGGTTACACGTGAAATCTTCCCTTTGATCCGCTCGGAAGGGCTGAGTAGGCCCTGCAACGGGCTGTTTACATCCCGATTGAAAAAGTCAAAGACTTCGCGTAGTAAGGCCTCACTATCCGACTCGTAGTCGGCCAAGTTTTTGATGTCCAGAAGAAGCTCGTTCGGTACCGATCGCTGTTTCGTGTTGATATCAATGAAGAGACGAGATTCCGCGACTCGGCTGAGGCCCTCATAAATAACCACCGGAACCCGGAGAGACGTTTTGGCTAGGGAAAACCCGTAAATGCGGTGCTGACCATCAATTATGAGGAAGGCCCGCCGAATCTTTTCGAACTTAATGGTTTTTTTCTTGTTGTCGTAGGAAAGGTTCGCGTCGGGTTGCGCCGAAAGTATTATCGAACCGGGGATCGTCCCCAGTCCTTCGTCAATATACTTCGCTATATCTTCCGCCCGGCCTTTATCGAGCTCCCTCTGAAACCCTCCGTCGGGGTCGTCGTGGCGCGTCGACACAAAACATGTTTCGGCCAGCACATCGCTAGGCATGGACAGAGTAAAAAATCTGTGCGCGCCCTGCGTGATCAGACTGACTGAAAAACTCAATGTGGCCATGCCGAATTTTACACCACGGCGGGTGGCCCGAATGAAGAAAGCCGGGGACAGAAGGAACGTTCACCGCACTTCAGGCGTGTCCCAGGCCAGCCATGAGGCGAGCAAATATTCGCATCTGCAGTTGATGGAGGTTATGCCCCCGGAAATCCGAACATCAACCACGACTGATTGGCTACCCAAAGCGGGTAGAGCTCCGTCATCTGATCGAACAGCTCATGGTCGGACTTCGCGGTTTTCTGCAAGCGATCGAAGTCCTGCAGGTAACGCTTGGTTTCCTGGATCGTCGAGGGAGAGTCGGGCGCGCCGGGCTTCTTGTGGCCGGCGACAACCATCGTCGGGTTCAGCGCCGCTAACCGGTCCAGGTCCGCGATCCAATTCTTTCGGCTCTCGGGGGTGGTGTCGCCGACGTAGATGCGGCATTGGTTGTACACCACGTCGCCAGCGACGATCAGGCCGATTGATGGGACATACAACGACGTCGAATCGGGACTATCGGTGCGGCCCTGCTTGATGATGCGCAATTCGTGGCCCTCGAGAGTGAACGTGTCTTGTTCATAAGGCTCAGGTGGAACCAACTTCGTGGGCACTTGCCCAGGAAACATCCGGCGCGCTAGCCGTTCCACCGTGGGAGTGAAAGACATCTGCATGGCGTTCACCGCCTCGGGCGTTGCAATCGCGCGAGCGCCGGGGAAACGGTCGAGCAGAATGCTTAGGCCGTAGAAGTGGTCGAAATGGGCGTGCGTTATATAGATGGTCTCGAGGTTGCGGTTGTGCAGAGCGACCCAAGCCGCGAGAGCCTCGGCCTCAGCCACTGTCCCCATTGCGTCCACCAGCACCGCGTCGTACTCGCCGAAGATTAAAGTCGACGTGATCGGGTCAAAGCCGAGCGCTTCGCCGAAGGGCTTTGGCCGCTCGCCGACCATAGCCTTTCCCGGTGCGGTAAAAACGTTCACGCTTAGTGTGTTCGACTCAGGCGTGTTCGACGCGACAGGCGCGGGCGTCGTTATGCGCGTGGTCTCTTTCTGTCCATTAGTGCCGTCCATTTGGTACTCCTTCCGATGTCAGGGCGAGTCACTGTTCAACGCAAGATTGGCAGAAGCGCGACGACGAATCTATTGGACGAACGTATCGATCAATACCAAAGTCTCGGTTAAAATTACAGTCGATTTACCGCTCTGATTGGAAATCAATTTGGCCCTTTCCAATTTCTTCAGTCAGTCTTTTCTGTACTGATTCGAGGGATCGAGGTGGTTGCCTGACGCCAGATGCAGCATTGAGACTATGCGTCCATCCGTTCGACCCATCGAGCGCGAAATGCGGGAGCCACGAATGGATCCGCAAAGTACTGCGTCTCCCGCGCAACCTTGTCGCCAACGAACTCCATGATGCTCACGGTGTAGGACGGCTTGCCGTCATAGGTCAGGATGAATTCGGTGACCCAAAGATCACCGCTGCCAATAATTCGCCGGATAGAAAACCGCTTTTTGTTCGGTTGACTCGCACGTTGGCCCTGTATGTTTTTTCGACCGCGGGTACGCTCGCCGGACTGCGGGTAATCCAGCACCGCGTCGTCGCGATAGATGAGGTGCTCTGTTTCAAAATCGTTGGCATCGGACGCCGCCCAATGCCGATCCAGCGCCGCGCGGATCGCTTGATCTCGTACTTCAGAAGACTGCTCCGTCTTTTGTTGATCGGTTTCTTGTTGATCGTTCACCTTGAACCTTTCAATTTGGCAAGAAGCTGAATGCTTTAGCTTGGCCGGAACGATATTGAATTGCCTTCCGGCTACCAGCGACGAGCAGGTGCGGCACCATCCACATGAAGGATCTCTCCGCTGACATGACCTGCCTGCGCCAGGTAAAGAACGGCATCGACAATATCCTTTACCGTCGCCTTTTTCACAGCCGGCTGCGGTGTCGCGTCCTTGGGATCGTTCTGATGCATCGGCGTATCCACTTCACCAGGGGCCACGGCATTGAAGCGAATGCCGGCTCTTGCATACTCGATTGCGAGATTCTGCGTTGCTGAATTCAAACCACCCTTTGTGATCATCGAAACGGAGCCATTTTCGCCGGCGATTGGCCGATCGGCCAGCGCAGCCGTGATGGTGACAACGCTCCCCGATTTCTGTTTCAGCATTTCTTGCACAGTGCGCTGAGTCATGTAGAAGAATCCGAGCAGATTTGTGGAGACAAGGGCGTCGAAGTCCTCTCTAGTAAAGTCGGTGAAAGGCTTGTTTAGGAAGATGCCGGCGTTATTCACCAAAACATCGATAGTTCCGAAGTTGTTGATTGCCGCTTCGACGGCATCGGCAGCCGTTTGCTCTTTGCTGATATCACCCTCGAGCAGAACCAGGCTTCCTGAGGCGGTCAACTTTCGATTGGCGTCACGAGAGGTCGCGACGACGTTGTAACCTGCCTGCAGAAACGCTTCGACTAACCCGGCGCCAATGCCTCCCGATGCTCCGGTTATGATTGCTGTCTTCTTGCCCGACATGCGCAGCCTTTCGTTATAAAGGTCCGACCGTACATGGCCGGGCCGCTGGCCTTCTTCACCGGCTTCATCCCGCCCGCCGTGCAGGCTCCTCGTGCGAAGAACTCAGAAATCCTTGCACCTGCGCGGCAACCTGATCTGCAGCCGTGTCCAATGCAAAATGACCGCCGTCGACAATGTGAATTTCAGCGCCCGGCACATCTTTGCGGTAGCGCTCCGGCTCGCCCGAGTCGAATGAGAGTTCGTATTTGCCCCAGATCACCAGCAGGCGCGGCTGTGTCTCGCGCATCCACGCTTGCCATTTCGGGTAGGAGTCGACGTTGGTGCGGTAGTCGTAGAAGAGGTCGCTTTGAATGTCGCCCTGGCCGGGCTGATTCAGAAAATAGAATTCGTCCGTCCACAGATCCGGGGCATAGCGTTCGACATTCGGATCATTTCCAACATGACGAGTACGTGTTGCGGCCAGCGAAAGGAGATTTGTGCGCAGTGCAGTTTCGTTTGGAGCGCGATCTGCCCAAAACTCGCGCCGCGTCTTCCAATTCGCACCCAGGCCTTCATTGTGCGCAACAGCGTCCTGAACGATGAGAGCCTCGACCCGTTCGCGATGCGCCAACGCCATGCGAAAACCCACCGGGCCGCCATAATCCTGCATGTAGAGTGTGTAGTGCGAAAGTCCGAGTGCTCCGGTGAAATGATTCATGATCTCGGCGTAGTGATCGAAGGTATACGCGAACGTCTTCGGGTTCGGCCAGTCGCTGTGTCCGAAGCCAGGGTAATCAGGGGCGACCAAGTGATAACGATCGGAGAGCCGCGTGAAGAGCGGCTCGAACATTCGCGATGATGACGGCAACCCGTGCAGCAGAAGTAGCGTGGGCGCGTCTTTCGGTCCGGCCTCTCTATAGAAGATGGAGAGCCCATCGATCTGTGTCGTGCGATAAGAAGTTGGGAACTTCATGGGATATTCCTTTCGTTGGCTCAGGCGGCCACGCGTTGTGCAGAGCGATCCTTGTGCGGCGGAGCGACATAAGGGAATTCAGTGAGCAGATCCTTGTGCGGTCCTACGTTATCTCGCGTTACCTTTCCATTGGTGAGGAGAGGAAGGAAGAAATCCACGACGTCGTCGGTGAGTGCCCGGCCATTGTCGGGGTAGGACGCGGGCCGCGCGGAATCATAGTGGAGGACATCTGGCAGCAGGGTCCCGGCGACCCGCGTTGCTTCCGCTGACGTGTACCCGCCGGTGTGCTCGAGAGCGTGCGCGAAGACGGGGATGAAACGGGCATCGTCCGCTGGCTCCGCAGAGAGATAGGCGGCGTTTGCCTCGCCGGCGAGAAAGGGAGTTTGATTTGACCGCGCACCGCGATCCGCCTGCACCAACTTCCCGCTTGTGCCTTCCAGCGTGCGAGCCCACAGGCCCATCTTTTTGCCGAGGGCAGAGTTGGGTATTTCCAGCACGATGCTGCACACGTCCTTGTCGGCGAAGTAATCGTCACCGGTGAATTGCAAGTTGTTCAGGGCGCCCATCGTGTCGAAGAAAAAAGGATCGTTGCGCCAGCCAGCGAAGAAGCGATAGTCTCCCGCTTCTGTCACGTGCGCTTCGCGTGCAGTTGAGACGGGTGCGCCTTCTATGATCGTTTGCCCGTCATCGCCAGTTCCGGCGGCCTGCTTGCCTTCAACGCGGAGTACCGTTGCAGTCTGGGCACCGTTCGCGTCTGAGGTGAAGCGCACGCGGTACGCGATATCGGCAACGGCGTCACCGTTGGTGTCAATCTTGAGTTCATACATTGCCTGAGTCGCGAAGGGTTCGTCTGTCGTTGGCCCCTGCGGGTTCACACCGACCGATGGATGCACGTTCATAATCAGGATCGACCTGCTAGCATCGCCAGGCTTCGGGAAAGCATACAAGTCAGTAAAATCAAGGCGGGCATCCCCGTGGGGAAAGCCAAAATCCGGACCGGAGTAATGGTGCGACATATCATTTTCTCCTTAATCTTCTGAATACTATCGATCAAAATCGTTTCGCCTTCTGCTTGTGTCGTTTTCAGCATCAAGGCGCATAACGAGTAAATACAAGGTCGGTCGCTGTGGTCTTCTCGTGACAAGGGAAACAGGTTTTCATAAACGTGGCATCGCCGGGTTTGCCGTCTGCGAAGTGGCCGAACCCCCAGCCGCCGGTGGCGGCGTACTTTGTTGAGTCCTTCACCATAAACTGAACGTTTGTGGGAAGCCCGGGAACGAACGATTGAGCCTGGCCAAAGACTTTATTGTTTTCATCCGAGGGGACGTTACGGTAATGCAAAGCGGCAATGATCGAGCCGTCGGGGAACGGAAGCTTCCCATCCCGCCATGCGTTGAATGCAATATCGTTGCCCAAGACTGCGCCTAAACTGTTGAGCTTGCCTGCTTCATGGGCCGAGGAGATCCATCTCCAGTCGCGGTAGCCATGAGGGATTTCGGTGACGAAGGGCGCGGGTTGCCCGTCCGCCCGGCCTGGATCGGGAGCGATGAGGATGACAAGGCCGGCCATTGTTGCAACTGCAGTCAAGAAGAAAGTGAAGCTTCTCATAGTGGTTCCTCCATTCAATATGCTTCGGTAAACTTAAAATCCGTATCCCTAAGGGCGACGATAATGGCCTCTTGCATCAGGGTGCGTATTGAGTGAAAACAAAATCGCGAGCTTTGCCAGGCTCGTGGCACGGGAAGCAGGTTTTGAGCGCCGCCGTGGCGTCAGGTTTGCCGTCTTTAAATTGAGCGAACCCCCAGCCGCCTGTCGCCGCGTATTTTTTCGAGTCTTTTACCATGAACTGAACGTTCGTCACAGGCCCGGCCACGAAAGATTGGGCGCGTCCAAAGGCTTTGTTGTTTTCCTCAGACGGAACGTAACTCCAGGCGAGCCGGGCGATAATTGTGCCGTCCGGGAACGGCAGATTTCCGTTGCGGTAGGCTTTGATTGCCACGTCGTTGCCGAGAAGCGCGCGAAGATCGTTTAAGTTGCCTTCTTCGTGAGCGACGGAGATCAGTTTCCAGTCGCGGTATCCGGGAGGAATCTTGATTCCAAAGATCGGCTCAGCCTCTCCATCGGAGCGTCCAGAGGCGTGGGCCATGTAGGCGAGCGCGCCGGTCAGCGCTATGAGTGCAACCAACGAGTAAGCGATTCGTTTCATGCAATGCCCTCCATCCATGAAATTAGTTGGACGCGAGTCATCAGAACAGAAGCTCGGGGGATGAGCAATTGGACGATAGTATCGACCATACGTTGGTATCGGTTCGGGTGCTAATGAGCGCTCGCCGTCGGCGATTTCGGATCGAAATGACGGTCGCGCCTTTCCCCCAGAAGAAGGAATATCTGATAGAATTCCGTCCTAATAATGGGGCGTCGTCAGTCAATCGCAGGTGAGGGTGGGTTCACCTATGCCGGAACTTACGCCGATCGTGTTTGTTGTCGACGATGACGTCTCTGTGCGCGAATCGCTGGAATCGCTGATACGCTGCGAAGGCTGGCAGCCGAAGACATTCGCGTCCGCACAGGAATTTCTCGACTGCCCGCGAGTTGTTGTTCCGAACTGCCTCGTACTGGATGTTTCTCTTCCGGGCCTTAATGGGCTGGATCTCCAAGGGCTCGTCGCCGGCGAGCGCAGGGATATGCCGATCATCTTCATCACGGGCTACGGCGATGTGCCCATGACGGTCCAGGCCATGAAGGCGGGGGCTGTCGAATTTTTGACGAAGCCCTTCAGCGATGACGTGCTGTTGCGGGCCATTCGCGCAGCCCTCGACCGCAGTCGCGTCGCGCTCGGTCACGAGGCCGAGATGCGGGTGCTCCGGGACAGGTACGAGTCGCTATCGCAACGCGAACGGCAGGTTATGGCGCTGGTCGTTTCTGGCCTGTTGAATAAACAAGTCGGTGGCGAGCTTGGCATCAGCGAGATCACAGTGAAGGCACACCGCGGCAAGGTGATGCAAAAGATGAAGGCCGATTCTCTTGCCGACCTTGTAAGAATGGCTTCGAGGCTGCGCGCGGCGACTGCAGCGACTACCGCTGCATAACGGCCTCATTCATTGTCGCATTTATTCGTTAGGACGCGGAATTCGCGGACTCCGCCTTTCAAGTATTTTGCTGAAGTGTCGTAGGAGAACACCATGAAGAAGAGTACAGCACCGATTTCCCTCGCCGGTTCCCAACTCGGCGAAGTTCGCCACGTATGTGCATTCTTCACTAGCGATGAGGAGGAGTATCGCATCCTGCTTCCCTTCATCAAGGATGGGTTTGAATGTGGCGACAAGGCGGTTCACGTCGTGAATCCGGATCAACGTCACGAGCACTTGCAGCGGTTGTCCGCTGCCGGAATCGATTCTGCGGCCGGCGAGCAGAGCGGGCAATTGGAAGTTCGAATCAACACGGAAGCTTACATCCGGGACGGCCGTTTTGATCAGGATCGAATGCTGGCGGCGTTCGAGCAGATGGCTAGCGGCAACGTCAAAGGTGGATTCCCGCTGAGCCGCATTTGCTGCCGCATGGACTGGGTACTCGAAGATCAATCCTACATTGACGATGTCGTTGAATTCGAATCGCGGGTGAACGATGTGTGGCGTGATCACGACGACGCGGTGATCTGCACTTACCAACTCGGCAAGTTTGGAGGCGACACGGTGATCGACATCATGCGGACGCATCCGATGATCATCATCGGCGGCCTCTTGCATCGAAATCCGTTCTACGTTCCGCCCGAAGAATTCCTGCGCGAGGTGCGTCAACGGCGGTCCACGCGGCCTACCTCATCCTCCACGGCTGCCTGATATGGAAGTCCTTCCCGAAATTGCTACCGGCGACGTCAAGCATCTTCAGCGGTGCATCAATGATCTGGTGAGCCTGCTTGCTCTCCCCGCCGTCTGGAGTGGCGGCGATCCATCCCAAGTTCTCCACACATTGCTGGATGCGCTCATGCGCATGCTGCGCCTGGATCTGATTTCAGTGAGGCTGACAAATTCCGTCGGCGAGACGCCGATTGAGATCGTTCGAATTGCTGAACGGCGTGGGCCAATGCCTTCGGCGCACGAGATCTGCGAAGCGCTCGGCCAGTGTTTGAAAAACGATTCGCGGAAATGGCCTCCACTGCTTCGAAGTCTTATGGGTAACGGGGACGTTTCCATCGTGCTTTTGCCACTGGGGTTACAAGGCGAACTCGGCGTAATCGTGGCAGCGGTTGAGCGGCCGGATTTTCCGCAGCCGACGGAGGCATTGCTTCTGAGCGTTGCTGCGAATCAGGCATCGATCGGCCTGCAAGAGGCGCGGCTTCTGGGCCAGCAGAAGCGCGTCGCCAGCGAACTCGATCAACGGGTCGTGCAACGGACTGCCGAACTTGCCACCGCCAACGAAGAACTCAAAAAGGAACTTGCGGAACGCAGACTCGTAGAAGAGAGGCTCGGGCAAGAGGAGCGGGAACTGAAGCGCAGTGAGGTCCGCAAGGCAGCCATCGTAGACTCGGCGCTCGATTGCATTGTGACGATCGATCACGAGGGGCGTATCACTGAGTTCAATCCGGCGGCGGAGCACACCTTCGGCTATTGCCGGGACGAAGTGTTGGGAAGGCATCTGGCGGATGTGATCATTCCACCATCGCTCCGGGAGAAGCATCGGCAGGGCTTCGCCCACTACCTGGCCACGGGCGAAGCGCGAGTGCTTGGGAAACGCATCGAGATGACGGCAGTACGCGCAGACGGAAGCGAGTTCCCCGTCGAGTTGGCAATCACGCGCATTCCGTTGGAAGGGCCGCCATCCTTCACCGGCTATCTGCGCGATATTACGGAACGCAAACGGGCGAGGCAGGAACTACTGCGCAGCGAGGCGTTTCTCGCGGAGGCCCAGCACCTGAGCCGAATCGGAAGTTTTTCCTGGCGCGTGCCGACAGACGAAATTACGTGGTCGGAGCAGCTTTATCGCATCTTCCAGATTGACCGGGACGCGCAGTTGACCTTCGAACTGATCGGTTCTCGAATTCACCCTGAAGACTTGTCAATACTCCAGGAACATATCGAGCGATCTCGCCGGGAACGCAGCGACGTGCAAATCGAGTTCCGCCTGCAGTTGCCGGACGGCGCGGTTAAGTACGTACACGTCGCCGCTCACATCAGGGGCGATCACGAGTACATTGGCGCAGTTCAGGACGTGACGGAACGCCGATCCTCCGAAGAAGCGCTCAGCAAGGCCCGGTCCGAGCTCGCACACGTGGCGAGGGTTACGAGCCTTGGAGTATTGACGGCATCCGTCGCGCATGAAGTGAACCAGCCGCTCTCGGGCATTGTCACCAACGCCAGCACTTGTCTGCGGATGCTGGCCGCGGATCCTCCCAATGTGGATGGCGCTCGCGAAACGGCCCGGCGCACGATTCGCGATGGCAACCGAGCCTCTGAGGTGGTTACGCGATTGCGCGCGCTCTATGCCAAGAAGGACCCCACGATTGAATCGATGGACCTGAATGAAGCTACACGAGAGGTTATTGCGCTGTCATTGAGCGACCTTCAGAGAAACCGTGTAACCCTGCGGCAAGAACTCGCCGACGACCTCCCAGTGGTGACAGCCGATCGCGTGCAGCTTCAGCAGGTCATTTTGAACCTGCTGCGCAATGCTTCGGAAGCCATGAGCGTTGTCGATGATCGTCCGAGGGATTTACTGATTCGAACCGAACCGGATGAAAACGATCGGGTGCGCCTGAGTGTGAGAGACGCGGGAATCGGCTTCGAGCCTCAAACTGCGGGCAAGCTTTTCGAAGCCTTCTACACGACGAAGAACGAGGGTATGGGAATCGGATTGTCGGTCAGCCGTTCGATAATCGAGCGCCATCATGGGCGCCTGTGGGCGTCGCCGAATGATGGTCCGGGAGTTACATTTACGTTTTCTATCCCGTGCAAGCCGGAAGGTTTGACGAGCGACGGTACGCACGCCAGTCGAATACCTTCCGTGTCGGATGCGGCATGAAATATCCACAGACATCACTCACCCAAAACTGATCTCTCAGGCAAGACCGATACCTAAGTCCAATAGACGCGCTCCCACGCGAGGCGCATTCTTAAAATTATGGTGTTGCGCCAGGAAAGGCGTCCGGCCGAACGTCTACTGGTCTCAGTCGTCGATGACGACGAGTCGGTGCGCGAATCGTTGCCCGACCTGCTTGGCGAATTCGGATTTGCAGCCCGTACTTTCTCATCCGCGGAGGAGTTCCTTGCGTCCGACTGCATCGAACAGACCCGTTGCTTGATCCTCGACATCGCCATGCCTGGGATGAGCGGACCGGACCTTCAAAGGAAATTGAAACTGCGCGAGCAAGAGATTCCGATTATCTTTATCACGGCTAGCACCGATAAAGCTGTTCGACCCCAACTCATGGAACGGGGTGCAGTAGAGTGCCTGTTCAAGCCATTCAGCGATACGGCTATGCTTGAGGCTCTTAATTCGGCATTTCACGCGAAGCAATAATTTCCCGTTCGGTCATCGATTGAAATCCGAGGCGACTCGTCGGAGTCGTCAACGTGTCCCCTCGACGTGGAGCTTGCCGTCTTTGGCTGCCTCTTCGGGTGTCTTGCCATTCTGACGCGCGACAATGTAGGCGGCGTAAAAGTCTGACCAGTTGTGCTTCGGCGCGGTAGGTTCATATTCGCTGTGGTGCTTCTCAGCCTCCTGCAGAAGCTCCGTCAGGGTCGCGACATCCAAAGTGCTAAGTCCTCGGCCGGGCAGCCGAGTTGTTACTTCCTGAAACAACCACCCATTGCCATCGGGATCGCGAAATGTGGCGAACGAGTTGTAGGTACCATGCTTGGGATCTGGACCGCTGATGCGGCCGCTGCCGTCGATCTGGAACTGAGCGCCTGGCGTTCCCGCGTGGAACATATCACTCACCTCGATGCCGCGTGCGACAAGATCTTTGCGCGCAGCCGCAATATCGGAGACGACCAGGTAGAGGCCTTGCGCCGATCCCGGTGCAGCCGGCGTTATCTTCGTGCCAAACTGAACCGAGCATCCTGAGCCGGGCGGCGTGAACTGAACAACCCGGAAACCGTTATCAAAAGGAAAGTCGGCGTCCAGCCGCCACCCGAGTTCCGTGTAGAACCGCTTCGAGCGGTCAACGTCCGCCACCGGGATAACGACCACCTCGAACTTCATGTCGACTCTCTCGGCGCTAGCGCCGCTCTGGGTCTGGGAAGCATTGACTGCAGTGTTCATCATTCCTCCGATCAGCGTGGTCTCGATTAAGCCAGAATCACGAAGACGAATCTATTGGACGAACGTATCGATTACCGTCCTTAAAATCAATCGAATCGAGAAGGCCTTCTCCAGCACTCGATACGAAAGTATCATCGATACCAAGGTCCAATTGTTTTACCCTCTCACGTCTGGCTTAATTGCGTTCGTTCGAAATGCACGTTGGTCGGACTTGCAAAACTTTTTGCGAAGGAGAACGCACCATGTCTAAATTTGTGAGGAAATCTGTGGCGAAAGAACAAAAAGGAGACAAGGTAGGAACACACACCGGCGTGCAGCGTATCGCGAGTTTGACCATCGTTGCGACAGCCCTGGCAGTGCTCGGCGTCCTTGGCACCGCAGCCCTCTTCGCAAAAGGCCAAAACGAAGACAAGTACTCGCTGATATCGCCAAGCGGAATCGCATTCTCCGACTTCCGGGGATACGAGGATTGGGCTGACGTCTCTTCCGCCCGAACCACCGAAATACTCAAGGTGATCGTCGCCAATCCGACCATGATCAAGGCGTACAAGGCCGGCATTCCCGTCAATGGCCAGCCTTTCCCGGAGGGCTCCATGATCGCGAAGCTCCAGTGGACACAGAAGAAGAGCACGGAGGCCCCTTTCGCTGTGGATGTGCCGAACGTCTTTAGCCAGGTTTTCCTCATGGAGAAGGACAGCAAGAGATTTGCGAAAAGTGGCGGGTGGGGATACGCGGTGTTCAACTACGACGCCACTTCGGACAAGTTCACGGCCGATGCCAAAAGCCCCTCAGACTGCGGGTTCGCGTGCCATACGCCTGTGAAGGCAAAGGACTACATCTTCCACCCGTACCAGAAGCGCTGAACCGCGCAAAGTAGAATCAGGAGTCGGACCTGGGGGAAAGCTGCGCAGTTTAATAGCGAGCCTCGCGGAGCACCTGGACGTCACGGAAAGACGCCCTCGAAAAGGCAAACCAGAGTCTCATGACTGACCAACTCAGAAGCGGAAGCGAAGACCGCGCGCAACGGCCCAATCCACTGACCGATTTTTATGGCGAGGATCGTCATGAGCTGGTGCAGAAACTCGCTTACCAACACTGGGAAAAAAGAGGCAGTCCGCTTGGGTCAGCGGAGGTTGATTGGTTGGCGGCCGAAAAGGCCGTGCGCGAGTACCTTTTAGCTTCAGAAATGGATCTCGGGCCAGGCGAGCATCTGTACTCTTGACTGGCGTTTCTCTTAACATACACACTGACCGTTTCACAATCTGGAAAAACTGAGGACCGTCCAATGGGCACCAATCGCGTGGCGAGCCCAAGCTCTGCGGAAGTTGTTCCGATGACCGCCAGCGCTACCAATGTTTCAGACGTTCTGCAACGCTACGGATACGGCACGATGCCGTTTATCGGCACGGAAAACGCTTTCTATGAGCGGCATCTGGTTTTTGACAGAGCGATCGATCCTAAAGTAGCGAGTGCGCGCGAACGCTTTGAGGCGTTCTCCTGTTCTGTGCGTGACATTCTCGCGCAGCGCTGGGTGCTGACCAAGAGCACTTATGAGCGGGAGAATGCCAAACGCATTTATTACCTGTCGATGGAGTTTCTCATCGGGCGTTCGTTGGCGAATAACATCACGAATTTGTTGCTGGATCCGCTTTTGCCGGATGCGGCGCGAGAACATGGCATCGACTGGCTGGAATTGATTGAACAGGAGCCAGATGCTGGGCTGGGCAATGGCGGCTTGGGGCGGCTCGCGGCTTGCTTTCTTGATTCGATGGCGACCATGCAACTCCCCGGTACGGGCTATGGTCTTCGCTATGAGTACGGGATGTTTAAGCAAACGATTGTGGATGGTTGGCAAAAAGAGAATCCGGACAACTGGCTGCGCTACGGCGATCCGTGGGAGATTGCGCGGCTTCACGAGAATGTGGAAATCAAGCTGAATGTTTCATTCAAGTTGCAAGATGGAAATTTTCAAATCGTTCCTGACCGGCCGTCGAGCCTAATCGGCATTCCGTTCGATCGGCCGGTCGTGGGCTATGGAGGAAAGACGATCAACACGCTCCGGCTGTGGGCCGCGGCGGCGCCGGATTATTTCGATTTCGAAAAGTTTGGCACTGGAGATTTCGTGGGCGCACTCGGCGAAACTCTTCAAGCGGAGTCGCTTACGCGCGTGCTGTATCCGGATGATTCTACGACGAAGGGGCAAGGGCTGCGCTTTCTGCAGGAGTATTTTCTGGTCGCGTGTTCGATGGCCGACCTGGTGCGGCGTTTTCTGCGCCACAATTCGGATTGGAATAAATTTCCCGAGAAAGCTGCAATTCAACTCAATGATACGCATCCTTCTATGTCAGTCCCTGAACTGATGCGAATCTTGCTGGACGATATGCACTTGGGATGGGACCAGGCATGGGACCTGACGAAGAAGACTCTTGGCTACACAAATCACACCTTGCTGCCGGAGGCTCTGGAGAAATGGCCGGTGGCGTGGTTCGAGAGACTGTTTCCTCGTCACCTGGAACTCATCTACGAGATTAACCGCCGGCTGCTTGATGATGTTCGAATGCGGTTTCCTGGTGACGAGGGGCGTGTGCAGCGCGTGAGCCTGGTGGAAGAAGGCAGCACGCGCAAGATACGCATGGCGAACCTCGCCATTGTTGGATCGCATAGCACGAACGGAGTTTCTGCTATCCACTCCAAGCTACTGCGAACCACTACGGTGAAGGATCTCGCGGACATGTTTCCCGAGCGTTTCAGCAACAAGACAAACGGAGTGACGCCGCGGCGGTGGTTGCGCGAAGCCAATCCCGCGCTGGCTCGCGAAATCACGCAAGTCATCGGAGATGGCTGGATTACGGATCTTAGCCTGCTCAAACAGCTCAAGCCATTCGCGGAAGATTCCAATGCTCGCGAACGCTTCCTCAAGTCAAAGCGAGAGGCAAAAGTGCAGTTTGCCGACTGGCTCAAGTCAACGTTGGGGCGTGTGGTAAACCCGGATACTATTTTCGACTGCCACATCAAGCGTATTCACGAATATAAAAGGCAATTGATGAATGCGCTGCGGATTGTGATTTGTTATAACCGGCTGCGGGAAAATCCTGGGATGAAGATTGTGCCGCGGACGTTTTTCTTCGCTGGCAAAGCGGCGCCAGCTTACAAGCTGGCCAAGCTCATCATAAAGTTCATCAACAACCTGGCGGACACGATTGATGCTGACCCGGCGGCGCGCGGCCGGCTTAACGTTGTGTTCCTCCCGGAGTACAACGTTTCGTTGGCGGAAAGGCTGATTCCAGCGAGCGATGTTTCCAACCAGATCTCGACCGCGGGCTACGAGGCCAGCGGAACGAGTAACATGAAATTTATGATGAACGGGGCGTTGACGGTTGGAACCCGCGACGGCGCGACCATCGAAATGGCGGAGGAAGCCGGAGAAGAAAATATGTTTATGTTCGGGCTCACCGTGGAGCAAGTCGAGAACAGCCGCGCCTGGTACAACCCGAACTGGCATTATGAACATGAGCCGGAGACGCGCGCTGCACTGGACTTGATTTTTTCTGATCACTTCAGCCACAACGAACCGGGAGTATTCGCTCCCTTGCGCGATACGCTTCTCACGCAGGGTGATCACTATATGAACCTTGCGGATCTGACCTCGTATTGCAACGCGCAAGACCGAATCGGAGCGCTCTATGCTGATCCCGGAGCTTGGGCGCAGAAAGCAATCTTGAATGTGGCCAGCTCGGGAAAATTTTCGAGCGATCGCTCGATTGCGGAATATGCAGGCGAAATTTGGAAGGTGGAACCATGCCCAGTGGTCTAGAAGCACCGCTGACCGGTGAACGCATTTCGCCGTTGGCAGGCAAACCAGCGCCCAAGGATTTGCTGATCGATGTGGCTCGCCTGCAGAAGGATTATTTCGAGCGCCGTCCGAACGTGGATGATCCCAACCAACTCGTCAGCTTCGGCACCAGCGGACACCGTGGCTCGCCCCTGCGCGGCACATTTAATGAAGCGCACATCCTCGCAATTACCCAGGCGATCTGCGAATACCGGCGCGGACAAGGGATCGACGGCCCGCTCTATATGGGCAAAGACACGCACGCCGCCTCGGAACCCGCGCAGCGCACGGCGCTCGAGGTGTTGGCGGCGAACGGTGTGGAGACGATCATTGAGGAACGCGACGGGATCACTCCGACGCCGGTTATCTCGCGAGCGATTCTGGTTTACAACCGTGGGCGCGAAAAAAAAGACGGTCTCGCCGACGGCATTGTCGTTACGCCGTCGCACAATCCGCCGGAGGATGGAGGCTTCAAGTACAACCCGCCGAACGGCGGCCCAGCTGACAGCGACGTGACTCGATGGGTTGAGAATCGTGCTAACGAATTGTTGCGCGCGGGGAATGCCGGTGTGAAGCGGATTCCGTTTGATAAAGCCTTCAAGGCCGCGACCACTCACGAGGAAGATTTCATCCTGCCGTATGTTCGCGATCTCAAGAATGTCGTCGACATGGATGCGATTCGCGGCGCTAGCCTTAAGCTTGGCGTAGACCCTCTGGGCGGTGCTTCCCTGCCCTGCTGGGAGCCGATCAATTCTATTTACGGGCTGGACATCGTCGTGACTAATCCAATCATCGATCCGACATTTTCGTTTATGACTGTTGATCACGACGGCAAGATTCGCATGGATTGTTCGAGTCCCTATGCGATGGCTCGGTTGGTCGGTCTGAAAGATCAGTATCAGGTGGCATTCGGAAACGATACTGACGCTGACCGGCACGGGATCGTAACTCCGGTTTCCGGTTTGATGAACCCGAATCATTACCTTACCGTTGCCATCCGATATTTGCTCACGCATCGATCCCAGTGGCGCAGCACGGTTGCTGTGGGAAAAACGCTGGTGAGCAGCAGCATGATTGACCGCGTCGTCAAAAGCCTCGGCCGCAAGCTCAGCGAAGTGCCGGTGGGTTTCAAGTGGTTTGTCCCGGGCCTGGTCGATGGCTCGTACTGTTTCGGCGGAGAAGAAAGCGCTGGAGCGAGTTTTCTTCGTTTTGACGGCACAGCATGGACGACCGACAAGGACGGGCTGATCATGAACTTGCTGGCGGCGGAGATTACCGCGCGCACCGGCAAAAATCCTGGGGAACATTACCGCGAACTGACGGCGGAGTTTGGAACACCTTATTACACACGCATCGACGCGCCCGCTACGCCCGAGCAAAAAGCGAAGTTGGCAAAACTCACGCCAGACGCGGTAAAAGAATCAGACCTGGCGGGCGAGGCGATCACCTCCAAGCTGACCAAAGCGCCGGGAAACGATGCTCCAATCGGCGGCTTGAAAGTTGTGGCGGAGAGCGGTTGGTTTGCTGCGCGACCCTCTGGCACCGAAAACATTTATAAAATTTACGCCGAGAGTTTCAAGAGTCAGAACCATCTGAACGCGATTCTTCGAGAGGCGCAGGAGATGGTGAACAATGCGCTGGGTTCGTCGGCAGTTCTTTAGGGAGTCCGGCAATGAGCGGTGGGCGCAGCTAGACCGCGGACTGGCGAGCGCTCAAATCTAAAAACAGATGGGAGGTTAGCCTGTTTATTCAAGCTGCCAAGAGTATTCTCCTGGTCGTGAGCGCGCTGTTTCCGATCGTGGATCCAATCGGGGGCGCTCCGGTCTTTCTGCTGCTCACGAGAGACTACGCGGCCGAGACGCGACGAGTGCTGGCGCGCCGCATTGCGGTCGATAGTTTCATACTGCTGATCGCGTCCTATACCCTCGGGGCGCACGTGCTCTCCTTCTTTGGGATTTCGCTCCCGGTGGTGCAGGTCGGCGGCGGGCTAATCGTGATTTCAACCGGCTGGGCGATGCTGAATCAGAAAGACGCGAACGATCAAGGTTCGCCCAGGCGAACGGTCACTTGCGCGGATGCTCTGAGTCAGGCGTTCTACCCGCTGACGCTTCCTTTGACAGTTGGTCCTGGCTCGATCTCGATTGCGATTACTTTGGGCGCGAATGCTCCGCAGCATCTGGGCGCAAACCTGCTGACGATTGTCGCGGCGGCGATCGGTTCCGCTTTCCTGGGAGTAACTATTTATCTTTGCTACGCGTACGCCGATCGACTCGCGAGCAAGCTCGGCACCACCGGGACAACCGTAATTTTGAAACTGTCGGCGTTCCTGCTGGTGTGCATTGGAGTTCAGATCTTGTGGAACGGCGCGAGCAAATTGCTCGGTTCGTTGCCGCAGCTTGGCGGAGCTGTCGTGCTACCGCATTGAAAGCGAAGTGAGCGGTTGGAGTGGATGAAAGAGAGGGGCAATGAACAGCTCGAGCGTTGATCGGCCCGCCAACTTGGATGGCCCGGCCAAGGCTGCCAACACCCCGCCGTCCCCACTCGTAAAACGACCGACGTGGGATCAGGCTGAGGGCAACCCATTGCCACTTGGCGTCAGTTGGATCGAAAAGGAAGAAGCGTTCAACTTTGCCGTCCACTCGGAGCATGCAGAGAGCGTCACTCTGTTGCTCCATTCTCCAGCCGATCTGGTGAATCCCCTTCTGAGGGTTCAATTGGATTTCTTGCACAACAAGTCGGGGCAGATTTGGCACTGCCGCGTCCCAGTCGCAAAGATCAGTGAGGCTCGCTATTACGCGTATTCCGTATCGGGAGAGAGCATTCCTCAACTCCATAGCTTCGACCCGCAGAAGGTTCTGCTCGATCCGTACGCGAAGGGCATTTTCTTCCCACCCGGTTTTGATCGGAACCTGGCCATGCGAGAAGGATCCAATGCAGGCAGCGCGCCTTTGGGAGTGCTCTTTGATCACCGATCCACATTTGAATGGTCGGGCGATCGGTCTCCGTATCATGAATCGGATGCGGTCATCTACGAACTTCATGTGAAAGGTTTCACGAAGAACTCAAACTCAGGAGTCGGCCCATCGCGTGCCGGAACGTACGCCGGTCTCGTGGAAAAGATCCCCTATTTAAAGGAACTCGGCGTGACGGTTGTGGAGCTGATGCCGGTTTTTCAGCGTGATCCGCAAGAAGGCGACTACTGGGGCTATATGCCTTTGAATTTTTTCGCGCCCCATGCTCAGTACGCGAGCACGCAGCGAGATGATGAGCTGCGTATCGAATTCAAGAATATGGTGAAGGCTTTTCACCAGGCCGATATCGGCGTGGTGCTGGACGTCGTGTACAACCACACTTGCGAGGGCGACTCCAAAGGGCCGATCTACAGCTTCAAGGGGCTCGATAGCGCCGGCTATTACATGCTTTCCTCCGATCCGGCAAACCCCTACGCCAATTATTCCGGCACGGGCAATACCTTGAATTTCGGCCAGGCGCACGTGCGCAAGATGGTGATTGATAGTCTGCGCTATTGGAAGCGGGGGATGCATATCGACGGGTTCCGCTTTGATCTCGCGTCGGTATTCAGCCGCAATGCAGATGGATCGCTCAACTGGGGCGAAGCGCCCATCTTCAGCGAAATTGCCGCGGATCCGGAATTAGGGCGCGTGCGTTTGATCGCGGAACCGTGGGACACAGCCGCTTATCAACTCGGGCGAGGCTTCCCCGGCCTGACCTGGCTGCAGTGGAACGGTCGGTTTCGCGATGACGTTCGCCGTTTTGTGAAGGGCGACAACGGGATGGTTCCCGACTTGATGCGGCGTATCTATGGCAGCGATGATTTATTTCCAGACACCCGCGCGGACGCTTATCACGCATATCAGAGCGTGAATTATGTGACGTCGCATGATGGCTTCACGCTTTACGATCTTGTCTCTTATAACTACAAGCACAACGAGAAAAACGGAAATAATAATCAGGACGGTACCGACGCGAACTTCAGTTGGAATTGTGGGCAGGAAGGGGATGAAGCTGTCTCCCCGGCAGTCCGTGCGTTGCGCCGGCAGCAGGTAAAGAATTTCTGCTGTCTGCTCTTCTTATCGAACGGGACGCCGATGTTTCGGGCCGGGGACGAGTTCTTGAACACACAATTTGGCAATAACAATCCCTACAACCAGGACAACGAAATTGGATGGCTGGATTGGAGTCAACTCCGGTCCAATAAGGATATTTTCCAGTTCTTCAAGAAGATGATTGCGTTCCGGAAAAATCATGCCTCGCTGGGCCGAAGCAGGTTCTGGCGGGAGGATGTTACCTGGTACGGCGTCGGCCCCACGGTCGATTTATCCCACGACTCGCACAGCCTGGCATTCTGCCTGCACGGCGCTTCTCAAGATGACGATGACATCTACGTGATGATCAATGCGTACTGGGAAGAGCTGGAATTCAATGTGCAAGAAGGAACAGCGCAGGAGTGGAAGAGAATCGTGGACACCGCTTTGGCCAGTCCAGATGATTTCTCGGACGACGGAATCCCCTTACAGAAGACGAAATACCTATTGGCTCCAAGATCGATTGTGGTCTTATGTCGACCCAAGAAAAGCGGCACTCGGGAGGGTCGATGAACTCGCGATCGAGAGTCACTATCTTCGTCGGCGACATGGCGTCGGTGCCGGCGATGCGATCCCCAAGTCACGCCTGTGATCTTCTCCAACGGATGGACGAATGCTTTCGGTTCTGCACTGTGACGGGCTGGTATCATCCCGAAGATGGGGCGGCGCGGAAAATTTATTACGTTTGAAGGGTTGGACGGGACCGGCAAGAGCACGCAGATGCGGAAGCTGGCAGCCGTGCTGCGCGCAGCTGGATACAAGGTGGTGGAGACGCGGGAGCCCGGAGGGACGGCTACGGGGGAGAAGATTCGGCGGGTGTTGCTGGATTCGTCGACGGAGGGTCTGGCGCCGCTGGCGGAAATGGCGTTGATGTTCGCGTCGCGTGCGCAACATATTGCCGAGGTGATACTGCCGGCGCTGGAGCGTGGGCAGATTGTGCTTTGCGATCGCTTCACCGATTCGACTGAGGCTTACCAGGGCAGCGGGCGCAAGCTGGGCAGCGCGGTGGTGATGGAGTTGCATGGTTTGTTGTGTGGAGGGTTGCAGCCGGATTTGACGATCCTGCTGGAGTCGGACCTGGCGATGAGTTTGAGGCGGGCGCGGAGAAGGAATCGGGCCGCGATGCGCGGGGCGAATCTTAGTTCAAACAAGAGTGCGGGGAAACATCCTGACGAAAACCGGTTTGAACAGCAGAACCGCGCATTTTTCACGCGGGTGCGCGAGGGGTATCAGGCGATTGCCGCGCGGGAACCGCAGCGCGTGGTGGCGGTTGATGCTAGCGGGAGTCCAGGGCAGACGCATCGGAGGATTGTGGAGGTCTTGGGAGGTAGGATGAAGTTGGGTAGCAAAAGCGCCTGATTTTTCGATTATGTCACAGATTATTTTTTTGACATAAATGATAAAGTGACATATTATTAAAGATGTCATGGATCCGAATGAGAGTCATACTCGAGTTAACGAAAACGGACGGATTGTTATTCCCACTTCGTTCCGCCGCGCGCTCGGTATCCGATCAGGCGATACCGTTGTTCTGCGTATCGAAAGTAATGAACTGCGAATCACAACTTTGCGGCAGCGTCTCGCCAAAGCCCAGCAACTGGTTCGGGCGCACGTAGGCCCGAAGACATCTTTAGTGGACGAGTTAATCGCCGAACGCCGCGAGGCAGCCAAGCGTGAATAGAGTCGTACTCGATTCCTCCGCGCTGCTCGCGATTCTCAATCAAGAGCCAGGTGCGGAAGTTTTCGCGCGGCAATTTGGCTTGCTGGAAAGCGCGACCATGAGCGCAGTGAATGTCGCTGAGGTATACGGCAAGCTGGTGGCGCGGGGGATTGGCCCTGAAGATGCGTGGGAAGCGGTGCTGGCTCCCATCCCTGAAATTTTCGATTTCGACAAAGAACAGGCAAAAACGGTGGGCTGGCTGCAGCCGCAAACTCGCTCGCTTGGGCTATCGTTGGGAGATCGCGCCTGCCTCGCTTTAGCTATCGCTCTCAAAGCGCCGGTCTATACGGCAGATCGGGCATGGAAGAATTTGAAGCTTAAAATTGCGGTTCACGTTATCCGTTAGCGCTCGGATGTTTGCCCTATGGGATTTTCTGATTTTCGCGGAAATGCGGAGACGGTTCATCGCTTGCGCGATATGCTGGCGCGCGGACGGTTTCCCCACGCGGTAATTCTTGCGGGGGCGCGCGGGGCGGGCAAATATACGCTGGCGCTTATGCTGGCGCAGGCTTTGAATTGCCTCGCGCCTACTGAGACGGACGGGCTGCCCGATTCTTGCGGGCAGTGCGCGAATTGCCGGCGCATTGCGCTGGCTGCCGATCTGGATGCTCGTTTTGCGGAGGCGGTTGAGACTCGCGAAGGACTGCGCGAGGCCGATAAGAAGGATACGCGGCTGTTTGTGCAGACGCATCCGGATGTGCTGGTGATTCCTCCGGATCCTCCGCAGATGATGATCAAGGTGGATCAAGTGCGGCGGGTGATTGAGACGATTTACTACCGGCCATCGGAGGCGCGCGAGCGGGTTTATATTTTTACTGATTCTGCGTTCATGAAAGAGGCGGCGAATTCTTTGTTGAAGGTTCTGGAAGAGCCTCCGGAGTTCGCTACTATTTTTTTGCTGTCGGAGAATCCGGGCGAATTGCTGCCTACGATTCGATCGCGGTCGATGGTGTTTCCGCTCGGGTCTGTGCCGGTGGAGGATGTGGAGCGATATTTGGTGGAGCAGCGTCCGGAGTGGAAGGCGCCGCAGCGGGCGCTGGTGGCGCGGTTGAGCGAGGGTGCGCTGGGCCGGGCTCGAAGCTTCGATTTGGAGAGCTATGTAGCGGCGCGCGCAGATGCTCTGGCTATTCTCAACTCGGCTTTGCTGGGGGGCGAGCACACTGCGCTGTTTAAGATCACTGAGAGCTATCGCGCCGGGGCCGAGGGACGAGAGAAGACGGAACAGCTTCTCCGCACGCTGTATTCGCTGCTGCGCGACCTGATGTTTCTGGGATCGGGCGCGAGTGAGATGGTTCACAACACTGACATTCAGAGCCAGTTGGTGAAGATGGCGGAGTCTGCCGATTTCGAGTGGATCGCCGCCGCTTCGGACCGGCTGGCTGAGGTGGAACGCGGGATGCGGCGCAACCTGCTGCGATCATTGTCGCTGGACGGGTTGAGTCTGGCGCTCGAGAAGGCGTGAGGCGCTAACATGTTCCTCCCGGAACATTGTGCTGAATGTTTCCGTCGTATTGCGCAAGCTATAATTGCGCCCACGCATGGCGCTTACCATCGGCGCGGCGGCTTACGGATTTCGGATCCAATCCGGCATGGTCGCCTGACGGTCAGCATATTGTGTTCTGTACGGAGGAAGTGATCAGTCCTTACGCTACCTATTCCAACAGTACGTTATGGACGGTTGACCTGAACGGCAGCGGTCCAACCAAAATCCAGGATGAGGTCAGCGCGTACCAGCCGGCGTGGTCGCCTTCGGGACGGCGCATCGCCTTTTGGCAAAATGTGCAGGGACAGCGCGATCTGGCCACGATTCCCGCCAGTGGCGGGCCGCGCGTCATGGTGACTTCGGATGTGGCCGTCGACTGGGCGCCGGTGTGGTCGCCTGACGGGCACTTTCTCTACTTCGCCAGCGACCGTGGCGGCTCGATGGGCATCTGGCGGATTGCGATTGACGAAGCCTCCGGTCGTCCCCAGGGCGCGCCCGAAGTAATTGCCGCAGGGGCGGACGGATCCATGGATCTGCCGCACTTGTCCGCCGACGGCTCATCGCTGATATTCCGTTCGATGATCGAGTCCACAAATCCGGCGGCCATCGCTTTTGATCCCAAGACCGAGCGCGCCGGGGAAGTTCGGTTGCTACAGCACCGTACTGGCAACTTAATTCCGATGGACGTTTCGCCTGACGGCCAGTGGATCGCACTTAACAACCTGTTTGAACGCCAGCAAGACATCTTCATCATGCGGCCCGATGGCACCGGGCTGACGCGCCTTACCGACGATATGGCGCGCGACTGGTTCCCGCGGTTCACTCCGGACAGCACGGCGGTGACTTTCATCTCCAACAAGAGCGGCGCATATGACGGCTGGTTCATCCGACTCGACGGCAGCAACCGTATCAGGCTCACCGATCTCCCCAATGATGAGGTGAACATCGCGATGCTCGCGCCGGATGGCCGCAGGCTGCTGGCTATGGGCGAAAAAGGCACAAAGATCGGGTCGCCTCCCTGGCCCATTACGCCGAAGACCAGTATCGAGCTAAGAGACCTGTCGGTTGGAGGCGGCTCGCTGGGCCTTACCTATTGGTCGCGGGGTGGCCGCTGGTTGTCCGGCATGATTCTGCAACCCTCCGGCGAGACACGGGGCAACGCGCTCTATGACGTGGCGACGGATAAAGTGCGGCAACTCAGCGACGATGCGGGCGGCTATGAGTTGGCCTGGTTGCCCGTCAGCACTCGCGTCGTCTACTTCACCAATAGCGACAAGCTGGTGATTCAGGATGTCGAGTCGCTCAAGCGCCGTGAGATCGAAGTGAAGCTGCCCTTCCCGCCCGAGGCAGGGCGCGAGATCACGGCATCACCCGATGGCCGCACACTTTACTACGGCGCGCGGCAAGTGGAAGCCAACATCTGGAAGGTGGAGCGGTCCGCGGCAAGAGTCAAGCAATGGTGCGGAGCCTACTCACGTCGGAGGCGAAGGATGTGAAATTGGGAAGTGGTTCCCTGCTTCCATTTTCTGATGTATCTTAAACTTGAGGCTTTCACGCTGCCGGTCGCTTCGGTATGACATCCTCCCCAGTCCCATTGTTTTCATGCGTTTACCGAGATTACTCTAGTGGTTCTACACCCTTCAGATAGATTGCTGCTGCGAATTCGTGGGCCTATAATCGTTTTACTCTGGGTAGGAATTCTCCGTCAGGTTCCGGGTAGCGAGATGCGAGGGTGAAGTCTGTCTAAGCGTTTTTTCACTTTGTCTTCGCCGCGAGGAAATGCCCGATAATGCGAAAGCGCCTGCAAATCGCACTGATGGCCAGCACTTTAGCCGCGACCTCTTTCTCTCTCACGCCACAGCTGCGCGCCAATGACGGTGGCGGTGGCGACGGATCTGGTGACAAGACCCCTACCACAAAGATTACAACCAGCGATGAGCATGGACGGAAAATCTACGTGAATGACGCGGTGGCATCTCCGTCGCATCGCGCGGAAACATCGGAAGCGCCGCGGCGCGCGCTTAGGTATTGGAGTTCCAAGGAGAACCGGTGGAAGCCGGTGCCTCGACCGAACGGGGCCGTGATGCGAGCTGCGCAGTCGGCGGCGGCCGAGGTTGACCAATACATGGGTCACGAATCCCAGCAATCGGCTAGCGTCAAGATTGTGAACGCCAATTTCCGCGGGCCGCTGGCCACCACTGCGGACATCGACGGCGCGATTGAGCAGGCCGCGGCGCGGCATAATGTCGACCCGAACTTAGTTCGGGCGGTGGTGAAGGTAGAGTCGAACTTCAATCCGAATGCGGTTTCGCGGAAGGGTGCAATGGGGCTGATGCAACTGATGCCCGCTACGGCCCGGCAGTTGAAGGTGAAAAACCCGTTTGACCCGGAACAAAATGTGGACGCCGGGGTTCGACATTTGAAGCAGCTTCTGGAAAGCTATGGCGGCGACGTCAGGCTGACCCTGGCTGCTTATAACGCGGGAGCGGGAGCGGTAGCGCGCAGCGCGGGCGTGCCGCGCTATGCCGAGACGCAAAACTACGTCCGGCGGATCACGAGTTTGTATTACGGAGGGTCCGTTTTTGAGTCGGGAGCTTCGCACGAACCTGTGACGGTTCAACGAGATGCGCGGGGAGTGCTCTACATCAGCAACACGGATTAGATTTCAGGGCGCGGGTTTTAATTTAAGCTCTTTAGAGGTTCGGGCTTTACGGTTGCCCTCGGAGCGGCGGGCGAGGACGCCCGCCCAACAACCGCCGGAACGGCGGCGCTACGAGATTCAAATCGGGTAGGTCATCTTGAAGAACTTATTGCGCCAGCGTGGTCTGTGGAGGGCGTTGCTGGTGATCGCCGTGTTTGCCGCGTTCATTCCGGCTGCTCTGGCGGCGCGGGCGCACCATTCCGATGCCTGGGCGCGCCAGGATTTTGCTACTGCGGAGCGAATGCGTGAGGCGCTGAACGGACGTCCTCTGGCGGCTCGGACCCGTGCCGACTATCAGCGCGTGTTGAATGCCTACCGGTCTGTTTATATGGGAGCGCCCGCTTCCGCGAAAGCCGACCCTAGCGTGGTTGCGGTCGCCGAAACGCTGGTGGAAATGGGACGGCGTTTCAACGACGACAGAATCCTGAACGAGGCGATCGGCCAGTACAAATTTTTGCGCCGCGAGTATCCCGGCAGCAAGTACCGATTTGATGGCCTGTTCACCATCGGCGAGATTTACAAGGACGATCTCAAGAACTTTGACGCAGCGCGCTCTACCTTCCAGGAATTTCTGCGACGCTATCCGAACAATCGACTGGTTGAAGATGCGCGTCAAGCCATCGCCGACATTAACGTCTCGCAGATGAACCGTGAAGCGAAAGCCGAGAAAGCGGCGGAAGCGCGGCGGACAGCGGAAAAGAAACAGCAGGGAAAGAATGGCGGCAGTAAGAACGCGAAAGCTGCCGTGAATGATCGCGGCTCTGATGCGCAGGCATCTGCCGTGCCATCCGCGAAAGACGATCCTGAGGCGGTTTCTGCGGGGCTGCCGCGGGTTACCGGGATCCGGCACTGGTCTACTCCCGATTACACGCGGGTCGCGATTGATGTGGAAAGCAATGTGAAGTTCGCTTCGCGGCGAGTGGACAACCCGTCGCGTATCTTGTTCGATCTGCGCGGTACCAAGCTGGCATCTACGCTGGTAGGTAAGACCTTCGACGGGGATGATGCTTTTTTGAAGAAAGTTCGCGTCACGCAGTTGGCGCGGGGCGGTACACAGGTGGTGCTGGAAGTGGACGACCTTTCCGATTACGACGCGTTTTTGCTGCCTGATCCCTATCGGCTGATCATCGATATTCATGGCAAGGATGCTCCGGGCAAGAGTGCACGTGGAAAGCAATTCGAGCCGAACGCGGGTGAGAGCACGACAGCGGAGGTCGCCGATGGCGAGTCGTCGGGTGACGGCGCGAGCGGCGAGGCTGTGTCTGCATCAGCGACCGGCGTTGGGATCAAGAAGACGCCGACTTCAGTGGTCAAAAAGATCGTTGAGGCGGATGACAGCACCGGTCTGTCTTCCGCTGAGTTGGCGAGACGGAATGGACGCGTAGCGCAGAAAAGATCATCCGCGCGGAAAACTGTGGCTGCGAAAACGCAGGCGGATAGTGAGGTTGAAGACGACTCTGAGGCTTCAGCCTCGGATGCGAATCTCGCCCGCTCCTCCCAGCTAGGCATTCATGAGGCGCGGCCTACTGCTGGCGGGGACCGCTCGCTGATTCGGGCGCTGGGATTGAAGATTGGCAAGATTGTGATTGATCCCGGACACGGCGGGCACGATACGGGGACTATTGGACCGAACGGCCTGGAAGAAAAGGATCTCGTCCTCGATGTGAGCCGGCGTTTAGGCAAGCTGCTGGAAACCCGGCTGGGAGCGGAAGTAGTTTACACGCGGAAGACCGACACATTCATTCCGCTGGAGACTCGAACTGCGATTGCGAATCAGGCGCGCGCGGATTTGTTTGTCTCCGTTCATGCGAACTCAAGCCACGATGCTGATGCCCGCGGAGTTGAGACTTATTATTTGAACTTCACTTCTTCGCCGGAGGCGCTGGATGTAGCGGCGCGGGAGAATGCGGTTTCGGCGAAATCGATTTATGAGTTGCGTGACCTCGTGAAGAAGATCGCACTCAAGGAAAAGATCGAGGAATCGCGCGAGTTTGCCGGCGATGTGCAGGAAGCGCTGCACAGCGGGCTGGCCGCGAAGAGTCCGGCGATTCGCGACCGGGGAGTGAAGAAGGCTCCATTCATTGTGCTGATCGGCGCGAATATGCCGTCGATTCTTGCCGAGATTTCTTTTGTGAGCAATCCTACCGACGAACATCACCTGGAAACTGCCGAATACCGCCAACGCATCGCCGAGTCGCTCTACCGCGGCATCGCCAAGTACGCGAACGGGTTAAGCGGGGTTAAGGTGGCCAGCAAGATGGATAAGGGTGCGGGTCAGTAAAGTCTGGCCAGTGACCGTCGCAACTCTTGCTCCCTTTCTGGTTTTAGCTTATCTTGAAGCGCATGGAAGTACATCTCAGCCCCGAACAGCAAGCGCAGCTTGCGCAGATCGCCAGTAAAGCCGGAACCGCCCCCGAACGGTTGGTGACGAAGGTTATTGCGCGCTATCTCAACGAGGAAGCCCGCTTCCTCGAGGCTGTAGAAAAAGGAATATCCGCAGCCGATCGGGGCGAGTTTATCAGCGAAGAAGAAATGGACGCCCGCCTTGAAGCGATGTTCAAGGCCTGAATGCGCATTCGTTGGACCGTACCTGCCGCCGACGATTTGGAAAATATCAAAAACTATCTGCAGCGGCACTATCCGCATTTCGCAGAACCTACTGTGCGGACGATTTACGAGCGTATCCGTTCTCTCAAAAGCACTCCCTACCGCGGCAGACCTGGTCACCGTGGCGGCACGAGAGAATTGCCGCTTGCGCCGCTTCCATATGTTGTCGTGTATTCAGTGACTTCCGAGGCCGTTGCGATCCTGCACATCCACCAAGGGGCACAAGACTGGCGTTGAGAGTTCTGTAGTGCCTCAGTTATTCCAAGGTGCCTTTGGCCGAAAACTGTTTCCGCGTGCTTTGCTGTCTGAGTTCGCCGTCCCGGAACTTTTTCCTCCCCTCTGTGGTCTAATTAGACAAGGGGATTCTGTGCCCGGCGGTCCATCCATGCGTTCATTGAAGTGTCTTCTTCTGTTGATCACCGTTGCTGGCAGCCTCGGCTTCGCCGCCAATCCTGCCGCAGTTTATTCGGCACCTCCGATCCTGCCAAAGCAGTTTGCCGGATGGCAGATTGAGGGCGCGGCTCTGGCCAGTAAAGACGTGGCTGCTGCAGATCCTACGAATGCAGCTCTATTGAAGGAATACGGCTTCACGGATTTCGAGGCAGCCACCTATAAGAGTGACGACGGTCGCACGCTGAAGATTCGAGCTGCGCGATTCACCGACGCGAGCGGCGCCTTCGGTGCCTATAGCTTCTACCTGCAGCCTGAGATGGCGCGGGAGGAAATCGGCGATCAGGGCGCATCGCTGAATCAGCGCGTCCTGTTCTACCGCGGCCACATCGTGGTGGAGGCTGTGTTCAGCCAGTTGACGCCGATGTCGCCCGCGGGACTGCGCGAGTTGGCTGGCCTGCTGCCGCGGCCCAGCGGCAATGCAAGCAACCTGCCTCCGATTCTGGCTTTCATGCCGCACCACGGCTATCAGTCGAACACGGAAAAATATGCGGAGGGGCCGCTGGCTCTGGGCGCGATTGCGTCTCCGCTTCCCGCGGACTTGGTTGATTTCGGCGCGAACCCCGAAGTCGTGCTGGGACAATACTCCACTCCTGGAGGAGCAACCACGCTGATGCTGATCGAGTATCCTACGCCAGCGTTGGCTGCCGAGCATTTGAGGCGCATTGATGCCGCTCATCATGCCGCGAAGCCCGAGGCTGGGGTTTCTTCCGTCGAAAATATCGGACCGTTTTTCGATAAGCGCACTGGGCCGATTGTTGCGATCGCAGCCGGTCCGCTTTCGCAGAGCGATGCACAGACGCTTTTGGGCGCGGTGAATTACGAGGCTAGTGTCACGTGGAACGAGAACACATATTTCGACAAGAAGAACAACATCGCCAATCTGCTGGTCAACATTATTTTGCTGTGCATTCTCGTGGGCGCGATCTCGCTGGCTGCGGGACTCGCATTCGGCGGCGCCCGCGTGCTCTTGCGCCGCTATTTTCCGGGCAGGGTTTTCGGCCGTTCCGACCAAACCGAGTTCATTTCTCTACGCTTGGGCGAACCTGCCGCGCGCGGGTCTGCGATGCGCCCAAGGGGTTCCGCCGACACCCCAAAGCAGTCCTAAGTGCCTTAGAAGTATTGTCTTAGGCCACTTTCGGCATCTTTTCGTCTCAAATTGAAACAATTCGTCGGAATGTTGATTGTTTGCGTAAGTTATTGAAACTAAAGACATTTATTTACCAAAAAACGCTTGACACCCCCCTTTTTCGGCTCATAAGATTTTGTTACAAGAAAGTTTTAACGGGATAATTTGCCTCCGTTGGAACTATTCTCCCTTGAAAAGAAGAGGTCGCCCTGTTGCCGGGCGGCCTTTTCGTTTGCGGTCAGATTAAATCGGCATTCTGAACCACAAAGTTCGAGTGGACAGAAACACCTTTTACTGAACTCTTCTGCGCGGTTTGCGTATTACTTGTTGGGTATCGTTCTGTCAGGCGAGTTTCGCCGACTCATGAATCGGCGCGGGAGGAATTTATGTTCTGCGATGGATGCGGTGCCACGATGCAAACCGGCCAGGGATTTTGCAGCCGGTGCGGTAAACAAATCGTTGGACCTGTGATGACGATGCAACAGCGCCCGGGGCGCGTGCAGAGACATCTTCATTTGCTGGCAATTTTCTGGTTTGCGATCTCCGCCTTCAACTCGATCATCGGAGTGGTTTTATATATTATTGCCAACACCCTGCTCGCGCCAGGCGGCTCGGCGGGAGCGCCGACCTTTCTCCGACCGTTGCTGAGTGTGGTTGCGATCATTATTCTGGGCGGGTCGGCGCTTGGATTCACCGCGGGCTGGGGCCTGATGCATCGTGACCCATGGGCTCGCGTGCTCACACTGGTTTTAGCCTTTCTAGTTCTGTTCATTAATATTCCTATTGGAACAGCGGTGGGCGTTTACACGATGTGGGTGCTGCTGCCCGGCGAATCCGAGCACGAATATGAGAGCCTGGTTACCACTCGCGCCGCATAACTTGAGTTGTTCTAGAGCGACTTTCTTTCCTGCGGATTGGATTGTTTCGGACGATCCACGGTGGCTGCGACGGCGATTTGATAAACTGGGATGGTCACGCCAGAAGCCGACGTAGCTCAGTTGGTAGAGCAGCCGATTCGTAATAACCATGTGGTCCTATAGTTTCATCGACTTTGGTCTGCGATGCTAGTCGGGTGTCTGCCTTCAGATTCATTGACTTGCAGGATCACGGGATAGCGGTATCCTAGGATAATCAAGGACGCGATGCACGATTACCCCACGCTGCACACGATGGTCAAGGACGCTCGAAGTGGTTCTCCGCACGAAGTTCGTCATCTGCTCATCCATCCAATCAAGGGTGAGAGTGGCTCTGTCCTGACCAAACTCATCTCGGGTGTGCAGAGCGAGGTTGCTACGGGGAAGTTCTATGAGATGGAGCAGAAGGCCGACACTGTGATGCACGAGTGGGCCGGGGAAGGATTCCGATACCAACGTGAGCGGGAACCTGCGTACGAAGACCTGAAAGCGACAGTGACTCTGGCGATGCTCATGGGGTACAAAGTCGTCTATGACCCGAGCCACGTTGACATGCGGCGAATGAATCTCACGGGTGCGGTTCCTCTCGCTCAATGGTCGGGGAAGTCTGGGAAGAACGGGGGCGGTTATCAATACGCCTTCACGGGGACGACAATCCTCGCCTCGCCAACGCTACCGCCGGGTCACGGCATCAACATGGCACCCACGACGGAAGAGTTCATCCGAACGATGGGACAAGCGATTGCTCTACAGAAGACTGTCGGCCAGTTTGCCGAACTCGTCCTCGGCTAACCCTCCAGCAAGCTCACAAGGACCTGAGTCGCGTCGGTCTTCCCTTGATGTCCACCCTCGCGACCACGGCGTTTCAGTTGATGCTCGGGCAAGAGTTCCATCCGCCTGCCTGAGTTACATCGCACGGACTACAATGGTCGCTGACTGGAGCATATATGCGACTGCTACTGGCGATAGCCCTGCTTCTCACTAGCGTCCCTTGTTACGCCCAACAAAAGGTCGAAGTTCAATTTCCGACGACTGAAGAAATCACTCTCGTTGTGTCACAGGCTGAACGAGCGTTCGAGCAGTACAAGAACTCAGTCACGCTGGAGCACGCCCTTGAATCGTCGCAGCGAGACCCAGAGAGCTTGAAGAAAGACCAAGAACTCGTGGAGATGTCCCACAAACTCATCGTCGCACTCAGGCAAAACCCTGATGGATTTCACGGGGTTGGAGGTCTGCTCTTACTTTCCACGCTCGATGACGCTTCAAGAAATGCAGCACTCTGCTCCAGTTCGGGAGCGGCTGAGATCGCGAAAAAGTTAATCGATCATATCAGTCACGCTGCCGCCGATCACATCGACACCAACGCGGCTAACCAAATCATGTTCGTCATCCAAAATTGCTCGGACGTGTCGCAACACCTATATACCGTGAGTGAATCAGTTCACGCCCTAATGGCGCGAGAGCTTGAAGCACAGGCAGACCTCAACAATCAGGCGATGGAAATGGCGACTAAATGCACTGAGGCAATGAAGGCCCAACCGAAGAAATGAGGTACGCTTCGATGGGCATCGAACAAAAAGTCGAACAGATGTACAAAGCACTGGAGGCGATGGAGGTCACAGAGAAACTGGCCTCTGTCAAACCTGAGTTTAGGTGTGAGGGGACGAGCTTTGCCGTCAGGTTCGATTTCAAGAGCGGCACAGATACCGCGACCGCCGCGAACAGGGTTTCTCAACTACTAGCGAACATAGCCTGCCTCAAAGACCATCTGAAGGTGTGGTGTGATAAGAACGGCAAGCCATTCGCGGGAGATGCCTTGATTAACTCGAACAGGGACGTTGCGATTGTCCATGACTTGTGGAATCTAGACAAGCACGGCGAACTGAAGCAATCCCGCTCAGGACTCTTCCCCCACTTCTTGCATCCACCACACACTAGCATCGTGCTCAAGGGAGGAGCAGGCAAACAACCGATGCTTCAGATTCCCGTCTTTGGCGGGCCAATGCAAGTCAAAGACGGTGCCAGCCTTCGCATCAGTGCAAGTGTGATCGACAAAGACGGCAACGCTCTGGGTGATTTTGAAAACATCTGTGAGAAAGCCGTCGATGCATGGGAAACTGAATTTAAGAAGGTGGGATTGACTTTCTGATACGGGTGACCATATGAGGTACGCCACATTCGCGTCAATCATTCTCCTCGCGTTCACTGCACGGGCGATGAGCCAGCAGAAAGTGACCTTTCACGTCACGAGCGTTTCGCAGGCAGATGCGACCGACTACTGCACAAAGTGTAATGCGACGAGATTCACCGTCGAAGGGTACACGCAAAATAAGGACGGCGGAGTCAAATACGTTCTCGAATGTGTCGAAGTCATTCCCGGCGAATCGAACCACAAGTCCGTCGCGTGCTTCCGAGTTCACGCACACACGGATTACGGGGCCAGAATCTTTACAGACTCCGTTGCCTTCGGTTCATCGTCGCAGAGTGACCCGGTTGTAATCGACTACAGCATCAAGTCAGAAAAGGAACTCAAGAAGTAACCTCAACAACCTAACTGCGGGAATCGGATGCCGCGTAAGCAGAAACTCGACCGCGACTGGGTGGATTGGGAACGCTAAAGAAGACCCTGCCCGTAAAAGCAAGTAGACACTAGTCCTTCCCGTCGGTGTCGGGCGAATGATATCCTCAATCAAGGTCTCGGCACGAGCGGCCTACCTGTTGACGTGCCGATGCACACAGCCTGATGGGATATGGGATGGGATATGAAAATCGTCCCGCTTCCATCTAACTCACTGAGTGCAAAGCCAGAAGCCGACGTAGCTCAGTTGGTAGAGCAGCCGATTCGTAATCGGCAGGTCAGCGGTTCAAGTCCGCTCGTCGGCTCCATTTCTTCGATCGTTGCCTCCAGCCCTCACTGCTAATCTGCGCTTTGCTCCGTGAAAAACATCTCCGCTTCACTGCCGGCTGATATTCAACACGCTGTTATGCCCGGGATCCACTCCAAAGACTTGCCGGGCCGTAAGTTCGACTGAAGAAAAACCGATCTTGCCCTCGAAAAAATAGGCCGGTGGATTTCCCTGACAACTGCCGACATTCAGCAACATAAATTTATTCTGCGAATTGTACACACCGCTTAGAGCGCACGAGGCTGAGTTATTTTCTTCGGAATCGAACATCAAGGTGCCCGTCAGCCGGTCTGGACTGTTGTCCTCTGCAATCTGCAGAGTCACCTTTATCACCACGTTGGCATCGTGATTGGTGTATTCGCCGTGCCATTTCCCTGAGAGGCCGGGCAATGCGGGACTGGTTGACGCACCGCTGGCAGGCACCGCCGTCGCAGCAGGGGAAACCCCGTTCGCATCTTCTTTCTTCGGTTCGGTTGCAGTTGAATTCTGGGGCTGCGCGGGGGACTGTTGCCCGGCAGCCGAGTTGCTCGGGGTCGCCGTCTCTAACGCTGAGGGCTTGTTCGGAGTTGCCGCCGCAGGCCTCGAAATTGAGGAACCGCTCGGGGCGCCGTTCATCGCCGGCTTGCGCAGGAGGAACCAGTAAGCGAGTCCGCCGGCGACCAGACCCAGCACCGCCACGCCAGTTAACAAAACGACTTTGTTATTCGCCCAGAAACCCGAATCAGCTGCTTGGCGTTCGGGTTCGATTCCGTGGGGTTCGAACCGCGGAGGCGATGCAGGGGTCGGATGCGTTTCGTAAGCCGGCACTGCCAGCTCCGTCTTGTGGTGGATCTGGGTTTCAGCTTGCGGGCTCGTTGTCGAAAAAATGGGCGCTTGCGATAACACCGGTGAAAGGGCAGGCGGAGCGATTGGTGAGACCGGTGCGTTCTCGACCACCGTATCAGCCAGCGCATCAGACGGCGCAGGAATCGCGTCAGGGCTTACACTGGCTGGCGGGACGGGCTTCCCACACAAATTGCAGAACCTTACGCCCGGCTTCAACGTCGCGCCGCACCCGGTACAAAACATGTTGTCCTCCAACGGAGTATGAATTCCTCTTCACCCTGAAACGGCAACATTGTACGCTATCTCTTGCCGGGTTCCTCCACGTTGTAACCATCTTCCGTTTCGACGTTTACGCCCCGCCGAGAATCCCCGCAACCTGTGGAATGAGCCACGAGCAGGTCTTGAGCGTACCAGACATGCTATCGGCTTAATCAATTTCTTGTTGTACGCTTGGCGAAAGAAGTAGTACGGAGTCGTGCAGTTTTCGCGGACTCTCTGTGCGGGTTCAATCATTCTTATGGCTGAACAGGATCGGAACATAAACGAAAAGACCGCCGGCGAGAGCCCCCTAGCGGCGAAAAAACAATATCAGGATCCCGCATTTCGGCATGAGCGGGTTTTCGAAACTATGGCGCTGGCTTGCGGCAAAATCCAGGACACCAATTTTCAGTGCAGATTCAACCGGCATACTTCGTAGGTTGCTGCCATCCATGCCATACGCTCAGCCATGCACGCCTGAAGGTCGTGAAGATCCTAAGCTTGATCTTGCAGCCGAGATGCTGCGCTGCCACGGCACCGTCGCGATGAAGGCATGGGGAACCAGCATGCTTCCAGCGCTCTGGCCGGGAGATCTGCTCACGATTCAAAGCGCAGCGCACGACGAAGTCGTTGCCGGAGACATCGTGTTAGTCATGCGCGACAACCGCTTTTTTGTTCATCGCTTGATCGAAAAGCGACAAGTTGGAGGTTGTTGTTCGTGGATTACGCGAGGTGACGCGATGCCGCAATATGATCCGCCCGCAACGGAACTAGAGTTGCTGGGTCGGGTAACCGGCATTCGCCGCGGCAAACGGGCTTTCGTTCCAAGCAGGCGAGTATCTCTTTATAATTCCGCTCTGGCTTGGACGCTGTGCCGCTGGGAACGGGCTCGCGGTCTTGCTTTGCGAATGCATGCGGTGCGCATGAAAGCATGTGCCACACACCCATGACGCCAACTCTCACCGCCGCCGAGAAAGCAACCGTATCCATCGAAATCGGCGGGATGGCAATCTCCCTTCGGACAGACGATGCCGCATTTCAGAGGCTGATCGAAAATCGCTATGCAGGTTTCGTCGGGATGTCGCCGAGTTCGCACCTCGAATTTGACATTGACTTGTACGAACCCTCCGAACCGGCCTTAGCTGACGAAGACTTGGATGTAAGAATCGAAGCGGGCGAATGGCTGCTGAGGCGAGGTGACTTTCGCGCAAGCTGGAATCCGAAGACAGGCCGAGGTCACATCCGCCAATCGTGCAGCCCTTATGCCATCGATTGCGTCTTGCGTATCGTTCACAGTCTCATCCTGGCGCGTGAAGGTGGTTTTCTGGTTCATGCCGCAAGCGCGATTCGCAACGGGAAGGCTTTTATATTCTCCGGAGTTTCGGGCGCGGGCAAGACGACGATCTCGCGGCTCGCTCCGCCGGATGCGACGCTGCTCACCGACGAAATATCCTACGTGCGGCGCGAAGGCAATCGGTATATCGCTTGCGGGACACCGTTTGCGGGAGAGTTGGCGCGCGTCGGCGAGAACTGCTCCGCTCCGCTCAGCGCACTTTTTTTTCTTGAAAAAGGTCCGCAGAACAAGATCGAGCCGATCAGTCCAACTGAAGCGATCCAGCGGCTGATGCGGAATATTTTGTTTTTCGCCGACGATACCGAACTGGTGAAACTAGTTTTTCAGTCGGCATGCGAGTTTGCAACTTTGGTTCCCATGCACCGCTTGGTATTCGTTCCGGACCAGCGAGTGTGGGACATAATACGTTAGCCCAGTACCGAGTACCTAGTACCGAGTTGCGGATAGAGCGTCAGGACCAGGAGAAATCACGATGGCGGAAAAATACATTGCGCGGAGTAAGGCGATTGCCGCCCGCATGATCGGCGGCGAAACGATGGTCATGTCGGCTCTCGATTCAACATTTTTCACGCTGAATGAAGTTGCTTCCACAATCTGGCAGGCAGCCGACGGTCGTACGCCGCTCTCGGAAATCGTCGCCGGCAAAGTCTGCCAGGAATTCGAAATCGATCGCGAACGAGCGCAGCGCGCCGCAGACCGCTTCGTCGACGAACTTTCACAACACGGCATTCTGCTGGTATCGGATCAGCCACTAATCGATTCTTCCGCATCCTCGGAGAGCCGGTGAGCCTTCTCGCCGAAATGAATCAGAAGGCGCTGAACCTGGGCCTGCCCATCAGCGTTCACCTCGACATCACATACCGCTGCAACGAACGCTGCGTGCATTGCTATCTCGATCACGACGATCATGGTGAGATGACAACCGCAGAAATCATCAATGTGATCGAACAGCTCGCCGATGCTGGAGTTTTTTTTCTCTCGATTAGTGGCGGTGAAGTTTTGATGCGCCGGGACTTCTTCGAAATCGTCGAGCGGGCGCGGCAACTTCTCTTCAATGTCAAAGTGAAGACCAACGGCGTGATGATTCGCGAAAAGGAGGCTGCGAGACTTCGTCAACTCGGCGTCGAGCAGATACAGATCAGCGTCTACTCGCATCGGCCGGAAGTTCACGATGCCATCACGAAGCTACCGGGATCGCTGAGGAAGACTCTCCGCGCAATTCGATTCCTGAAGTCGCAGGGGTTGAAGGTCAGCATCGCCAATGTACTTATGGCCGGAAATTTCTCCGACCAGGCGGGCGTGATCGCACTCGCGAAAGAGTTAGGAGTTCACTACACGCTCGACCCTACCATCACACCAAAAATGGATGGAGACAGATCCATCCTTGCCCTGCAAATTCCGGGCTCCGAGCTCAAGCAGGTTTTCAATAACGCGGAACTGGTCGGCAACGTGGAAGAATTCTGCGCGCCGCCGCCCGCGCCCGACGAAGACGTGATGGATGGTTACCCGTGCAGCGCCGGCCACACCGCCTGCTACATTTCTCCGTACGGCGATGTGTTTCCGTGTGTGCAGTTTCCTCTTCCCAGCGGCAACGTGCGGCGGCAGAAATTCCTCGACATCTGGCATCATTCCACTCAGCTAAAGGAAGTTCGTTCAATCCGCGCTAGAGATCTTCCGACGTGCTCAACCTGTGCTCACGTGGGCACATGCACGCGCTGCCCCGGCTTGGCTTACATGGAAGGCAGCATGCGCGGGCCGTCTACGGCCGATTGCGAGAAGTCGTTCCAGAGAACAGGCATCCCCTCGGCAAACATGCTGGCACGGGCAAGAACCAGTTCAACGGGTCCGTTGATTCAAATTCAACTTCACGCCGGCTCAGAACAGGACGGGCCGTTTCCGGTAGAAATAACTTCTCCTGAAGGATTAGATGGGATACGCGCGCACGCTTGACGGGCACCGGTCGAAGCCGGCCGGTTAAGAATGTGGGTTACGAAGGTAAGCAATTACATTCCAAAAATGCGCGAAAATAAGAATGGCTTAATGCTGAGAGTCTTCAGGAGAAACACGATGCGAGGGCATGCATTCCGTTGGTTGTGCGTGGCGGCTGGGTCACTTCTATTGGGAGTACCGCTTTCGGGTCAGGCACAGATGGAGAAAATCTCAGCGGACGACGCGAGCCTCGAACAAACGCACGTGGGATATCTGCAGGACTGGACGTCGCAACACTTACTGATGCCGGGGCTACAAGCCGAGGATGTTCTCATGGCCGGAAAGCCCGATCCACGTTCCGTCTACAGCATGGTGCAGCGACAAGCCGCCGTGGACCGACTCCGCCGCAGAGAGCCTGGAGAGCCCGAGACCAAGCACCCGATGAAGATCGACTGGGCCGTTTCGCTGGAAAAAGGATACGTACCGCAGAATCAATTTCCGGCGAAATACCAGTTCAGCGTAACGAAGGACAGTTGTAACTCCGATTACATTGTCTTTGGACTCACCGTAACTTCCGGCACGCAGGCCAACCTGGTCGGCATCAACAACCTGTACACGAGTGGGACTCTCGACTGCAATAGCGGCGCGCCCTGGGTGGCGTTCGCCTACAACACTGTGACGCAAGCGGGAGGCGGCGGCGGACAGATCAAGACCTCACCGGAACTTTCGGCGGACGGAACCAAGGTAGCCTTCGTAGAAAGCACGAACAGCGGATCATACTTCCACGTTCTCGTGCTGCCGAATCCGATTCCGGCACCGCCAACGCAAGATGGAACGGTATTGAGCCCGCAAACTCCGACTTCCTGCACCACGCCGACCACCCCCGGTTGCATGACGACTCTCACCATACAGACCAGTGCGACCGATTCGATTTCCTCGCCCTGGGTCGATTACAACACAGATACGGCCTACGTGGGGGCTGACAACGGCTTGCTCTATAAGATCACTCCTGTGTTCGGTGGCGGCGCGCCTGCGCTGGTCACTAGCGGGGGCTGGCCAGTTACGGTTTCGACTCAGCCCACCAAGGTGTTGACCGCTCCGGTGGTCGACGACAGGGCGGGCATGATTTATATCGGAGACGGCGAGGGCTACTTGTACTCCGTCAGCCTGAGCAGTCCCGGTGGCACTTACGCGGCGCAGGTTGAAGTTGGTTGGGCAACGCACGGAGCCGGTACGGGTATCGTGGATCCGCCGATTGCTGTCGCCGATGTTGCCAATCCCGGCACTGACCAGGTATTCGCCTTTACCGGGTGCAGCGTTGTGTTGGGCATTGGCGGAGCTGTCAGCCAGCTTCCCGCAAACTTCACCAGTTCCTACGCGCTCTCAGACAGCAATACCGTGGACTTGGGGTCCGCCAGCGGGAACGGAGACTGCACCGGGAAGAACGTACACTCGGGAACATTCGATAATGCGTTTTGGGTGAACGGGTCCGCCTCAGGGCACATGATCGCGTGCGGATTCGTGCAGTCAGGAGGAACTCCGGCACCGCCTGAGATGTACATGTTCCCGTTCACGTCCGGGGAGCTGGTCTTTGGCACCGGACCAAGTTCCACGTTTCAGATCAACACCACCAAAGGGGACGAGTGTTCGCCACTGACCGAGTTCTACAACGGCACGACGGACCGGCTGTTCTTTGGCGTGGGATCGAGCGATGGATTCCTCGAGAGTTCGACAATTACAACTTCGTTGGCCACGCCGGTCTGCACCGGCGCACCGACCTCTACTTGCGTGACGACCCCGAGTGCTCTCGGAGGAACCAGCGGCATCGTGATCGACAACGCGTTGTCGAATGGCGGGACGAACCTTTATTTCTCGACCCTGGCTGTGGGAGACGTCAGCGGCCAGAAATGCCCTTCGGGCGTGACCGGCGGATCGGCAAATCCGTATTGCGCAGTCAAGCTGACACAGTCGGCATTGCAGTAGTTCGGCTCATCGTAAAGTTATGCAAAGATTGCCGAATTCTATTTCTGTGCACAACCCTCTGTTCAAAACTCCATTCCTACATAGCTAGGTCGATCCTCTTAATTTAAGGAGTTCTCCATGTTGAAGCAGTTCATGCTGGTGCTTGTCGCGAGCGGCTTGGTCGCGACTGCGGCACCTTTCGCGTCGGCACAGAATAGCCCACCCTCAACGCAAACGAACGATCAATCCCCATCGGCGCAGGAGGATGGTGGACGGCATCACGGCCCGCCGGATCCAGCAGAGCGGACTCGTGAACTGACCAAGCATCTCAAGCTGACCTCTGACCAGCAAACCAAAGTGCGAGAAGCGCTTGATTCCGAACACTCACAGATGGAGAGTCTGCACCAGGATACTTCTCTTTCGCAGCAGGATCGCCGCAGCAAGATGATGGAGATTCGCAAGAATACGGACGACCAGATTCGCGGTCTTCTCGACTCGAACCAGCAGCAGAAATGGGACAAGATGCAAGCCAATCGTGAGCAGCGGATGCAAAACCATCACGGAGGCTCACCCGGTTCCGGCCAGCAGAATCCTCCACCCCAACAGTAGCGTCTCGTAACTCTAAGCTGGCCGTTCACTCGCGGTGACAACTCTGGGAACGGCTGGCTTTCATGCGACGCGGCTTCCACCTGCCCACATCCTTCTGCCTTTTAACGACTGCAACGGTGCGCTCCCGGGCAGGAGCCTGCTCATTCCCAGCCGCTTTTCTTCTACGCGCGCTTCTCAGTGCATTGTCTTTCTGATAATGTTTTGAGTCCGTTGACCGGCCAGTTCTATTACCATGTGACGAGCGTCACAGTGGAGTTGCATTCAGTTCGGTAGTATTCCCCAGAGAAAGGGTAACCGAGTGATTGTCGGAGTTCCGAAGGAAACCTATCCGGGAGAGCGGCGCGTTGCGCTAGTTCCCGCGGTCATTCCCACTCTCGCCAAGGCAGGGCTGGAGGTGGTTGTCGAGTCTCGCGCGGGCGAGGCAGCGGGCTATCCGGATTCGTCTTACGCGGAGAAGGGCGGAAAGATTCTTTCCGATCGAGCCGCTGTGTTCGCGGCCGCCGACATTATTGTGCAGGTGCTTAGCTACGGATCGAACGACGTTACCGGCAAGGCTGACCTTCCCCTGCTTCGTCGCGATCAACTACTCATCGGATTTCTGCGCCCCTTCGGTTCTGCCGAAGTAATTCAGAACATTGCGGCGGCCGGTGTGACTTCATTTTCCGTCGAACTGGTGCCGCGCACAACGCGCGCACAAAGCATGGATGCACTTTCCTCCATGGGGACGATCTGCGGCTACAAAGCGGTGCTCATCGCTGCTGAAACATCCATCAGAATCTTCCCCATGATGACGACGGCCGCGGGCACCATAACACCGGCTCGTGTATTCGTAATCGGCGCTGGAGTAGCAGGACTGCAAGCCATCTCCACAGCGCGCAGGCTGGGTGCCGTGGCGTCGGCGTATGACATGCGGGCTGCCTCGAAAGAGCAAGTGCAAAGCCTGGGCGGCCGCTTCGTCGAATTGCCGATCGAGGCCAAGGATGCGCAGGATGCACGCGGTTACGGCACTGCCCAGGATGAAGACTTTTACGCGCGCCAACGCGAATTGCTCACGCGCGTGGTTGCGGAGAGCGATGTGGTCATTACCGCCGCCGTGATTCCCGGCAAGAAATCGCCAGTGCTGATCACCGCCGACATGGTGAAAGGGATGGCGTCCGGCTCAGTGATCGTCGATCTCGCTTCCGAGCGCGGTGGCAATTGCGAACTCACTCACGTGGGAGAAACCGTTGTGGAACACGGCGTCTCGATTATCGGCGCCATCAATCTGGCCAGCAGCGTCCCCTACCATGCCAGCCAGATGTATGCCCGCAACGTAGCCACGTTTCTGGCGTACATAGTGAAAGAAGGCAAGCTGCAGCTTAATCTGCAAGACGAGATTATTCGCGAGACGATGGTCACGCGCGGCGGTGAAGTTGTGAACGCGAGGGTGCGCGAGTTTTTCAAGCTGCCGGCGCTAGTCGCGGCGGTATAGTTTTCACGCGTGATTTTCACGAGAACCGAGAACTTAGAACTGAGAGCTGACTGGAGATCCCAATGGGCGACAACCTGATCGATTCGCTATTTATTTTTATGCTGGCCTGCTTCATCGGCTTCGAAGTCATCCGCCATGTTTCGCCCCTGCTGCACACGCCGCTGATGTCGCTGACGAATGCGCTCGACGCCATCGCCGTCATAGGCGCGATCGTCCTGGTGGGCGAGCGCAAGAGCACGTTCGCAACCGTGCTGGGCACCATCGCCATTGTCGCTGCCACCAGCAATGTGGTCGGCGGATTTTTTATTACTGACCGCATGCTGAAGATGTTCAAGAGCAGCCGTCCGAATAAGTAAGTCGCGGAAATCAGATCGCGCAAGGCATTAACAAGCGTCATTGAGTAAACCATGAACCAGTTCGCCGGAAGCCGGTACGTGATTGAAGCGATCTATCTGATCGCCAGCGCTCTGTTTATTTTCTCGCTGAAATGGATGAGTTCGCCGAAAACCGCCCGCCATGGAATTTGGGCGGGTGAAATCGGAATGCTGCTCGCCATCGCGGGCACCCTGCTGCACCACGGCATCATCGACTACAAGTGGATCGCCGTCGGCCTGGTGCTGGGCAGCGGCATCGGCATTCCGCTCGGCATGGTGCAGATGACCGCGGTGCCGCAGCGGACGGCGCTCAGCCATGCCTTCGGCGCTCTATGCGTCACACTGGTTGGCACCGCGGAGTTTTATCTGCGCACTCCGAACGTTCCGAGATTCATGATGTCAGTGCTCTCGATGGAAGTAATTCTCGGAGGCCTCACTTTTACCGGAAGTCTGATGGCCGCGGGTAAGCTGCAGGAAATTTTGCCGCAGCGGCCCATCACCTATAAAGGACAGAACCTCGTCAACTTTCTACTGTTCGGCGTCGCTGTAGTCAGCGCGGTCTATCTGGTGCTGCACCCGGAAGCAAGTTATCTGTTCCCGCTGATCTTGGGCATTTCGGTCGTCTTCGGCGTTCTGCTGGTGATCCCAATCGGTGGCGCAGACATGCCGACTGTCATCTCGCTGCTGAACGGCTATGCGGGATTGTCCGCAGCAGCCATGGGTTTCGTCCTGCAAAATAAGCTGCTGATCATCGCCGGAGCGCTCGACGGTTCTTCCGGACTGATTCTTTCGGTGATCATGTCGAAGGCGATGAACCGCTCGTTCACCAACGTTCTGTTCGGAGCGTTCGGCCAAGTGCAGGCCGCAGCCGCCGGCGGCGCGGAAGCCAAGCCTGTGCACAGCGCCACGGCCGAAGAATCGGCCGCGATTTTGTCAGCCGCGAACAAAGTCGTGATTGTCCCCGGCTACGGAATGGCCGTGGCGCAGGCGCAGCATAAAGTTCGCGAACTGTATGACATTCTTACCAAGAAAGGCGTCGACGTTCGCTTCGCCATTCATCCCGTCGCCGGACGCATGCCCGGCCACATGAATGTGCTGCTCGCCGAAGCCGACATCCCCTACGATCGGCTGATCGAGATGGATGAGATCAACGGCGACTTCCCGCAAACCGACGTGGCCCTGGTGATCGGAGCCAACGACGTCACCAACCCGGCGGCGCGCAACGACCAATCGAGCCCCATCTTCGGCATGCCCATCCTCGACGTCGATAAGGCTCACACGGTAATGGTAATCAAGCGCGGCATGAGTCCCGGTTTTGCCGGAATCGACAATCCTCTCTACTACCTCGACAACACGCTGATGCTCTTCGGCGACGCCAAGCAGTTTGTAGGCGCGATTGTGAGGGAGTTAAGCGGCGGACACTGAGTTGCGGATGGTTTCAACCTGGAGATATCATGATATCATCGGATGTGATATCATGATATCAGCGTGAGGGGGCAAAATCATGGCTCAGCTGGTGGTTCGCAACATTGAGAGTGGAGTAAAAGCGCGCCTACAACGCCGCGCCAAGCGCAACGGCCGCAGCATGGAAGAAGAGGTCCGCGACATTCTGCGCACCGCCGTGCACAAGGAAGAAAAGAAATCCGAGTTCGGGCTGGGGACGGAATTTGCTGCCCTCTTCCCCAAGACTGGCCCGGACTTCGTAATCGAAGAATTCCACGGCGATGATATTGAGCCTATGAAGTTCGACGAATGATCGTCCTCGACAGCAATGTGCTCTCCGAGCTGATGCGCCCCATCCCGGAGCCGAGAGTGATTGCGTGGCTTGATCGCCAGCCTCACGCCTCGATCTGGATCACTTCCGTGACAGTCTTCGAGATCCGCTTCGGACTCCACCTTATGGCGGCCGGGAAGCGCCGCATGCTGTATTCGGAGGGCTTCGAGAAACTGCTCGAAGGGCTTGACCATCGAATTGCTCCCTTCGACACGGAAGCGGCTGAGCACGCGAGCGCTCTAATGGCCTCCCGAAAATTGCAGGGCCGCCCTCGTGAGCTGCGTGACACGATGATCGCCGGAATCGTCCTCTCTCGTCGCTTCATCCTGGCGACCCGAAATATCGCGCATTTCCAGGATGTCTCTGCAACGCTCGTGGATCCCTGGACCGTGACCGCCTGACCGCCTTACAAGCGGTCCGCGTGATATTCTATTAACTCCAGCTGCGTACCGTTTTGGCGGAAATTTCCCCGCAGGTCCTGAAGAGCTTCCCTGAAGAAGCGAAGAAGAGAAATCAGAAATCATGCTTTCAGTCAGTAATGTTTCCATGCGCTACGGCGCCAAAATTCTGTTTGATGAAGTCTCCGTGGCGTTTACGGCGGGCAAGCGTTACGGCCTCACCGGTCCCAACGGCTCCGGCAAATCTACGTTTATGAAGCTGCTGAGCGGTGAACTCGAGCCGCAAAAAGGCACAGTCGTCCGTCCGCGAAAGCTCGGCGTGTTGAGCCAGGACCAGTTCGCCTTCGACGCGTTCACCGCGATTGACACGGTCATCATGGGCAACAAGCGCCTGTGGGCAGCGATGCAGGAGCGCGACGAAATTTATGCCAAGCACGACATGACGGACGAAGACGGCATGAAGCTGGGCGAACTTGAGGGCATCGTTGGCGAAGAAGACGGTTACACCGCCGAGAGCGATGCGGCGATCTTGCTCGATGGCCTGGACATTCCCGAAGAAGTGCATTCGCGAAAGATGAGCGAACTGCAGGGCGGGCAGAAAGTTCGCGTGCTGCTGGCGCAGGCGCTGTTCGGGCATCCGCAGGCGTTGCTACTCGATGAACCTACCAACAACCTCGACTTGGATTCAATCCACTGGCTGCAGGGATTTCTAAATGTCTACGACGGCGTAGTAATCGCGATCTCGCACGATCGCCACTTCCTGAACAGCATCTGCACGCACATTGCCGACATTGATTACGAGACCATCATTACTTACACGGGATCGTATGACGAGATGGTTCTCGCGAAAACTCAGGTGCGGTCACAGGTTGAATCGCAGAACGCGCAGCGCGAAAAGAAGATTGCGCAGTTGAATGAATTCATCGCGCGCTTCTCCGCCGGCACGCGGTCAAGCCAGGTGCAGTCGCGGCGGAAGGAAGTCGAACGCCTACAGGTGACCGAACTGGCCAAGTCGAACATTGCGCGGCCGTACATCAAGTTTGAGCAGAAGCGGCCTTCGGGTAAGCACCTTCTTGAAATCGAGCATCTGAGCAAAGCCTACGGAGACAAACAGGTGATTCGCGACTTCACCGCCAGCATCACGCGCGGCGAAAGAATCGCGCTGATGGGCCGCAACGGCGCTGGAAAGACTACACTTGTGAATTCCCTGCTGGCGAATTCTCCGACCACGCCCGAAGCTGAGTTGCGCAAGACCAGCGGCTACGATGGGCCTTTCGTCGATTCCGGAAAAGTGATTTGGGGACACGAAGCGTCGATTGGATATTTCGCCCAGGACCACCGCAGCCTGATCGAAGGCGGCACGACCGTGCTGGAATGGCTGCATCAGTGGAACCCGGCAGCGGTGGGCGAGGAAATTCGCGGCCTGCTCGGGCAAATGCTTTTCCAGCGTGACGAAGCGACGAAATCCACTAACGTTCTTTCCGGCGGCGAAGCGGCGCGGCTGCTTTTCTGCAAGCTAATGCTGCAAAAGCCAAACGTACTCGTGCTCGATGAACCCACGAACCACCTCGATCTCGAAGCCATCAATGCGCTGAACATTTCCTTGCAGCGATATCAGGGGACGGTCTTCCTGGTAAGCCACGATCACGATTTGATCGACGAAGTCGCAACCCGCATCTGGCACTTCGAAAGCGATCACAAACTCACCGACTTCAAAGGCACGTACGAGGAGTATCAGGCAGCAGTGGTAGTGTAGGCGAAACCCAAGATTCCTCGCTTCGCTCGGAATGACAAATCCGGCGGCCATGGAATGTCCTAAAAACTTTGTCATTCCGAGCAAAGCGAGGAATCTTGGTTTGCACCATTTCCGTTGCATGTAAATCAACCAGGTTCTCCACAGATTTCCACAGCCTTTTGCAGTTGCGTTTTCCACCGCAAGTTCTGGATAATGTCTTCGGGGACGTACTTGCGCGGCCCCACGCGCAAGACATCTATTCGTTGTGTACAGTCGAGCCGATTTACTTAGAATACTGCACCTCACGCCGCGCCAGTTGGCGAACTGGGAGCGAGCAGGGCTGATTGCGGCCTGTCCGGCTTATTCTTTTTCCGACCTTCTCAAGATCAAGAAAGTTCGCGACCTGTGCGCCATGCGCGTGCGGCCCGCCGTGATCAGGCAATCGCTCGAAGCCATGCAGAAGCAGGCGTCGGGCATGGGCAATCCTCTGCTCGATGCCGGAGCTTCATCGACTAACAATCGCCGCGTCGCGTTCCGTCACGAAGGCCGTCTGCTGGAGCCGATCGCGGGACAGTTCGTGATGGACTTCACGTCAAGAGAAAAAGTCGTCACCAGCACGCCGATTCCTACGCCTGAGCCGGGGTCGCAAGAGAACGAAGCTGCCATGTGGTTTGCGCGCGGCATTGCGCTCGAAGAAGATCCGGCCACGCAGACCGAAGCGTTGGCCGCTTATCAGAAAGTTCTCGAGTTTCAAGCCGAGCACGCGGCTGCACACATTAATCTGGGAACCCTGCACTACAATCGCCAGGATTTCACTCTCGCGGAAAAACACTACCGCGCCGCGCTGCAGGCTGATCCTCGCTATGCGCTAGCCTACTTCGATCTGGGCAACGTGCTCGATGAGACTGGACGCGTGCAAGAGGCGATCCAGACCTACAAGATGGCGATTCAACTCGCCCCCACCTACGCCGACGCGCATTACAACCTCGCGCTCGCCTACGAAAAAACTCGCGAGCCGCGCAAGGCGCTAAAACACTGGCAGGCCTATGTGAAGCTCGACACCACTGGACCATGGTCTGTACACGCGCGCAATCAGATCCAGCGTATTCTGCAAGCGGACGCGCTAAAACTCGTGCACTCCCGCCGGAGCTAGAGAATACGTTTTACTCTGTGAACCTCTGTGTCCCCTGTGTTTAAGGTTCTCAGACACAACCCCCTCGGTCCACTCTGCTAGAATTCAGGGTTTGCCATTCTCCGCCTGAAGGTATTCATATGCCCGAGACGACCCTGCAAGCCGTGCCCACGCCCCTGACCACCCTCACCGAAGACGAAATCCTCTTCCGCGACAACATCCGCCAGTTCGCCGACGAGAGAATCCGTCCGCACGTCAAAGAGATGGACGAGAAGGGCATCTTCAACAAAGATCTCATTCACGAATTCTTCCAGCTCGGAATCATGGGAATCGAGATCCCGGAGCAATACGGCGGAAGCGGCGCCAAGTTCTTCGAAGCGATTCTCGCAGTCGAGGAACTGTCGCGCGTCGACGCATCCGCGGGCGTAGTGGTCGATGTACAAAACACGCTGGTCAACAATGCTCTCTTGCGCTGGGGAAACGCTGAGCAGAAGAAGCACTACCTGCCAAAGATGGCGACGGACACCTGCGGCGCCTACGCGTTGAGCGAAGCTGGCTCCGGCTCCGATGCCTTCGCCTTGCAAACGCGCGCCGAACTGAAAGGCAGTGATTATGTTCTCAACGGCCGCAAGCTCTGGATCACCAACGGAAAAGAAGCTGGACTCTTCGTCCTGTTCGCCACGCTCGACCCCGCCGCGGGATACAAAGGCATCACCGCCTTCCTCATCGAAAAAGACTTCCCCGGATTCAGCGTCGGCAAGAAAGAGGACAAGCTCGGCATTCGCGCCTCTTCCACCTGCGAACTCATTCTCGAAGACTGTAAAGTCTCGAAAGAAAACGTGATTGGCGAGCCGGGTAAAGGCTACAAGATCGCAATCGAAACTCTGAACGAAGGCCGCATCGGCATCGGCGCGCAGATGCTGGGCGTGGCGCGCGGAGCCTGGGAATTCGCGGCGAAGTATGCCGTCGAGCGCAAGCAATTCGGCAAGGCCATCGCCGAGTTTCAGGGAATTCAATTCCAGATCGCGCAGATGGCAACTGAGATCGAAGCCGCGCGCCTCATGGTCTACAACGCGGCCCGAATGAAAGATATAGGCGCAAACTTCGTCAAAGAAGCCGCCATGACCAAGCTCTTCGCCTCGCAGGTAGCCGAGCGCGTGACCTCGCTCGCCATCGAAATCTACGGCGGCTACGGCTTCACCAAAGATTATCCCGTCGAGAAATACTGGCGCGATGCCAAGATTGGCAAGATCTACGAGGGCACGTCGAACATGCAGTTAGCGACGATTGCCAAACTTTTGCTGAGCGGCAAATAAGAACATGAAAACATCGCTCGAAATCGCGCTTGCATGCATTGCACTCATGCCGCTTCTGGCCGTGGCACAGGAGACGGCCGTGAAGTCGCATGCATTTCAAGCCGTTCCCGAACTTCCTTATCGTGTCGTGCCGAACTTCTTCAAGTTTCCTAAAGGGATGGTCGCCGGCGAAGCCTCTGGAGTAGCGGTAAATTCCAAGGGACACATATTTCTGTTTCAACGAACCAAGCCCATGCTGGCGGAATACGACGCGAAGGGCAATTTCGTCCAAAGTATTGGCGAAGGACTTTTCTCTCACCCTCACGGTTTGCGCATCGACGCTGACGACAATCTTTGGACGACTGATGACGGCAGCCACCTCGTGCTCAAGCTTGATCCCACAGGAAATGTTCTGCTCGTCCTGGGACGAATCAACACCGGCGCCGAGGCTAACTGGTTGTTCAACAAGCCCGCCGATGTCGCGTTCGCCAAGAACGGCGACATCTACGTCGCGGATGGCTATGGCAATTCACGAATCGTGAAGTTCGACCGCAACGGTAACTACCTCAAGGCCTGGGGAAAATACGGAACTGGCCCCGGCGAATTTAATCTGCCTCACACGGTTGCCGTCGACAACCAAGGCCGCGTGTACGTTGGTGACCGCGAAAACCAGCGCATCCAGATCTTTGATTCAGAAGGCAAATTCCTCGAGCAATGGACTGATGTCGGCTATCCCTATGGCCTGTGGATTACTCCGGACCAACACGTTTGGATGGTCGATGGTGGATACGACCGCATTGTTGAGTTGGATCAGAACGGAAAAATCCTCGGCGCTTTTGGCGAGCCTGGCCACATGCCCGGCCAAATGGCCTGGGGGCACTTCATGGCGATGGGAGCAGATCAAACGATCTACGTCGCGGATGTACTCAATTGGCGGTTCCAGGTGTTCAGCCGCACCGCGCCTACAGGAAGCATGACCAAGTACATTCCATCCGTAAGAATGTTCTGGGACTCAGTGCCGAGCGTTGGATGGGTCTCACACCAGACGGCGATTCCCTTCAAGTAGGCCTCTCTTAAGACGAAAGTTCCCTCGTCTAGCAACGGTTGCCTGCTCAATATATGCATTGAGTTGCACTTGATGCCTGAAAGCCAGACTCTATAAATCCCGCTAACTCAAGCAAATTCAATATCTTCCAACAGCGCCCGCCATTGGCTGACAAGCTGCAATCCTCTAATCTGCCGGCGCTGTTGAGGCCAAGGCTGGGGTGCCACTTGACGACTTTGTTCGGTTCCACATCAGTGATGCCGATCGCGGTTACAACGAAGAAGCGGAGCCTTTTGCCTCTGCTCACAGTTCTGTTCGTGCTCTCCTACGGACTGATGACCCTGCTCATCGTTGAACAAGGCTCGGTCATTCAATCACAACGCAATCTAATCAAGGTTCTAAGCCGTGACAGCTCGGCTCTGTGGTCTGAGAGAGGCAAGGCCATAGGCGATCAGCAGACGGCTCAAGCAGAAGCGAAGACGCGTACGCAAACTCCGACGACCCAGGCTCCGACGACCCAGGAGCATTCAGCGCAGACCCCGTCAACCCAGAATCAAACTCCGTCAACCCAGGTTCCGCAACATCGTTCGCAAAGCCGGATCGGCAAAACTGCCAAGCCCGAGCGCCAGCTCCCTCCCGAGCCCGCTTCGGACCTGGTAGACCGGCGTCGCTCTTTGAATTCGATTTAGTGCGCAGCTAAGTAAAAAGAAAGCAGTAAACGAAACAAAGAACGCGTCTCCCAGGGCGAGTTCGGAAAATTTGGCGACCATGAAGGTTCTGACCCTAGCCTTGATGTTGAGTCTGACCGCTGCAAAGCCGGCTCAGCCTGTGCGCCATCCGTCGGGACATGTGGAGCAGCGCTCCAAGGGCGGACGCTGGTATTTTGCCGCCAGCGGTCACGCGGTCTACTGCTACGGACCGGTAATGACCTTGCCGCAGGCTAACGGCGATATACAAAAAGTCGCAACCCTCTGCAGCGACGGCCAGACCGTCGTACCGCTCAAAGATTAATTAACTTCCCAACCAGGCTCGTTCACCGCCGAGTGCGCCGAGAGAACGCAAGAAATGGGAATCTCGGCGAGCTCCGCGTTCTCGGCGGTAAATGTTTGGTCTTTGCTGACTCGGCTGTAAACTGGAGTCATGCCGGAACTCCCCGAAGTCGAAACCATCGCCCGCGGACTAGCCCGTCGAGTCTCCGGCGATGTCATTGAATCCATCTGGCTGGGCCGCAAGCCGGAACCGCTAAAATCTTCAGCACGCCAAATCGCCGCAACGCTCGAGCACAGCCGAATCGCGACCGTGCGGCGCATGGGCAAGCACATAGTGTTTGACCTCGAACAAAAACAAAAGAAGACACCTCCCAGGCAAGCGCAGTGGATCGTCCACTTGGGAATGACCGGGCGCCTGCAGGTCTGCGAACCGCAAGCCGACGTTCTCAAGCACACGCACGCGATTCTGAAGTTGGCTTCAGGCATGGAACTGCGCTTTGTCGATCCCCGCCGCTTCGGACGTCTGAGCGTCGCCCGCGCCGGCGACTTCGACGCTGGCGGCATTGAGCCCCTGGAAGCCGATCTCGACCGCTTCGTAGCTTTAATTCGTGGCCGCAAGACTCCCATTAAGAGCGCGCTGCTCAATCAAAAGCTGCTGCGCGGCGTGGGCAACATTTATGCGGATGAATCGTTGTTCCGCGCCGGAATTCGACCCCGCCGCCGCGCCTCCACCATTACCCGCGACCAGCTAGCCAAGCTCTTAGCGTCAGTGAAAGAAGTTCTCAAAGAGGCAATTGCTCTCGGCGGCTCGTCCATTTCAGACTACGTCGACGCCAACGGCGAAGAAGGCTTCTTTCAACTGCAACACCGCGTCTACGGCCGCGAAGGCGAGCCCTGCCTAGTCTGCAAAACGCCCATCAACCGCATCGTAATCGCCGGCCGCAGCAGCCACTACTGCCCGAAGTGCCAGAGGTAAGCTTATTCCACTTGTCATCCTGAGCGGAGCGGGGCTTCGCAAAGCGGAGCCCCGCGGAGTCGAAGGACCCCTCGCCTGCCTCTACGACCAGCGGCCTCTCAGGGAGTTTCCAAAACACGGCGCGGATTAGTCATCAATCAACCGTTAAGCACCCGCCCCCGCACTTCTGATAATCTTCTCCTCGATGCCTGATTTCTCCATAGGAGTCGACCTTGGCGGCACCAACCTTCGCATCGCCGCCGTGAGCGCAGAAGGACGACTTCTCGAAAAAGTCACCCTCGGGACCAAAGTCATTCTCGGCCGCGACCAGGTCATCAACGAAATGTGCGACGCCATTCAGCGTCTCTCCGCGAAATACAAAGAAACGGGAAGACCTCTTGGCGCAGGCATCGGCATCCCCGGCATCATCGACATGCAAAACGGAATGCTGCGCAAGTCGGCGAACCTACCGGGATGGGAGGAGTATCCAGTGCGCGCCGAAATCGAGCGCCGCTTAGGAACTCCAGTCGTCCTCGAAAATGACGCCAACGTGGCCGCGCTCGGCGAGCAGTGGCTAGGCGCAGCCCGCGGTGTTCCGAACGTGGCAGTGGTCACGCTCGGCACCGGAATCGGAGGAGGCATCGTTCTCGCCGGAAAAATCTGGCACGGCATGAACGGCATGGCAGGAGAGTTCGGCCACGTCACTGTCGAGCCCGAAGGCCGTCCCTGCGGCTGCGGCAACCACGGATGCTCCGAGCAGTACGCTTCCGCCTCCGCGATTATGCGCATGGCCCGCGAAGCCATCGCCAGCGGCGAAGCCCCATCGCTGGCCAGTGCCGCATCCTCCGACACTGAATTCGGCGCGAAGTCCATCTACAATCTCGCGATCCAAGGGGACGAGCACGCCCGCCGCATTTTCCGCAGCTTCGGCCGCTACCTCGGCATACTTCTAGCGGGACTTATCAACGTTCTGAATCTCGACATGTTCGTAATCGGCGGAGGCGTTTCGAGCGCCTGGGACGCTTTCGCTCCCAACATGCTCGAGGAGCTGCGCGAGCGCTCGCTGGTCTACGCGGCCACCGATCCGCTAAGCGGCGACTCTCTAGGAAAAGAAGGCGCAGCGGCCCAGACCGAAAGCCGCACAGAGCGAAAGACCATCATCACCCGCGCCCTGCTGGGCAGCGATGCAGGACTGTACGGAGCCGCGAGGGTCGCGGTATCCGCAGGATAAAACTACTCCACGTTATCGACGCTCCTGATAGCCCCCATAAGAAATATGAATTGGACTCACCCGAAGCCTGCCTTTATCGTCTGCGATACGCTTGAATCCGATTCGTAGGCCACCAACACTGATGGAGGAGTCCGCCCACGGTCATTCGCGCTGTGTGACTAATTCGCTCGTGTCGGCATGCGCTGCCGCCGGTGCCGTCGACACCCACCCCTCTAAGAATCACCCACCCTTCATAAACAGGAGCAAACAAAAATGATAAAACCATCGCACAGCCGCTCCCTGCGTGCGTCATTCTTTTCGGCGAGCGCCGTCATTGTTCTAGCCTCGGGATTGTTGGCCACGCTCTCCACGCGATGCTTCGCCGACGATGCAGCCAAGCCCGATCCCTCCGGCACAGCCACCGGCGACAAGACCAATGCAGTGGACGCCGCCGGCAATTCTTTCGTGGTCACCGAGCCCACAGACAAAACCGCTCCAGACTACGCCGCAAACAAGAAAGCATTCGACGACTATCAAGCCCAGGTGGCGAAAGAACCGCTAGCTGTAAAGCTCGCCGACAGCGTAGGCCACGTCCGCGTAGCGACAAATTTCGCCTGGACCCTGAATACCGGCTACCTAGTCCTCTTCATGCAGGCAGGTTTCGCCCTGCTCACCTGCGGGTTAGTGCGCAAGAAAAATGCCGCCCACTTGATGATGCTGAATTTCGCGGCCTACGTTTTCGCATTCCTCGCTTACTACGCCGTCGGATACGCATTCCAGTTCGGAGCCGTCGCCATCAACGCCGCGCCCGTCAACCTCGGCGGCACTCCCACGCTGAATCACTTTCTGATCGGCAGCGGCCAGTGGGGCTTCGTCGGCGGCAAAGGATTTTTCCTAGTCGGCCCAGCCTATGACAGCGCCAGCAACTGTTTAACTTTATTCGAAGTCGTGTTCATGGAAACCGCCGGCTACATCATCGTCGGCGCCGTCTGCGAGCGCATCACCTTCTGGGCGTTTCTGCTCTGCGAACTCTTCATCGGCGCAATCCTCTACCCCATCTCGGGCTGCTGGACCTGGGGCGGAGGCTGGCTCTCGCAAGTCGGCTCCACGCTAAACCTCGGTCACGGCTATGTCGACTTCGCCGGATCAACCGTAGTGCACGCCGTCGGCGGCTTCTGCGCCATGGCGCTGGCGATTATTTTAGGTCCGCGTCTCGGTAAGTATGGTCCCGGAGGAAAGATCCGCGTCTTCCCCGCCCATAACATTGTTTATGTCGTCACCGGCACTTTCATCCTGCTTTTTGGATGGATGGGCTTCAACCCCGGCTCCACTCTCGGAGCCACCGACCTTCGCATCTCCGTAGTCGCGGTGAATACGAATCTAGCCGCCGTAGCCGGCTCCGCGGCAGCGATGCTCCTGTGGTATTGGCTCTTCGGCAAGCCCGACATTACCATGGCCTGCAACGGAATGCTGGCGGGATTAGTCGCGATCACCGCGCCGTGCGCCTTCGTGTCTCCCACCGCGTCTGTAGTTATCGGCCTGCTCGCGGGAGTCGTAGTCTGCTTCGGCGTTCTCTTCAATGAACGAGTTCTCAAGATCGACGATCCCTGCGGAGCGATTTCAGTTCACGGTTATTGCGGATGGCTCGGCGCAGTCAGCGTCGGCATCTTCGCCGACGGCGTCTACGGTGCCGGATGGAATGGCGTCGGCACAACCACGTATCTAGGCCATGCGGGCCAAGGCGTAACCGGCTTAATCCATGGCGACACGCGGCAGTTCTTGTGCCAGCTGATGGGAGCGACCTTGTACGCCGTCTGGGCATTCGGCGCAACCTACGCCGTCTTCTGGTGCGTCAACAAAGTGAAAAGTATGCGGGTGGCGCCCGAGGTGGAAGAAGAGGGTCTTGACGTTCCCGAGTTTGGAATGCCGGGATATCCGGAAGACGCAGTGGTCCCGGCTGGATATTAGGTCAAACGAAAATCGCTCCCCAACTGGGGGCGAGATGAAGAACCTCGCAAACCAAAACGCGGGAATTCGGACGTCACACTACTGATGTAATCGTGGGTGCGGCTTGCGATCCGCTGGAGGAACTCGCCGCCAGTCGCCGCGCCGCCTGCAAGAACGCCTGGTTCTGCTCTGGTGTGCCAATCGTCACGCGAATGCATTTCCGCGCTCCCCACGACCCCAGCGGACGCACAGCCACTCCTTCATCTTGCAACCGGTTAGCTACGCCCGCAGCATCTTCGCCTAGATCGCAGAAAATAAAATTCGCGGAGGTTGGGACCACGCGATAACCAAGCGCCGACAATCCCTGGGTAAGAACGCGCGACTGCAAAACATTGTTCTCCACCACGCGTTGAATGTGCTCCGAGTCATGGATGGCTTCGAGCGCCGCAGCCTGCGCGACCGACGACACAGAAAATGTGTTGCGCATGCGAGCGCAGTATCCCAGCAATTCCGAGGGACCCAGACCGTAGCCCACGCGCAACCCAGCGAGTCCGTGCGCCTTCGAAAAGGTTCGCAGCACAACCACGCTTGCGCCCTGTCGAAGATACTCCAGCGAGTTCGGGTAGGAAATTCGCCGCAGTTCCGCGAAGCCCAGCGCGAACTCGTAGTAAGCCTCGTCCAAAACCACAACCACATGGCCGGGAACCTGCGCCAGAAACCGCCCCACCGCATCCGCGTTTAGCATGGTGCCGGTGGGATTGTTGGGGTTCGGCAGGAACACGATGCGCGTATTCGGATCGATAGCGGCAAGAATCGCGTCGAGATCGAAACTGTCTTCGCCAGAACGCATCGGCGCTTCGACCAAACGCCCGCCCGCCGCCTGCACCGCCATCGAATACACAATGAATGAACGCTCGCTCGTCACCGCATTCAGCCCCGGCGCAAGCAGCGTCTGGCAGAGCAAGCTCAACATTCCGGTTGAGCCCGCCGTGACCAGCACCTGCTCCCCGGGCAGCCCGTGATGCGAAGCGAGCCCTCGGCGCAGTTGACTGCAGTCATCGTCAGGATAAAAGTTCGCCCCATTCAGCACTGCCCGCATGGCATCGACAACGCGCGCCGAGGGTCCAAAAGGATTTTCATTGGAATCCAGTTTGATCAGGCGTGACCGGCGCTCCAGCGCCGCCGGCGTTGTGCTGGGAGCATTCATTGTCCCCAGGTTACGGGCAGGCTTGGAAACTATGTCAAAGAAGCGGCTCATGATTGCCGCTCATCATGCCACGGAAGGCTTGGTTCCCGCTACCGGTTTGTTGCAGGCGGTGCGCAAGCGGTCGACTTCCTGCAAGGTCAGCGCGCGAAAATGTCCAGGCGGAACATCGAGCGTAAGCGGGCCATAGCGCACGCGTTTGATCTTTTCCACGTGATGTCCAACCTTCTCAAACATGCGGCGAATCTCGCGATTGCGTCCTTCGATCAAAGTCACTTCGTACCACGGATTGTTCGCTTCTTTAATCAGGCGAACCCCTGCCGGCGCAGTCCGCACCCGCCGGCCGCCCTCAGTCTCAATCGAAACTCCGCCGCGCAATTTCTCCAGCGCCTCGTTGGTCGGAGCCCCCGCAACCTTCACCACATAAGTCTTCGGCACATTCGACGCCGCTTTCATCAACTTATTCGCGAGCGCGCCATCGTTAGTCAATAGCAGAAGTCCCTCGCTGGCATAATCGAGCCGTCCCACGGGATACACGCGCTTCTTCACTCCCCGAATCAGCTGCATCACAGTAGGCCGCTTCTCCGGATCGCTCACAGTAGTGACGTAACCTTTAGGTTTATTCAGCAAAAGATAGACATGATTTTGCGCGCCCTGCAGCAGCTTGCCATCCACGCGAATGTGATCTGTATCAGGATCCGCCTTCGTCCCCAATTCCGTCACCACAGTCCCATTGACCTTAACGTGGCCCGCGCTAATCAGTTCTTCGGCTTTGCGGCGGGAAGCAACTCCAGCAGCGGCAATAATTTTTTGCAGGCGTTCGGCAGGCATAGGAATGAAATGTTTTGAAAGGGCGCGGCTTCAAGCCGCGCCGTAAAGCACATAATCAAAGAGAAAGCGCCTTTAGGCGCTGGACTTCAAATCAGAACTCTCCGTGATTTCCACCTGAGCAGAATCGCTCTGTTCCGACTGCGCCGCATCTTCCGCAGGAATCAACTCACTCTGAAACGATTCCGCCACCAGCTTCTCGAACTCTTCCATGCTGGGCAGCTCGTTGACATCCTTCAATCCAAACCGCATCAAAAATTCCTTGGTCGTCTTGTAAAGAATCGGACGCCCGATGACTTGCTTGCGCCCCGCGGTAGTAATCAGCTTGCGTTCGAGCAACGTTGCAATCACGCCGCCCGAATCCACGCCGCGAATCTCGCTGATCTCCGGCACCGTAGCAGGTTGTTTGTAAGCGATCACAGCCAGCGTTTCCAAGGCCGGGAGCGACAGCCGCACCGGCGGCTTCAAACTCTTGGCAAAACTCCGCACCATCTCGTGCTGCTCGGGCTTGGTCGACATCCGATATCCGCCAGCCACCTGCCGAATCTCAATGCCATGGTCGGAGCCACCGTAATCGGCAACCAATTCCTCCAGCGATGCCCGCACGCGCGACTTCACCTCAGTATCATCCACCGCGCCGTCCGCGGTCACTGACGCTTTGACGAGCTGAAATATCTGCTCCAAAGTAATCGGCGTCTCCGCCGCATAAACAATCGCTTCGAGTTGAGCTTTCAAACTCATAAGAAAATTCAGGGAATAGGGGTCAGAAAACTCTGCGGCTTTGCTCAACGAATCCCTAATCCCTAACCCCTAACCCCTGCCTCTTCATCTCCAATCATCCCTCACAGCCGCCTGCTCCGCCATGACCGCATCGAACCCAACATGCTTGCGCACGGCAATCTCACCAAACATCTGATCCTGACGGACCTGAATCGCCTGCAGCCGTACCATCTCGAGCAACGCGAGAAACATGCATACCAGTGCATGCCGCGAAGGCACACGCATCAGAAGCGCTTTCAAACGGATCGGCCGTGACTCCAGCGCCAGCCGCCGCCGCAGATAGTCAATCATCTGACCAACCGTAACGGTCTCTTCATCCACATTGATCACGGGCCGCGTGCGCACCCGCTCCAGAATTTGCTGGAACGTCTTCACCAGATCGATCACATCCGCCGCAATCTCCGGCTCGGTGCCCTCGGCATCCATAAATTCTTTCAACGCGGGATTCGTCAGCACCGCATCTTCGATCTGCTGCTTCTGCAAGAGCATCTGCGCCGCCGACTTAAATTTTTCATGCTCCAGCAGCCGGTTCACCAGCTCCGTGCGGGGATCTTCCAGCTCCTCTGCCTTCGCCGACGGATCACGCGGCAGCAACATCTTCGACTTGATGTGAATCAGCACTGCGGCCATATAAATAAAATCGGCCGCAACATTCACATCCAGCTCGCGAATCTTTTCCACGTACGCGAGATACTGTTCCGTAATGCGGGCGATTGGAATGTCGTAAATATCGATGTCTTGCTTGCGGATCAGATCGAGCAGCAAATCCAGCGGGCCTTCATAAACATCCGTGACCGAAACCGCAAACGGAGAATCGCTCTCTTCTTTTTTTTCGGATCGTGCTGAAGCCGCAGGTCGATTCGCCACTAGCACCGGCGCAAGCGGCTCAGGCAAGCCTTCCGCCGCAACGATTCTGTTATGCATGCTACTTGGCATCGTTCACCACCGGCTCATATGCAAGCGACATTCCCATAGCATCACGCACCGCGTCCATGGTCTTAGCGGCAACCTTGCGCGCCCGCTCACTGCCAGCCTCAAGAATATCCCAAGCCAGCCGCGGATTCTCCTCGAATTTCTTGCGCCGCTCCTGCATGGGACTCAACAGTTGCACCAGCGCATCCGCCGCCCAACTCTTGCACTCGATGCACCCGATCCCCGCCGACCGGCAGCCCACATTCACTTTCTCCATCGTAGCGCTATCGCTAAAAATCTTATGCAGATCGCCAACGGGGCAAACGTCCGGATTTCCAGGGTCGGAGCGCCGCACCCGCGCTGGATCGGTCACCATCGTCTTCAGCTTCTGCCGCACCACCGGCTCCGGGTCCGTCAACAGGATCGCGTTCCCATACGACTTCGACATCTTGCGGCCATCCGTGCCTGGCAACTTGGGCGCACGCGTAAGCAATGATTGCGGCTCCGGGAAAACATCTCCGCGCTTTCCGTAGAATCCATTGAACCTCCGGGCAATTTCCCGCGTAAGCTCGATGTGCGCTACCTGATCCTCGCCCACCGGAACCACGTCCGCCTTGTACATCAGAATATCCGCCGCCTGCAGCACGGGGTAGCCCAGAAATCCATACGTTCCCAGATCTTTATCCTTGATGTTTTCCCGCTGCTCTTTGTAAGTCGGAACCCGCTCCAGCCAGCCCAGTGGCGTAATCATCGAAAGCAGCAAATGCAATTCCGCGTGCGCCGGAACATGTGACTGGATGAAGATCACGGCTCTCTCCGGATCAAGCCCCGCCGCCAGCCAGTCGAGCGCCACTTCCACTGAATTTTGTTTCACCTGCGAAGTATCGGCATAGTCGGTCGTGAGCGCATGCCAATCGACCACGCAGAAAAAGCATTCATATTCATCCTGCATGCGCACCCAGTTGTCGAGCGCGCCCACGTAGTTGCCCAGATGCAATTTTCCAGTCGAGCGCATGCCGCTAAGCACGCGCTTACGCAAGTTGGTCGAAGGTTGCAGCATCATGCGAGGGTATGACGATGGTACCACGCACGTCGAGGCCCCGAAACAGTAGGACCGCCGTCCCTTCGGCTTCGCTCAGGGCAGGCTTCGGCGGCTGTCCAGCGGGCGTCCTCGCCCGCTGGGTCGAGCTCTCAACGCAGCAGCCAGTCTCCAAAGCCCTGCTGCCATGCTTTATAATTCGCGCTCCACCGGATCAACGTCGTCCGCATGTCAACTCTAGCCCGCAAACTCCGCCTAACCGACTATTTCACCCTGGCATGGGGAACCATGGTCGGCGTCGGCTGGCTCGTAGTCATGGACGATTGGCTTCTGCGTGGTGGCGCGCTCGGCGCACTGCTAGGCTTCGCCATCGGCGGCGCGCTTCTGTTCCCCATCGGCTGGGTTTACGGCAGGCTGGTGGCCGCCATGCCAGACGCCGCGGGCGAAATCGCTTACACTGCGGCCGCCTTTTCCCGACCCGTCAGCTTCTCCACCGGATGGATCATGATGCTCGCCTACTTCATCGTCTGCCCCTGGGAAGCCGTAGCGGTCGGCCGCATCGCCGGTTACATCATTCCATCGCTCGATTCGATCGAGATCTACCGCATCTCCGGGCGGCCGGTCTATCTTCCCCACCTCATCGTCGGACTAGCTCTCACTGCGCTTCTCACCACGCTCAACTACCGCGGCATCCGGCTCAGCGCAACTTTCCAGAACTGGACATCCTTCGGCACGCTCGCGCTGTTCGTATTGTTCGTCGCTCTCGGCGTAAGTAAAGGATCGCCGCGAAACTTCCCTCCGCTCTTCACTCACGCGCCGCTGGTTTCGTTCCTGCTCATGCTTCAGATCGTCCCGTATTTCATGACTGGATTCGAATCAGTAAGCAAAGCCGCAGAAGAATCTGCATCGGGATTTCGCAGCCAGGGATTTCTCAAAGCCATCTGGATGGCCGTCCTCATCGGCATTCTTTTCTACACAATCATCATCGCGGCGGTCGCATTCGTCGCCCCATGGCACGAATTGACTGGAGAAAAATTTATGACCGCGGTCGCCTTCCAGCGCGCGGTAGGTTCGCGGCGGATAGTTAACATAATCCTGGCGGCCGCATTACTCTCGCTCTTCAAATGTTTCAACGGAAACTTCGTAGCCGCCAGCCGCTTGCTATTCGCCTTGGGACGCCGCGGCCTGGTCGATCCTCGCGCCGGCCGCATCCATCCCGAACATCAAACGCCGTCAACCGCGGTTCTCTGCATCGGATTGGCAACTGCTGCGTGTATGCTGCTCGGGGATGCGATCCTGGTTCCAATCACCGAAGTCGGCTCAGTCGCCTGCGCAATCGGATGGGCCGCAACCTGCGCCGCATACATTAACATGGGACGCGGAGGAACGTTGCCCGGCAAGTCAAAACTATCGGCAATCGAATGGTCGGTTGCAGGCTTCGGGCTACTCGTAGCAATTGCAATGATGCTGATGAAAATCGTTCCAGCAATCCCTGGTCATTTCACGATCTACGAATGGCTGGCGCTCGCGATCTGGATTGCGCTGGGAGCAATCTCGCACCGCATGAGAACGGATGCAATTCGGAACTGAAGTCTCGGCGTCCTCCGCGGCCGTTCTCCGCGGACTCCGCGTTAAGATTCTGATTCTAGAAATGAGAACAACTCGATGAAGGCTAAGCGCAACCAGCGTCTTTTTTTCGTTCTGCTGTTTCTCTTCGCCCTTGCCTCGCACCTAACGGCGCAAACCCAAACCGCCTACGATCTCGTAATCACCAACGGCCACATCATCGACGGCACCGGCTCGCCCTGGTATTCGGGCGACGTCGGCATCCGCGACGGAAGAGTCGCGGCCATCGCCAACCTCACCGCCGCTCCGCGCAAGCGCACCATTGACGCCGCCGGCAAAGTGGTTGCGCCCGGCTTCATCGATATGCTCGGCCAGTCCGAACTCTCCATCCTCGTCGAGCCGCGCCTGCCTTCAAAAATCTTTCAAGGGATCACCACCGAAATCACCGGCGAAGGCGGCTCGATCGCGCCGCTAAACGACGCCATCATCCAAACCGATCACGAAGGCTACGAGCATTACAAAATCACTCCCGACTGGCGCACCTTCCGCCAGTATTTCGCGCGCCTCGAAAAACAAGGCATGGGCATCAACCTAGCCAGCTATGTCGGCGCAACCCAAGTCCGCCGCATGGTCCTAGGCGAAGACAACAAGCAGCCCACGCCCGACCAACTCGATCAAATGAGGGCGCTCGTGCGCGAGGCCATGAAAGACGGCACCGTCGGAGTTTCAACCGCGCTCGAATACGCTCCCGCTCCCTACGCAAAAACTGAAGAACTGATCGCTCTCGCCGCCGAAGGCGGAAAATTCGGCGGCATTTATTCCACCCACATGCGCAACGAAAGCGACTCCGTGCTCGAAGCCATCGACGAAGCCCTGCGCATCGGCCGCGAGGCCCATGTTCCAGTCGAGATCTGGCACATCAAAGTCGCCGGCAAAAATAATTGGGGACGCATGCCCGAAGTCGTAGCCAAGATTAACGCCGCCCGCGCCGCCGGAGCCGACATCACCGCCGATACCTACGCTTACACCGCATGGTTCAACGATTTCTCCGCGTTCGTTCCGTCGTGGGCCCACGATGGCGGAACGCCAAAGCTAGTCGAGCGCCTCAAAGACCCTGCCACTCGCGAGCGCATCCGCAAAGACATGCTCACGCCATCAAAAGACTGGGACAACGAATGGCAGGAAATCCCCGGACCCGACGCCATCATGATCGGCATCGTGCAAAATCCGAAAATGCTGCCGCTTCAAGGCAAGCGCCTTTCCGAAATCGCGAAACTTTGGAACAAAGATCCAATCGATGCTCTCTTCGATTTCCTAATCGACGATCCCTATGCCGGCGTGGCTGTCTTCGGAATGTCGCAGCCCGATGTCACGCTAGCGCTGCAGCAGCCCTGGGTCTCCATCGACAACGATTCCTCCGGAACTTCGCCCGAAGGCATTCTCGGCCAGGAGCATCCTCACCCGCGCGCCTACGGAACTTTCCCGCGCATCCTGCGCAAGTATGTTCGCGAAGATAAAGTCTTGACGCTCGAAGACGCAATCCGCAAAATGTCAGCGCTCCCGGCACAGCGCCTGCGTCTCACCGATCGCGGCGTGCTCAAGGCAGGCATGTGGGCCGATATCGTAATCTTCGATCCCGCAACCGTCCGCGATCTAGCCACCTTCGACAATCCCAACCAACTCTCCGAAGGAATGGACTACGTGCTCGTGAACGGAGTGCCCGTAATCGACCACGGAAAGATGACGGGAGCTTTGCCAGGAAAAGTTCTGCGCGGCGCAGGCTACGTACCGTAACCCAGTAGAATGTCGAAGGATATACAGATCGGGAAGGGCACGACGTTCAGTCGTGCCTTTAGAGACTAAAAAACACGCGGGCTTCAGCCCCTGAGGGACAGCCGTTGGCACTGCTATGGCTTCAACTGCGCCCGCGTCTCAGGCGTCCTCGTCACCACCACAAGCGGCTCCGCCAAAGTGCCCGTGATGCTGTAAGCAACCGCACTCGCGCCCGCCGATTTCACATCCGCACTCCGCGCAAGTTTGAAATCCAGCACCTGCCCCAGCGAAGCAGTCCCGCCAACCTCAAACGCTTCAGTAGGAGAAACCAATTTCCCTTTTTCAATCTCGATCTTCTCGCCAGTCAGCCGCGCGCGCCCCTGCCAGCGCGCTATGCGCAAAGGTCCTTCATCACCAGCCAGCGAAATATGAGACAACTCTCCGTCTCGCAGATCGAACTGCAACCCGCCTTCAGCCGATTCCCAGAATGCCCCAGACTCCGCGCCCAACGCCGTGATCCGGTAAGTTCCGCCAGCCGTTCCAGAGATCCACGGATCATGCATTGCATCAGCCAACTGCTCCAACGAAATGCCCGTCAGAGTTCCGCTCCCAACATAGGCCGGAGACTCCCCAGTAAAATCCGCCTGCCAATCGCCGCGATGTTTTCCCCCCAGCAAATCCGCGTGCAGATCTGAAATTTTTAGCTTCCCGCGTTCCAGATCAACCGAAGCAGAAACCCGATTCGCAACCAGATCGTGAATCAGCAATCGCCCGGCATTCACCTTGCCCGATGCCCGCAGATTCTGCAGAAAAGTCGGCGCAGTCGGCTCGGCAGAAGTCAGCACCTGATACCAGCGCCGCTGGCTCGGCTGCGAACTCAGCCACTCAGCCAACTCGCTCAGATTCATCTCTTCAACATTCAGATCGAAACGGACCAGGCACGCTCCCGGCGTTCCGCAACCACGAGGAAAAGCCATAGACCCGGTCCAGCGCGCATCGGCCGCTTCCGCGCTCAACCTTCTCACGCGCACTTCATCCGGCAACAGTTCCAGTTCCGCAGATGAAATTTCAACCGGCTCACTCACTCCCCGCACCGGAGCGCGAACATTGTGCAGTCGCGCAGTTCCGGTCACTTCCGGCGGAGAAAAGCCCGTTGCGTTTCCCGCTACGCTTTCCGCCCACGATCCGGCCACCTGCAACTCAATCTCGGCCACTCCCTCCACACCCGCCTTCACCGCCGGAAGCCCCGCCAGATTAGCCAACCGCAAGATGTGCGAGACTTCCCCTTCTCCGCGAATCGCGAACCCGTATCCTGACCGCGTCACCCAGCCTCGCGCCTGCGCCGCCAAAGGCCGTCCCAGAGCCACAGCAAAAGGTCCGCACTCAAGACGCAACTCGTTCGTCAACGACAAATTCTCGGCATCGAACCGGTGAACCGACCTTCCCTTCGATGAAACATGAGCTCCGGCTCGTTCCGAACTCAACACCAACGGCACGTTCCCCGGGGCGAATTCCACTTTGCCGCTCGTCGACTGCAACCGAAGATCGACAATCTCACCGCGTCCTCGAAACTCGGCTCTTCGCAGCGCAGTCCCATCTTCTTTCACCGTGAAGTTGCCTTGCACGCTTCCGGAAGAAACCAGATCCGCCGGCAAATCCTTCTTCGCACGTCGAGCCAGTTGTCCCACCGCACTGACCGGAACACTCTCAACGTTCAACGACAAATCCACCTCGTGCACTTCCGGCAGACCTGCATCGCCACGCAGCGTAATCATGCCATCGCCCACCGGCGCAGTACAAAAAATCTCACGCATCACACGTTCCGCAGAGCTATACCTCGCATCGCAATGCGCCCTCAACCGCAGCCCCTCACTGCTCGGAATGTCATAGCGATGAAAGTCCTGAATGGACGTATCGGTCGCAACCCGCAGAGCTGCGGGAATGCCGCTCAGCGTAGCGTTCAGCTGAACTTCTCCGCGCCAGCCTTTATCGTCTCCTGATACCAACTTGGTCAGTTGTCCCAGCTGTGCCCGGTCCCACTCCACGCTGAACTGCAGCGGAGTTTCGCGCAGGCTCCCCGCCCGCTGCCATGTCCCATTCATCCGCAGCAAGCCAGTGTCGGTCAGATTCATGTCGGTGCGCAGCGGTTCTGCTTTCAGACGCACTCCCCATGTGTTCTCCGATTCCTGCCACAGCGCGAAGTCCGCGTTCAGCAGCGCGTACGGTTTTTTCTCCTGCCCCGCCTTGAAATTAATGCGCCCCGAACTTGCCTCAATATAAGGAAAACCCGGGCGTGCTTCAGATTTCGATTTCCCGGTCGGCGCCAGCGGATTGCGCTCGCTTCGCTCCAGCAGTGCTTCCAGGTTCCAGCGCCCGTCAGCACGCCGCACCAGATTCAAACTAGGCTCGGTCAACTCCAGCCGCGCAATGTCCAACCGTCCCCGCAACAGCGAAGTGATCCGCACCACGGCCGCAACCTCCGGCGCGCGCAGCATGGGCTCTGCGCCAAATTCCGGATCTTCGTAGATGATCAGATTGTCGAGATCGAAACCAGGTCGCGGCAGAAAACGAAGATGGACCGAACCAATCTCCACCGGACGCGCTACAGCAAGGCTGATAGCGTTCGCAATGCGCGCCTTCAGCCGCGACACTCCCGGACGTACCAGAAACAAAGCCAGTAGAATTACTACTGCCGCAATCGCAACCCATCGCTTGGAAGAAAAATTCTTCACTGCACCCTTTTCAGCGTTCGCCCCCAGCGCGTCTCGTCAAAGAAGTGCAGCACAGTGTGCGCCAGAAAACCAATCCTATCGCCGAAGCCAGTCTTCGTATATTGATCACCGGGCGTATCGAACGACCAGTAGATGAACATAGGCCGCCCGATTATATTTTCCTGCGGGATGAATCCCCAGTAGCGGCTATCCAGGCTGACGCCGCGGTGATCGCCCATCGCGAAGTAATGCCCCGGAGGCACCACCAGGTCCCCATTCTGAATGTAAGACGGCAACTCTGTCTCCCACCTCGGAGAAATATTCGGATCCTCCGGAGCCACGGCAGGAAAACTGTTGCGATAGCGATCGTTCGGCTCGTCCTTGTCATGATCGATGTACGGCTCGTCCAGCTTTTCGCCGTTTCGATAAACCACGCCATTAATCAGGTGAATGCGGTCGCCCGGCAAACCCATGATGCGTTTCACCACGTACGTTCCGAGATAAGCCGCATCCGGATGCAGAAACACCACAATGTCGCCGTGCCGCACCTCGCGATAAGGCAGCAGAGGTCCCGTCCAAGAAGTCTTCGGCGCAAACTGAATCCGGTTCACAAAAACGTGATCGCCGATCAGCAGCGTTTGCTCCATCGAACTCGAAGGAATCTCAAACGCCTGTACGACGAATGTGATGATGAACAATCCCGTCACCAGCACCGCGGCCAGCGAGGCCAAAAACTCCACCGTAGTCTCGCTCGGTTTCTCGTCGACCTCAGCCTTCGCGTTGTCTTTCGCTTTGCCGTCTTTCTTAGCCACTATCTATCCATCCCCTCTTGCGGTTGAGCTATTATGATCAGTCCGTCTCGTGGAAGAGCGGCGCTTCAGCGTCGCGTAAAGCTTCCAGGATGACTTAGGGCTTCAGCCCCGGTGGTCGCATTTCCCATGCTACGCCGCTCGCCACTCCGGACTCACTTGACCAGTCGCAACGTCCGGTTCCAGCGCGTAATCTGAACGATATGTGTAATCGCATAACCAAAATGATACAGCTTATCGCCCATCGACGAGGGCGCAGTAATATCCGGCTCGGTTTCTTTCACCGACCAATAGATCAGGAGCGGCCGCCCAATAATATTGGCCTGCGGCACAAACCCCCAATAACGGCTGTCGTAGCTATCGTCCCGATTGTCTCCCATCACAAAATAATGTCCTTCGGGAACAATCAACTGGCCATCTTCGACCAGCTTTCGCAATTGCAGCCACCACTCTGGAGTCTCGCCCGGTGAAACATCCAGCCGGGGAAAACTATCGCGAAACAAATCATTCGAGGGCCTGATGAAGCGCGCGTAAGGCTCCTTCAATGCCACACCGTTCACGAATACCTGTTTATTGATCAGCCGCACCCGGTCTCCAGGAACGCCAACCACGCGCTTCACAAAATGCTGCGCCGGGTTCACCGGATAATGAAAAACGACAATGTCACCACGCCGCACCTGCCGGTAAGGCATGAAGGAATCGGCCAAGCTGCCGCCCCCGTAGCACAGCTTATTCACCAGCAGGTAGTCGCCCACCAGCAGCGTATTCTCCATCGACGGAGAGGGAATCTGAAATGCTTGTACGATGAATGTGATCACAAACACCGCGATCACCACCGTCCCCATCAGCGACTGCAATGAACTGCTCACATCTGTTCCTGCTGAAACCTTTTTCTTTTGGGCAGGCGAAACATCTCTGCCGGCGGGCTGCTCTACTGCGGGCGGTTCTACAGCGGACTGCTCCTCCGGCGAAGTCTCGCCCGGAGTGCGCACAGCGGAAGAAGGCGAGTCCGCAGAAGCGCTCGCCGGAGTATGTTCATCCGGAGCACCCCCGTCCGCTAAATGTACTTCTGTAGAATTCATTTACTTCGCGCCTGCTTCGCTCCTGCGGGTTCCGTCCGCGAGGCCAGATAAGCCAACAACTGCCGCGCCGCGTCCTGCTCCGCCGTCTTCTTCGTAGAACCCTGCGCTCGTCCCACAAACTCCGCCCGGCCTTCACCGTTCTTCCCGTTAAGACGCACTTCCACCGTAAACGTTTTCCGGTGTTCCGGCCCCGCTTCCTCTACCAGCACATACGAGGGCTGCGCCATTCCCAATCCCTGCAAAGTTTCCTGCAAGGCCGATTTGAAATCGTTCATGGGCAGCGCGCCGCCTTCGCGTTCCATCCGCTCCAGTTCAGGCGCCAGAATCTCCCGCAAAATAAATTCGCGCGCTGGCTCCATCCCCCCATCCAGGTAGATCGCCGCCAGAATCGCTTCCAAAGCATCCACCAGCAAAGCCGTCTTGCCGCGCCCTCCGCTTTTCTCCTCGCCGCGTCCCAACCGGAGATACTCTCCCAACTCCAGTTGTTGCGCCACGCGTATCAAATGCCGCTCACTCACCACATGCGCCCGCAATTTCGAAAGCTCGCCCTCGCGAAACTGCGGAAACCGCTGAAACAATTCTTCGCTGGTAACTAAAGCCAGAATCGCATCACCAAGAAACTCCAACTGCTCGTTGTCATTGACCCGATGCTTGCTCTCACCCGCCTGCTGCGACTCCTGCTCGCGCGCCTGTGAGCTATGCGTAAGGGCCTGCTCAATCACCGCCCGGCGGCGAAACTGGTAGCCCAACGCCGTCTCCAGCGCAGTGATTTCCCGTTCTCTCATGATTCACGACGAATACCGCCTCACAAAACCATCCGGAAGCGCTTGCTTGCGACTCAATTTTGAAAGGGCGCGGCGTTCAAGCCGCGGCGCAAAACCTAGAAAAAATCAACATCGGCTTCAACCGCGTTTACTATTTCGCCGGAGGCGCCCCACTCCCAGTCAGCTGCGTCAACCGATCCTTCTCTTTCCGCGCAGCGTCCCCCGCATTCGTACCTTCCTTCGTCAAATCCACAGCCTGGTTCGCATACTTCAGCGCCTCCGGATATTTATTCTGCATATCCAGCGCCACCGAAAGCCGAAACACCGCAATCGGATCCACCTGCTGCGGATAGGCCTCAATCGATTGCTTCAGATTTGCCTCCGCATCTCCCCATGCCTTCGCGTTGTAATCCAGCGTTCCTAAAATCTCGTGAGCCTCAGAACGTATGAAGCCCTTGTACGCGGTCAACTGCTCCGGAGCGTAACCCGCGCTCGGAATGTCCGTATCCACCGTTACCAACGCGCGCTGCGCATCTTTTCTAGCTTCCGCCAGACGATCAGCCTTGTCCAGATCGGTATCCCGCGTGCGCTCCGCCAGAACTTGCGCAGCAATAATCAGCGCCTCCGGATCATCCGCGTCATAGCCCAAAACCTTTTTCGACATTTCCATCATCTTGTCGAGATTGTTGGCCTGCTGGTATCCATGCATCACCGTCTTGTAAAGCAGCACGCGCAACTCGCTGTCCGGAAACTTCACGGCAAAATCGTTCGCCGCCTTCTCCTGCGCCGCCGCATCCGTTAACGCGTTCGCCGCGTTGAATGCGGCAAATTCTTCCTGCGTCTTGGCCATCGGCCGTCGCTTCCCTGCCGGCGCCGCCGCCTGCCCACCCGGAGCACTCTGCGCCGCAGCCTTATCGCCGCTCTGCGCGTTGCTCTGAGCGTTCAGCCCCAATCCCCACGTAGATATCATCAGCACCGCACCACCAATCGCCGCGAGCCTCATGCGTTCTCCTTGGAAATATCTCTAACTCCCAACCGCGCCCTACCCTGTGTCCCTCTGTGTGTTCCTCTGTATCCTCTGTGTTAAAGCCTCTGATCCCGCACTATTGCGCCTTAGCCGGAGGCTCATAAGCCTGCTCCAGCCCGCGCTCCGCCGCCGCCCGAATCTCCGGCAACTTCCCGCCCGCATCCAAAGCCGCGCGATATTCCTGCAACGCCGCCTCGCGCTCTTCCTTCATATCCAGGATCCGCCCCAGATACACGTGCGACCATCCCACCACCGTAGGATCCTGCGAAGCCTCAATCGCCTTCTTAAAACTATCCTGCGCTCCATCCCGATTCTTATTCGCCACCGCCACTTCCGCCAAAATAAACAGCGCCCGCCCCTGATCCCCAATCTTCCTATCCAAAGCCTGCTGCGCCAACTCCTGCGCGCCCTTCGGATCGCCCGCCGCCAGCCGCTTCTCCGCCGTCACCAGCATCCTCCGCTCCTCCGGACGCGACAACCTTACCAGCTCCGGCGTAGCCGCACTAGCAAACTGCACCTCCGCCGCCGCTTTCTCCTCTTTCTTTACATCGATATTTTCCAGAAAGTCGCCATAAACTCCCTTAATGTTCACCGGATCTTTTTCAAACGCCACAATATCGTCGTAAAACGTCCGCGTAAGAATGTAACCCTGCTTCACCGTGTCATCCACCGCCTGAGTCCGCAACGCCTCCGCCGTCTGTTTATTTCCCGACGTCCGAATCTCAATCGCCCGTATCAAACATTCCGTAACCAGCAGCGAAATATCTGTCTTAAAACTCTCCTCCAGCGGCGCGCGCTTCACCGATTGCAACAGCGGCTCCAGCCGCTTGATCGACGAGTAATGCTTCGAAGCCAGCGGATCAAACTCATAGTGCAAAAACGTATGCCGGATCTGATCCATCTTCAAACCCGCGCTAGACGCATCTCCTGCGCCCGGAGCCGGAAACACGATCACGTAATAATCCGCCCCATAATTCCGCGCGTCCGTCTGGTTCGGAGATCCCATAAAATCCAGATACACCGTAAACCGCCGTCCCAGATATTGCGACGAAGGCTGCTTCAAATAAATCTCTGTATCGAACACCATCTTAGCCAGCGGCTCGTGATACCGCCGCATCGCCGCCGCGTAATCAGTACGATGCCGCTCCCAGATCGAGTGCAGCTTCGCGCTCTCGTAAAACCGCTCCAGCAAAGCCCCAAACCCCGTAATCTGAAACGCATCCGGAGGCAGATCATCCTCCTTCACCCGCGGCGCAAAGTGCGGAGGCCCATCCATATACAAAGCCAAAGAAATATACTGCGACAAATTTCGATTCGGATCGTTCGACGCCTTATGCCCCTGATAAAACTCGCACAAAGCCGTCCGCGCCTCTTCGGCCTCCTCCGAGTCCCGCAAATTCCTCTGCACCTCAGCCCGCACATTGCTCCGCGTAGCGTCCGAAATCGTCACATCCTGATCGTACCCGCAAGCATTCAAAGCCGTAAGCACAGAAAAAAGCGTCTCGCTGCTGTCCAGCGAAATCATCGACTGATTCTGCGGCGCCGTATTCTTAGGAACCTGCGGCGAAGGCACCTTGGCAGGCGCAACCGGCTCCCTAGGCAAATCCGCCGGATCCCCCGACTCCTCCTTATTAGCATCCTTAGAAGAAGACTGCCCCGCCGGAGACTGACCAGAAGTAGATTGCCCCGAAGAAGACGAGCCGGAAGAAGAAGAAGGACTCTGCGGACCCTGACCCTGCGAAGCGCCAGACTGCGCAGCAGGAGCCTGCGGAGCCGGAGCCGACGGAGTCGCATCAGGTGCAGCCTGACTCTGCCCCAAACAAACCGCAGCCAGCAGCCCAAACAAAGCCGCAACCAACGACCGTAGCAGCAATCGCCTCAGGAAACCCTCCACAAGATTAGCGTCAGCCGAGCGGAAACCACTCTCAAGTGTAAGGAATGCGAAGCAGAGGGTCAATCAAGGAAAGTAGCGCAGCAAAATGTAGCGCCGGCGTCCCGCCGGCCCACTGGCGGGCAAAGCCCGCTTGGGATATGCCCCGCAATGACGCCCGCGAAAGTTTACGAATTAGCCAACCCCAGCTTCAATTACCGCCGCAGCATCCCGGCAGCCGCACTTGCAAAAACTTTTCAATTTCCTGCCGAACTGCATTCTCATAAGCGCCGTGCCAGACCCGCACGACCTTGTTGTCCGGGGATTCACGATAGTCTCCGGAGTTCCTCCCATTTGATACGCGGAACGGACTTCCGGCTTGATATCCGCATAAACCGGCAGGCGAAGCTTCTCTTTTTCCAAATATGCATTCAGATCTTGGCTGCTCAAGGATATCCCTACAACCCGATAACGATCACGAGAGCCGTCGATCAGGGCGTGCAAATTGGGCAGATTCTTCTTGCACCAGCCACACTGTGGCGTGAACACATAAAGCACAGTCGGAAGGCTAGCCTCCTGGAAGCGCAGAGTTTGAGTCTTGCCCTCGGGAGTCAGCCCTATAATGTCCGGAACCTTGGAACCGACGCGCAGGTCATGCTCGGAAGCTAATCCTTCCAGTCGCGACCGTAACGATGAAATCCGAAGGGACTGCACCACGTTCACTGCAACCGATGCCAGGAGCAGCAGGCATGCAATCCAAAAGGTTGCGTCTTCCCATCTCTTCGTTGTGTCCGCATCCATATGCCATCCTCGTAGCTAGTTTCGGTGGGCGCTAGCGGCAGAGCCCCATCCCTGGCTGCCCTTATGCCCATCTTTCCAAGTCTCTAGACGGCCGTAGAGACTCAAAACCGGATCGCCTGAACCGACCAGGGCGTTGATCACGTCGGTCCGTTCAGCCGGTTGGGTGCTGCCATCAATCAACCGCCGGGTATAGACAAACCAATCCACTTGGCTGACCTGCTGATAGGAGTTCAACTCCAGAAACCTAACAAAATCCACCAAAACGCTCGTGCGCAACGCCGAGGGTCCTAACCTTTCAATCACTCCGAAATAGAGCAAGGACTTCTGGTGAAAAAAATCGATCTCGGGCTCACTCTGATTGGACCATCCATTCAAACGCAACAGATATTCCTTATATTTCGCTTCAACCGATGGACTTTCTTTGGGCATGTCAGGCAATTGCTGCAATGCGAATAACAAATCGGACGACTCCTTCGACTTCCAGCGAGGCGGCTCGTCTTCTGCGGGCGAGGGGTCCTTCGCATCATTCTTGATTTCCTCGGCGCTTATAACCGTCAACCCCCCAGCCCTTAAACGGTCTGCGAATTTATCGTTGAACTCCTGGATCTGACGAGGCAACTTGCCGGAACCCGAACCCTGAAGAGGCGCGCATGGGGCGGCCTTGAAGTTGGCAACCAGGTATTTTCGGAACGAAGTTATAAGCGGAAGTGCCCCAATACCCTGTTTGTCCAACCGCGCGACTAAAGCAATGAATTCATCCACAGATTGCTGGCTCGTCGCGTTGAAAGAATGCGCATCTCCACGGAGATTATCCAAAACAAACATGTATGAGGCAATGACACCCGATAGCTCCGCGCCGGAAACGTCAGCGCCGCGAATTAAACGAGTAACCGGCGGCAATTGGGAATGAGAAACAACCTTGTTCACCACAGACTTCAGGAGTTCCCCACGCTCACCGCCGGCAACTTCTTTCCTCGAAAAGCCCGTCTCCATCACTTTGAAAACAGCGTCGTAGTACGGTGCAGGAAAGTAGACCCACGTAGCCTTGCAAGCGGGCGGTTCAAAACGAGGCATCGCAATCATCCCCAGCCTGACTCTCGCGAGCTTGGGATCAATTCCCGCCATATCTTGGACTGCGCGACTCTGTTCAGAGATCCGGTCGAGTTGCGCCGCGCTCAGGGCGAGCGCATGCAACCCCTCGGATGTTTCCTCGACGCTTCCTCCCCACGGCCTCAATAGAACGTCGTCTTGGGACTGCGCCGCTTCGTCAAACGCGCTCTTAAGAGCTTTGAGTTTCTCGGAGGCAGCTAACGACGCGCCGCTTTCAATGACCCGCAGGACAACGTCCGCCGCAAACTCCGGAGGTAAAGACTCCGCATCTCGAATTAGCAGCACGGCCGTCTTGTCGGATGCTGCGGCTTTCGTCTCCTGCGAAGCCTGCGCACCGCAGAGGGGCTGCGTCCGCGCGAGTACGCAGCCTACGGATAAGGAAACGATGAGGGTTCGCCAACTCAAATCTCAAAACCTCAATTTCCCGGAAAGTACTAACGGGCGGCCTTCCGGGGGACGGGCGGACGTTTGTCGGCACCATCATAAATGAGGATTCCCGTCCATCCGCGATTTTCCCAAGGTGGGTGGCAGCGGGGCCTGAGGTGAGGGATTCCGCGCGCAATCTAAAGTTTTCCACAGCTCCATTGTGACATCTGACCTTGCGCTGCACATCTAACTTGCGCAATCATGGTCGAGGGCGTGACAGCCGGGAAAACACCTAGCGGTCCAGCCACTAAGTCCTTTGCTGTCTAGATTTTAGGCTTTAAGTCCTTTAGGCCCTAGATTTTGCGGGCCAAAACATGTCTAACCCGATGATTCCAGATATCGAGGGGGGTGGGGAGGGGGTACCCGAAGGGTGGTACAGACCGGGCGCATCCCTGACAGAACAGACCGGGACGAATACACCCGGGCGTTGAAAAATATTAGCGCGCAAAACAAAACGCCCCAGACTCGTTAGAGTCGTGGGACGTATGCTGATCAGCCCTCCCCCAAGTGCTGCTCAATTAGGAGACTAAACCGTACCCGCGGTTTGGTAAATGGCTCATCGGGGCTATTACCATCCACGAAAGTAACCGGCAGCCGATGACTATCAGGCTTCCATTTTTTATCGCGAGAGAGAAAGACGAGAAAAAGAAAGACGCGAGAAAGAATAAAGAGAAGAGGAACTCGGTGCAAACTTTGCGCTCGCGCTAAGCGCCTGGAAGTTCTACAGGCGAGTCGAACTCGAACTCGTCCTGCTCAACCGGAATGCTCCACACCGGAGCAAACGACTGACGATGCAGCGGCGTCGGACCGTATTTTTCCAAAGCAGCCAAATGTTGTGGCGTGCTGTAACCCTTATGCGATGCCAGCCCATATTCGGGGAATACCGCATCCCATTCGCACATCATGCGGTCGCGCTCCACTTTGGCCAGAATCGAAGCCGCCGCAATCGACGCAGAAAGCGCGTCACCATGAATAATGGCTTTCTGTGGCACTTCGCAGTCAAGCCGCACAGCGTCGATCAGAAGATGATCGGCAGAAGGCGCAAGCCGCATAACCGCTTCGCGCATGGCCAGTCGCGAAGCCTGGTAGATGTTGATCTGGTCAATGCGCGCCGCATCAACGGCCGCAACCGCCCACGCAACGGCATGTTCGCGAATGCGCGGCGCAAGCAGTTCGCGGCGTTCCGGCAACAGCAGCTTGGAATCGCGCAGTCCGCGAACGCGATACCCGCGCTCAAGAATTACAGCCGCAGCCACCACGGGACCGAACAGCGAGCCGCGGCCAACTTCATCCACGCCGGCGACCAGCAAAGCGCCGCTGGCCCAGGCATTTTTTTCGTAACGCAGCGTGCAGCGCAGCTTTTTCAGCAAGCGCAGTTTCGCTGCCGACGGAGAAAGTACGAACTTGGGCGAAATCTTCGCAGCGCTCGACATTGAAATCGAAAGTGTGTCCGACCATCTTCACCCGCAAGAAGCCACTTTCGCAAGCGAGAAAAATCCACAGGAAGAATTCGCCAACCTCGCATAAGATTTCATGCTCACCGTTTGCCGCAAAGTAACCTCGCTCAGTAACCATTACTGCGATTACGACCGTACATTGTCCGTTAGGACATGTACTGCTATGTTGACGTTGGTAAGAAGCAGTTTCATGAGGAGCAGTTGTGATCGCTGAAGAAATGCAGCCCCAGCAAAGTGCCTCGACGGCAGATAGCAGATCGCCAATTGCCGGGCGAATCGAGAAGCTAATCCACCTCGCGCTTCCCGTTCGCCTGATTCACATGCAGAACGGCGAACGCGGCGGAATGGAATTTGCGTGTACCTACGACATTCATCCGCGCGGCGCGCGGTTGCGGAGTATGCGCGATGTGCAGGTAGGAGATTTGATCACCATCGAACGCGGTCGCAGCAAATCCGTGTGCCGCGTAGTTTGGACTGCCGATCCAGACTCGGCACTACACGGGCAGTTCACGGTGGAATGCATCGAGGGCAACAAGACTCCGTGGGAAGAAGAGCTGCGGCAAATGGAGGAGCAATATTTGCCAGTCAGCGCATCTGGACCGAACAGAACTCGCGCGACGAATGGCTTTCGCAAAGGCGAACAGAATCGTCGACGAGGTCCGCGGTTTCAGGTAGAAGGCGAAGCCGATCTGGCAGAGATTGGCGGACGATCTCGTGGCGAAGGCCGCCTGGAACAACTTTCCGAACACGGCTGCCTCATCAGTGGCAGCGAACTGCTTGCGGCCGGAACTGGCTTACGGCTGATTTTGAATATGTGCGATGTCAGCATCGCGTTGCGCGGGCATGTGAGATACAGCGCCGGAAGCGCGATGGGCGTGGAGTTTCAGGAGATCCGGCAAGGCGATCGTCCTCTGCTCGATTATGTGCTGACGCGGTTGAAAAAACCGCGCAGCGAAGACTTCGCCGATCTCGAAGTGATCACCGAACATATTGTTTAGCGATCGTGAACCAGAGATTGCTTGAGCCGCATCGCGCCGCGCAATCTGAACACGCGCGCGAGCGAGTTAGGCTGGCGACAAGCACCAGCAACAATGCTTAGCTCGGCCGCTCGACGTCGCGCAGGCGAGCCGCTTTGCCCTTGAGTCCGCGCAGATAATACAGTTTGGCGCGGCGAACTTTCGACGAGCGCAGGAGATCGACTTTGTCGATCACCTTTGAGTGAATGGGGAAAATGCGCTCGACGCCCTGGCCAAAGCTGATCTTGCGCACGGTGAAGCTGGCCTGAGGGCCCTTGTCGCGCTTGATCACCACGCCTTCAAACGCCTGCAAGCGCTCCTTGTCGCCTTCTTTGATCTTCACGTGAACGCGAACGGTGTCTCCCGGATGAAAGGCGGGAATGTCCGTGCGCTGGGTTTTTGCCAGCAGTCTTTCGATGATTAAGTTCGACATGATTTTTAGTCCTTCTGAATTTCTGATCTCTTGTTTGTGAAACCTGTTTCGTGAAACCGCGGCTGTGAAACTCAGCTGCGATCTTTAATCGCAGCTAGAAATTTGTTATCTTCCTCGCTCAGCGTCGCGCCCTCGAGTAAATCCGGACGGTTGCGGAACGTCTTCTCAAGCGCGCGCTGTCGGCGCCACGTGCGAATTTCTTCGTGGTTGCCGGACATCAACGCTTCCGGCACCGCCATACCGCGAAAATCCGCTGGCCGAGTGTAGTGCGGATAATCCAGCAATCCATTCGACCCGCAGGTCGAATCCGCACCGCCCGCGCTTTTCGTCTTCGCATCGACCGTAAACGATTCCTGCTGGGTTGATGCTTCATTTCCAACCGCGCCGGGAAGCAAGCGCATGACAGCTTCTACGATTACGGCGGCGGCGATTTCTCCGCCGCTCAAAACATAATCGCCGATAGAAATTTCGCGGTCGGCGAGAAAGTCTGTTACACGTTCATCGACTCCTTCGTAGCGCCCGCAGACTAAAACGATGCGGTCGAGCAAGGCCAATTCCGCCGCCAATTTCTGCGTAAACCTTTGTCCTTGGGCCGAAAGCAAAATTACCGACTGCTTCTCGCGCCCTGCGATGCGATCTTCCCGCGACGCAACGCCCATCGATTCCAAACATTCAAACAGCGGTTCCGGCTTAAGGACCATGCCTTCGCCGCCGCCGAAAGGCCGGTCGTCCACGGTGCGATGGCGATCGTGAGTAAACTTCCGCAGATCGTGGACTTGAATTTCCGCCAGCCCCATTTCCTGAGCGCGGCGGGTGATGCCGTAATCGATCGGTCCGCGAAAGAAGTCCGGAAAAATCGTTACTAGGTCGGCCTTCATCGCAGATCAAAACCTTAAACACAGAGGACACAGGGTTCCACCGAGGATCGTTCCATGTGACCTAACGCTTTTTTCTCGCGCCCTGCACCTGCTCTTGTTTCTCTTCTTCCGTTATCGGAGCATTCACTTCGAGCAGACCTTCGGGCAACTTCATTCTTAGCTGCTTTGCTTTCACGTCTGCGCTGTCTAGATACGCTTCGGCGAATGGAATTTCTACTCGCTTCGCTCCATTTCGCACTATCAGCAGCGGCGCTTCGCCTGCTCCGAACTCAATATCTTCGATCTGGCCGATCTCGCGGTTGTGGTCGATTACCGTACAACCCACCAGATCGCTAACGTAATTCCAGCCTGGCTCTAGTTCTGAACGCTGGCTGCTCGGCACTTGCAGTTCGCATCCTACCAGCGCTTCCGCATCGGAGATCGAATCTACTCCGGCGAACTTGAGCACCAGAAGACCTTTGTGCGGCCAGAGGTCTTCGACTTCCAGATCGCGCTGGAGACTTGCTTCTTTCGGCAGCGCCAGCAATTTCATTCCTACTAAGAACCGGTCGGGTACATCGCTTAGAATCTCGCTCGCAACTTCGCCGCGGCGACCCTGCGTTTTTACCACGCGGGCCAGGGTAATGAAATCGCCGCTTGTTTCAGGATCGCGAATGGTCCGTTTCCCTGCCCGGAGCGCAGCGCCTAAAGGCGCTCCCACGATCAGCGTTTGCGGCATGCCTGAAGGCATGCCCTGATACGAATCCAAAAACGCCCTGATACGAATCCAAACACGCCCGGGTTCGAAGCCCAAAATGCCCGGCGACGAGTGCGAACGTGCCCAGATACGAAGCTGTGGGCGCGACCGCACTACAGAAACCAAGCCCAACCTTTTAGTCGATCACGTCCAGCGTGTAACGCTTGCGCGCCCGAATTCCGGCGGCGCTTAGGAGCGTGCGCAGGGCTCTGACGTTACGGCCCTGGCGGCCAATCACTTTGCCTACGTCTCCCTCGGCGACTTCGAGTTCGATCACGTCGTCATCGAGATGCTCGACGAAAACCTGATCAGGCTCATCGACGATCCACTTTGCAATCTGCTCGATGAGCAAGCTTACGTTAGGAGAAGTTTCAGGCATGGGATGGGTTACGCGACGGAAGCAGCCGGTGCGGCCGCGGGCTTGGAATAAAGCTTGCCCACGCGCTCCGACATTTGCGCGCCCTTCGAAACCCAGTAATCCACACGTTCGCGCTTGAAGTCGACGCTGGCGGGATTGGTGCGGGGATTATAGGTCCCGACAACCTCCACCGGCCGGCCATTGCGCGCGCGCGCCTTCTCAATTACCACGATGCGATAGTGCGGTTGTTTACGCGCACCCATGCGCGACAGTCGAATCATTAACACAGATATATCCTTGTTCCGGAAGAGTCCGGCGAGGTCTGGACAAACACTTATTATGAAGGAGGTTGGGGGGAATGGCAATAGGGGAACCGAGGATGGATGGAGCCCGAAATTTATTTGAGGCTAGAACCGATTTATTTCAAGAGCGCGGAAAGATGTTCCTTTTCCCGCTTTCTCTCCGCGGTGACTGAGTAAAGCAGCCGATAGTTGTTAATCACGGCAGCACTCAAACTAATGCCGAAAAGAGCCCCGAAAATATGCCAGGCTCGGCAACTTGGTGGTCCCGCGGCGTAGCGCCCAAATATGAATGCTGCCAATGTCGCCCAAGCTGCGCAATAGAGAAAATGGGTCTGAGCGCCCCAGTCGTCCCAGCGACGACGATCTTTCAGTGCCCATCGCCAATGGTCAAATTGAGTTTCAGCTTCCGAGGGTCGCCAAAAGAACCACCACAAGGGGCCCTTTGCGGAAGGCAGAGTAATCAAACCGATGACTCGAAAAAAGATCGGAAACAGTAACGCTCGATGCACGTTGTATATCAGAGTTCCAACGACTAAAATCGCGCCGAGAAGGAGCGTCACCTCTCCTGCACTCTGTAGGTCCCCGATTAGGCAAGCGACATTCGGGTACATGAGCAGGAGTGAGGCAATTCCGACGCCCCCGGAAAGGGCGTACCGGAGAAGTTCCTGGAGGCCCAATTCCTTCATTCGCGTTGTTCCTTTGTGGGTTCCATTTGGGACTGAGCCGCACCCGGGGGAAGGCGGGAATTATCTCACAGCGAGTCGGATAACGCACGTTGCAAACACGACCCGATATGGTGTCCACGAGACAAAACAAAACCCCGGGCCACATTCAGCCCGGGGCCGCTAACCCGCCCAGTTACAAAATGATTATCGGCAACCGCGAGCCCGAAGATCACCCTTTTTAGGGTGCACTGAGATAGTGTACACTGTAGCAGTATGAAGAACATCACCCTAAGCGCGGAAGAGACCTTAATCGAGCAAGCGCGGCTTGTGGCGCGGGCCCAGCACAAAACTCTGAATGCCGCCTTTCGAGAGTGGCTGGAGCAGTACGCCGGGCAGGCAGGGGGCGGAGCCGCTGTGGATGCGCTTATGCGCCGTCTCCGGCATGTGCGCTCCTCCGGCCCCTACACGCGGGAAGAGATGAATGAGCGGTAGATTTTTTCTCGACACCAATATCTTCGTTTATGCCTTCGACCTCAAGGCTGCCGCGAAACAAGAAACGGCGGGAGGTCTGATCCGCCGAGCGGCGGACACTGGTGAAGGGATCATCAGCTATCAGGTCGTTCAGGAGTTTTTCAGCGTGGCGTTCCGCCGCTTTTCTCAGCCGATGAGTGCGGCTGAGGCCGAGCAATATCTCACGACGGTTTTGCGTCCCCTCCTTGCCGTGCATTCGTCTCCTGCGATCTATTTCCAAGCCCTGCGGATACGGGAAGAGCATCGGATTTCGTGGTATGACTCCCTCATCGTTGCCGCGGCCCTTGAGGGCAGATGCGAGACACTTTATAGCGAAGACCTCCAGCCCGGGCGAAAGATTGGAAACTTACGGATCGAAAACCCCTTTGCCTAGGAAGGGTTCGCGAAGCTCGCCATACCATCCCGCATCTTTCCCCGCCCTGCTAGACTCAAATGTTTTGGAGGCACACTTTGCAGGCAGTCTACATTCTCTCCGCGGCGCGCACGCCGATTGGGAAGTTTGGCGGATCGCTGGCATCGCTGACGGCGGCTGACATGGGCGTGGTGGCCGCGAAGGCTGCGATCGAGCGCGCTGCAATTCAGCCTGCGCAAATCGAGGAAACTATCTTCGGCAATGCGCGGCAGGCTGGCGGCGGGCCGAACGTGGCGCGGCAGATTTCGATTGGCAGCGGCGTGCCGCAGGAATCGCCGGCGTTCACGGTGAACAAAGCGTGCGCTTCTGGGATGAAGTCCATTGCGCTGGCTTACCAGTCGATCCTGCTCGGCGATGCTGGCTGCATTCTGGCGGGTGGGACCGAATCCATGTCGCGAGTTCCTTATTATCTGGAGGCCCGCTGGGGATACCGGCTGGGCAATCAGGATCTAGTCGATGGCATGTATCGCGACGGATTTTTTTGCCCCATGGCGAAGATGGTGATGGGCGAAACTGCGGAGGTGCTGGCTGAGCATTACAAGATTTCGCGCGAGGAGCAGGATGAGTATGCGCTGATGTCGCAAACCCGCGCTGGACGGGCGATTGCGGCTGGACGGTTTGATGCCGAACTGGCTCCGGTCACGATTGAAGGCAAGAAGGGCACAACTATTTTCAGCCGCGACGAACATCCGTTCGCCGAGGCGAGCATGGAGAAGCTGGGCAAACTGGCTCCTGTGTTTTCGAAAACTGGGACGATTACCGCGGGCAATTCTTCGGGAATTACCGATGGCGCTGCGGCTGTTGTTGTTGCGAGCGAACATTTTGTGAGGACGAACAACTTGAAGCCGCTGGCGCGAATCTCGGCGGTGACTTCGGCGGGAGTTGATCCGCGCACGATGGGAATCGGCCCGGTGCCGGCTTTACGCAAGCTCGAAGAGAAGTACAACCTCAGGCTGCACGAATTTGGATTGATGGAATTGAACGAGGCTTTCGCTGCGCAGGTGCTCGCGTGCGACCGCGAGTTGAATTTCAATCGCGACCGGCTCAATGTGAATGGTGGAGCGATTGCGATTGGACATCCCATTGGCTGCACTGGGACGCGCATCACGGTGACTTTGCTGCACGAGATGCTGAAGCGGAATACGCGCCGCGGCGTGGCCACTTTATGCGTGAGTGGTGGGTTGGGGATGGCGCTGGCGCTGGAGAATGTGGTTTGAGCTTCGCTTGAGGCCCAAACACTGGGATGCGCGCGCAACTTCTGTTATGCTTCCATCGCTTTTAATCGCGGTGGCCGATAGGTATCCAGGCCGCACGGCAATATCCTAAGGAGATCCGATGCTTCGATTGGTCACTCGCATTTCCTGCCTTCTTGCTTTAATGTTGGCTGCCAGTTTTGTGCTGGCGCAAGCCGAGTTTTCTGCCGAAGTGGTCGACACACAGAAACAGGGCGCGTCCAATCAGGCGAAGATTTACTTCGCCAAGGATAAGGTTCGCATCGAGTCGCAGGGCAAAGGCTCGCAGGGCGGAGGCGCAATTATCGTGAATTATGCAACGCAGACGTCGGTTATCCTGATGCCGCAACAACATATGTATATGGAGACGGCGGCGAAGACTTCCAATCAGAAGGTGGGATTTGGCAGCGCTTTGTTTGCGACTGGGGATGTCGAGAATGCGTGCGGCGACTGGCAAAAAACGCAGAATCAGGGCGGAAGCTGCCACAAGGTAGGCGCCGATACGGTGAACGGCCGCAGCACGGTGAAATACGAGGCCACGAATTCGAGCGGCGATGTCAGCCACTTCTGGCTCGACCCCAAGCTGCGCTTTCCGGTGAAGTGGGAAGGCAAGAGTAACAGCGGAGAACTGCGCAACATTCAGGAAGGCGCGCAGCCAGCGAGCCTGTTTGAGATCCCGACTGGCTTCACGAAGATGGATATTGGCAGCATGATGCAGCAGCAGCGCTGAATTTGAGCGCGGGGGATTTGACTGTCCATCTGAAAAGGTCAGTTCTGAAATCGAGCGGGCGCGTTGACTCGCGTGAAACGCGGTCACTATACTTTTCATAGGCGCTCGATTTCAGGAGATGGAATGCCTCTTTCTGCGGTGATCGTGGACGACGAGCAACTTGCCCGCGATGAACTCGCGTATTTGCTCAAGAGCGTTGGCGACGTCAACGTGGTCGCGCAGGGCAAGAACGGTATCGAAGCCGTCAACCTAATCAAAGAGCACGCGCCTGATCTTGTATTTCTCGACGTGCAGATGCCGGGACTCGACGGCTTCGGCGTGATCAAGAAACTGCTCGATAAGAAGATCCCGCTGCCCAAGATTGTTTTTGCCACCGCGTTCGACCAGTATGCGGTGAAGGCGTTCGAAGTGAACGCAGTGGATTATCTGCTGAAACCTTTCGATAAGAAACGCGTGGCGCTGGCGGTGCAGAAAGCACGCGCCCAGCAGGAAGCGGAGGGGCTGCCGGCAGAGAAAATCGATACGCTGGTTCGCATGCTGCAGGCGCCGAAGCCGCAGACCTCGAAGATTCTGCTGAAGGCTCTGGGACGAATGTTTTTGGTGGACCAGAGGGAGATTTGCTATGCCTCGATTGAGGACGGCGTGATTACGGTGGTGACGGCTGGACCTACGGGCATGGAGGGGCATTCGAACTGCCGCACTTTGGAAGAATTACTGGCCAGCCTGGATCCGGGATTATTCTGGCGCGCTCACCGCTCCTACCTGGTGAACATCAATCGCATTCGCGAGGTCGTGCCCTGGTTCAAGAGTTCTTATCAGTTGCGCATGGACGATAAGAAGCAGAGTGAAATTCCGGTGAGCCGCGCGCAGACGAAAAGGTTGCGCGAACTTTTTGGGTTGTGAGTACCTAGTACCTGGTACCTGGTACCTAGAAAACACTTCTGCTCCCACCTTGCTGCTGGCAGCCCGAGACTAGGTACTTGGTACTAGGTACTGCATTTCAGAGGGTGGGTCCATTTTGGAATCCCGCCCTCCACGGCGGGGGAGGAACTACACCGTTAGCGCTTCCAGGCCGCTGCGGCTGCGAATTACCAGGCTCGCACCATCCAAGCGGATCAAGCGCTTTTTCTTCAGCTCACTGAGCAACCGCGTCACAGTTTCGCGCGAGGAACCGATGCGCTGCGCCATTTCTTCGTGAGTCATCACGGAACGCAAGTGCACTTCTCCGGACGTCGGAACGACTGAGGCGGAGCACGACGACAACAACAGCCTCGCCAGCTTTCCTGACGACGAACGGGCCAGCACAAGATCATGGATGTCGCGATACGCAGCCTGGAACTCACGGCTGAGCGACATGGCAGTATGGGCGCCTACCTCGCTCTCCTTCTGCAGGAGGGCCATGAAGTCCTGCCGGCCGATGTAATTCAGCTGGCAATGTACTGCGGTTTCGGCGGTCGTTTCGTAGTTGGTGCCGGAGATGGCAGCGCTCAAACCGATCACTTCTCCAGCCTCGGCTTGTTTCAGAATCAGAACCTTTCCTTCTTTTGAAGTCGTATAGAGCTTCACTTTTCCGGAACAGACTATGTACACGCCGCGCGGCGTCTGGCCTTCGACGAACAACAGAGCACCGGCAGGCATGATGGTGTGGTGGCTGACTGCATCGACTGCTCGCAAAACGGCCGGGGAAAAGCGGCAGAAGAAGCCTTCACGGCTCGATTTGCAGGCCATGCAGCTTTCGATGATTTCGAGCCCGTAGGGCGTCTTCATATTTGCCTCCATGATTGAACTGTCGAGGTCTTCCTCGACAGCGGGAATCTGTTCCGGGGGGTCTTGCTCGAAAGCGGGAATCTGTTCCGGGGGTGGTGCTTGCACCAGTTGCAAACGTTCGAGCAAGGCTCGCGCGTGGGCTCGCGTGCCAACGTTGGAACCGCGCGCGGCAGAAATCACTTCCCATGCCGCGCTGGGGTCGGCATTCTGCTCCCACTCCAATTGGCAGGCAAATAAATATAGAGGATCGATTTCCTCCGGGTTGGCCTCGCTCAAAACTTGATCGCGCCGCTGCGCGGGCGCTGCCGCAAGCTGAGAAAGAATCGGCGGCCAGGCGCTCGTGAGGCCGTGGTTCCTGCCGCGCCAATTGTCAGCCTTGGAAATCTCCGGAGGCTTGGCTAAAGTTCTGACGGCCGGCAACAGGCGAACTAGGTTGGCCGGCTGGTAGTTCCTGGTTACTAACACACTTCACTCCTGACCCGGATGGAGTCGGTTGTAGAGAGGGTGTAACTCGTCCGTCTGAATCGGGAAGAATACCCCAGCTTCGTCCCGGTGAAGGAATGCCGTGCACTTATCGTTCCAGAATGGATTTCTTGATGGAATCCTCTAAGTGATAGAAGGAAAAGCTCACCCCGCCAGAATGAGAAGTTTCACAACGAGCCGCATGCCGACCCTTCGGCAATCGGCGACTCACTCGGCACTTAAGGCCTTTACTGTATTGACAAAAGTTCTATTCCGGTTTTGGGTTTGTGTAGTCTCTGCGCGTGATTCCCAGCCGCTGCATCTTTGACTGCAGGGTGGTGCGCTTCATGCCAAGCCGGCGTGCCGCTCCGGTGGGACCGGAGATCATTCCAGCAGTTGCGCGCAGGACGCGAATGATAAGTTCGCGGTCCGTTCCGTCCAACGACTCTTCTTCAGAGCTAGAGATCTCTTCCTGAAGATCAGCCAGCGGCGCTCGCAAGGCCGTTCCATCCGTGAGAATTACCGATCGCTCAATGAAGTTTTCCAACTCGCGGACATTCCCCGGCCAATGCCAATTGACAAGAGCACTCATGATCTCGCTCGAAATGCTCTCGATGTCGCGATTCATGGCTTGGGCAAATTTTAGAACAAAATACCGCACCAGCAGCGGAATATCCTCGCGCCGCTCGCGCAAAGACGGCATGCGAATGGGAAAGACATTCAAGCGGTAGAACAGGTCGCTGCGAAACTCTTTCCCGGCCACGCTCCGCGCCAGATCCCGGTTGGTGGCCGAGATCAGACGCAGGTCGACTTTGATGGTCCGCGTCCCTCCCAGTCTTTCGAACTCGTGGTCTTGCAGCACGCGAAGCAGTTTGGGTTGCAATTCGAGGGGGATTTCGCCGATCTCGTCGAGGAAGAGAGTTCCTTTGTCAGCCAATTCCAGGCGGCCGATCTTCTGGCTGACAGCGCCAGTAAATGCACCTTTCTCGTGTCCGAATAACTCGCTTTCCAGCAGTCCCGTTGGAATTGCCGCACAATGCAAGGTGATGAAGCTTCTGTCCTTGCGGTTGCTATTGCGATGGATCGAGCGGGCGATGAGCCCTTTGCCGGTTCCGGTTTCTCCCAGGATCATGACGGTCGCGTCGCTGGCAGCAACAATCGCGACCTGATCCAAGACCTTCCGCAGAATTGGACTCTCCCCGATGATATCTTCAAGATTAAGTCCGGTGTGGGTTTCACCTTCCAAGTAGCGCTTGTCCTGATCGAGCCGGTCGCGGAGCAATTCAACCTCGCGCGTAATCCGCGCGTTCTCCAAAGCGATCGCCATTTGAGCGGCGACCTGGTTCAAGAGCACCAGATCGTCAGTCTTAAAGGCGTCGGCCCGGGTGCTGCCGAGCACCAAGACACCAAGAGGTCCTTTTGGACGGAGCAACGGAACGCAACAAAGCGACTGCATACCCTCGGCGAGCAAGTAATCGGCGGAGCCAGCGGAGTCGTCCTGCATCTCGCTCCTGGTGAAAATCTGAGGCTCGCGATCCAGAAGGGCTTTGCCCCCCGGATCGTTTCCTGGATTGAATTCCGCGGCAGGTGCAGGACCTTTGCGCAGCGGGAAGTCCATTGCGTGCCGGACCAACTTCCCGCTCTTTTCGTCGCGGACCGCGAGGGCTGCATACTCCTGGCGCAGAATTCTCCGCAAATAGGCCGAGATTTGCGGGAAGGCCTGCTGCACGTCAGATTTTGCCAGCAAGCGGCTGACCTCCATCATCACGTGTTGCCGCTTCATCTCCTGCCGCAGCGTCTCTGAAACATCGCGGAGCGATTCCTGCAGGTTCTTTAGGTCAGTAATCTCGACCACAACCACGCCGATCTGCGTCACTTCGCCGGCCGCATTCTTGAGGGGGATGTAATGCACTATCCAATGGCCGGGCTCTGTGCGAGTGGGAAGCATGAAGCTTATCTCGAGATTCAAGACCGGCTGCCGGGTCTCGAAGATCTTCTTCAGCTGGGGCTCAACCAGTTCGGCAATATCTCCCAATATCTCTCGCACGCTTTTTCCCAGGTGCGCATCTGCCGAAACGCCATTTATCGCCGCCAGCGTCTGGTTGATCGCGAGATAGCGGAAGTCAGCATCTAGAATGCAGAGGCCCACCCTGGACGCGCTGAAGTAAGCGCCCAATAACTCTTCCGATTCAAGGAAAGCTTGCGCCGAGTGCGGGCGTCGAGACACTACATCCGCCATCTGCAACAAGGCGGAATATCGCTGCACATCGAATTCAGAGCGTGGCGCGCTCGAAGGGACCACTGTACTGACTGCTCCTGACGACCCGCTCCCCCCAAAAAGCGAACCGCAAAATTGGCCAGAGTAACATTCGCATTATAAGCACATATTTGAGTTCGACAACTGTATTTCTCGGCAACATCGTTTTTGCGAACAAGTCTTCCCAAAACGGGAGCAGCCCGAGCGCCTAGTTGCGAACTAGTTGGCGCACAAAGGGAATATAATTTTATTGTGGCACGAGGCTGGGAGAGCAAATCCGTTGAGCTTCAGCAAGACGATGCCAGGTCGTCGGCCGGAAAGGATAAGCCTCGGCTGACGCTTCAACAAAAGGAAATCGAATCCCGCAAAGAAGGATTGAAGCTCTCGCGCAGCCGGATGATAGAGCAGATTCACTCCACCGAAAACCCACGCTATCGAAAAGTTCTGGAGCAAGCTCTGGCAGTGCTCGACCAGCAAATCAGTGAACTGGGTTAAACCCGGAAGTGCCGGTACCTGTGCTGCCTCGGCGCTCCATCGTTCCTGCCGTATAATGCAAGTATTCCCATGAAAGCCTACGTTTATGTTTCACTCAAGAAAAGCGTTCTTGACCCTCAAGGCAAGACCATCCACGGTGCGCTCAAGAAAATGGGCTATAAGGGACTGGATGAGGTCCGCCAGGGAAAGTACTTCGAACTTACGCTGGATGGCGGGTTAAGCCGCGAAGAAGCGCAAACCGAAGTCGAGCGTATTGCGCGCGAAGTGCTGACCAACCCGGTGATTGAAGAGTTTCGCTGCTCCCTCGCAGATTGAATTTCTGGAGTTTTCCGTATGTGTGGCATTGTCGGATATGTCGGTAAGAAGGAAGTGGTCCCGATCATCATTGAGGGGCTGAGGCGGCTCGAGTACCGCGGTTACGACTCGGCTGGAATCGCCGTGGCCGGCAATGGGGACAAGCTGCAGGTACGCCGCGCCGAGGGTAAGCTGCGCAACCTGGAAGAAGTGATTCGCCTCAAGCCGCTCGACGGCACCTACGGGATCGGGCACACGCGCTGGGCCACTCACGGGCGTCCCACGGAAGAAAACGCTCATCCTCATCGCGACTGCACGGGAAAGATCGTCGTCGTACATAACGGCATTGTCGAGAACTATCTCAGCCTGAAAAAAAAGCTGATTGAAGAGGGCCACACCTTTTCGACTGAGACCGATACCGAAGTCATCGCCCACCTGATCGAGAAACATTTGTTCAAGACTGGTAACGGTAGCCGTCCCACGCTCGAAGAAGCGGTTCGCAAAACCGTGAAAGAACTCAGCGGAGTATTCGCCCTCGCTGTCATTTCGGTCGATGAGCCGAACAAGATTGTGGCCGCACGCAACGGACCGCCGTTGGTAGTTGGACTGGGTAACGAAGAATACTTTGTCGCCTCGGACGTGCCGGCGATTCTCTATCACACGCGCGACATTTTCTTTCTTGCCGATGGCGACCTCGCAGTGGTCACGCCAGGGGGCGTGCAGCTCACCGATTTCGACGGCAAGCTGATCGTCCGCCAGGTGCAGCACGTGACCTGGGATCCGATCATGGCGGAAAAGGGCGGCTTCAAGCATTTCATGCTTAAAGAGATTTACGAGCAGCCGCGAGCCGTCCGCGACACCACATTAGGGCGCGTTTCGCTCGATACCGGCCACATTTTTCTGGATGAAATGCAAATCAGCGATGCGGAATTTCGCGCCGCGAAAAAAATCAACATCGTGGCCTGCGGGACAAGTTGGCATGCCGGACTAGCCGGCAAGTTCATGATCGAGAGCTTCGCCCGCGTCCCGGTCGAAGTGGATTACGCCAGCGAGTGGCGCTACCGCGACCCCATCGTCGGCCCTGACACCATCACTCTGGTGATATCGCAGTCCGGTGAAACCGCCGACACCATCGCCGCCCAGCGCGAGGCCAAGGCCAAAGGCTCGAATACGCTGGCTATCTGTAACGTGGTCGGCTCTATGATTACTCGCGAAGCCGCTGGAACCATTTACACCCATGCTGGCCCTGAAATCGGCGTGGCGTCGACCAAGGCTTTCACCTGTCAGCTTGTCGCTGTTTATCTGTTCGCTCTGTATCTCGCGCAAGTCCGGGGCACTATGACGCCGGAGCAAATCCGTACGGCGGCCGAGGAACTCACGCTCATCCCGGGCAAGCTCGAAAACATTCTCACCCACGACGAGGCGTGTGAAGATCTGGCCAAACGATTCCAGCGCGCTCAGGATTTTCTTTTCCTCGGCCGCGGCATTCACTATCCCATCGCCCTTGAAGGCGCGCTGAAGCTCAAGGAAATTTCCTACATCCACGCCGAGGGATATCCCGCGGGCGAAATGAAGCACGGCCCTAACGCCCTGATCGACGAAAATCTTCCGGTGGTAATCGTCGCCACTCGGGACGCAAACAATCCCGGCTCGATGGTGCGCTACGAGAAGACCATGTCAAACCTGAAGGAAGTAAAGGCACGTTCGGGGGTCGTGATTGCGCTTGCCACTGAGGGCGACGAAGAGATTAAGGAAGCCGCCGACCATGTTTTGTTTGTTCCCGCGGCGCCGGAGGAACTGTCGCCCATTCTCGAAATCGTTCCCTTGCAGTTGTTGGCCTATCACATCGCGGTAAGAAGAGGCTGCGATGTGGATCAGCCGAGGAATTTGGCGAAGTCAGTGACTGTGGAGTAGGTGAAGTTAGCCTTGTAAGTCCCCGGCCGATTCAACGTCCGTATAGCAAAAATCATCGCCCTTGAATAGCAGCGACTCGTCCATCTCCTTTGCCAGCGCATAAGCAAAGCAGTCGCCTAGGTTAAGCCCCGCACGGCGGCGTCCCTTGCCGAAATCGCGGTAGGCCTGGCGGGCGAACTCGGCCTGCCTTGCCGTGACTGGCTCGACCAACATCTGTGCCTCGCGAATGAGGCCGTCAAACCGGCGGCTGAGCAAGGGATTCCGGTCATTGTCCGCAACGACTGCAGCCTCCACATAGGTAACCGCAGAGATGCGGCGGATCGGCGCCTCCTGCAAAGCTTCTGCCATCGCGCCAGCATCGGGCTCGTTCCGCAGAATCGCGATGATCGCCGATGAGTCGACGATCATTTGAGTCCCTTCGGGAGTCCCTTTTCGTCGTACAACAATTCCTCGAGAGAGATGTACGGTTTCTTCCAGAGAGGGCCGCTCGATCGAGCGATCTTCATCAACTTCTCCGCCATGCCCTCCTTCGATTTGACTCGCAGCCGCTCCAGCCGCTCTCGGACTGCCTTGTCGACCGCCGCAGTCATGCTCTCTCCGGTAATGTTCGCCAGTTGCCGAACCAGGCGATGCGTTTCCTCATTCTTGATGTTCAGACTCATTGTTCTACCCTTCTACCTCTAACTTACACCATTCTACCATAGAGGCTACTCTACGCTCGGCTCCGGTACAAATAGAAAGGCCCGGATCGAAAGATCCGGGCCTTTCCTTCGTTAATCTAACCGGACCGACTAGCTAATGGTCAGGGTGAATGTAGTGGTTTCGGTGACGCTGCCACCCACACCTTTGATCGTGATGGTGTAGGTTCCAGCCTTAGCGGCGCTCGACGAGTTGATCTGCATGGCTGCAGTTCCCGAACCGCCCGCGATCGAACCAGGCTTGAAGGCAATCTTCACGCCGGTCGGTTCGCCCGAAGCAGAAAGAGAAATCGCAGAGTTAAAGCCACCGGAAGGAGTGGCCGTGACCTTGACGTTGGCGTGTCCGCCCGGAGCGATGGTGGCCTTGCTGGGCACTGCGGCAAGCGTGAAGCTGCCCACCGGTGCGGGAGCCAGTACATTGATCAGCGCCGCTTGCGGGCTGCCAATACCGGTTGACAGATCGTATCCTACACTCGTTCCGAGAGAGTTGCCGCCAGTCAAGATGTCGTGGAAGTCAGAGTCATACGACGAGCTCGAGTAGGCTGCGTAGAGTGCCGGGTTGATGAAGCCAAGGAGCGGTTGCCCGTTCGATACGGCCTGTTCGTTGACCAGAGCCAGGAAGCCGGCCCACATCGGCGTCGCAAAGCTCGTCCCGCCGTACTCGTTCGCGGTGCAAGAGGTTTGGTCGGCGCAGACATAGAAGGTGAAGTTCGCGTTGGCCGAAACGTCCGGTCCGTTGCGAAGGGTTTGCGAGCACTTGGCGCAGCCGGCAGCTGCCGTTACCTGCCAGGAAGGAATAGCAAAGCCGTTCTTGGTGATTCCGCCGCCAGTGTCAGACCAGCCAGTCTCTGAACTCCAGGGACCGCCAGCGCTGGAAGTTTCCAAATCCGTTCCGCCTACTGACACGATATTCACATCGTCTGCAGGCCAAACGAATTCCGCATGGGCCCAGTTACCATCGTCGCCAGCGGCAGCGAAGAAGTTCTGGCCCTGTGCCGCCATCTCCGTGAAATACGGATCGTCGGTGGTGTTGTCAGCTGGCTTCCACGCCCACGAGCAGCTCAACTGAGCTTGCAGCGGATTCGCGGTGACCATGCCGTTCAGGATGCCGGGATCGTCGAGGGTTTGTCCCGACAAGCCGCCGGTTCCAATCCACATCGTCAGACCGGTCAAATTCGGTGCCATGCCCATTGCCTGGGTCATGTCCAGAGTTTGTTCGGTGTCGTCGCAGCTCGGCTCTTTGCAAAGCGTGTTCTGCGTGTCGACCGACGTGAGTGTTACTGGTACGTTTTGGGTTTGGCCTGCGTTGGTGTAGTAGGTGGTCAGGTCAACCAGATCGGTGCCCAGGAACTCAAAGAGACCGACCGACTGGCCAGCGCCTGTGAGAGCCGTTCCGCCGTAGTAAGCTGCGCGCATGTCGCTGCCGCAGAAAGATTTCGACGGGCAGGAACCGGTGGTTGCGTCAGAGATCACGCCTTCCGGCTGTGCAGCATGCGCGGTGGCGCGGGTGACCATGGGTTTCGGAGTGGAATAGGTATCCATGCTTCCGACGGCCCAGAGACGAACCGGCATGTCGAGCGAGGGCTCACGGTCCGGGCCGAAGAAGGTGCGAGCCTCGGTGGGATGTTGATAGACGTTCATCTTCACATTCAACGCCTTCTCAATCGTGTCTACCGTTCCGCGTACCCGGAGGTTCATGCGGTTGCGCGAAGTGGATAGAATTTTGAACCCGTTCGCTTTCGCGAAAGCCTTCACGGTTTCGTAATCTTCGCTGCTCGGACCATACTTTTCGGTGAACTGGTCGACGGTCAGGAATTGGCGGTAAACAGAACTGGTCGGGTCGTAGAGCTCTTTCAAGAACTGCTGCAGCTCTTCCGGGTTGCGCTGTTGAAGAATGAAAGTGATGTCCATCGTTTGGTTTGCGGGTAGGTGACCTACCATCGGTACCTTGCCGGTGACAACTTCATTGCGCGTATGACGTGTCACAGGGGACTGAGGCTGGGCCTGGGAAGCAATTGTCGCGCCGGACACGACCGCGGCAATTGCGAGCATAAATACAAGTTTTCGAATCACGAGTTCTCCTTTGGAATTGGCGGATTTCCGTTTTTAGGTTTCGCAGGGGAGGTTAACGGGAATTCCGATTCGCACTTTTCTGGCTCGTGAATAGTACTACGTTTTTCCTGCTCTGGATAGCAGGAATTTGTTAAATCTTTGCGGGAGCGGGGAACCACCTCGGCCAGTGTGCAAATTCTTGCGAATCCCGCACCCATCGGCCCAACTGCGGTGGCGCGGAGGCACGGATTTTAATCGCGTAACCACCTGTCTGATGTCGTTTTCTTGCCGAAAATAGGACATCAGGACAGCCTGATTTCCGGGGAACCGTTTGTCTCTTACACCGCACCGAAATCCTGCTCTGTTGAAATTGCCGTCCTGAGCCGCAGCAAAATCCCCGCCAAAGCCGCAAGAGCCGTCCACCAAACCGCAAATGCCACTTCTACCACCCAAGCTGGGGCCGCTCCCGCTCTTCGCAGTAGAAACGGCAGAAAGTTCCAGGTCGTGATGTGGACATAATCCCAGGCATCCCAGTGCATGGCCTCTGTGTTCAGCCCCCACGCATCCATTTTTCCCAGCGCAAACGCAGCGATATTCTTGAAGCGCAGAGCGACCACGAACGTAGGATGTCCCAGCGTCTCCATCTGATAAATCTCCAGCGGCAGCCAGAACGCCAGCGAAGCCAGTTGAATCATCAGACTGGCGCCGATTAGCACGATGCCTCCGCGCCATATCCACGCCCTCAGATTCTCGCGATAGCGGAGCAGCAGCGGCACCGCAAGAAGCGAAGCCAGTTCTGCCGAGGTCGAGACATAGCGATCGCCCCAGGCGAAATCCCCAGCCCAATAGGTATAGCGGGCGTAAAAACAGATGTAGCCGAGCAGCAGCAGAAACGAAGCCACGACATACGCGCGAACTTCCGGTGAGAACCGCTTCCACAGCACGGCCGTCAGCAGAATCGCCAGCACCAGCAATGGATCGAAAAGAAAAATCGACTTCTCCGGCTTAAAGAGCGGGCCCAGAAAGCCCTCGTGAAAAGGCGTGCTCCAGGGAAGATTCGCCGGCAGCGTCGGATCCAGTAACCGCTGTTGCTTGGCATACAGCGACGCATAAGTATTAGTGAACGATCCAAAACGGTAGAACTGGTAAAGCCGGTCCACGAGGAAGAAAAACGCATACACCGGAGCCGCGACCTTGCAGTAAGCCACCAACCGCCGCCACAGTTCCACACCTCGCATTCCTTCAAACCAAAGCACGAGCAGAAGAAAAAAACCAGCCGCCATTAGATCGAGACCGGTGGTGATCCGCGTAAGCAGGTTCAGCCCAAGCGCCCCGCAGCCGATGAATAGTGAACGTACGCTTCCCGTTCGCAGCCACTCATATTGGAAAGAGAATCCTGTCAGAGTGAGCAGCAGGATGTAATTGTTCTCCATCAGGTTCTGCGTGTAGTGGAGATGGGTCGTGCAGAACATCAGCGCGAGTACTCCGAGCACGGCTTCGCGCACGCTGAATCGCAACTGGCGAAGCAGGCGAAAGCCCACCAGCGCCGTGAGCACATTCACCAGAATGCTGGTGCTGTAGCTGACCACAATGCTGCGCACTCCTGGGTCGTCCCCATAACCTGAAAAGATTTCCCAGCGTGCGATCATCGTGCCCGCCACGTCGGCAGGCAGCATCAGCAAAGACTGACCAATGCCATACCAGCTATAAAGACGGCCTCCGCGGCCGGGCAGCCCGAACTCGTTAGGAAACACCTGCGGCTCTGAAGTCCAGAGCCAGTGGGCGGTCTGCAGCCGAGTCGTAGTGTCAGAAGTTCCCAACTCGCCCGACTGCACCACGAAGGCGAGCAGCCCCGCGATCAGACACAAAAGGATAAGCGGATCGCGCAGCCGTCGTCCGAGGCGGGAAGTCATCGCTCGGATGGTAATACATTGGGTGGCAGGTGATAGGTCGTAGGCGATAGGTTTTCGGAGGATGGGTTTCAGGTTTTCCTACGACCTAACACCTAAGACCTGAGACCTTACTCGTTCGCACCACTCAGCGGCCACGGTATTTTCCGGGTTTCTCCAGAGCGGCCCTAATCGTCGCGAGTGGCAGCAACAGAGATAAGGGCGCGTCCAGCAGCGGCACAGCGCCATAGCTCGCGTACCACCGTGCCACTCGCTCATTCTTGGCATCGATGACCATCACTACGCCGCCCACCTCGGCCGCAGCATCCAAACAGCGCCTACCCGCAGCGAGCAGAAGCTGTCCCCCAATTCCCCGACTCTGCCATCTGCGATCCACAGCCAGCCGCGCCAGCCGGAAGCCCGGCACATCATGGCGAGCCAGTCCGCGACGTGCGATCTCCGGGGCGCGGGCATAGCCTACCGACGCCGGGCTCAGGCTATAGAAGCCGAGAATGGATTTGTTACCGGCATCATCAATCGCGAGGAAGGTTTTCGCCCCACCCAACTCATGGCTCTTGCGGGCGTAACGGCGCAAGAATTCGTTCAACGCTTCTTCGCCGCAATCGAACGCTTCCCTATCGTGTTTCTTGCTAATCGGTTCTTCGTGCCATGCCGTCACGATTATGACCGCTTAGGCAACGTCCGAGCCGCTGCGCGCAGTTTTGCGTTCGGCGGCGGAGGATGCTCCAGCAAATCGAGCACCTGTAAACTATCCCTTGCTGAGAGCCGCACATGATCCGCTTCCTCAATGACGGCTTCGGCGGCACGCACGGCGTGATGAATCACAAACTCCGTGAGGTCGGTATGCTTCAGCGCGACTGCCCGCAAGAGCATCTTCTTTTGTTCGGGCCGAATCCGTAACGACATCCGGCTGTTATCTTCAACCGCTATTCTCGGCACGCCGCACCTCCATTTTGTACACATTCAAATTGTACATCAAAGATACCGTAAGTCAATCTTTCTGTGAACTGCATGGGCCGGGTGCCCCATTTCTCGCGTCCTTTGCGAGAAGTGGGGCTTTTGACTTTTTCACTAGAACCCAGTCAAAGCGGTAAACTGTATCCGGAAAATTCATGCCCCCTTGCTCATCCTGTGGTACCGACGTTCCGGCAACTGGACGCTTCTGCTCGGCCTGCGGCGCCCCCGCCGGCAATTCCGACGACGCGGCGACGCTCGACTACTCAGCCACGGCAGCTTCACCACTCCCTCTGCCGCCGCGTTCCGCTTCCAAATCCTCGTCGCGCCCCAGCAGTTCCGCCGAATACCAGAGCGAGGGCCGTTTTCTTCCCGGACGCCTGATCGCCAGCCGTTACCGCATCATCGCTCTGCTGGGAAGAGGTGGCATGGGTGAGGTCTACCGCGCCGACGACCTCACGCTCGGCCAGCCCGTTGCTCTCAAGTTTCTCCCCGACGAAGCCGCCCGCGATCAAGGATTGCTCGAGCGCTTCAAGAATGAAGTGCGGATTGCCCGCCGTGTATCCCATCCCAATGTCTGCCGCGTCTACGACGTAGGAGATGTCGAAGGCCACACCTTCTTCACCATGGAGTATGTCGATGGCGAAGATTTGGCGTCTCTGCTGCGCCGCATCGGCCGCTTGCCAGAAGATAAAGCGCTCGACATCGCCCGCCAACTCTGCGCCGGATTAGCCGCCGCTCACGCCAAGGGAGTTCTGCACCGCGACTTAAAGCCGGCGAACATCATGCTCGATGGACGCGGGCAAGTCGTGGTCACAGACTTCGGCCTCGCAGGAATCGCCGATCAGATTCAAGGCAACGACGTGCGCAGCGGAACTCCCGCCTACATGGCGCCCGAGCAACTGGCAGGCAAAGAAGTCAGCACGCGCAGCGACATTTTTTCTTTAGGGCTCGTGTTGTACGAAGTTTTCACCGGCAAGCGCGCCTTCTCCGCAAAACCGGGCGAGCCAGCCGGCGCTGAGAGAACTCCCAGCAGGCCGTCGTCCGTAGTCAAAGATCTTAATCCTGTTGTCGAGCGCGTGATCCTCCGCTGCCTTGAGCAGGAACCATCCGCACGTCCCGCAAACGTTTTCAGCGTGGCTGCCGCTCTGCCCGGCGGAGATCCGCTCGCCGCGGCGCTGGCCGCTGGCGAAACGCCTTCTCCGCAGTTGGTAGCGGCATCGGGCGAAACCGCTGGATTGCGTCCACGAGCAGCGGTGATCTGTCTGGCGGCAGTGCTCCTGGGCCTGGCGGCCGTGACTTATCTCTCCATTCACTACAGCGCTTTGGAGAAGATGGGCCTGGAGCAGACTCCCGAAGTTCTGACCCAGAAGTCCCGAGAAATTATCGCGCGCTTGGGCTACGGCGGACGTCCCGCTGACAGCGCCTTTGGCCTCAATTACGACGGCGATTTTCAGGACTATGTAGAGAAAAATGACAAGCCTCCAAACTGGGATGCAGTGTTAGCCGCGCGCCCTTCCCTGCTGCAATATTGGTACCGGCAAAGTCCCGATACATTGACGGCGTGGAACCTCAGTGAAAATTCGTTGACGCCGGGAATCGTCACCAAAACCGATCCGCCGGCTGTGCTCTCGGGCATGATCAATCTGGTGCTCGATTCGCAGGGCCGATTGACGCACTTCCAGGCAATCCCTCCGCAAAAACAGGCGCTGCAGAAGGACGATGAGAAACAAGCCAATGCAACGGCCGCACCAATGGACTGGAATGTTCTCTTCACGGCAGCTGGTCTGGATTCATCCAAGCTACAGCCCGCACAGCCCACATGGAATTCGCTCGCTGCCTCTGACGCGCGCATGGCCTGGACCGGGAGCTGGCCCGGCACCACGCGTCCTCTCCGCGTCGAAGCAGCATCATTTGAGGGCAAGCCCGTTTTCTTCTCCCTCATCGGCGAGTGGACCAAGCCAGAGCGGATGAAAAGCACTGAGAAGAAATCAGTGGGCGAGCGGGCGCAGGGAATTATCCAGCTCATCGTGTTTTTTTCTTTGCTGGCGGGATCTGTCTTTCTCGCGCGAAGAAATTACCTTCAGGGTCGGGGAGACCGTGCAGGAGCGCTCCGCTTGGCAGCCGTAATGTTTCTGCTCGAGATGGGCTTATGGTTGTGCCGCTGCCACTTCGCGACCATCAACGATACTTTCGGACTCTTCGTTATCGCGGTGAGCACTGCGCTGTTTACAGCGGGCTTGACTTGGACACTTTATCTGGCCGTGGAACCGTGGGTGCGTCGGCATTGGCCGAAGACCATCATCTCGTGGAGCCGGTTGCTGTCGGGGCAAGCGCGCGATCCGCTGGTGGGCCGCGACATTCTTTTCGGCGTGGCTCTGGGAGTGGTCTGGATTCTCGTCTTCCAGATTCGCTACATTCCCATGATGCGCTTGGGAGCTGCTCCCGCGCTCTTCTCGACCGATGCGCTCATGGGAGGACGCACTGCTTTGGGCGCGTGGTTGTTTCAATGGCCGCAATCGATTCAAACTACGCTGGTTTTTTTCTTTCTCCTGTTTGGACTGAAAGTTTTGTTGCGCAAGGAGTGGATCGCTGGCATTGCCCTGGTCGCGATCTTTGCGCTGCCGCGCGGACTGAGCAGTACGTACACGGCGGTTGAGATTCCGGCGCAAATTCTGGTTTATGCCATTGCTGTGCTGATCGTTCTGCGCTTCGGGTTTGTGCCTTTGGCTTGCGCAGTATTCACGATCAACCTGATGGCAAACGTGCCTTTTTCCGCCGACCTCTCCGCGTGGTATATGCCTGCGTCGGTTCTGGCCTTGCTCAGCGTCGTAGCGCTTGCAGGTTGGGGCTTTTATCATTCGCTCGGAGGCGAGACTCTTTGGCGTCCGGAAATCGAGTAGTAGTTTTCTGTTTATAATCTCCCTTCAGCCTGCAGCTTTGTAAAAAGGACTTATGACTTATGACGGAATCAAAAGACAATTTTGGCTCTCCCGTTCCCGTGTTTCGCGTCAAAGATGTTAGCGCCAGCATTGCCTACTACGTCGACTCTCTTGGTTTCAAGCTGCTGTGGCGTGCGAACGATGGCTTTGCCTGCGTCGCGCGCGGTGAATGCTCCATCTTTCTCACCGACGATAATCAGAGCCAGGCGCGCATGTGGATATGGATCGGCGTGCCGGATGTCCGGGTGTTGCACTCACAGTTCGTGACCTCTGGAGCGAAGATTCGAAATCCGCCCAACAATTTTCTGTGGGCGCTGGAGATGCAGGTCGAAGACCTCGACGGGAACGTCCTGCGCATCGGCTCCGATCCAGAAGAGGATAAGCCGCTCGGCGTATTCCGTGATGCCGATGGCGTTGGCTGGCGGCACCTTGGCAACGACAAGTACGAGCGCGAGTAAGTTCGGGCTTCGGCTTTCGGGCTTTCGTGCTTCCGGCTTTCGGGCTTTGCGAATATTTCTTTCTTGCTCGGGGAAATCGATGTTTACTTTACGGTAACAGGGTACCCCCCTCCCCACCCCCCTCGATATCTGGAATCATCGGGTTAGGCGTGTTTTGGCCCGCAAAATCTAGGGCCTAAAGGACTTAGGTTCTAAAATATAGATAAGAAAGGACTTAGTGGCTTTGGTGCCGGGTATCTTCCCGGCTGTCATGGCCTTTGCCATCATCGCGCGAGTTTGATATACGGCGCAAGGTTAGATGTCACAATGGGGATGTTCAAATCTTCGGGGTGGATCTATTCGGGCAGGCCGAGTGAGGGTAATTACTAAATTATTTTATTTGTCTCAAGGCTCACTGTGATTACTTGGCCAATGAGGCGGAGGATAAGTTTACATCGAGAGGCAGGCGCCGGGGACGGCCGGGTTGGTGCCGACCCTTCGGGACTTGGTTCCTGTGTCTCGGGCTTACCCCGGACTTACGTCCGGGGCTGTCATATGCCGCCCCTTCGGGGCTGGAGTGGGGCGGCGCGTTCCTCGTCTTTTTCCCGCCGTCGGAACGTGGCCTATCGTAGGATTGCTTCCATCAGTCGTGGCACTTCAGGCAGGTTGCATAGGTCCTTCCTCGGGGGTCGCTGGCTTCGCCCGCGACTCCGCTTCGTCAGGATGACAAGGTCGATTTAGTGGGGTGCGGGTTGGGCGGTGTCTGGGGGCTTGGGCGGCGGGGTTGTCTTGTCGTCTTTGAAGATGCCAGCGATTTTGCCGAAGAAACCTTTTTTCTTTTGCGGGTCGGCGTTGGGGTCTTGGGCGTTGGCTGAGTCTGGAGGCGGTAGGGCTTTGTCTCCGCCGCCGCCGAAGACTCGGTTGAAGAATCCGGCTACTCCGGCGGGTTGGTCGCAGGTGTCGCGGGGCTCGGTGCCGGCTACGAAGGCGGCTTCGTAATCGTCGGGACAGGTTGGCGTGGCCAGGCGGTTGGTGGCTTTGTCGAGTTGGACGTCGACCACTCCGGTGGGCTGGGAGAAAGCTTTCATGTCGGAGTACTGCGGCAGCGCGGAGGCCTTCTTCATGAACTCGGTCCAGATGGGTGCGGCGGTCATGGCTCCGCTCAGGCGAAGATCGCTGTAGTCGTCGTAGCCTACCCAGACCACGCAGAGTAAGTTGGAGGTGTATCCGGCGAACCAACCGTCGTGGGAGCTGCCGGTCTTGCCGGCGGCGGGCAAGGTAAATCCGCGAAGGCGAACCGCTGTGTAGCCCAAGCCGTTGTTAATTACGCCTTCCATCATTCTGGTCATGACGTAGGCTATGCGCGGGTCGAGGACCTGGCGCTGGTCGGTCTTGTAGTTGGCGACGACGTCTCCTTGGGCGTTGCGCACCGAGTTCACCAGGATCGGAGAAAGACGCATGCCTCCGTTCGAGAACGAAGTGTAGGCTGCGGCCATGTCGATCGGAGGGGCGTCGTACGAGCCCAGCGCCATCGCTGGCGTTGCTTTCACGGAGGTGATTCCCGCCGACTTCGCCAGCTCGGCAACTTTGTCGTAGCCGACTTCTTCGGCTACTTTTACCGTGGCGTTATTCAACGACATGGCCAGCGCATAGCGCAGGGTTACGTCGCCTTTGTATTCTTCTTTGTAGTTGCGGGGCTCGTAGATCTGATCTCCGTAGGCGAAGCTGGTGGGCGCGTCGGTTACGACCGAGGCTGGCGTAATCACCGTGGCTGATCCGTCTAGCGCAGTGTTCATGGCGGCGGCGTAGACGAATGGCTTGAAAATGGAGCCGGTGGGGCGTTTGGATACGGCGTGGTTGAGCTGGCTCCAGCCGTAATCTCTTCCGCCGACGAGAGCTAGGACCGCGCCAGTGTGCGGGTCGAGCACTACCATCGCCACTTGCGCTTGCGGGCCGGGCAACACCTTCGTCTCGACTTTCTTGCCCGTTTTAATCTTCTTGGTGCGCATCTTGGTGACTTGATCGTCGACCAGCTTGATGCCGCTTTCGACAGCCTGCGCGGCGGCCTTCTGCAAGTCAGGATCGAGCGTGGTGTAAATGCGGTAGGACTGATCGTTGAGATCGTGTTCACTGAACTTGTTGATCAGCGTGTCGCGCACCATGTCGACGAAGTACGGAGCGTCGGCGGCTTCCACGTTCGGAGGCGCGAGCTTTAGCGGCGAGGCTTTGGCCTTCTCGGCTTGTTCGCGAGTGATGGCGTGGGTTTCTACCATGGAATCGAGCACGAGATTGCGGCGCTCGAGAGCGCGCTCGGGATGGCGGTAAGGCGAGAGGCGGCTTGGTCCCTGGATGATACCCGCGAGCAGCGCGGCTTCCGGCAGATTAATGTCTTTCAGGTCTTTGTTGAAATAAGTGCGCGAGGCCTCGCCGAAGCCGCTGATGGCGAACGATCCGCGCTGGCCGAGGTTGACCCAGTTGCCGTAGAACTCGAAAATCTGCTGCTTGCTGAATTTCTGCTCGAGTTCTTCGGCGATCAACATCTCCGTGAGCTTGCGCCGGATGGTTTTTTCCGGCGTCAGGAAAAAGCCGCGCGAAAGCTGCATGGTGATGGTCGATCCGCCTTGCTCGTGGCGTTGACGGGTGAGATCGATCCAGCCGGCCTCAGCCATGCGGATGAAGTTGACTCCGCTGTGCTCGAAGAAGCGGCGGTCTTCGATGGCTAGCACGGCGTCGACCATGACTTTGGGGATGTCGGTGTACTTTACGACCTGGCGCTTGGAGCGTTGTTCGGCGTCGAAGAGCGCGGTGACGAGTTGCGGCTCCAGTTCGTAGGCGGCTAGCTCGTTGCCTTTGCTGGTAATGCGGTCGACTTTTCCGCCTTCAATGGAGATGTGCGCCTCTTCCGGGCTGTGGTAGCTTTCCGGACCGGGCGTGATCTCGATGCCGTCTTTCACCAGGTGGAAGGTGCCGAGTTGCGACTGGCCGTCTTTCTCGGAATATCCGACGCGGCGCAGCGATGCGGCGATTTCCTTGACGTCCACCTTTTCGCCATCGTGCACGGTGCGGGGCAGAGCGTAGATTTTGGCGGAATTGCTGAAGACCGGGGTGCGGAAGCGCTGCTCGATAATGCGGTCGTACTTGATGTAGAAGTAGCAGAGAAATCCGCCGACTCCGATGGCCACCACCAGGAAGACGATCAGCGCGGCGCGAATTACGGGATCGCGAGGCAGGCCGCGGAGCCCCTTGCCAGCCTTGCCTCCCTTCTTCGGGATTTTGATCTTAATGGCCACGTTTCAGAGTCGCAGGTCCCGGAGTCGCAGGTACACGTAAAAAGGCTCCTGAAGGTCAGACGTTGAGATGCCTCAAAAGGTTTGACCGCGGCTATTTCTGCCGACAGCTCTCGTTTCCAACGATCTTCTTTCAACAATCTTTTTTCAACGATCTGCGTGTCAGGGTGCGATTCCTACTATTGTAACGCCCCGCGCGCAAAGAAAAAGAGACCCGCAGTTCATGCGAGTCTCTAAGCTGACAACAGGGGTTATCCGACAGAAGCGGCGCAACGACTACGGTGCATCGGTCAAGTCGCTCACTGCAAAACTTCCTTCTGGAATTCCCAAAGGCTCATAGCTCGTCGTCGTCACCGCGATGATTCCTGTGCTGGGGTCGGCGGCGTAGGGGAGGAACTCGGCCGAGCTCGATCCCTCAGAAATGCCAAACAGGTAGAGGCCGCTTTGATCGAACTGGCCGACTTGCAGGTTCAAGCCGGTAAACGGAGAACCCGCAACAGCAGTCAAAGCGCCTGTGGAAAGATTTTCGAGTGAATAGCCCTCCATCGGAGTCTCTTCTCCGTCAAATGCGTATACGAAGTTCCCGTTCGGAGACACTACCATGTTTTCCGGGAGGGACGCTGTGGCGAATGGTGAATTGGCTGCTTCCGTTATCACTCCCTGGGAACCGATGTCAAACACGTGGATGTGACTATCGAAGCCTGAAATTCCTAACAAATATTTGCCCGTATTCTCGCCGAGCACTTTCGCCATGGTGAAACTGAAGGGGCTGCCTGGGACCAGTGTCAAAGTGCCGGTCGCGCCGATGCTCATTGCCGCAACCTGCGCGCCTCCGAGGCCGGCCGTGGCGTAAAGGTAATTGCCCGAACCGTCGGTAGCAAGTTGCGCCGCAGCAATTCCCGAGAAGAACGGCGATCCAACGGCGGTTAAGGCGCCAGTCGTTGGGCTAATGCTGAAAACGGAGATATCCCCGGAATTGGCGTCGCTCACGAAAAGAAAAGTCCCCGCAGGGTTAGCCGTGATTGATGTTCCGCCGAGCACAGCCACGCCGTTCGCCACCGTGGTCAGCGCGCCGTTCGCGCCATCGATGGAGTAACCGTAGACCGTGCCGTTGTGAAACGCAACGTAGAAATACTTCTGACCCGACAGATTCACCATTACGGTTCCGCCGTCCAGAGCCGGTGTTGAAGGAAGCGCCGGAGGTAACCAGCTCTCCTGCTCCTGCCAAGAATTAGTGCTGAGCGACAGAGAGTCCGCCGCCATACCATCCGCGGGGTCAACGTCAAAAAGCAGATATGTGTAAACCGTGCCCGTGCTGTTGAGTCCACCGCCGCCACCGCCCGTCGAGGAGTCGCACGTCGAACTCCCAAAGTTGGCGCCTCCGGTGCAAGTGTAATGACCGCAACCGGCCAATCCCATCACCAGCGTCAGAGCCGCTACCGTCAAACCTGCACGAATTTGCATTTTCATGAACTGCCTCCGCCTGAGCTTTCCGAGGATGTTGTCGAAAACGTTCCGACTCTGGATTTCGGTTGAAACTCCCTGGGGCCGGCCATTTAGCGGCTCGCTGCCCGCAGTGGCCCTAAGAAAATTCTCACCTGAGAGCGATATTAGGAGGAAGGTAACGCGACGGCAAGGTTACGAATGTCACTGGCAGAGCAGTGATCAGTGATCAGTGGTCAGTGGCCAGTGGTCCAGGGCCAGCGGTCGTACCAAGAACGAGTGCGAGCCGGTCGGCCAGTAATCTCCCAACATTCAGAATGAGAATCGATGCCTCAGCAGTAGCCCGCGGGGCATCGCTCTCACTGACCACTAACCACTGATCACTGACCACTGCTTTTATTTGTTTCCCGTATCGGGATTGAAGTGCATGTCGAAGGAATAGCCGGGGAGGCTGATTGGCACGGAATAATCCGCGGAGATGTAGAGGGCCGACATGCCGGGTGTATTGATTCGCTGAACCGTCACTTGCTTCGGCTCAATCGGCAGGTTCTGCTCGCGGACCTTTCGCATCACGTCGTTGCGGACGTCTTCGTCTGTCTTCTGGAAGTTGCCGCTATCCATCAACGAGACGTTCTTCAGGTCATCGGCAAAACTGTAATTGGCCATCATGGGCGGGACGACTCGAAAGGCGCACACCACAACTAAGATAATCGCGAGAAATCCAACCAGCAGTTTAATGGTTCCCATAGGCTCGAAACTACGCCGCCCGCCAACGGCGCAAACTTCAGGCCCTGGCTGGCAGCACTCCTTGAAAATATTCAACTAGTGTCGCGATCGTAACATCGCGCACTTCGCGAGTCGAGCGTAGAACCACTTCCACAGTACCTTCGGTAACTTTGTTTCCGACGGTGATTCTAAAGGGGATACCGACTAAATCGGCGTCTTTGAACTTGACTCCGGGGCGCTCGTTGCGGTCATCGAGGATCACATCGAATCCCGCGGCTTCCAGGCGCGTTGCAATGTCAGTCGCAGCCTTGAGCAGGCTCTCGTCTTTCACATTGACGGGAGTGACGACGATCTCGAATGGGGCAATTGATGGCGGCAGCCAGAAGCCGTTTTCGTCGTTGCTCTGCTCGATCGCCGCTGTCAGGATGCGCTCGATGCCGATGCCGTAGCAGCCCATGATCGGCGTAACTTCTTTGCCGTTCTTGTCGAGCACGCGCGAGCCCATCATTTCGGTATAGCGATAGCCGAGTTTGAAGATGTGCCCGATCTCGACCGCGGTGTCGATGCGCAGCGAGTTGCCGCAGTTTGGACAACCTTCGCCTGCGGTGACCGCGCGCAGGTCGGCGTAAGCCGTGGGATGAAAGTCCTTGCCCGGCGTGAGATTCTTCAGGTGATAGTCCTCTTTGTTCGCGCCCGCAATCAGGTTGCTGCGGCCTTCGAGAGCCTTATCGACTAAAAGAACTGGAAGCGCCGCATCTTTCTTCAAGTCCTTCAAGTCTTTGGCCCATTCAATTCCGAACGGGCCCAAATATCCTGCTGGAGATTTGAAGAGCGCCTTGATCTCGGCTTCGTCCATGGGACGTGCCGCGCCGCCGATCGCGGCGTTGAGCTTTGCTTCGTTCAACTGATGATCGCCGCGCATCAGCACGACAATCGCGCGTGAGCGGGGCTTGGCGGCGTCGTCTTTCTTGTCTTTATTCGAACTCGACACCGGATTCGAACTCGGCGGCGCATCGGCCATTAAAGCGAGCGTCTTGATCTTGTTCTTCGGCGAGACACCAAGGAAGCGCGCCACATCTTCGATCGTCTTCTGCCCCGGAGTGTGGACTTCGAGCGGCTTGCCGTCGCCCTCCGGCGCAAGATCTCCCCACGCTTCCAGCCTCGATGTGGCTCTCTCTATGTTCGCCGCGTAGTTGCAGCCGTCGCAACTTACTATGTGATCCTCTCCTGCGGGCGTGCGCACCATGAACTCGTGCGATTCCTTGCCGCCCATCGCTCCTGAATCGGCCTCGACCACCATGTACTTCAATCCGCAACGATCGAAGATGCGGCAATACGTGTCGTAATGTTTCTTGTAGGAAACGTCGAGGCCCGCGGCATCGATGTCGAATGAGTACGCATCTTTCATCATGAACTGGCGCACTCGCAGGAGCCCGGACTTTGGCCGCGGCTCGTCTCGAAACTTCAGAGCGATCTGGTACCAGATTTGCGGCAACTGCTTGTAGCTGCGCAATTCTTTCAGCGCAATGGAGGTCATCACCTCTTCTTCGGTCATGCCCAGCACGAGTTCAGCGCCCTTGCGATCTTTCAGCTTAAACAAATTCTCGCCCATCAGAGCGAAGCGTCCGCTGGCCTCCCACAGCTCGCGCGGATGCAGCGCCGGCAAAAAGAATTCCTGGCCGATCTTGTCCATCTCCTCGCGGACGATGCCCACGATCTTGTTGAACGAGCGATTGCCCAGAAAAAGATACGAGTACACGCCAGCCATCAACTGCCGAATGTAGCCCGCCCGCACCAGGAATTTGTGGCTGGCGACTTCCGCGTCGGCCGGAGCTTCGCGCAGAGTGGGGATGAAGAGTTCTGACCATTTGTGCATAGAGTTCTTTTAAAGTACCTAGTACCGAGTTGCGAGTACCTAGTGAAGGCGGCCCGAGTTCGCTGGTGGAATTTATTATTGTAGCAGTGAGTTTTCGTTGACTGACTCTCGGCCCACGGTAGAATCCTCACAATCCTATGGCCAAGGCTCTCCAGCATTTCAACATCATGCTCCGCCCCGAACCTGAAGGCGGCTACACGGCACTCGTTCCCGCCGTGCCCGGCTGCGTCACCTACGGTCGCACGCCATCTGAAGCTAGAAAGATAGCCAACGACGCGATTACGGGCTACATCGAGAGCCTGAAGAAGCACGGGGAGTTGGTCCCAGCCTCGACCTAACTCGGTACAGGGTACTCGGTACTAGGACGTCAACTTCCGCAGAATCTCTTTCCCCAGCTTCTGCGTTTCGCCGAAAAACTTTTGGTACTCGACGAACAGCCGGTTCAGTTCCAGAGCTTTGTCAGTCGAGGGATGCTTGCGCAGGATCATGTCGCGCACATGCACCGGATTGGGCAGGGTTGCGTCTTCGGTCAGTTCTTCGAGCGCGGTAGTCGGATCGTAATGGTACATGCTGGTATTGTAGCGCCGCCGTCTCGGCGGCTGGCAAGTCAGCCGACTGCGCGGGCGAGACGCCCGCGCGACAGCCGGCGGGGACGCCGGCGCTACACTAACTCGGTGGTCCACAGATCGTGCAGATGCACTATGCCTTCCAGCTTGCCGCTTTCATCGACCACCATCAGCGACGTAATTTTTTTTTCTTCCATCAGTGCCAGTGCGGTCGCGGCGAATTCTGCTGCGGCAATTGTTTTCGGATTCTTTGTCATGGCTTCGCCTGCGGTCAGATCGAGAACATCTTTCCCGCGCTTTTCGAGCAGACGGCGCAAGTCTCCGTCGCTGATTAAGCCGACGAGTCGCTCGCCTTCCACGACCGCTGTCACGCCCAGTTTCTTGCGCGACATTTCATAGATCACATCGGGCATCTTCGTTTGCGGAGTCACGCGCGGAAGCGCGTCGCCTGAGTGCATCAGCGACTCGACACGTGCCAGCTTTTTTCCCAGCTTGCCTCCGGGATGCAGATTGGCAAAGTCTTCTTCCTTGAATCCGCGCTTCTCGCTGAGCGTGACCGCGAGCGCATCGCCCAGCGCCAGCATGGTCGTTGTTGAAGCTGTGGGCGCCAACCCCAGCGCACACGCCTCTTCGGTAATCGAGCAATCGAGAGCAACGTCAGCCGCCGCGGCTAGCGTCGAGATGACCGACCGGAAGGGTGGCTCGCTGTCTCGCCGGGGCTGAAGCCCGGATTTATTTTGATCGTCTTTCGGCACGACGGAAGTCGTGCCCTTCCCGACCGTCAGGACGCTGCTTGCATCCCCGGTCATCGCAATCAGCGGCACCTGTAGACGCTTGATTGTCGCCAGCAGCGCCAGAATTTCCTCCGTCTCTCCGGAAGCCGAAAGCGCCAACACCACATCGCCGCGCACCACCATTCCCAAATCGCCGTGCAAAGCGTCCACCGGATGCAAATACAACGCCGGAGTTCCCGTCGAACTCAGCGTTGCCGCGATCTTGCGCGCGATCAGGCCGCTCTTGCCCATGCCGGTAACTACTACGCGTCCCGCGCAGGAAAACATTAAGTCCACAGCCTGCTGAAAAGAATCCGCCATGGGCCCGCCAATGCGGTCGGCGAGCGCGCGTAGGGCCTCAGCTTCGATACGCACTACGTTCTCGCCAATATTTTTCATGAGACGAACTGCGATTTAGTAATTGGGTAATTTAGTAATTGGGTAACTTAGTAATTGGGTAATTTTAAGACCACGGGCCTGTAGAATTTGGTTTTCAAATTGCTCAATTGCCAAATTACCAAATCCCCTAGAAGTGATCATCGTTGCTGCCCTGCGTCGTCGTCACCGGCTTCTGGCCCAGCACTGCCAGTCCCTTGGCCTGAATGATCCGGTCCCAAGGCCCTGCCTGCCAGTTGTCTTTCGTCTTCGATGGATGCTTCCACGGAGGCAGCGCGAGCATCAGATTTTTTCCCATCGAATGAAGATAAGGTTCATACATCGACCGCAGCTTGTCCAGCTTGGCACGCGCTTCATCGCCCGTCCGCAACTTCAATCCCGCGGTCGCCAGCGTTTCGCGCAGCGCCTGGTAATCGGCGTCGGCCAGCCGTTCTGGAGCCTGCGGATCGTAACGTGCATTCACTACTTGCGCCAGATCAACGGCCGCATGCCTTGCCATGGCGAAAGTCAGCCGCGCCTGCCCGGGATGAATACCCTCGATCCCGGTGATCAGCAGCGAAGTCACGTCCAGCATGGTCATCAGCGCTCCCAGCCACGACTGGTTACTGTGCTGCGAACGAAAAAAACCCAGCACAGGATACGAAAGATGGCTCTCCAGCAATTCGCCTGACCAGCGCTCCCAGTCGCGCAAGACTTCATCGAGAACCGTTTGCTCGATCGCGGGATTCTCCGAACTTCCCGCCAGCCGCACGAGCAACTCGGTCGCCGTTGGAGGCGATCCCGCGCGCGCGTCGAGCATGGAGATCTGAATCTCGCGCCGTGAAAACGAAGCGTACACCACCGGCAGGTAGCCAATCACCACGCCTAGAAATGCGAACCCCATCCCGGCTTCGATGACCGACAGCACGCGCGCCAAACTCGAAGTCGGCAGGATGTCGCCATAACCCAGTGTAAAAAACGTCTGGCCGCTGTGGTACATGATGCGGCCAAAGGTGATCGGCTCGTGGCTGAGCTGTTCGTGCCCGCCAATGCCGTACTGCAGCAGCGCAAAGCCTACGATCAGGCTCGCGGCCCAAAAAGCCAGCAAGAAAATCAGCGACAGCGGCCCGAAGTATCCCAGAAAGCTCTGCTGCCGCGAAGAGGTCCGAATGTGGGCGGCAATCTTCTTCCACGGAATCCAGGTGCGGCGATAGAACCACGCCGTCAGCCGGAAGTGCCGCGTCACGCGCCGTGGCAACACTACCGTCTCAAACGCATCCAACAGCACGACGCCGATGATGACGATGCCGAAGATGACTGCGGGAACGCTGCCGTGATCGTTGATGACTAGATTCTCTACCTGCATGGATGCGGAAGGAAGATTAACAGATTCGGAAGCCGGCGTCCGGCTCTGGGCTCCCGGCTTCCGGGCCAAAATTTATTTCGAATTTTCCGGACGCCGGAAGCCGGGAGCCGATTTCATCACTGCGGCGTGGGCTTTGCCGGCTGCGCTGGCGAGCTGGCGGGAGTCGTGTTGGCCGCGGGTTTCTTCGCCACCGGTTTCTTCTTAGCCACCGGCTTCTTCGCCGGTTCGTTGTCGTCCACCACTATTTTCTTTGGAGGCGCGGCCGGAATCGCCGCTTGTGCCGTTTTCAGGTCGGCGCGCAGACGAACGATTTCCTGCTCCTTCGACGCGGCCAAGGTCTGCGTGCGATCTGCCAAGGCTTTCAGGCTCTTATCCAGACCATCCAAATCGTTCGAGAGCGCCTGCAAATCGTCCTTCGGACCGAATGCGCCGGTGGATTCGACCACGCTGCCGAGCACGTAATCGAGCGTGTCGAGGTTGCGGTAGAGCTTGAACGTAGTGGTCAGGTCTTCTGGAGAATTACGCAACTGGCCGATGATTTCCGGCAACGCATTCTGCAGGTTGCGCTGGATCGAATCCACGTTGGAGAGCGCCTGCTTCTTCGAGTTGCCGTCGGCCTTCCAGCGTTCAATTCGCAGTTTTGTCAGGTCCGCCTGGGCGGTCTTTGATGTGGCTTCTAATTGCGCCAACAGTGCGTTCAACTGCGTCACCGACGCATAGGAAACGGCTCCTCCCTGCGGCGGCGTTGCTGAAGCAACACTTCCCTGCGCCGAATATTGCGGACTCGCCGGCTTCGTGGCCGTAGCCGATTGGCTAAAGGCTGCGCCGGTCCAAAACAACAAAGACAACCCAAAAGAAGAGGAGAGGATGAGTTTGGAGTTCATGGTTTGTAGACGGTGGCGTGCCGTGTGCAAACAAAATTATGACCAACAGAATATCGACAAGCCGAGGATACTACAAACCACATTGTTTCCGCCTCATCGAGAGATCGCCGTGTTGAAACAATAGCGAAGAAACGCTAGGAGGAAGAGCGCCCGACTTTCCCCCGACAAAAGCTCTCGCCGTGCCGTCCGCCAAGCTAATTTAACTGCAGGAACGGCATAACTGAAGGCACGCCGCTCGTGTTCACAATCACCAGCATGTAATATCCTGGCGGCGCGATGCTGCCGTTCGCCGGAGCCGTAGCCGTCAGCGTTCCAGTGCCAACTGTAAAGCTCAGGTTCACGTAGCGCTGATCAAAGTCGTCCGCGTGAGTCGTCGCTCCCGGCCGCACCAGGGCTACACTCGCGATGCTCGAAGCGTTCGCAGTGGTGATGCTGAAACTTTGCCCATAAGTCAGAGTCGTGGGCGCAGATGAGATCACCGGCTGCGCCCCGTTGAACAAGTATGGCGGGCTATAGATTTCGTAGGTCATCTCGGTGGTCGCCCGGTTATCCGAGCCGGAGGAAACCACGCGCCCATCCGGCAGCAGGACCGCCGTCGAATGATACGTGCGCTGAATCTGCTGCGAGGCCATGACGGTCCATTGCGCAGTGGTTGGGTTGTATAACTCTGCGGCATAGACCGGATTTGTGTATTCTCCGCCACCTCCGCCGCCGCCGACTGCCAAAACTGTTCCATCCGCCAGCAGCACCAGGTTTTCGTTGTAGCGCGCGTAGTTCATGGAGCCGGTGTAAGTCCACACGGGATGATTCACGGACATGTTGATGATCTCTGCGGTGTTGGTTGCTGTGCTTCCTCCGCCGAAGTGGGTCGGCGAACCGCCTGCGACCATCACCTGCTCCTGCCCCGGCAGCAACACATGGGGAGCGAAATAGCGGAAGCCAAAATTCATGGCGGCGACGAATGACCACTCGTTGGTGCTGGGATTGAACTGATAACTCTTCGCCGCCGGCGCCGAGAGCAGCACATTACCGGTCGGCAACAGCGACAGGCGCGGATAGGTCTGAAGCACGGCATTCGGCATATTCGCAGAACTTGGCAAAACGGACCATTCGCCGGTCGTGTAATCGTAGGACTCCAGAACATTCTGCACCCACGCTCCGGTTTCGTTCGAGCCCGAGAGTTCGAGCACCGTGCCGTCGGTGTTCTCGATGCTGCTCGGATACCAGCGGGCATAGTTCATGTCGTTGCCCTGCGTCCATGTGGACGTACTGGGATTGAAGAGCATGGTGGTGTAGGTGCCGTCGTTGTCCATGTCGCCGCTGTGGACGCCTTCCACCACCCCGCCTGTCACCATCACGTTGCCGTTTTCGAGAATCGTCAAGCCGGAACAGAAGATGTCTTCGTCGACGGTGAGAGAGACGGAGGTGACGGCGCCGGTAATCGGATTGAGGAGTAGGGCCTGGGAACCGATTCCGGGTTTCGATGGGTAATAGTAGAAGAGAACGCTGCCGGTGTTCAGCACGGCGGCGTTCGCGCCCACGACGCACGGGGTTGCTAAACAGAAATAAACCGGGGATGCCCACTGTCCCTGTGGGCTGGAAGACTGCGATACGGCGAGAGTGGGAACCACCAGCAGAACCGCGTAGAGGAGAGCTTTCATCTTGGCTCTCACTTTCTTACTTAGCGTTTCTTTTGAGCTGGAAACTTTATCCCTTCGCGCTTATCCTTCGCCCTCTCCCCTGTGTTCGGCCCAGCTCAATCGCTAAAGTAGTTTTTATGACTTTAACTTCGCTTCCGAGTTTTCAGCTTACAGCCGGACTAATTCAAACTCAGGAACGGCATCACCGAAGGTATGCCGCTCGTGTTCACGATCACCAGCATGTAATATCCCGGCGGAGCGATGTTGCCGCTCGCAGGAGCCGTGGCCGTGAGCGTCCCGTTGCCGACGGTGAATTTCAGGTTCACGTAGCGTTGGTCAAAATCGTCGGCGTGAGTGGTCGCTCCGGGTCGCACCAGGGCGACGCTGGCAATAGTCGAAGCGTTCGAAGTGGTGATGCTGAAAGTTTGCCCGTACGTGAGAGTCGTCGGCGCCGCTGAGATTACCGGTCGCGTTCCGTTGAACAGATAAGGCGGGCTGTAGATTTCGTAGGTGACTTGCGTGGACGCGCCGTTGTCGGATCCCGCGGAAACCACCCGACCATCCGGTAACAGCACGGCGGTCGAATGATAAGTTCGCTGAATCGTCTGCGCCGCCATCACCGACCACAATCCGGTCGAGGGAGTGTACAACTCGGCCGTGAGCACCGGGTTGTCGTAACGGCCGCCGCCGCCGCCGCCGCCTACCGCCAGCACCGTTCCATCCGCCAGCAGCACCAGGTTTTCGTTATAACGGGCATAGTTCATCGAGCCGGTATAGGTCCAGGTCGGTTTCTTCGCCGACATGTTGATGATCTCGGCGGTATTAGTCGCAATGTCGCCGCCGTTCAACTTGCTCGACGAACCGCCTGCGACCATGATGTCTCCACCCGGCAACAACACGTGAGGAGCAAAATAGCGGTAGCCATAATTAACGTCGGCCACGAATGACCACTCATTTGTGGTGGGATTGAACTGATAAGTCTTCGCCGCTGGCGAGGACAGAAACACATTGCCGGTGGGCAACAGCGTCAAGCGGGGATAGACCTGAGCGACGGCGCTGGGCAGATTAGCCGAGGCCGGAAGAGCCGTCCACCAGTTGCTCGAATAGCTGTAGGTCTCCATCTGCGTTTGCACGTACGCACCGGTTTCGCTGGTTCCGGAGAGTTCAAGTTCCGTACCGCTCGCCAGTTCCACCGTGCTCGGGTACCAGCGTGCGTCGACCATATTCGTGCCCGTTGTCCAGGTGGATGTGCTGGGATTAAACAGCAACGTGTTGGTGGTTCCGCATCCGCTGGCATCGTGCGAGCACTTGACGCCTTCAATGTTTCCGCCCGTCGCCATCACAGTTCCGTTCTGCAAAATCGTGATGCCGGAGCAGAAGATGTCGTCCGAGAACGGCAATGCCACGTTGGTGAGAGCGCCAGTGATCGGATTCAGCACCATCGCCTGCGAGTTATACGTGCCGGCCGCCGGGTAGTAATAGAACAGCACATTTCCATTATTCAGCACGGCCGCGTTCGCCCCAACCAGGCAGGGATAGGTGCAGAAATTCACCGGCGCAGCCCATTCGCCCTGGGTTTCGGCAGCCTTGGAGACCTTCGCAGGCGCCTTCGCCGCATCTTTCTCCGAAGTCTTCGCCTGACCCAACGCGGCTATGGGCGCCGCGCAAGCACAGAAAAGCATGGCGACCAGCACAAATCCCCACATGGAACGTGTGGCGAACGCCTTGCGAATAGCGGACTGGCTTTTTGAAGCGGCAAGAAACTGCAACATGGATGTATCCCTCATTTTTTAGGCGAATGCCCTGTCCGCAGACTTACCCCGGCGCGCGGACGGGAGGACAGCGCATTGTCACTTAAACATGGGTTATCCGAGGTGTCAAGATGAAGGATTTTGCAACCTTCACCCCGCTACCAGAGAGGGTTTTGGCGGCAAACACCAGCCGCGCTCTGAAAGCCAATGGCGCGTCACGCGAGACGCCCACCATCCTCTTGAGCTACTACCGTATCCGCACTTTCATTGACTTGCCAGTTTCGCCCACGTAAGATTTGCCCCTGATGATCGGCCAGACCATCTCGCACTATCGCATCGTGGAGAAGCTCGGCGGCGGTGGAATGGGCGTGGTCTATAAGGCTGAAGACTTAACCCTGCACCGATTCGTAGCACTGAAGTTTCTGCCCGATGCGCTCGCCCAAGATCCCCAGACGTTGGCGCGGTTCCAGCGTGAGGCGCAGGCCGCGTCGGCTCTGAACCATCCGAACATCTGCACCATCTATGAAATCGCGCAGCACGATGGGCAGTCCTTCATCGCGATGGAGTTTCTAGACGGGCTAACGCTGAAGCACCGCATTTCCGGCCGTCCCTTGGAAATCGATTTGATTCTGTCGCTGGCGATTGAGATTGCGGATGCGCTCGACGCAGCCCACGCCGAAGGAATCGTGCACCGCGACATCAAGCCCGCGAATATTTTTGTGACCAAGCGTGGACACGCCAAAGTGCTCGATTTCGGCCTGGCCAAGGTCATGGCGGATGCGAATGGGCAGGCCGAGGATACGCGAACCGAAATCGCGGGGGCGCAGCTGACCAACCCCGGCTCAACCCTGGGCACGGTCGCCTATATGTCTCCGGAACAGGCGCGGGCCAAAGAACTGGATGGCCGCAGCGACCTGTTCTCGTTTGGGGCCGTGCTTTATGAGATGGCAACCGGGCAGTTGCCTTTTCGCGGCGACAGCACCGCGCTCATCTTCCGCGAGATTCTGGATCATGACCCGGTTCCCGCGATTCGGCTGAATCCTGACCTCCCATCGAAACTGGAAGACATCATCAACCGGGCGCTCGAGAAAGACCGCGAGCTACGCTACCAGAGCGCGGCGGAGATGCGCTCTGAACTCAAGCGGCTGATGCGGGACACTGCCAGCGGACGGCCTGCGACGGCTACCTCGGGAACGATGCCCACAGTACGGGACAGCGGCTCTCCATCAAATCAGACCCCATCGACTCAGACGCCATCGGGGCAGACGCCGCCAGTCTCTGGCTCCGCGCCCGCAGTTGCTCCATCAAGCTCATCGGCGGTGAGAGCTGCAGAAGCTCCCGTCGCAGGCGGAAAGCTTTGGAAGGTTCTGGTTCCCGCCGCCGTGGTGGTTGTGGCTCTGATCGCCGGCGTCATTTATTGGCGCTCGCATTCGACCTCTCCTGTTGCCACTACGCCGCTCACGGAAAAAGACACCGTGGTCCTCGCCGACTTTGACAACAAAACCGGAGACACCGTCTTCGATGATGCGCTCAAGCAAGCTCTGGCCGTCGATCTGGGACAGTCGCCATTTCTCAACATCCTTTCGGAGCGCCGCGTCGGCGAAACCATGCAGCTCATGGGCCGCAAGCCTGGCGACAAGATCACGCTCGACGTGGCCCGCGAAATCTGTCTCCGCACCGGAACCAAGGCTCTGCTCAACGGATCTATCTCGCGGCTCGGCACGCAATACGTCATCGGTCTCGAAGCGGTCAACTGCAACACCGGGGATGTTCTCGCCAAGGAGCAAGGCGAAGCCTCCGCCAAGGAGAGCGTGCTGAAGACCCTCGATCAGGTCGCGACCTCCATGCGCACTAAGCTGGGAGAATCCCTTGCCTCTGTGCAAAAGTTCGATGTTCCCATCGAAGCCACCACCAACTCGCTCGAAGCCCTCAAGGCCTTCAGCATGGGGGTCCGCGTCGCTCGTGAGAAGGGGCCAGCTGAGGGCATTTCGTTTTACAAGCGCGCCATCGAGCTCGACCCCAATTTTGCGACCGCTTATGCGTTGCGTGGCTTGAACTACGCGAACCTTGGACAACCCACCCGCGCCGCGGAGGACCTGGAAAAGGCCTACCAGCTGCGTGATCGGGTGAGCGAGCGGGAGAAATTGCGCATCTCGGCCAACTACTACTACATCGTTACAGGCGAACTCGAAAAAGAAGCCCAGACCTACCAGCTCTGGGTCCAAAGCTATCCCAACGACTCAGTTCCACACGGCAACCTCGGCGCAAACTACTCCGCGCTCGGCCAGTACGACCAGGCCCTGCCTGAGCTCAAGAAGGGCATTGCGCTGGCTCCCGACACGGTGGTTGGCTACCAGAACATCAGCCTGGTCTATCTCGCGCTCGGCCAACTCGATAAGGCCAGGGCCGCACTCGACAGCGCTGCCGCCCTCAAGCTTGACGCCGGCTCCCTGCATCTGACCAGCTATTACCTCGCCTTTCTTCAGAACGACACGGCGGCCATGGCGCAACACGTGGCTTGGGGCGCGGGCAAACCGGGCGATGAAGATCCTCTACTGGCGACACAATCCGATACCGAGGGATACTACGGCCGTCTAGCAGCTGCGCGCGACTTCGCCCGCCGCGCGGTCGACTCTGCGGTTCGCGCGGACTCCAAGGAAACGGCCGCGCTCTGGCAAGCCATCGGCGCTCTTCGCGAGGCCGAGTTCGGCAACAGCGTCCAGGCGCGCCAGGCAGCCAGCGCAGCTGTCACCCTCTCGCCGGGACGCGATGTCAAAGTCCTCGCCGCAGTCGCTTTCGCCCGCGCCGGCGACATCCCGCATGCTCGCGCTCTCGCCGACGAACTGGAGAAGGCCTACCCAACCAACACCACTTTGAAGCTCTATTGGTTCCCGATCGTCCGCGCCTCCATAGCTCTGGGCAGCCAGAAGCCCGACGACGCCATGGTAGCTCTGGAAGCGGTCGCCCCCTACGAATTCGGCGAACCTCCTCCATTCCAGATCGGCACCATGTACGCGCCCTACATCCGAGGCGAAGCCTATCTCGCTAACCGCAACGGAGCCGCTGCCGCCCGCGAATTCCAGAAGTTCCTCGACCATCGCGGACTGGTTGTGAACTACCCGCTGGCGTCGCTGGCTCATCTGGGTCTGGCCCGCGCCTATGCGCTCTCCGGCGACACTGCCAAAGCCAAGACCACCTATCAGGATTTCTTCACCCTCTGGAAAGATGCCGATCCGGAGATCCCCGTCCTCAAGGAAGCCAAGTCGGAGTACGCGAAGTTGCAATAGTGGCGGAGCGATCTTCCAACCCTGCGTGACCCGGACTCCACCCTCGAACCACAAATCGACGATAATACGTAATGATAGTCACTGCAGTCGCATCACAAGAGACGCATCACAAGAAATATGCTCCGCGCAACCGCAACATTCACACGCCTCCGTCGCACGCTGCTGTTTGCCGCCGTCACCCTAGCCGCGCTCGGCCTCGCTCTCCACGCTCCGGCCCAGGATCTCGCCAAGCGCCTGATCCTGAAAGACGGCTCGTATCAATTGGTCACGCGCTATGAGGTGAAAGGTGATCGCGTGCGCTACCAGAGCGCCGAGCGCAACGAGTGGGAAGAACTTCCATCCGATCTCGTGGATTGGCCGGCCACTGAAAAATACGCGAAAGAGCGCACCACTGCCTCCATTCCTGAGGCCGCCGCGCTCGACAAAGAGAAAGACGCGGAGACCGAAGCCGAGATCTCTCATCTTCCGCAAGTCGCGCCCGGACTGCGCCTTCCCGAAGCCTCCGGCGTCTTTTTGCTCGACAATTTCCAAGGCCAGCCGCAACTCGTCGAAATGGAGCAGACCGAAGGCGACGTCACGCACCGCGCCATCCCAAACATTCTTCGTGGACCGATCCCCATCGCCAACGGCAGGCAGACCATTGAACTCGAAGGCGAGCACGCATTGCTGCATGCGCACATCGGAGCACCGGCCATCTACATCAACATCGACGAAGAAGAGCGGCAGCGCAAGACTCCGCCCAGCGGCGAAACCGCATCCGCTCAAATGTCTCAGCCCAGCCTCGACGCTCCCAGGGCTGAGCGGCAACAGCCTCAACAGCCGCAACAGGCCGAGGGTCCCATCATTCCGTTCAATCGTTTCCGCATTGTGCGCGTAAAGGTAAAAAGCGGCAAGCGCCAGGTGAGCGATCTCAAACGCAGCCCCACAGGCAAAATCACTCAGGACCAGGATTTCGTAAACACCACCATCGACCGCGTAGCTGGCGGTTGGTTCAAGCTAACCCCCACCCACGCCCTCGAACCCGGCGAATACGCGCTGGTAGAAATCCAGGGCAACGAAGGCATGAACCTCTACCTCTGGGATTTCGGCGTAGACCCCAAAGCCCCGCCCAACGCAAACCCGTGGAAGCCCGATGTGAAGGATAAGAGTAAAGACGGAGCGACGGATAAGACCACGGCTGATCCGCAGAAGCCGTAGGGAAAATTTGTAATCCTTCGTCCTCTACACTGTTTGACAAGCGACAATGTACACTTTACACTTGTTATGTGCCCTGATGATCAGGAGCTTCAAGCATCGCGGCCTCAAACGGCTGTACGAGCGCGACGATCGCAGGGGGATAAGGCCTGATCTGCTCGACAACGTCGAAGATATTCTCGCCCGGCTCGACAAAGCTGAAACGCCTCAGGCTCCGAACCTTCCTGGGTATCGATTGCATCCTTTGAAGGGTGAGCTGCAAGGTTTCTGGTCGGTTACAGTCCGGGCGAATTCGCGGATAATCTTCCGCTTTGAAGGCGCCGATGCATTTGATGTTGAACTGACGGATTATCACTAGGGCGCGAACTGAGCACGGAGAAAACATTATGCCGATGAAAAACCCACCCCACCCCGGACGCAGCATCCTAAACGCGTGTCTCGAGCCTCTCGGTCTCTCCGTCACAGAAGGAGCCGAGGTTCTTGGCGTCAGCCGGCAAACGCTCAACAACGTCATTCACGGCAAGTCCGGAATCAGCCCGCAAATGGCGATTCGCCTCTCGAAGGCCTTTGGCAGCACGCCAGAAACGTGGCTACGGATGCAACTTGCCTACGATCTCGCACAGGCCCGGAAAGAAGAAAACAAAATCAAGGTCCGCCGTCAGTATGTGCCTGAAGAACTACACGCTGAGTGACTGGTTCGCCGAAGGTTCCCTACGCCAGACCGGCATGAATGCCCAGCGACTCGGCGGCCTTACGCAGCCGCTTATCTTTTGTCCACAAGAGCGTGGACGAATTGATAAAAACCGACGCGATCAGGTGTGCGTCGGTCAGCCCGATGCCAAGACTGTACAAAAGACGCGTCTCAACCAGTACTCGCACTTCGCTCATCCGCGCCACGCGCACCTGGGGCAAAAGGTCCAGCAGCGCAAGGGTTTTCGCGCGCTGCCGCAGAGATCCAAGGGCAAGTTCCGCAACGATAAACGGATGGATCACGATGCGCCCCCCGCCCAGAAGCTTTCGCATTTCGTCGTTTCCCGAACGAAGGTGGTCAATCCAGATCGAAGTATCCGCGAGAATCAATGCGATCTCGCCCGGCGCCGTGGAACAGTCTTCAAGCCGGGCATCGTGCCTCCCAGAGACGCCAACCTCCGGGCACTCTCCCGCTCGATCAGCGCTTTCAGTGCTTCCCGCACCAAGGCCGTCTTCTCTTCGACCCCGGTGAACTCCTGGGCAATGCGTACGAGATCATCATCCAGCGCAAGGGTAGTTCTCATAAGAGATTCCAGGCACTGATTATAGCATCAGATGATGTCGATTTGTGTGCCTAGATTTGCGTGCGAAGACACAGAAATTGCTCTTTAATGATCCAAGCAAAGTGTGATGCTGAGAGCTCCAAGCTAGAAGCTAAGAGCTAGAAGCCGCCCTTCTACTTCATCACTCCGCGCTGAGCAATCCCAATATTATCCCGGGTAGTGTTCTTCACCAGATACATCATCTCGTCGGCCTGCCGGATAATGTCGTGCGCATCGCGCGCATCGTGCGGATACGTCGCCAGCCCAATAGAAGCACTCACCTTCAAACTGATTCCATCGTCGCGGCAGAAAGTTGTGGCACGCAGCGCGTCGCGCAACCGCTTCGCCACCACCAGCGCGGAATCCTTTCCAGTCTGCGGCAATAACACCACAAATTCATCACCTCCGTACCGAAAGGCAAAGTCAATCAAGCGCAGTTGCGCTTTCACCAGGTTCCCAATTTCCGCCAGCAGCCGGCTGCCCACCAGATGCCCGTGCGTGTCGTTGACGGTTTTGAAGTGATCGAGATCGATGAACAGCACGCTAAACTCATATCCAAAACGCGACGAGCGATAGACCTCGGTATCCAGCGTTTTGTACAAGTGCCGCGCATTATAAAGCCCGGTGCAATCGTCGGTGATCGTCAACTCCTGGATCTTCTCCACCCAGCGCGCGTTCTCTATCGCAATGGCCGCGTAGTCACACAGCGCCCGCAGAAAAAAAACTTCCTGCTCGTGAAAGTGCGCCATGTCCACATTCACCAGTTGGATCACGCCCAGTACTCGCAGCCGCGACCGCAGCGGCATGCAAATCACCGACCGCGTGTCCCACCGCGTAACCTCGTCCACCCGCTTGGCGTATCGCGAGTCATGCTCCACATCCGTCGATATCACCTGTTCGCCGTGCTTCGCCACCCATCCCGCGATGCCTTCGCCCATCTTCAGCCGGACATTCTTCAGAGCCTCGGCCGCATCGCCCACAGCAATCGCAAAGTACAGTTCATCGTGCTGCTCATCCACCATCAGCAACGACCATGTGTCCGGACGGAAATATTCTCCCATCTTTTCCATAATAGTTTGCAGAATGGAGTCGAGATCCAGCGAAGACGTGAGCGCTTTCGCTACGTCGTGGAAGATGCCCAGTTCCTGGCTCTGGCGGGTTAGTTGCGTGCCGGTGGCCTCGGACATTCCTGATCCCATGACCTCAGTTTGGATGAAGTGGCGGTTCCAAAAAGTATATTGGCGCAGCCCCGCAGGAGCAATGAACCTTAGTAACCAGAACCCCTAAAGCCAATGCCATGAATCAAATGCGGCCAAGCCGAATCAGCAGCTTACGACTGCGAGCCTTCATCGCTGGTGTACCCTTCCGGGCAGCCTCATCCAGGATTTCGACCACTTTCTCTCGAAAACTGGAATCCGCCTCAGCCATGTCAGCCAGTCCCTGCAAAGCGAACGTCTTCACAATCGAACTGCGATCTTCCAGATAGCCTTCCAACAAAGACACCGCAGCCTGCCGTTCTTTAGCATTCAGAAGAAGCCGCGGAACCATGACCGCCAGATGCCAGCGCAACTCCTGTTCCTGCGCCTCGGCCATCAGCCCGAGCAACTCCTTCCTGTAAGGCTGAAGCAATTCCCGATGTTTCCGAGTGATCTTCTCAGTGGCGTCCGCGGCGCGCATCCGCACCAGCGCATCCTCCGACCACAAACCGGCAATCAGTTCAGCAAAAAGCGCGATATCGTCAGAGACCATTTTCGCGACACGATCCGCCTGCCCGATCGACCTTCGATCCCCTCCGACAAGCAGAGCAAGAATGTCTTTTCGTACCATGAGAAAAATCCTGGAGTGCGCAGATAAACAGCCCGCGCGACCGTGGAAGAGCGGCGCTTTCAGCGCCGCATAAAGCACCCCAAAAAAGCAACCGGGCTTCAGCCCCCGGAAAAGCATTTCCACCGCGGTGGGAGTATCCTTGTAACATGAGAACAGCCGCCGTCGCTATGCTTCTGCTGGCGATGCTTTCCGCGCCAACCCTGCAAGCCCAAAGCACCCCGCCCGCAGATCCCAAAAGTGTAACCGTGATCGACGCAGGCATCGGCGCCTGCACCGCCGATTTCACGGTTAACGATGCCGACGGCGTGCCCGTCTATGCCGCGAAAATCCAAGTGCACCTCACCTACGGGTTCATGAACCTTCACAAGCTCGATCTCGAGGCCGGCACCAACGCCGCCGGCAAAGCCCGTTTCATCGGACTCCCCGACAAACCTAACCAGGGACTATTCTTTCGCGCCTTCGAAGGCACCCGCCAAGGCTCAGCCTTCGACAACCCCGCAAAAACCTGCAAGGCAAATTTCACGATAACGCTAGCAAGATAAAATCAGGGTTACCCTGTGCACCTCCGTGTCCCCTGTGTTAAAGGTTTTGGCTTTTCTGAGCAACCGACAGTAACGTAGATCACCCAGCCGCTTCTGGCGTCCGCTCCAACCTTCGCCTATGATTATTTCGTCTGCCTAGCGATTTACAGGAGCCGAAAGTGGGAGTCTTCGGAGAAAAACTTCGCAAACAGCGTGAGCAGCGCGGGCTCGAACTCGATGCCATCTCCAATACCACGAAAATCAGCACCCGCATGTTGCGCGCGCTAGAAGACGAACACTTCGACCAGCTTCCTGGCGGCGTCTTCAATAAGGGATTCGTCCGCGCCTTCGCCCGCCAGATCGGACTCAACGAAGAAGAGGCAGTATCCGACTATCTCACCGCACTGCGCGAAAGCCAGATCCAACAGCAATCCATCTTGCCCGATTTCCGATCACCGGGCAGTAGGCCCAATGCGCCAGCCGCGCCTCAACTTCGCGAAAATGTCATCGCCGCTCATAGCCTTGGTAGTGACGACATCGACGACGCCGGCGTCGAGGAAGCTCACTCCCACCACGAGGATCGTGGCAGCCGGGCTCAGGATAAGGATTTTTCCCCGTCAATCGTTTCCACTCCTCAGCCTCGCGAGCGCTTCCCCCAAAAATATCCCGCTGGCAGCCCCGGCGACCAAGCCGTTCAATCTTCCGCCCCAGTGCCATGGGGCAAGCTGGCGATCGCTTTGCTAGTCGTGACCGCGGCGTTGGCCACCTGGAATTTTCGCCGCCACGCCCAGGCCACGCCTGCGCCGCAGCCGGTAGCCGTTTCCGATCGGACCCCAACAGCTTCAACACCTCCTCCGGCGTCGACCTCATCCAGCTCCTTGACGGTTGGACCAGCCGCACCAGAAAAGAATCTGTCGGCAGGAACGCTATCTTCCGAAACCATCTCCGCACCCACCGGCGCTTCAACGCCCACGCTGTCCGCGGCAGTCGCACCTGCATCTGCCGCAAAGCCAGATCCCCTAGCCTCGCGGCCCAGCGCCTCCACCGGCGCCGTCAACTCTGTAGCCAACCCGAACCAGCCAGATGTCAAATCGCCGGCCAGTCCCGTGCCGGCTAGGGTTGCTCTCGCAAAGCCGCCCAGCACGTTCACCCTGCTGATCCGCGCCGAAGAAACCACCTGGGTCTCGCTAGCGGCCGACGGCAAACCCATCGCCCACGAAACTCTGATTGCGCCCGCGCACACCTCTATACGCGCCACGCACGAGATCGTTGTAAGAGCGGGCAACTCCGCCGGCATCAGCTTCGTTCTGAATGGAAAAGAGATCCCCGCCCAAGGGAATGAAGGCGAAGTAAGAACCTACACGTTCGACGCCACCGGCCTGCAGACAATACAAACAACAACGCAGCAGCAATCACCCGCCGCCAAGCGTTAAGACCTCTCTCCAGAAATCGTCCGCGAAGCCCAAACCCTCCACGAGTGAGTCAGAACTGAGAGCTGAAAGCTGCCCCTAAGCCGCCGTCCGCAACTCCTTGCGCAGCGCGTCGACATCCTCGCTGCCATTCTGCTTGAAGACTTTTCGCGCCTTCTCCAGGTGTTCTTCGCTATCCACGTTCGCAATCACCAGCGAATGCCCGCGCCGCAAAGCCGCGTGATAGAACTGCACATCATCTTTCGGAACGCCGTCCTCCATCGCATGTTCGGCCACGTCGCCGGCTTTTGCGCCCGCCGCCGCGCCGCCCAATCCCAAAACTGCGGCCGCACCCAAACCAATGGCAAAAATCGGGCCTACTCCCGGAACCAATAAGCTCGCAATTGCCGCTCCACCCGCCAGTCCTGCGCTGGCACCAACCGCTCCGCCCATTAATGCGCCCACCGCTTTCCCCATGCCATCGTCTTCAGCATCGGTCGTAGGAACGCGATCGAGCTTTTCCTCTGTCGAAACGAGCACCGCGCTATGTTCCGGCGACTCGCTGCTCAGAAAGACGATGGACTCCCTGTTCACGCCCGTGCTTAACAGACCTTCTACTGCCTGCTGCGCCGAAGCCACCGAATGAAAAATTCCCACCACGCTTTCCATAATTCCTCCTGAGGCAAGTCAGCTTCGCCTTGAGTTAAGATTCATTTGCCACGAAAGAGTTGCCGTAATTATTCGCCCGACACCAGTCGTCGTAAACCATCACCCAACCCGCTGCATCTAACCTCCGGCATCCAGGACCCAAACGAGGACCAATCATGGACGAAAACCTGTCCCATCAAATACTCGATGAATTGCTTCCTTCTCTCGAATCGCTCGACACGAAGGTTTCAGCCCTCTTGCAGTTGTTGAAGGACAAAGGAATCGCGACGCAAGAAGAATTGACAAAGTACCTCGATCAGGCCGCAAACGCCAGCAATGTGAGGTGGCTCGCCGCCCGCGTGAGATTGGATTACCTGCTCTCCTCCGCCGCTAAAGCGCCAGACCCCGCCGCGGAGAAAAAATCTCCGCAGCCCGCAGACCACCGCGAGCCCGTCTCCGAGCCAAGTGCGGAAGGCAAACACAACGAAAAAACGAATGCCGAAACATCTGGCCCAAAAGAAACGACAGTCACAGACGACCGAAAGAACACAGACGCAGGAACAAAAAAAACCAGTCCGGAACCGATCGCTGAAAACAAAAGAGACAAAGAAAAGACGGAAACTGGCGATCCTGCGACTGCGGTGGCGTAACCTTCACCGGCTCTGCCGAGCCACACTGCGCCTCGTCCCGGTTACTGAAGGCACCGTCCACTCCCGAAAACGGTTGCTACCCTCTTCTTCGCCGGGCCACGCTGCCCGCATGACTACCCTATCGAAACTTTTTCTGATTACTGTGGTTCTCTGCACCTTCGCTCTGGCGCAAAGCGCACCCAAGAACAGCCATGCCAGTCCATCCAAACCCGCGGCCAGCCCGGCAGCCACTCAAAACGGAAAAGGCCAAAAAGACGCAGCCGCCAAGGGCTCGGCCGGGCACACCAGCAACATGTCAGGCAATCACAAGGACATCATGGGTGTCGCAGCCGACAAAAACCAGGGGTCTACAACCCACAGCGGCAACATGATCGGCAATCATAAGGATGTGATGGAGGGCACGGCGCCAGCAACATCCACCGGCGGCAAAACTCAATCCGCAACCACTCCCGCCGCTTCGCCAGCGCCCTCATCCAGCAGTCCCAAGAAATAAGGGCCTCCTGGCAGCCACAGCGGGCCCCACTCTATTCGACTGGAAGTATAAGACTGGCCGGCGAAAGTCGCACACGCCAAAAGATGACGACAGCAAAGAGCACAACTGGCCGCACCTTAGGTTTTAAGACCCCCGTGTTAGTCACTTGACACTTCGGCCCCTCTAAGTGCCCAACCACACCGGCGGACATGTAAGTAATAGCTCACAATTTCCGCGTCTTGCCGCGCTAACTCAACTTACTCCCGTAAGACACTGACAATACAAGTCTGTCCTGTTTTCGTAACAAAATAAGCGCGACTGTTTTATCCACAGCTATCTGGTTTAAAGTTCTCCGCAATTCGCCAGCACCCCAACTTACAACCACGATCAGACCACGCCACCGTCGCAGTTAAATCGGCAATTCCGATTCAAGGAGACTCGCATATGAAGAACATCTCTCGCTTATTGTCAGCTGTGCTCGTTGTGTTGAGCCTGGCATGGTCGCTTCCCGCCGTAGCACAAACTATCTATGTCTCTACCACTGGCAGTGACACAAGTGGTACCGGATCTTCTGGTTCGCCCTTCGCCTCTCTGGCCAAGGCTCAGTCTTTCATAGAAACGTCAACCTGCGGCACCCGCTCTCAGTCAGCCACCGTCAACATCGGCCAGGGCACTTACTATCTCTTGTATAGCCCGACTAATCCTGGCACTTTGGCCTTCACCTGCAAAGATTCCGGCACCAGCACCTACGGTGTCACCTGGCAGCCCAACTCTTCCAATACCGCGCCAGTTGTGGTTAGCGGCGCCATTCGAGTAGGGGGTACCTCGGGGACCTCCGGCCTCGGTCTCACCTGGACGCTGACTAGCGGTTACGCGAATGTCTACCAAGTCACTCTGCCCTCGACTTACAACAACAACAATCCCACTACGCACCTTACCTACAATCTCCAGCCCTTCGAATATCTGTATTACCTTCCCTCCGGGGGCAGCACGCCCACGCGCCGCTTGCGCGCCCGCATTGAGCAGTCCACCGGCGTGGGCTACTACATCAGCGGCACCCACTGCGTCTCCACCCAGACCGGCCTAAACGTCAGCATGTCGCTTTGCAACCTCGGCACCTATCTAAGAGTCTCCAGCCCGGTCCTTTACAATTCCGGCACGAATACGCCGAACTGCCCGAACGACGGGGTCAAGTGCCTCGATCGCTTTGTCTTCAGCAGCAGCGGCCCCGACGGCATTTTTAATTGGACGAACTTGAACGGGACCTACAGCGGCAGCACAAGTGGAACCGGCTTTTCCGGCCCCTGCAACGCCACCTCCGGCTCCTCTTATCCAGAAGGCGACATCGGACTCACTCTCATCGACGCCTGGACCGTCGACGCCATGCGCATCGCCTGTATCGACAACACCAACGACATTATCTATCTCACCGGCGCCACGAAAGCCAACACCGGCCTTACCAACTTTTTTGGCCCGAACACCAGCCACCGCTATTACATCGAGAACGTTCGCAACGCTTTCATCGCCGCCCAGGCCGCGGGCCAGACTGGCTTATGGTATTGGGATCGCTCCACCAGCATCCTCTACTACATCGTCAACCCCGGCGAAAACCTTTCCACCGACACCGTGCTCATTCCTCAGCTTCCTTACTCGTCAGTCGTCGCTTCCGGACAGCAACTCAGCAATCAGTTCCCCCAGTCAGGAAGCGACCCCAGCGATTTCGTCGGCGGCAGCCTCCTCTGGGCCAAGGCGCCGACGGGCAGCGCATCCGGCCTCAGCTACGTCAACTTCGATGGCATCACTTTTCAAATGGACGATTTCGTCCCCTCCTTCACCGGCTTCAACAATGACGACAACGGCGACATGCCGGTTCCTCAAGCTATCGACTGTGAAAGTTGCCAGCACGTCGTCTTCAACGGCGATACCGTCGCCTACACCTCGGGCTCCGGAATTCTTATCGCCTCGCCTCCCGGAAACACGACCACAACCGCCGCAGCCACCGACGATACCGTGGAAAATTCCTCTTTCCTCGACATCGGCGACAGCGGCATCCGCCTTGGTCACGTAGTGAACACCCACGATCTTTCCACTTATGTCGTCAATAACATCACCGTGAGCCAGAACTTAGTCGATGGTTACTCACGCGTCTTCGCCGACGGCGAAGGTATTGCCGAAGCCAACGGCCAGGGCAACATGATTGAAAACAATGACGTAACCGATGGTTACCACGCCGGCATTTCCATCTGTCAGGAGAGCTGCGGACCGTTCAGCAGCGGAGTGGGCGTCAGCGGCAGTCACATCACCACCCAGTCCAACCGCCTGTGGAACTTAATGCAGGGCGTCACCTCCGACGGCGGTTCTCTTTATTACAACGTCGGCGGCCCTGCCGGCAGCGGAACCGGCAACGCCATTTCCGGCAACCTGGTTCATGACACCACCGATTCCAGCATCATCGATGGCTTCATGGTCATCCCTGGCACGGGCTATGGCGGCAATGGGATATACCTCGATTCTCAGACCGGCGGTACGGCCGTCGAAGACAATGTGGTGTATCACTTGTCCGGATTCGCCATCTCACTCACCGAGGGACCCAGCCTCAACTACGCTTCCAACCCCAACACATTCGAAAACAATATTTTCTCCCTGCCTCTGGCGGGCGTGCTGTTCGAACAAACCCCCTGGCCTCAGGGATGCCCCAGTTCCGGCACATTTACCACCGTGAATGTCTTTTGGAACATCTTTAACTTCGACCAGACCGACTCCCAAAAGGCCAACAGCTTCTTTGTAAACGGAGGCTGTCAAAACTCCTGCGGACAGAATTACTACAACTTCCAGAACTTTGAGGCCAACATCTACTACAACACCAAATCAAATTTCTGTACCGACACTAATGCCTTTCACGTGCTCGACGTAGCCAACCAGTCGACCCTGAACGGCTCCTGTCCCAACTTTGTCAAGACCAACTACGACTGGCTCACCTTCGACAATCCCCCGGGAGGCAGCGCTACCTGGCAGCACGGCGTCACCATTCATACGCCTACCATCAACATTGACGAAGACGACGCTCAAAACACCACCAGCTACTTAGGAACTTGTAGCTGGAACCCGAACTTCGGAACCACCGGCAACCCCAGCGATTACATCATCACTTCCACCAACCCTCCGCCAGCCCAGTTCAACTACAATGCCACCAACAGCACCATCAATTCGGCGGGACGTACCGGGCAACCCACGCCGGCCGTCATTCCCGAAACCCTCCCCACTTACAGCTACACGAACTCCCAGTTCTAAGCGGTAACGTCTGGGCTTCCCCGCTCTTGTCTCTGCGATCTTTGCAGAGACAAGAGCGGGGATTTTGATTTCTTCTATCCAGGGCTATCCATGCTCTCTCCAGATCACTTCGCCGGCTCCCAGCCCTCGGGCAGCATATCGAATGCCAGCGTGTCACGGTAGGCAAACTGATTGCCTTCCATTACCGCCAGCGGCGTCAACATATGCCAGACGCGGTCATCGTCGAAGACATACGACTCGCCCATCTCGCGCATCGTGAAGCGATCCATTTCGCGTTTCTCATTGTCGGTGATGACGACTTCCCCGCCGTCAGCGCCGCAACGCCCCACCAGATGCGTAGCAATATATTTCTCTCCATCCTTATGCAGCCCCGGCGGACTAGTATCGCAAGGCCGCCGCGGCGTAGCCGTAAACCTTATTAAGTGGACGTTCACCAAATACTTCGTCCCCACAGCCGACAGCGGCAAAGAATAAAGCTGTTGAGCAACCATCTTGCGAACCCCAACGGAACCCGCAATCTCCGCCGCCAGCGGAGCATACTCCCGCGGCTGCCCTCCGATGGTCGTGTTGTATTTCTTCAGCTGCACATAAGGCGCGTTCTCATCGCTCAACCAAACCTTCACCCCGCCCTCAACAATCTCGGCCCGCACCCGATTTAAGCACCGATACCGGTCGCCCCCTTCGTAATACTTGTCCCGCGGAACGGACCATGCCGCATGCGCCAACTCTTCCATAGCCCGAGCAATGTCCAAATCAATCCTGACCGCCCGCCGGCTAAACCCGCGCTCCACCAGATCGTTTCGCGACCCAGCATTAGCTGCCACCGGAATAAAACTATCTTCACCCATGACTGGCGGCAGCCCACCGTTGCCGACACCATCCTAACAAAGGTGGGCCAGCCCCCAAAACGGCGGGATAATGCCGGGGCGCCAATCGCAGAAAAGAGGCAAGCTTCCCAAGGAGCCGGTAGGATTAGAATGTTGTTTCCTACGATACTGTGCAAGGGAGGCGGCATGAATTACAAATCCAAAAAGAACCCGGCGGAGTTCTGGAAGCCAATAATTAACGACTTCAATCCTGTGGGTCCGATTGACCCCGACGACGTCCGCAATTTTTTTGTGGATCGAAAAGCAACCCAGCCGACAAAGAGCGTAGTGCAGCGGCTGGCAATCAGCCTACAGAACAGCATCGGCCAGAGGAGCCCATACAAAGGATTGCTAACAGGGCATGTCGGCTCGGGAAAAACGTCTGAGCTCATGCGTCTCGGCCAATATTTGGCGACGGACTTCTTCGTTGTCTGGTTCGACGGAGAGAACACGCTTTCAAGGGACAAGGCGAATCAATTCGACATTCTTCTTGGCATGGGGATTGCGGTTTACCTAGCGGCCAAATCAGTAGGCATGCAGCCAAATAAGAAGTTGACCGACGCATTTGTTAAGAGTTTTGCGAGCTTTGTTCGGAAGTATGAAGACCGGAAAACCTTTACCCTGAAGCTGGATCAACTTGCCAAGCAGGTTTTTACGATAGCAATTACGGCGGGGGCTGGTGTTCTTGGCGGTCCCGCAGGCGCTGTCATGGCGGGCGCTGCCGCGGCCGGAGTTGGAGCGTTTAAAGCAACCGCGCTCGAATTGAATGTCAAAGATGAACTCGTGCGCTACCTTGAACTTCCGGCGAACCGCCAAGAAATTGTAGGCAATCTGAACAAGATCATCTTCGACGTCCAAAAACTAGCGAAGAAGCCTCTTCTTGTAATCACGGATGGTCTCGATAAGGTATCGGCCTTAAGAGCAAGGTTGCTATTCGCGGAAAGCTCCCTGTTAGCAGAAGCTGCATGCGCACTGATTTATGCAGCGCCTATAGAGTTTTATCACCGAGTATATGGCTCGTACGCGGCGGCCGTATTCAGCGAGTACTCACTACTCCCCAACCCTCCCGTAAACAAACGCCCGCCCACAGGCGACGGCTGGGGCAGAAAAAGGGACTTCGACAGTTCCGAAGGAAACGTTATCCGTGAGATCATATCCCAAAGGCTCGAATTTCGCGGGCACACGACGAATGAAGTAATAACGCCTGAGGCACAAAACCTAATTGCTTCTGCGAGCGGGGGAATCGTACGGGATGCGATCCGCTTTATGCAGTACGCCGCCCTTTCAGCCCAAATAGAGAAGGTGTTGCAAATCAATCCTTCTCTGGTACGAAGTGTCATTGAGACGCAACGGCAGGAAATGAGAGCGCGTCTCACAGCTACACACCAAGACGCCCTCATAGCTGTGCTACGAAGGGGGTCTTTAGTCGGCGGTGCAAGCGAAGTTGTGGAGGACGAACTGCTGCACGCGGCTTACCTCCTATCGTACCAAGGGAGCGACGGCGACTTCTGGTTTGATGCTCATCCTAATGCCCTCTTTTCGCTTTCAGCCCAGAGCGCTTAAATGCAGAATTTCGACAAAGAATTACTGCGAATCCTAACGTACCTGAAAGACCTGGACGGTACGACGCTCTTGGTTTGCGTTTGCGACGATTCGCGCCTTCAGAGCTACGTGACTTCCCTTCTGCGCAAAAAGGTCGAGAGCTTTGCCCAATTTCGAGAGTTCATTTACCAGCCACAAGAGCTAGATCTCGTGCGTTATTTGGAACCACCACCCATGGAGTCGCGCAGGCAAGTCGTGGCCGTATCGGGACTCGACATTTTGGGGAGGGATCATCAGAGTGAAGCCATAAAACTTCTGAACCTGAATCGCAACCAGTTCGGCCGTACCGGAATTGCCGTCCTGTTCTGGGTCACTCACGCCTTGCTCCGTCGACTTTCAAGCGAGGCCGCAGATTTCTTTTCCTGGCGAAGCGCCACCGTTTTCATCCCTCCGCCTCCAAATTGGGACCAACGGCAGTCGGAACTGCGAAAATATCTTGCGTCGGTTCGCAGGGGCCTACACGCAATAGATCTCACCAGCTTGCTTGAATTAGAGGTCCAAACCAATGGCCTCCTCACTTTTCAAGTGTCTCGACATTTCTTGAATCTTGACGAGCAACACGGCGCACCTTATGTCCGATCTACTTTAGAGGAGGTTACACTCCACACACGAGTGATTGTTCTTGGCAGCCCGGGGTCAGGTAAGACGACACTTTTGAAGGGTATTGCCCTTGAGTTAGCGTCTCAAGAAAAACCTGGCAGATCAATTCTTTCCCCCACGCTGTCCTCAAAGGTGCCTCTGTACCTATCATCCGCCGATAGTCAATTCTTATCCAGCAGTGAATTGGAAGCTCGCGCGCGACTAGCATTTGACGCCATAGCTGGCAAAAGCGACGGAAGATTATTTAAGTCCCTCTTACGCAACGGCGAGTTACTCCTGCTTCTCGACGGCCTTGATGAAGCACCCCAGAAGTTGCAACGAGGAGTTATCGCTGAGCTTCTAAAGTTTGTAGAAAAGTACCCTATGTGTCACGTCGTAGCGGCCACTCGTCCCCTTGACTATGACGCTTCACTACTAAACGCTTGGCCTCGGTATGAACTACAACCACTTGATGAGATCGAGCAGTCAGAGTTCGTTAAGGCTCTCCTTCAAGATCCCCGTAAGGCGACCGCCATGCTGGAGATGTTGCGTCGCAACCCTCAGCTCGAAACAATGGCGGCTTCCCCGCTGACGTTGCTAGTGATGGCCGTTGTGTTTCAGTCCCATGCGGACATCCCTAGGAGCAACTTCGCGCTCCTGTCAATTTTCACGGAGGAGCTCATTTCCCAGGAGCTGCGTCGAGGAAGGGTCGGACGGGAAGACGCGTCAGTATCGAGGATCACGCATCTATTGCTCCCCGAGCTTGGATGGGATCTTCAAAAGAGGAATTTGGTTGCGATCTCGCAATCCGAACTGGTCCGGCTCGTCACGTCGATTTTGTCCGGCTATTCGCTTGAATCCACCACGGCCGAGGCCTTTGTTCGGAATGTTCGATCCTATGTCGGAGTATTTCTCGCCATCTCGATTGACGCTGACGGCAGAGAGATGTATGGATTTATTCACCGATCAATCCAGGAGTATTTTGCGGCCACGTATCTGGCCCGCCAATGGCAGCGCGTCGGTGCTAGGATACTGGCAGAAATCTCTCAGGAACCCCAATGGCCATCAGTTATCGCCCTCGCCTCGGGTGGCTTTGGGCCCCGCGAGGCATCGCGCTTTGTACGAGAGATTCTCGGAGGCAAGCATTCGGATTGTCAAAACGTGCTTTTAGCCGGGGAGTGCATCCTCGCGGGCGCCGAGGTTGACCCGGAGCTACGGCAGCACGTAGCCTCGCAGCTATTTACAAGCGTTGCCGAGGGGAACCTAAGATTAGACCAAATGGTTCTAACTACACATCTGCTATCGGAACTAGTTCGCTCAGATTGGCCCACGATGCGAACGGTGCTTAGGGCTGCTTTAAAACAAGGGAAACCTGATCTACGGTTGGCGGCGATGCAAATCCTTGCTACTTCGCCGCTCCCGGACTGGGCAAATAGCGAAGCAGCCTTGATCGCCACGCCCCTCACCCGAGATCCTGACGACAGAATAAGTCTGTACGCAAGCGAAGTGATCAACCGATCAGAGAGGTCGGGTTCACCATCTAAATTTGGTGTCTAGGCGAGGATCCCTCGTCCGCAAAGATTTCCACAGGCGGGGTGGCCCAAGCTTTTGATATCGCCGCCAGCACCAATACAATGGGTGCCCCGTTCCTTCGCGGTCTTTGCGAAGGGGCGGGTACCACGAACGTTTGCAGCGGCGATGCTGGGCCTGTCAGCTTGACTCCCTAATCCCTCCATCCACCACGCCAATTCCGCAATTGAACTCACCCACCGGCCTTTAGGCCCAAAACCATTGCGCGCCCCGCAGCCGTCTGTTAGCCTTTTCATTGTCATTATTATTACGCTGCATCGTCGCCACCGCGCGCCGCCGCCTACCCTGGCGAAGGAGCTTGCCCTGAGGTAAGCGCAGCGCGCAGAAGGGCCTGTGGGTCGCCACAATAAGTCCGAAGCAATTTTCTAAGGAGATCAAATCTTGCCCCCTACCTCAAAAAACCGAATTTTATTCACCTCAGAATCCGTAACCGAAGGCCATCCCGATAAGATTGCCGACCAGATTTCCGACGCCATCCTCGACGCCTGTCTCGCCGAAGACACCTTCAGCCGCGTAGCCTGCGAAACCCTCACCGCCACCGGCCTCGTAGTCATCGCCGGAGAAATCACCACCAAAGCCTACGTAGATTTTCAAAACGTAGTCCGCGGCACCGTCCAGTCCATCGGCTACGACAACGCCCTCCACGGCTTCGACTGCAACACCTGCGCCGTAATCTCCAGCATCAACAAACAGTCCGGTGACATCGCCATGGGCGTAGACACCGGCGGCGCCGGCGATCAGGGAATGATGATAGGCTTCGCTTGCAACGAGACTGAGGAGCTTATGCCCGCGCCCATCTCGTTGGCGCACAAGCTTACCATGCGGCTTTCGCAGGTGCGCAAGAATGGAACGCTTCCTTTTCTTCGTCCGGATGGAAAATCTCAAGTTACGGTTGAATATGATGCGCAGGGTAAGGTGCTGCGGGTGGATGCGGTTGTGATTTCCACGCAGCATTCGGAGACCGTGGGCAATGAAGAGTTGCGCGCGGGAATTCTCAAGCATGTGATCCAGGCTGTTATTCCTCCGCACCTGCTCGACGAGTACACCAAGTACCACATTAATCCTACTGGAAGGTTTGTGATTGGCGGGCCTATGGGCGATACCGGGCTGACTGGGCGCAAGATTATTGTCGACACTTACGGCGGCATGGGACGTCACGGCGGCGGAGCGTTTAGCGGAAAAGATCCGACGAAGGTGGATCGTTCGGCGGCTTATATGGCGCGGCACATTGCGAAGAACATTGTCGCGGCCAAGCTTGCGGACCGTTGCGAAGTGCAGCTGGCTTACGCGATCGGCGTGGCCGATCCGGTTAGCGTGCGCGTGGATACTTTTGCGACCGAGAAAGTGGATTCTGCGATTATTCCGGATTTGATTCGGGCGCATTTCAAGCTGACTCCGCGGGGAATTATTGAGTCTCTGGATTTGCGGCGGCCGATTTATAAGAAGACGGCAGCTTACGGACACTTCGGGCGAAACGATCCGGATTTCACCTGGGAGTTAACTGACAAGGCGGCTGCGCTGGCTAGCGATGCTGGGGTGCGGGAGCCGGCTCACGCTGGGCGCAAGTAGCGGGCTTCGGCCGTCGGGCTTCGGCGCGATAAACGAAACTGTTCAACGCGCACGGGAGCCTGCCGCTACAGGCTAGAACCAAGATCCCTCGCTTCGCTCGGGATGACAATTCATTTTAATCAGGATCTCTCGCTTCGCCCGGAACGACAGCGAGTTTGTCGCTCGGGATGACAATTTGATTTTAATAAGGTCGGGGCTAACCCAAGGTTCAACTTGGGAGATGGGCCGAAGGTGCCACTCCCTAAAGAGCCGGATGGGTGTGCTGACTTTTCTGCTTTGTCGTGTATTCTGACTGAGCAATCAAAATTACTCTCTCGCAAAGTAACCTGGTAACCAAAACAATTCTTAGGATTTGAAAGCGCCACAGGAGGCGTATGTCGACAGCAGCGCAGATCAATAGCGATATCAAGAGCCTGGAACTGGCCGAAATGGGCAAGAAGCGCATCGAGTGGGCGAACCAGTCCATGAAGGTGCTGCAAATTATCCGCAAAGAGTTTATTAAGAATCAGCCGCTGAAAGGCATTCGCATTTCGGCTTGCCTGCACGTCACGGCGGAGACGGCGAACCTGGCCATCTGCCTGCGCGACGGCGGCGCAGATGTTGTGCTGTGCGCCTCGAATCCGCTGTCTACGCAGGATGATGTTTCCGCGAGCCTGGTGCGCGATCAGGGTATTCCGGTTTTCGCCATCAAGGGAGAAGATAACGACACTTATTACAATCACATTCTGGCGGCGATCGATCACAAGCCTCACATCACGATGGACGATGGCGCGGACCTGGTCACGATTCTGCACACCAAGCGTACCGATGCGCTGGAGGGCGTGATTGGCGGGACGGAAGAGACTACTACCGGCGTGATCCGGCTGCGCGCGATGGCGAAGGAAGGCGTGCTGAAGTTTCCAATCGTCGCGGTGAACGATGCTGACACCAAACATCTTTTTGATAACCGCTACGGCACTGGGCAGTCGACCATCGATGGGATTATTCGCGCCACCAACTTTTTGCTGGCTGGGTCGAAGTTTGTGGTTGCCGGCTACGGCTGGTGCGGCCGCGGGCTGGCGAGCCGCGCGCGCGGCAATGGCGCGGAAGTGATTATTACGGAAATCGATCCTACCAAGGCACTCGAAGCCGTGATGGATGGTTTCCGCGTGATGTCGATGGCAGAAGCGGCGAAGCTTGGCGACATCTTCTGCACCGTTACCGGTAACAAGAGCGTGCTGACTCGCGAGCACTTCGAGTTGATGAAAGATGGCGCGATCATTTCGAACTCCGGGCACTTCAATGTGGAGATCGATATTCCGGCGTTGGAAAAAATGTCGTCGTCGAAGAGGACAACCCGCACTTTCGTTGACGAATATTCTTTGAAAGACGGGCGGAAGATCAATCTGCTGGGCGAAGGCCGGCTGATCAATCTTTCGGCGGCTGAGGGACATCCAGCGTCGGTGATGGATATGAGCTTTGCCGACCAGGCTTTGTCGGTCGAATACATGGTGAAGAATTTCAAGACGCTCGAGAAGCGCGTTTACCGCGTACCTGACGAACTCGACAAGCGCGTCGCCAAGCTGAAGCTGGAGTCGATGGGGATCAAGATTGACCGGCTGACTCCGGAGCAGGAGGAGTATTTGGCTGGGTGGTCGGAAGGGACTTAGCAGTGGTCAGTGGTCAGTAGTCAGTGGTCAGTTTTTTCGGGGCGGCGTTGGCCGCCCCGTTTTTGTTTTCGCGCAACGCTAAGGAATGATATGTGGACTCATGGTCAGATGGTGGCCGTGTGCAAATTCCTTCATCTTGACGCAGTCGTAGTCTCAGTATGAAATGGCCCAGTCTTCAGATGCCCTTCGCTTTGGGCCACTTTTTCGATTCGCATTCAGGAGGCGCCGAACTATGCGTAGCGTAAACGTTTCATTTTGTTTTCTGTTGGCGGCTGCTTCAATTTTCGGTGGTGCCATCCGCGCGGCAGCCCAATCTGAAAAGGTACTGCACAGCTTTAACTCCAGTTCCACTCCCCACAGTGTCTACTACCCATCCGCAGGCTTGGTGATGGATAAAGCCGGCAACCTTTACGGTGCCACGCAGGCTGGCGGCAGTAGCACCAACCCTCTTTGTGACACCAACTACGAGGACAGCTGCGGCGTCGTGTATGAGCTTTTGCCCAAGTCCGGGGGAGGTTGGACCGAAAAGGTTCTGCACAGCTTCGGAAGCGGACAGGACGGTTATTTCACTCAGTCGGGTCTGATCCTCGACGCTGAAGGCGATCTCTATGGTACGACGATGTATGGAGGTAAAAACGGCTGCGGTATCGCGTTCGAGTTAATGCCACAGGCTGGCGGAAGCTGGAAAGAAAAGATCCTGTACAACTTCTGTTCTCTGGCAAATGAGGCCGACGGTCAATATCCCGATTCTCCGCTCATTTTCGATGCTTCCGGAAACCTTTATGGTGAGACGCTTTACGGCGGAGCCACCGAACTTGCTGGCGCGGTTTTCGAGTTGTCCCCCAAGGACGACGGCGGCTGGGCTGAGAAGGTTCTCTATGGATTTAGTGGCACTGGCGTGGCTGGAGGGTACGGGCTAACTCGCGATAATGCCGGAAATCTTTATGGAGTAGGGTCGGGAGGGATTTCCAATGGCGGCCCCTGCAACTTTGGATGCGGCCTCGTCTTTGAGCTGAGTCCCCGCTCGGGGGGGAGTTGGAGCTACCAAGACCTGTACGACTTTTACTCCTATGCCGACGACGGTTATGACTCTTATTCCCAGTTGATAATCGACTCTGCGGGAAATCTGTACGGCACTACCTTTTATGGGGGCTTGTACACTGGGGGTACTGCCTTCGAACTTTCGCCCGGCTCGGGCGGAGTGTGGACCGAGAAAATATTGCACAGCTTCGCTTACAACGATGTAGATGGCTTTTTGCCCGGGGCGGGACTGGTAGCTGATGGTGCGGGTAACCTTTTCGGCACTACGCAAGTGGGTGGGGCCTATGGAGGTTACGGCGACGGCACGGCTTTCGAACTTTCCCCTGAGATGGACGGAAGCTGGAACGAGAGCATCCTGCATAACTTTGGGAACGGAACGGACGGGGTAAGTCCGGTAGGCAGGCTAATCCTCGATACGCACGGCAATCTCTATGGCGCAACTGGGAGTGGAGGGACGGCTGGCGGAGGAACGGTGTTTGAGATCATGCCATAAGCTAAAGAAACCCTGCAACGGCTCACAGGGAATTATGTTTAATGGCTCCGTTGAAAGCCCGGTCGGTGGCTGACGAAGCCAGGCCATTTCGTCCGGGGCGGCGAAGTCCGACCTTCGACTGTCATGCGGGTTCGTAGGGAGTCCGCATGCTTCGCTCAGGATAACTGGGCGACGGGTGGCGGCGTCGAAATCCCCACTTCTCGCAAAGGACGCGGGAAATTGATTGGATAAGAACGAAGGCTCGATGCAGTCCGGGTTAGTCTTGGTTTGAGGACTAAGGCTTCTCGGAAAGGAAGGAGCCTTCGCATGATGATTATAGGGTGTGATTTCCATCCC